>Ga0209841_1000062_pt1 | contig 24926 bp, 23 predicted proteins | sample GWRWT4_30Apr14_FD_187185 | JGI IMG/M metagenome (GOLD analysis project Ga0209841, IMG submission 187185) | Sand microcosm microbial communities from a hyporheic zone in Columbia River, Washington, USA - GW-RW T4_30-Apr-14 (SPAdes) (version 2) | ecosystem: Engineered > Artificial ecosystem > Sand...
TGTTGAGGAAATTATTCATGGGTGCGCTGGTAATGACGGCAGTCGCCCCGGCGTTGGCTGAAACACCCGAAGAAAAGGGTCTTAAAATTGCCCAGGACGGTGAAAAGGTTGGTCATGGCTGGGTAGATTCCTCCAACTCCATGAAGATGATTTTAATAAACAAGAACGGAGACGAGACAGTTAGGGAAATGCACTCGGCTGCAAAAGAAGGCACGAATGACGATGATAAAATGTTGATCGTATTTGATTCACCACGCGATCAAAAAGGCACTGCGTTATTAACACATGGTCACGCTGATCAGGAAAATGAACAATGGCTTTATTTACCCGCATTAAAAAAAGTTAAAAAAATAGCGTCTAAAGCCAAGTCTGGCCCATTTCTCGGCAGTGAGTTTTCTTTTGAAGACTTTGGTGGTGCTAAATTAGAAAATTACACGTACAAATGGTTGCGTGATGAAGAGCTTAATGGGCGCAAAGTCTGGGTGATGGAAGCTTATCCAAAAGACCAGTATTCTGGATACACCAAAATAGTAAGCTGGATTGATCAGGAAGATCATCGTCAATATAAAGCGGAATTCTGGGATAGAAAAAATACGCACCTTAAAACATTAACCATTAGTGGTTATGAAAAATTTCTTGATAAGTTCTGGCGACCTGCTGAGCTAGTAATGGTCAATCATCAGACAAACAAGAGCACCAAAATGCAAATGGGTGATTTTAAATTTGCGAGTGGTTTACAAGATAAGGATTTTACAACTAACAGCTTGCAACGAGCGCGTTAATTTTGACCTCCCTGGGGCTTCATATCTGAAGCCCCATTTTTTTTTGAATCTTAAAAATGTCCTGTCTCCATGAGGAGTTGTAGTGTTTTCCCATTATAAAAAAATAACGAAAACATCCATTCTTGTTTTGTTTTGTGTGTGCTTAACCTTGTTTGTAAAACAGGTTTTTGCATCGGAGGCTGGTGAGTGGACTTCTGAGGTGGGTTTGGAAAGTACTTTTTATGCCGAAGCAAGTGATACATCAGACACACGAAGCAATTACTCGCTTGTAATGAGTACGGAATATTTCGAAGATTGGAATGATGGCGCTGATTCGTTTACCTTTTCTCCCCGCGCACGTCTTGATCAGCATGATCCTGAACGTAATACATTTGATATTTCCGAGTTGTCGTGGGTTCATGTGGAAGATACGTGGGAAATACGTACCGGTGTGCGTGAGGTTTCTTGGGGCGTCTCATTTATGGGCAGTGTTGTTGACGTCATTAATCAGACCAGCCTGGCTGAAGATTTGTTTGGTGCCAAATTGGGCCAACCCATGGTAAATCTTTCACTGGTACGGGATTGGGGTATTCTCGATTTATATGTGTTGGCCGGTTTTCGGGAGGCTAGTCTGCCAGGCACTAAAAGCCGTCCTGGTTTGCCCTTTGAATTGAATACCGATGAGTCGCAAATTCCTCTTGGAAATCAATCCATTTATGGTTTGGATTATGCGACCCGATGGCAACACAGCTGGGAATCTTTAGAGTGGGCCGTGTCGTGGTTTCATGGCACAAATAGAAGTCCTGATATTGACTTTAATTACAATGTTATCCAGCCAGGAATTATTTCTACCTATTATCAGGTAGATCAATTGGGTATAGAGCTTAACTACATATGGAATGGTTACAATTTTAAATATGAAAGTGCCACCGTGGATGGTGCCAAATACAGGGGTGATGATATTGGTATTTATACGGCTGGATTATTGGGGTTTGAGTATACGTGGGGTTCGGCTTTTGGCAGTAAATACGATGTTATGTGGGATGTATCCTATATGCACGATGATCGAAAAGATTCTATAGCAGCCATTTTGGAAAAAGACGTATTTTTGATAGGCACGCTTAATTTTAATGACGAATTTGATACCCGTTTAACCTTAGGGACAATTCAGGATACGCATGATAACGAGGGAATATTTTTAGTTAATGCGAGTCGTCGTATTGCAGAAAGCTGGAAGCTTGATTTGAGCGGAATATTTTTTTATGTCGACAAAATTGATACGTCGCCGGAGGTGACGCGGCAACAATCCCAAGCTGAATTTGAACGTTTACTCAGAGATTATCAGCTATTTGGCGATTCTGACCTGGAAAAGATTATTGATAGTTTGGGTGGACTTATAGTTGATTATGGAGTCAATAGCCCTGAGGTGGCGGCCGCAATCGATAACTTGCAGGTAATTGTTGATAATGTGTCCTTGCGTTCTGATAACAAGCTAGGGATGCTTGAAGACGAAAGTTTTGTCAGACTCATGCTGACCCATTACTTCTAACGCTCGGTGAGCCAGTGCGGTCAAGTGATTAACCTCGCCCTGGAAAATCATGGTTGACAGGCTTGAGCATCAAACGTATGTTTAAAACTACTGTTTAAAACTCAGGCCATATAAATGTCTACTTCAACTGCAGATCGCATCCTGGATGCCGCAGAGGATCTGTTTGCTACCAAGGGGTTTGCTGAAACATCCTTACGGCAGATTACCAGTAAGGCTGAGGTCAATCTTGCTGCAGTCAATTATCACTTTGGTTCAAAAGAGCGTTTAGTGCAGGCTGTATTTGAGCGCACCTTGACCCCGTTTTGCGATAGTCTTGAAAAACAGCTGATAGCCCATGTGCGTAATAGCGATACGCCTCTTAAACTGGAAGAGCTTTTTGGCATGATGGTTACAACGGCAAATCAGGTCTACGAAGGGGATACTAAAAAGTTTTCTCGTTTTATGCGTTTGCTGGGTTTGGCTTATGCCCAAACTCAAGAACATTTGCGTGAATTTCTTGGTCAGCACTATGGTATGGTTTTCAGGCGATTTCTTGTTCATATCAAACTTGCGGCACCGGAAATGTCACCGAAAGAGCTTTTCTGGCGGATACATTTTGCATTGGGCTCTGCCGTGTTTACCTTGGCCAGCTTCGATGGTTTAAAAGAGATTCTAAATGCGGACTATGGGGTTGATGTCAGTTTGCCTGGTGCGGTAAAACGGCTTGTTCCTTTTATGGCTGCGGGTATTCGTAGTGGTTCTGAGTTGATTGAAACGCCTTGAGACAGAATTATGATCTCAACAGAGACAGCTTCTATTGTTATTAATTCCATGACGCAAGAACTTACCCTGAATCTTGCGCAGGCGAGTGTAAAAACTTACCCGGTATCGACATCGAAATATGGTTTAGGTGAATTGTCGGGCAGTTTCTGTACGCCACGTGGAAAACATATCATTCGCGCAAAAATAGGCCAGGGCGTGCCTGTTAAGGGTGTATTTATTGGGCGTAGATTTACGCAGGAAATCTATTCGCCCGAACTGGCTTCAGCCCATCCTGATCGCGACTGGATTTTAACCCGTATTCTGTGGCTCAGTGGTATGGAGCCGGGTTTTAATCGCTTGGGCAAGGTTGATACCATGCGGCGCTATATTTATATTCACGGAACGCCTGAGACTGAACCTTTGGGTTATCCTGCTTCCCATGGTTGTGTTCGTATGTCAAATCAGGACATATTAGAACTGTTCGACAGGGTTGAGCCGGGTTGCCTGGTCAATATTGTTTAGATTTTTAAGCCCTTGGAATTAAACAATTTTTTGTACATTCCTTCCTTTATGCGTTCTTTCTTTCATAAAAACCTGTTGCCAACTTTAACGTATGTCCATTGATCCTCATGAAATACATTGGTCAGACGTTGAAAATAGCAGAGGTTTTCGCTCGGCTGTGGTGATTGCTGGAGAGCGGGCGTGGGGGCGAAATGTGCTTCTTTCTTTGCTCTCGCAAAATCAATACCTGAACACGTGTTGGATGAGTGCTGATCCACCTGAAGGTGTTCGATCCATTCTGCCTGAGAAGTTTCAACAATGCTTAGGACTGGAAACTGATTTTCTTGTTTTTGATACGCTGAATGGTTTTAACGTTGATAGTCTGGCTGCGATGACGGGTACTTTGCGAGGCGGTGGTTGTTTTTTTCTGCTAACGCCTTCGTTTGATCAGTGGGCCTATGCGTCTGATGATTATTTTGATTGGCATGCCTATGGTGTGGCAAATGAAAGCAGACAAGGCAGTTTTTTTATTCAGCGATTTATTCGCTTGTTAAAACAATCCACGTTTTTTATCAAGTACGAGCAAGCCAGTCCACAAAACATTTCCAGTCGATTTAATGTGAAAGAGCCGCTTTTGCGCCAGCACGCAAGCGTCGAGGAAACCGTTGATCAGCACAAAGCAATAAAAGCGATTATTAGTGTGGCCCAAGGGCATCGGCGTCGTCCTTTGGTGCTAACGGCGGACAGGGGACGTGGCAAAACTGCCGCGTTGGGAATTGCGGCGGCCCACTTGTTGCGCGATAAAACACGTCGAATTGTTATTACTGCACCCAGAATGAGCGCAATCGAGACCGCATTGATACATGCACAAAACTTGTTGCCTGATTTTGAACGTAGCAAACAGGCTTTATTTCTTGGTGATGCCGCCTTGGTTTTTATTCCACCTGATATCATCTTGTCTGAACAGCCGAAGGCTGACTTGCTATTAATTGATGAAGCTGCGGCCATTCCAGTGGCTATGTTGGAAAAATTACTGAGAAACTATTCCCGTGTCGTTTTTTCAAGCACGATTCACGGCTATGAGGGGACAGGGCGTGGATTTGAACTGCGCTTTAAAACTGTTCTTAACCGTCTTACGCCGCAATGGAAGAGTCTTCATTTAAAAACGCCTGTACGCTGGAGCAGCGGTGATCCACTGGAGCGGTTTATTTTTACGGCCTTACTGCTGAATGCGGAAACGTGTTCACATGATGACATTTGTCATGAGAGCACAGAGGACGTGTTATTTGAAGAACTTGATTCCATGCAATTGCTGGCAAATGAGAGGCAATTAAGCGAACTGTTTGGCTTGTTGGTGCAGGCGCATTATCGGACGACCCCTAGTGATTTAAGAATGCTGCTTGATGTACCAGCCTTGCGTATTTTTGTGCTGAGTCTGAAGGGACATATTGTTGCGGCCAGTCTGTGGATGATGGAAGGAGGTTTTTCTGAAGCAATATCGGTGGATATTGTTCAGGGTAAGCGCCGCTTAAGGGGACATTTACTGCCGCAATCACTGGCACAGCATTTGGGTTTTGAACAAGCGGCTCAGCTTAAAGCGGCCAGAATTGTACGTGTGGCGGTGCATCCAGGGTTGCAGCGACAGGGCTTGGGACGCCTGCTTATAAAAAAAGCCGGTGAATGTATGCAAGCCGCTGTGGATTACATCGGTGCCAGTTTTGGTGGTACGCCCGAATTGCTGGAGTTTTGGAGAAGTTGCAACTTTGTACCGGTACGCGTGGGCTTTAAACGGGAAGCGGCCAGCGGTGAATATACCTTAATGGTTTGTCGTGGCGTGAGTCTTCAAGGGAAAAGTCTGATCAATGATATAACGTACACATTCCACGCGCAGTTTCCGCTTCAGCTTGGCGAGTTCTACCGTGATCTTGATGTGAATTTAATTCTTGCCTTGTTGCATAACCCCATTAGCCTTGCCTTGTTTCCTTTTACTGCACATGAGCAGCAACACGTGCAGGCTTTTGGCGAAGGCTATCAAAGTTATGAAAACTGTTGTGGCGCCCTTTGGAAATGGCTGATAAATCTACTGGCAAGGCCCAATGGTTTTGCCGAATGTTCCGTGCTTGATCAAGGCCTTATTGTGAAAAAGATTTTACAAAAGAACAGCTGGGAAAGCGTGACAGATGAGCTTCAGCTTGGCAATTCAAAATCCGCCATGCGTTTGCTCAGGCAAACGATACAGCGATTGTGTAATAAACAGGCAGGCTGAGGGTTTGCTGTGAAAAAGCCATTTCACGGACAATTCTTAACCCGGCGTCAAGGAGCCGGGCGTAAGTTTCTGGCTATCAGAAAATCGCTGAATTCTGTTATAGTGGGCGCTTGATCCCGCTGCTTCGCTCTGGGTTTGTTAGAGTTGGGCGCTTCTCCCCATTTTTCAGCGTACAGGTTTAAACTTGGTGTCTCGTACCCGTATTAAAATTTGCGGCATTACGTGCGAAAACGATGCACAGGTGGCGGTTCGGGCGGGTGCCGATGCCTTGGGTTTGGTGTTTTATCCACCCAGTCCGCGTTATGTGTCTTTGGATCAGGCGGCGGCTATTGCCCGGAATATTCCTCCCTTTGTGACAGTGGTAGCGCTCTTTGTTGATGCAGATGTCTCTTGGATTGAATCAGTGCTGTCGAATGTGCGTATTGATTTATTGCAGTTTCACGGGCAGGAAACCTGCTCGGACTGTGAGCGTTTTCAGCGTCCCTATATCAAGGCGCTGCGGGTCACCTCAGCAAGTGTACTGACGCACGATATGGCAGCTTACCCTTCGGCGAGGGGTTTTTTGCTAGATACCTACAGCCAGAGTCTACCCGGTGGCACTGGTCAAACCTTCGATTGGTCTCTTTTTCCACAACAAAGCGAAAAACCCTTGATTCTGGCGGGGGGGCTCACGCCCAATAATGTAGGCCAGGCTATTGCTGTGACCCGCCCTTTTGCCGTTGATGTGAGTGGAGGCGTGGAGCAGACTAAAGGCGTCAAAAGCCCTCAACTCATTGAACAATTTATTGCTGGAGTTAAACGTGTCGATACAGAAGGATATATTTCAGACAGTTCCCGATGAACGGGGACATTTTGGTGTGTACGGGGGGCGTTTTGTATCCGAAACACTGATCAGTGCGCTGGATGAATTGGCGCAGGTGTATAACAAGCTGCGTCACGATGCGGATTTTATCAAAGAGTTTGATCATGATTTGGCGCACTACGTGGGTCGTCCTTCGCCTTTGTATTTTGCCGAACGACTGACGCAGAAAGTTGGTGGCGCGCAAATTTATCTTAAACGTGAAGATCTGAATCACACCGGTGCGCATAAGGTGAATAACACCATTGGCCAGGCCTTGCTGGCCAAGTATATGAAAAAGACCCGTATCATTGCTGAAACCGGCGCGGGGCAGCATGGGGTGGCGTCTGCCACCGTGGCTGCTCGACTGGGATTGAGCTGTTGTGTGTATATGGGCGCTGAAGACGTGCAAAGGCAAAAGCTCAATGTATACCGTATGAAACTTCTGGGTGCTGAAGTGGTACCGGTGACCTCGGGATCGAAAACACTCAAGGATGCAATGAATGAAGCGATGCGTGACTGGGTGACTCAGGTTGACAGCACCTACTACATTATCGGCACCGTGGCTGGCCCTCATCCTTATCCCATGCTGGTGCGTGATTTTCAGTCCATTATCGGTCGGGAAGCCAAAGTACAATGCCAGGCACAGACCGGACGTTTGCCTGATGCGCTGGTTGCCTGTGTTGGCGGCGGATCCAATGCTATCGGTCTGTTCCACCCGTTTCTCGCGGATGAATCCGTAAAAATGTACGGTGTTGAAGCGGCAGGTTTTGGACTTCATACCCGTCAACATGCTGCGCCATTGAGCGCAGGTCGTCCGGGCGTGTTGCATGGCAATCGCACCTATCTTATGGAAGATGATAACGGCCAGATTCTGCATACGCATTCAGTATCGGCCGGTCTGGATTATCCGGGCGTGGGGCCTGAGCATGCATGGTTAAAGGATTTGGGACGGGTGAATTATGTTGGCATTGATGATCAGGAAGCCTTGGCGGCATTTCGCATGCTGACTCAGGTGGAGGGTATTATGCCGGCGCTGGAATCAAGTCATGCGGTTGCTTATGCGTGTAAATTGGCTAAACAAATGAGAAGCAACGAAACCATTATTATCAATCTTTCCGGACGCGGAGATAAAGATATCCACACAGTTGCGGCCATTGATGGCATTACCATTTAAATTCAGAGGGATTCCATGAGTCGTATTAAGAACTGTTTTGCCTCCTTGCAGGCGACAGGCCGAAAAGCCTTGATTCCCTATATCGTAGCTGGAGATCCGGTGAAAAGTGCCACGCTTGCCCAAATGCACGCGTTGGTTAAGGCCGGTGCCGATATCATCGAACTGGGTGTGCCTTTTTCTGACCCCATGGCCGAAGGGCCGGTGATTCAACAGGCCCATGAACGAGCGCTCGCGCATGACACCTCCTTGCGTGATGTACTGGCGATGGTGGCTGAGTTTCGTTGTACAAATCAGTTAACACCTGTGGTGTTGATGGGTTATCTCAATCCTGTCGAAGTGATGGGTTACACGGAATTTGCTGATAAAGCCCAGCAGGCCGGTGTTGATGGGGTGTTAACGGTTGACTTGCCCCCTGAGGAAGCGGACGAGCTCAATGCCGCATTGTCAGCGCAAAAGCTTGACAGTATTTTTCTTATCGCACCTACAACATCGATAATACGTATTCAGCAAATTTGTGCCCGTGCGACGGGTTATCTTTATTATGTCTCGCTTAAAGGTGTCACCGGTGCCAGCCATATCGATGCTAATGAAGTGGCAAGCAAAGTGGCGCAGATTCGGGCGCACACGTCGTTGCCTGTGAGTGTTGGTTTTGGTATCAAGGATGCGGCCTCAGCCACGGCCATTGGTGTGAGTGCCGATGGTGTGGTTGTGGGCAGTGCCTTGGTGGCTGCATATGCGCACGCTGCACAACAAAGTGACTGGGATCCTTCCTTGCCACCGGTCTTGATCCAGTCCATTCGTGCCGCATTGGATGCCTGATTCTATTACAAGGGATACTCAAAACCTGGCGCAATGGCTGAGCTGGCTGGAATCGCTTCATCCCAAAGAAATTGATCTGGGTTTGGATCGCATCCGCACTGTCGCTGAGCGTTTGGGGTTGCTTCGTTTTAATTGCCCCGTAGTGACAGTGGCGGGAACCAACGGAAAAGGTTCCAGTATTGCGGCGCTTGAAGCGCTCTATCTTGATGCCTCCTATCGTGTGGGCGCGTATACTTCACCGCATCTGCTGCGCTATAACGAAAGGGTGCGCATCAATGGCAAACCTGTGAGTGATGATGCCTTAATTCAGGCCTTTCAGGCCGTAGATGCCGTTCGTCATGGGGTGTCGCTGACGTATTTTGAATTTGGCACCCTGGCGGCACTGTATATTTTTCATCACCCCGAACTTGTCGGACATGCAGGTGTGCCTCTTGACCTGGTTTTGCTGGAAGTGGGTTTGGGCGGACGCTTGGATGCGGTGAATATTATTGACGCCGACGTGGCGCTGATCACCGGGATTGATCTTGATCACCAGGTTTTGCTTGGTGACACGCGAGAACAAATTGGTCTGGAAAAAGCCGGCATCATGCGAGCAGGCAAGTCCGTGGTCATTGGCGACGCTGCGGTGCCAGAGACCGTGCTGCAACATGCCTATGATTTAGGGCTTGAACCCAAAGTGCAGGGCCAGCATTTTGGCTATGACGAACAGGACACGCACTGGCATTGGTGGGGTGAAAATAGACAGGGTCAGCGCGTCGATATTGAACCTCTGGCCTATGGACAACTGTTAAGGGCTAACATGGCTCACGTAATTCAAGTCAGCTACTTGTTGCCGCTGAAAGTGACAGAAGACAATATCAGGAAAAGTGTTTGTGCAACCTTGTCCGGGCGTCAGGAATACCGCCTGGGTCGGCCCTCTTACGTGTTTGATGTAGCGCATAATCCTCAGGCTGTCCTGGCGCTGGCGCAGTATCTTGCGGCCTTACCTGTCAGCGCTAAAGTGTATGCCATGATGGGCGCGCTGAATGATAAACCCTTGGATGCGCTTCTTGCACCTCTGCTGCCATGGGTCGACGATTGGCGTTTGACAGTATTACCCGTGAGCCGTTCACATAGTCTGGCTGAGCTGGAATCGGCTTTGCAGACGATGGCTATCGAAAATGGACAGGTGTACGCGTCCCTGGAAGCCGCTTTTCACGATGTGATTTTGCTGGCACAAAAGGATGATCTTATTCTGGTCTATGGGTCGTTTTATACAGTGGCCGGAGTTAAACGATTATTGATGCAAAATGAGAATGGTGTTGACTGGACGTCTGATCCTGGCACTCAGGGATAATGATCATGGGGTTGGACTATCTGAAGGACTATCAATGTGAATGAAGCGCTGAAACAAAAAATTGTAGGTATTGTTGTGGTGACGGCTGCGTTGGCCGTATTTCTGCCTTCTTTATTTGATGAACCCATACAGGAAGAGTTGTTGAGTCATACGAATGTGAGCAAACAGCCTGCTGATCTGACCATTGAGGACTTTGTTACCATTGAGCGCGAACGGGTCTTTGATGCGGCTCGGCAAAATATAGAGACTGTTCGTGGTGATGATGAAAAACAGGTGCAGCTACCTGCCGTGGCGTCTCAGGAAGCGGCGGGTGACAATACGCAGTTATCCGGTACGCAGTTATCCGGTACGCAGTCTTCCGCCGTGCAGAAAATCGAGGGTGCGGGTGAGGGCGTACAAACGACGGAGCTCATCCCCTCGCCAGCGGATAAAACAACGACACAGCCCCCTGCTGCAGTGCTGCAGAAAAATCTTCCGTCGGCGGAAATTGCACAGTTGCGCGAAGCAGTTGATACCCTGATGGATAAGGTAACAGGGGCTGCGAGTCAAAAGACGGAAAATAAAATCCCCCCTCAGGCTGAGCCTGTCGTAGGCTCAGCGTGGGCTATTCAACTGGCCAGTTTTTCGGAACAAGGCAATGCTGTTAAGTTGCGCGATACCTTGCTGAGTCAGGGAGAGAAGTCGTATTTAAGACGCTCGGACGTGCCTGCAGGCAAAACCATTTACCGGGTGTATGTGGGTCCGATGTTAAAAGACAGTGATGCAAATGCCGCGCTTGAGCGGCTTAAAGTCAAACATGCACTCAAGGGAATTCTGGTGAAATATATGCCAGAATAAAACGCTTCGCTGGGTGCTATTGTTAAAAATCCTGCGAGAGCATTTTTAGTCTAATGATCCGACCCTTTCTTGGTCTGGGCTTTGGCTAAATTCATTCCTTTGTTAAAATGCGCGCCTTAGAAAATCAGTCTCTTAGATTATTCAATAAGTGAAACGACATAGATTGGATGACACAGTATGGTGATGACTTGGGTTGATTGGATTATCGTTGCCATATTAGTTATTTCGACCGCAATGAGCTGGCTTAAGGGCTTTGTCAGTGAGCTGATATCGCTGGTGACATGGTTTGCTTCTATTGTTGTGGTCTTTTATTTTGCGCCCACACTGGCGGATGTGTTGGCAAATTCTGTTGAATTGAATTATGTGATGCGATTGTGGTTGGCTCGAATCGCCTTATTTGCCTCTACCTTAATCGTAGGCAGTATCATCAAACAGTTGGTCATGCAGCTTGTGAGGGCGACGGGCTTGTCACAGACCGATCGTGTGTTAGGCATGGTGTTTGGTTTGGGTCGAGGTGTATTGCTGCTGCTGTTGGCCACGACATTATTGCGATGGGCAGGCGGCAGTCCGGAAACAACACCGTGGTGGCAACATTCTGTTTTGATACCTTATGTACAGATTATTGAAAAACATACACTCGCAAGTCTTGAAGGCGTGAGTTCACAGAGCATGACTCTGCCGATAAGAAAACCGTAACTAATCGATTTTAATAGAGCCTGAAGGGTAAAGCAGAATGTGTGGAATCGTTGGAATTGTTGCCAAATCTAATGTTAACTTTATGCTCTATGACGCACTAACTGTTTTGCAGCATCGCGGCCAGGATGCGGCGGGTATGGTGACCTGCAATGAGGGCCGCATGCATTTGCGCAAAGACAATGGCAGTGTGCGCGACGTGTTTCGTTCGCGCCATATGAATCGTCTGGCGGGCAACGTAGGTATTGGCCATGTTCGTTATCCTACGGCGGGCAGTTCGAGCTCGGCTGAAGCACAGCCTTTTTATGTCAACTCGCCCTATGGAATTACGCTGGCCCATAATGGCAATTTGACCAATACCGATGAGCTCAAAAACGATTTGTTTCAGGAAGATTTGCGCCATATTAATACCAACTCGGACTCCGAAGTGCTATTAAACGTTTTCGCTCATGAGCTGCAGAGCCTGAACAAATTATCTCCTGATCCGGTGGATATTTTTGCCGCCGTGTCGGCGGTGCATCGTCGCTGTCGTGGTGCCTATGCTGTGGTGGCCATGATTACGGGTTATGGTCTGGTGGGTTTTCGTGACCCCTACGGTATTCGGCCGGCGGTGTATGGCAAACGTGAAACGCCCGAAGGCACCGAGTATATGATCGCGTCCGAAAGCGTGGCGCTCTCGTCACTGGGCTTTAGCCTGATTCGGGATATCGAGCCGGGTGAAGCCGTTTATATTGATCAGAAAGGGCAACTGCATACCAAACAGTGCGCGGAGGCTCCGGTTTTGTCGCCCTGTATTTTTGAATATGTGTATTTGGCCCGTCCTGATTCCATTATGGATAACGTCTCTGTTTACAGGGCGCGTTTACGTATGGGTGAAAAACTGGCGGATAAAATCAAACGTGTCTGGCCAGATCATGATATTGATGTCGTCATTCCTATTCCTGACACCAGTCGCACCTCCGCCTTGCAAATGGCCAACCATTTGGGTGTGAAATACCGCGAGGGGTTTATCAAAAACCGTTACATCGGCCGCACGTTTATTATGCCGGGTCAGAATCAGCGTCGTAAATCCGTGCGACAAAAGCTCAATCCCATTGATCTGGAATTCCAGGGCAAAAATGTTCTACTGGTGGATGATTCCATTGTGCGTGGTACCACGTGTAATCAAATCATCAAAATGGCCAGAGAATCCGGTGCTAAAAAGGTGTATTTTGCTTCGGCTGCACCACCGGTGCGTTTTCCGAATGTCTATGGCATCGACATGCCGGCCAGGCATGAGCTGATTGCGCACGGCAAAAGTGTTGAAGAGGTGCAAAAGGAAATCGGCGCCGACTGGCTGGTTTATCAGGATCTGGACGATCTGCTGGCGTCTGCGCAAGAGGGTAATCCCAAAATTAAGCAATTTGATTGTTCGGTGTTTACCGGTGAGTACATTACCAGGGATATCGACGAGCACTACCTCAGACTTATTGAAAAACGCCGTAATGACAGTAGCAAGTCGAAAAAAAACTACGAAATGATTGAAGGCGATGACGAGTTAATGGATTTGCACAATGACGACTGAGTCGGTGGTTTTAATTTGCACCTGTTCCAATACCTTGCATTGCAAATAGAGGTAGACCAAGCATGTCTGAAACAAGAGAAGATCGACTTAAAGCCGTGTTACGTGATGCCCATGTTGCAACAAAATCGGTTCGAGCCGGCCAGCAACGCACCAATGAGGGCGAGCACAGCGAGGCGATTTTTCCGACCTCAAGCTTTGTTTTCGAAACGGCCGCAGAAGCCGCCGCACGTTTTGCCGGCACTGAACCGGGAAATATCTATTCCCGTTTTACCAATCCGACGGTACGCACCTTTGAAGAGCGCTTGGCGGCACTGGAAGGCGGTGAGCGCTGTGTGGCCTTTGCATCCGGTATGGCGGCTATTTTGGCAACGATGCTAGCGCTGCTCAAAAGCGGCGATCATATTATTTCATCACGCAGTATTTTTGGTACGACGACCGTGGTGTTTGAGAAGTACCTGAAAAAATTCGGTATTGAAACCACGTTTGTTGATTTGACCCAACCCGCAGCGTGGGCGCAAGCGTTCAAGTCCAATACGCGTTTATTATTTCTGGAAACGCCTTCCAATCCTTTATGCGAAGTGGCAGATATCAGGCAACTGGCGGAACTTGCCCATCAACACCATTGTTGGCTGGTTGTGGACAATTGTTATTGCACGCCGGCCTTGCAGTTGCCACTGAAATTGGGTGCGGACATCGTCGTGCACTCAGCCACCAAATATATTGATGGCCAAGGGCGCTGTGTCGGCGGGGCGGTGGTGGGGCGTGAAAGTGAAATGCAGGAGATTTTTGGGGTGCTGCGTTCCACCGGACCGACGATGAGTCCTTTTAACGCATGGGTATTTCTCAAAGGTCTGGAAACATTAAGTCTGCGCATGAAGGCGCACAGCGAGTCAGGTTTGGCCATTGCCCAATGGCTGGCACAACAAGCGGGCATCAAACGTGTGCACTATTGCGGTTTGCCCGAGCATCCCCAGTATGCACTGGCCCAGAGCCAGCAAAGTGCATTTGGTGGGGTGTTGTCCTTTGACGTGGCGGGCGATAAAGCCGCTGCCTGGCGCTTTATTGATGCCACCGTGATTCACTCCATTACCGCTAATCTGGGTGATGTTAAATCCACGATTACCCATCCGGCCACTACAACCCATGGACGCTTGACTGATCTGGAACGTAAAAATGCGGGCATTACCGAAAGTCTTGTTCGTATCTCTATAGGTCTGGAAAATACGGATGATTTAAAAGCAGATTTACAAAAGGGTTTGTTGGCACTTTAAGCGCGCTTTTTACGCTTGAAAACGAATTGCTGATGGGGGCTGTGGCTGAGACAGGGCGGTTTTTATCAGTTAAAATGCAGCACTTTTTTAATGCCCAATTGGTCCTTGTTACTTGCGCGCAGTGACTTCGATTTATTTTCACCACTTAAAATTAATGTGGGTGTATGGAATACGCAGATCTACAGATTAATGCCACGCAAAACAAATTCAAAGATCTAAACGCCCGTATTCAGGCGCTGAGGGGGTATCTTTGACTACGATCTCAAACGCGAACGTTTGGATGAGGTGTTACGTGAGCTTGAGCAGCCCGACGTGTGGAGCAATCCACCGCGCGCCCAAGCCTTAGGTAAAGAACGTGTTGACCTTGAAGCCATTGTGAATGTGCTTGATACGGTATCGGTGGGTGTTAACGACACCGCTACCTTGTTTGACATGGCACTTGAAGACCGTGATGTCGAGACCATTCAAGCGCTCACCCACGATCTGGATAAAATTGAACACGATATTGCTCACCTTGAATTCAAACGCATGTTTTCCGGCGAAATGGATGCCTGTAATGCCTATCTTGACGTCCAGTCTGGTTCCGGTGGCACCGAAGCACAGGATTGGGCAAACATGCTGCTGCGCATGTATTTGCGCTGGGGTGAGCGTCGCGGATTCAAAACCCAGTTGATTGAAGTGTCCGACGGTGATGTGGCCGGCATTAAAAGTGCGACCATCAGTTTTGAAGGCGAGTATGCCTACGGTTGGTTGCGAACCGAAACCGGAGTGCATCGTCTGGTGCGAAAATCACCCTTTGATTCCGGCAATCGTCGTCATACCTCATTTGCTTCGGTGTTTGTCTCGCCAGAAATTGATGACGCAATAGAAATCGAAATCAACCCGGCAGATTTACGCGTCGATACCTACCGTGCCAGCGGTGCCGGCGGACAGCACGTTAACCGAACCGATTCCGCCATACGTATTACACATGTGCCCACCAATACCGTGGTGCAGTGTCAGAGTGATCGTTCTCAGCACAAAAACAGGGCGCAAGCCATGAAACAGCTGAAGGCAAAACTCTATGAAATTGAATTACAAAAACAACGCGCCACTCAACAAGCCCTTGAAGATACCAAGGCCGATATCGGCTGGGGTAGCCAGATTCGTTCCTACGTACTCGATCAGTCGCGGATCAAGGATTTGCGTACCGGGGTCGAAACCGGTAATCCGGCTGCTGTGCTTGACGGTGATATTGATATGTTTATTGAGGCCAGTTTGAAATCTGGGCTCTGATCTTTGAATCCCTTGCTGGATACCTGATACGCCATGACAAATGATAAAAGCCCTGAAGAAACTACCGTTGACGAAAACGAACTGATAGCCCTGCGACGCAACAAACTCAGTGCACTCAGAGAACAAGGCAATGCCTTTCCCAATACCTTTCGCCGAGACAGTTATGCCGAGCACTTACACGGCCAATACGGCGAGTTAAGTCACGATGAACTGCTTGAAAAACTGTGCCGGGTCAAAGTCGCCGGGCGCATGATGTTGCGCCGTATTATGGGTAAGGCCAGTTTCGCTACGATTCAGGATATGACCGGTCGCATTCAGCTCTATGTTCGCCGTGATGACGTGAGTGAAGATCTGTACGGGCAATTCAAGAAATGGGATCTGGGTGATATCGTGGGCGCCGAAGGTACGCTGTTTAAAACCCAAACCGGTGAGCTGAGTATTCTGGTCGATAAAATAGAACTGCTGACCAAGTCTCTGCGCCCACTGCCGGATAAGCACTTTGGTTTGGCCGATCAGGAAACACGTTACCGTCAGCGTTATCTTGATTTAATTGTTAATGTAGATACCCGACGCACCTTTCTCTTACGTACCAAGATTATCGAAGCCGTGCGTAATTATTTACTGGAACGGGATTTTCTCGAAGTAGAAACGCCGATGATGCAGGCCATTCCCGGTGGTGCGACGGCCTTGCCTTTTATCACCCATCACAATGCACTGGATATGCAGCTGTATTTGCGTATCGCCCCTGAATTGTATTTGAAGCGTTTGGTTGTGGGTGGTTTTGAGCGCGTGTTTGAAATCAATCGTAATTTCCGCAATGAAGGTTTGTCCGCACGTCATAACCCGGAATTTACCATGGTGGAATTCTACCAGGCCTATGCCGATTATATCGATTTGATGGATTTAACCGAAGGCATGTTGCGTCATATCGCCGAAAGTCTGATTGGCGGTACGCGCATCATTTACCAAGGCACTGAGCATGATTTTGGCCAGCCTTTTGCGCGTTTGACGCTGTTGGAATCCATACTGAAATACAATCCCGAACTTAGTGAAACACAGTTGCATGACCTGGCTCAGACGAAACGTGTGGCGGAATCGCTGGGTATTCAAGTTAAGCCGACTTGGGGTCTGGGCAAAATACAGACAGAAATTTTTGAAAAAACCGTAGAACAACGTTTAGTGGACCCGACCTTTATTACGCAATATCCCAAAGAAGTATCCCCTTTAGCGCGAGTAAATGACCATAATCCCCATGTCACCGATCGATTTGAATTTTTTGTCGGTGGACGTGAAATCGCCAACGGATTTTCCGAGCTGAATGACGCTGAAGATCAGGCGGCACGTTTTGCGCAACAAGTGGCCGAAAAGGAAGCGGGTGACGATGAGGCCATGTTCTGTGATGACGATTATGTGACTGCGCTGGAATACGGTCTGCCACCCACGGCGGGTGAGGGCATAGGCATTGACCGTTTGGTGATGCTGTTTACCGATTCGCCTTCTATTCGTGACGTTATCCTGTTTCCGCACATGCGACCACGGACCTCGTAATTGTCATGTCTGTCGCTGACCGGGTGGTGTTAAACGAAAGCTGGAAGCAGCGCTTGCGGAATGAGTTTCAAGCGCCCTACATGGAAGCACTTAAAGAGTTTCTGGTGGCGGAGAAGAAAAAAGGTAAAACCATTTTTCCTCAAGGCCAGGATTATTTTAAGGCGCTGGATACAACCCCCTTTGATCAGGTGAAAGTCGTGATTCTCGGTCAGGACCCTTACCATGGGGAGGGTCAGGCCCATGGCTTGTGTTTTTCGGTGCCGGAGAATGTGGCCTTGCCGCCTTCACTGCAAAATATTTATAAGGAAATTGCTACCGATATTGGTCCAATGGCAACAAGTTCCGGTTGTTTATTGCGCTGGGCTGAGCAGGGCGTGTTGTTGCTCAACAGTGTGTTGACTGTAGAACGTGGTCAAGCGGCGTCTCATCAGGGCAAAGGCTGGGAAAGGTTTACCGATGCAATTATCAAACATCTCGATCAGGAGGGCGAGTCACTGGTATTTATGTTGTGGGGCACATATGCCCAACGAAAAGGTGCATTTATCCAGCGTGACAAACACCTGGTACTTGAAGCACCTCATCCGTCTCCATTGTCGGCCTACCGGGGTTTTTTTGGTTGCCGTCATTTTTCCAAAGCGAATGAATTTTTAATTGCACATCATAAAAAACCGATCAACTGGACCTGTTAACAGGTTTGGTCTTTATCTATACGCTGTAGAGGTCTGCGCTGATTAGTGCGAACTATTAAGCATGGCCATGGCCTGTTCCATTTCAAGCGACAGATCCTCGTTTTCCTCCTCTTTGGTATCGATTCCCAAACGAGTAAACGCCGGCACCGTGCTTAAATCAAGGCTGGCAAGTTTGTGTTCAGTGCCTTGATAACTTTGCAGAACCGCAGCGGTAATAATGTCGGTATAATCCGGCTCGCCGGAGGATTCGCGATCAAATTTCAGATAGTTTCGGGGGATGGCCACCAATTCCGGCGGAAAGTCCCAGCTTTTTAAAATCATTTCACCAATATAGGGATGTACTTTTTCAACAATTTTTTCTAATAACTTGGGATTTTCCAGTAACTCCACATGCTCTTCGGCATAAATCAGCACAGGTAATACACCAATTTCATGGGTAATGCCGGCAAGTGTGGCCTGATCGGGTCGCAAGTGGGTGTAGTGCTTGCAAAGAATATGAGCAATGCTGGCGACTTCGGTACTTCTGTTCCAGACCTCACGCATCATGCGATCAATCAAGTCAGATGTTGCCTGAAACATCTGCTCCATGGCCAAACTGGTGATCAGGTTGCAGGTGAAAGTAATGCCCATGCGGCTGACGGCAACATGTAAATCTTCTACTTGTTTGGTGGTGCGTAGCAGGGGACTGTTGGCGATTTTTATCATACGTGCCGTGATGGCGGCATCATTGGTAATGACCTTGCTTAGCGTCAGTGCTGAAATATTGGGGTCTTCAGCCGCTTCGCGTGCTTTGAGTGCAACCTCAGGCAACGTCGGTAACCGTAGTTTGTCAGCTTTGATCTGCGCAATAATATCCTTTAATACGTCTTCTGCTGGATTGCTCATGGCATGTCACTATCACACTGTGTGTTAAAAGGCGGAATTTTTATTCATAAATGAGTGAGAACTGAGCTTTTGTCTGTCCAGAAAAAGCCAGCGCTCGACCAGTTTACGAAATTAATTCAGCAAGGCAGTCCGTGCGTCTCTTACACTCTCCTCGCTACTTATTATTTATAGCATAGGGTGGGCGTTGTACGTGGCTAAGATGCACTTCCTTTTGCTCAAGCAGGAATGAGGCGGTGTTTGTTTCGTCAAGAGTAAAGTCTTTAGGTAATAACACTAAGGCCCGGACAGTCTGGGCACCGTCTTCTGTGGCGTTAACGATTTCACCCATTGCACGCAGTTGTCCGCTTTGTGCCTGGTAGAGGCTTGCGCCTTCAATATGTTCCGCGCTTAGCGTTGTGTCAGGAACTTGAATGGTACAAATAAACAGTTCATTTTTTGGGGTACTGCGGTAGTGCATGCGAGCGATAATTTCCTGACCGGTATAACAACCCTTTTCGAAACTGATGCCGCCGGTTAGATGTAAATTCAGGTTGTGAGGTAAAAACTGTTCTCGTGTTTTGGCGCTCACCTCTGCCAAACCGGTTTCAATCTGAGCCCGTTGCCACAGTTGACTGTCGCTTATGCTGCAATTTTGCGCCAACGTTAACCAGGTTTTTTCGGCGGCGGCGACTGAGCCCATTAAAAGATAGCGGGCACGGGCGCCGGGCATTTTGATGCAGTGAAGGTCGTCAACACAGGCAGTGCTGTAGGGCGTGTCCAGTTGTGTGAATGTGGGCTTGATCAAACTTGTGGCAGTGTCCCCTTGCAGGGCAAAACAAATCAGCGTGTCACTTTTGTCTTCCAAAGTGGCTTTAGAAAAAATAATGTATTTCTTAAGCACTTGTATGACATCGGCCACTAAGCTTCGCTGCAATAACAGATACACCGTATTGCCCCGACGGATTAACAATAAGGTGCTGATTGTTCGTCCTTTAAGTGTGTTAAGGCTGCCGCTAATACTCTGTTGTTCGCTTAATCGACGAAGATCACAGCTAAGCTGTCCCTGTAGAAACGAGTCTGTATCCGCGCCGCAGACGGCAATAATTCCAATGTGATCGAGATCCATCAGTTGTGCCGATGAGCAGGTGTCAGGGGATGTCAGGTGTTGGGGTGCGGCTGCCTGTGTGCTTAAAAAATCGTGCCATGTTTGACGTGATGTCATGCAAGCCTCTAGTAGAAGGGTGATAGGAGTGAGGTTTTGTCGCGTGTTCTTTGTACTTTAATCTGGAATAATACGGAATCTGGAATAATACGGCATTTTATACGAAAAATTGTTTTGTTAGAGCGGAATAAAAAAGATGCAGGAAAATTATGACCCAGGCTGGCTGCGTTGGCAGTGTCGACGGGGTATTAAAGAAGTTGAAGTGGTGCTGCTTCCCTATCTTGAAACACGTTTTGCCTTGGCCAGTGCGCATGAACAGTCACTTTTTGTACGTTTGCTGACCTGTCACGATGTTGATCTTCTTGAGTGGGTTATGCGACGTGATCAACCCGATGATCCCGGCTTGGCTGAAATAATGAAGGTGATCATTGGCGACGTGGCATCCTGATTTATACCTGCAACCCTCGCTTAGACAACTTACGGTAAGCCTGGTTTTTTTGGCTGTATCAGCGCTTGCGGTGCATTCTTCTCCCCTGGTCTTGGGTTTGCGAGCTTGGCTTTTGCTTTTGCTGTTTGCGTTGTATTTTCGTTTCTTGTGGCCTTTTTTACGTTTAAAAAGCAGGTCTGCGGTGAAACAAATTCGTTATACCCGGGATGGGTGGTTTATTTTGTGTGCAGGCATGGGGCGTGAGTGGGAGGAGGTTGAGCTGCTCAATGACAGTCTTGTCAGTGCCCATTTTGTCTTTTTGCGTTTTGCTTCCAAAACAGCGCCTTGGTATAAGCGACGGGTTAAAGTGGCCTTGATTGATGCGAGCAGTGTCGACTTCGACGCTTTTCGTCGCTTGAAAGTGTTTTTGCGTTTTGTGTATTAAGCCGTAACGATGGGCGCTTACCTTGAGTTTTCACTGCGGGTGCGGGCGGTAAATAAAGGTGTGTTGGGTGGAGTCAGAACTGAATCGGTGATTTCGGTCCGCATTTGCGGGTAATCAAGGGTGAAATGCAGGCCCCGACTTTCTTTGCGCTCAATCGCACATTGCACGATTAATTCTGAAACAGTGACCAGATTGCGTAATTCGAGTAAATCGCTGCTGACTTTATAGTTACTGTAGTAATCGTTGATTTCCTGTTTCAGTAATTCAATGCGATTACGTGCCCGCTGCAAACGTTTATTGGTGCGAACAATGCCCACGTAATCCCACATGAAACTGCGTAATTCGTCCCAGTTGTGGGAGATGACCACGTCTTCATCTGAGTTGGTGACCTTGCTTTCATCCCAGTCGGCAACGTAAGGAAAGTCTAAGGCTTCCTGTAGTTGCCTGTTTATTTTTTTGCCGGCTGCCTGAGCAAATACAAAACACTCCAGCAAGGAATTGCTCGCCATGCGGTTGGCGCCATGCAAACCGGTAAACGAAGATTCACCAATGGCATAGAGACATTCAAGGTCGGTTTGGCCGTCAAGATCGGTCATGATGCCGCCGCAAGTGTAATGCGCCGCAGGTACCACGGGAATGGGCTGGCGAGTAATGTCAATGCCCAGGCGTTTGCACTGCTGATACACGGTTGGAAAGTGTTCAGTAATAAAGTCGGCAGGTTTGTGGCTGATGTCGAGATACAAACAGTCTGCACCCAGGCGTTTCATTTCATGGTCAATGGCGCGGGCAACGATATCACGAGGAGCCAGTTCGGCGCGCTCATCAAAATGCTGCATAAATCGCTCGCCATTGGGCAATTTCAGCAAACCGCCTTCGCCGCGAATGGCTTCGGTAATCAGAAAGGATTTCGCTTCCGGATGATAAAGACAGGTGGGATGGAATTGATTGAATTCCATGTTGGCCACGCGACAACCCGCGCGCCAGGCCATTGCAATACCGTCGCCGGTGGCTATGTCGGGATTGCTGGTGTAACGGTAGGCTTTGCTTGCGCCACCGGCGGCAATAACAATTGCTTTGGCCAGATGCACTTCAACATGGGACGAGTCCTGATTAAATACGTAAGCACCCAGGCAACGGTCACCGGGTAAACCTAATTTTTTGAGGGTAATGAGGTCAATAGCAACTCTGTTTTCGAGCAAGCGGATATTGCTTTTTTTGCTGGCTGCGGTGATTAATGAGTGTGAAATAGCAAAACCCGTGGCATCGGCCGCGTGAATAATGCGGCGGTGGCTGTGTCCACCTTCCTGGGTTAAATGAAAATTGTTTGCGCCGTGACCCGTCTTGTCAACGGTGAAATTAACGCCCAGATTAATGAGCCACTGTATGGCTGCCGGACCATTTTCCACCGTAAACCGTACGGCATCCTCGTGACACAATCCAGCGCCTGCTATTAACGTGTCTTCAATGTGGGCTTCCAGTGAGTCGGTTTCATCAAGCACAGCTGCCACTCCACCTTGAGCGTAATAGGTGCTTGCTGCCGTGAGTTTGCCTTTGCTCATAACAGTTACGTTGGCGCTGTCTGCAATGTGCAAGGCAAGGCTCAAGCCGGCGGCACCACTACCAATGACGAGCACATCATGCGTGAAAACAGTCAATTTTTGTTATCCAGAGGCTGTAATAGAGGGGGAGGTGATTATAAGCCAATAATGAATGCGCTACCTATACTTGATTGTTTTTTGCGTGTGAAAGCGTTTTTGTCTTCGGATACCATGAACGAGAAGGAGACAGATCCCGAACTATGGCGACGACGAACAACACTGCCATGCGGAAAAAGACGTCATTTTATGTTTTGATAGTTATGATTAACGACACTAGGGCATGCTTACGTCGGATGCGTGTAAGCGGCGCGAGCATGTTTTCGCTGAAAAAAGGCACAGAGGGGCTCTGATGACTGAAAACCCTACGGATGAAGTCTTGGTTGCACGGGTTAAACAAGGCGATAAACACGCATTTGATGCGTTGGTAAAAAAATATCGGCACAAGATTGTGGTCATCGCATGCCGTTATGGTGTTGATCAGAGTGAAGCCCTGGATGTTGCACAGGATGTTTTTATCAAAGCCTATCGTGCCTTGCCTTTGTTTCGCGGGGACAGCAGTTTTTATACCTGGCTTTATCGTATTGCTACCAATGTAGCCAGACATTATCAGCTGTCCAGAAAACGAAGACCGCCTGCGTCCGATATAGACATTAACGATGCGGAAATGGCGGAAATTGGTCAGCGTCTAAGAGATCTGGATAATCCGGAAGCGCGTTTGCTCGCCGAGGAAATATACCGTGTTGTTCGTCTGGCGCTGGATGAACTGTCCGACGAATTAAGCACAGCGCTCACCCTGCGGGAATTCGATGGTTTGAGTTACGAAGATATTGCCCAAATAATGCAGTGTCCTGTCGGGACGGTAAGATCACGTATCTTCCGGGCACGCGAAACCATTGACGCCAAACTCAAGCCACTGTTACAGGAATAGACGCTTACAAGAACAGACTATTCAGGCATAGAATGTATGCAGCACTAACCAAAATGTTTGGCAAACGAGAATTGCTTATAAAGTTGCACCATTCAAGGTGTCTTGTTGGGTAAACTTCATCAGAGGTTAAGTAAAATGCTTGAAGAACAGGGGACTGTGCTTGCCTTGGATAAACAGACTGTATGGGTGTCGGTCACCCGCATGAGCAGCTGTCAGTCCTGCGAGTCTAAAGCCGGGTGTGCGCAGGGCAGTTTTGCCAAACGTTCGGAGAAAAAGACCTGTGTGATACGCATTCCCAACGGGATTGATCTGCGTGTGGGCGATGAAGTGATCATTGGCCTGGATGAACGTGTTGTATTGAAATCGGCCCTGCTGGTTTACATGGCTCCTTTGTTGTTGATGTTGCTGGGCGCAGGATTGGGACAGTGGTGGAATGGTGCCAACGATGGATTTGCTGCGGTGGGTGCTTTTTCAGGCTTAGGTCTGGGCTTTTTGTTAGTTTACCGCCACGGCAGGCGACATCAGGATGATGAACGCTTTCACCCCGTTATTTTGTCTGTGCCAGGCAAAGAGTTTGGCGCATCAAAGTCTGGAGCTGGATGAAATAAGAGCGAAACGGCCTGTTCTGCCGCCGGCAAGGCGTAAGCATGCAGACAGTGAGTGACTCATATTCAACTATTCGTTAGACTTGCCGCCACTTTCATTCTTTAGGCATTTGACCTTACTCTCGTGACAGATATAACTCATATTCGTAATTTTTCCATCATCGCTCATATTGATCACGGCAAATCAACGCTGGCCGACCGTTTTATCCAGATATGCGGGGGGCTCACTGTGCGTGAGATGAGCGAGCAAGTGCTCGATTCCATGGATATTGAGCGTGAGCGTGGCATTACCATTAAAGCGCAAAGTGTCACACTTGATTTCACGGCCAAAAATGGTGAGGTCTATCAGCTGAATTTTATCGACACGCCCGGCCATGTCGATTTCAGCTACGAAGTGTCCCGCTCGCTCGCGGCCTGTGAAGGCGCTTTGTTGGTTGTTGATGCGGCGCAAGGGGTGGAAGCACAATCGGTGGCGAACTGTTATACCGCCATTGAGCAGAATCTTGAGGTACTGCCCGTCTTAAACAAAATTGATTTGCCTCAGGCAGAGCCCGAACGGGTGGCACTTGAAATTGAAGAAATCATTGGAATTAATGCCCAGGATGCCTGTCGGGTCAGTGCTAAATCAGGCTTGGGTGTGCAGGAATTACTTGAACGCCTGGTGACCGATATTCCAGCACCCAAGGGGAGTCCTGACAATAAACTGCAGGCGCTGATTATTGATTCCTGGTTTGATAACTATCTTGGGGTGGTGTCACTGGTTCGCATCAAGGAAGGGCGGATCAAAAAAGGTGAAAAAATCCTGGTTAAATCAACCGGACAAAGCCATTTGGTTGATGCCGTGGGCGTGTTTACACCCAAACGAAGTGAGCGCCCCTGCTTGTCGGCGGGTGAAGTGGGTTACATTGTAGCGGGTATCAAGGATATTTACGGTGCACCGGTGGGCGATACGCTGACTCACGCCAAAACACCCGAAGTACCGGCTTTGGCCGGTTTTGATCTGGCCAAACCACAAGTGTTTGCCGGTATGTT
>Ga0209841_1000063_pt1 | contig 24710 bp, 24 predicted proteins | sample GWRWT4_30Apr14_FD_187185 | JGI IMG/M metagenome (GOLD analysis project Ga0209841, IMG submission 187185) | Sand microcosm microbial communities from a hyporheic zone in Columbia River, Washington, USA - GW-RW T4_30-Apr-14 (SPAdes) (version 2) | ecosystem: Engineered > Artificial ecosystem > Sand...
CTCGACCAGGTCGGCCTGGCGCACCTGGTGCACCGACAGGTTGATGGCCACGCGCAGGTCCAGACCTTCATCCTGCCAGGCGCGTTGCTGGCGACAAGCTTCGTCGATCACCCATTGGCCCAGCACCCCGATCAGGCCAAAGCGTTCGGCCACCGGGATGAACACATTGGGCTCGATCGGCCCTTGTTGGGGATGCCGCCAGCGCAGCAGGGCCTCCACGCCAGTCAGGCGGCCGCTCTTGGTGTCCACCTTGGGCTGGTAGTCCAGCGACAGGCCTTCGCCGCCCAGGTCCAGGGCTTGGCGCAGGTCGCGCTGCAGGTCGATCTGTGCCTCGCTGTTGACGGCCATGTGCGGCTCGAAAAACACGTGCATGCCGCCGCCGGCCTGCTTGGCCACCGTCATGGCCGCGTCCGCGTGGGCGATGAGTTTGGCGCGCGGGCCGTGCTCCGGGTAAAGCACGATGCCCACCGAGCAGGACAGGCGCAAATCGCGCCCTTCCACCCGGATGACCTCGGACAGGCAAGCCCGCAAGCGCGAGGCCACCACGCCGGCCGCCGAAGCATCCGGGTTGCCATCCAGCAGCATCAGGAACTGGTCGCTGCCCAGGCGCGCCACCGTGTCGGATTGGCGGGCCAGCAAGGCCACGCGGCGCCCCACTTCGCGCAGCAGCTCGTCGCCCGCACGGTGGCCATACGAATCGTTGACGGCCTTGAAGCCATCCAGGTCAATGAAGAGCACGCCCAGGCGGCGGTTGGACGCCTCGGCACGCCGCGCGGCGCCATCCAGCCGGTCTTCAAACAAGAGGCGGTTGGCCAGGCCCGTCAGCGGGTCGTGGTGGCTCAGGTCCTTCAGGTTGACCGGCGCGGGCGGCAGGTCCAAGGGCACCACGGAAGGGCTGGCCCACAGTGCCTTGGCACGGTTGATCCAGCGGTCAAGTCGGCGCATGCAAATCCCTCACGCTGGCACAAGGTGGATGGGGGCCATGGGCACGGTCTGCGCGACCATCCAGGTGCGCAGGTCGGACTCGGCCATGGGCTTGGCAAACAGGAAGCCTTGCAATTCGTCGCAGGCCAGCTTGACCAGCACCTGGCGCTGGGCTTCGGTCTCCACGCCTTCGGCCACCACGGTCATGCCCAGGGCGTGCGACAGGCGCACCACGGCTTCCACGATGGCTTGCGCATCGGCGCTGTGGTCCAGATCACGCACAAAGCTGCGGTCAATCTTGAGCTGGCGGGCGGGCAAGCGGCGCAGGTAACTCAGGCTGGAGTAGCCGGTGCCAAAGTCGTCGATCGACAACTTCACGCCAATGCGGTCCAGCATGTCGAACACCTTCAGAGAAGCCTCGATGTCGTCCATGGCCACCGATTCGGTGATCTCCAGGATCAGCATGTCGGCGGGCAGGGCGTGGCGGGCCAGGGTTTCGCGGATGCGGCTTTCCAGGTCGTGCTCGCGCAGTTGATGCGCCGACATGTTCACCGCCACAGGGATCTCCAGCCCGGCATCGAGCCACAGCCGCATGTGGCGGCAGGCTTCGTTCATCACCCATTGGCCCAGCTCGCCGATCAGGCCAAAGCGCTCGGCCACGGGGATGAACTCGGCCGGGCTGACGGGGCCACGCTGCGGATGCGTCCAGCGCAGCAGCGCCTCCACGCCCACCAGGCCACCGCGCACCGCGTCCAGCTTGGGCTGGAAGTGCAAGGCCAACTCGCCACGCTGGATGGCATAGCGCAGGTCGCGCTGCATCTCGACTTGCTTGGCACCACTGATGTCCATGCCGGGTTCGTGCAAGCAGTACACACCGCCACCGGCCTTGCTCGCGGCCAGCATGGCCTCGTTGGCATGGCCAATCAATTGCTCGACCGTGACACTGTCGGGGTACAGGGCGATGCCAATGGAACAAGTGATGGTCACATCCTCGCCATTGATCACGCAAGGCTGGCTCACGGCCAAGCCGATGCGGTAGGCCAGTTGGGCCACCGCGTGCTGGTCGGGCATGCTGGGCAAAAGCAGCATGAACTCTTCGCCGTCACCGCGCGCTGGCGCGTCGGTGTTGCGCACCAGCACCAACAGGCGCTTGGCCACCTGGCGCAGCAGGTTGTCGCCCAGGGCGTGCCCATAGGTGTTGACCAGGGCGCGAAAGCCATCCAGGTTGATGCGCATCACGGCCAGTCGGCCAGCGGGGGGCTCACCCGCCTCGTCCAGTGACTGGATGACCTCACGCAAGTGATGCTCGAAGCCTTGCCGGTTGAGCAGGCCGGTCAGGGCGTCGCGGTGGGCGGCCCCTTCCAGCTCGGTGTGCGCTTGCTGCAGCGAGCTCACCAATTGCGCATGCTGGTGGCGCAAACGCGTGTCCAGGATCGTGCACAGCTGCACGCCCATCAACAAGATGCCACCGACCAGGGTCACCAGCCAATCCAGATAGGCCCCGGACAACTGCTGCGCACTCAGGCACACGGCACCCACTGGCACACCAGCGGATTCGAGCATGAGCAATTGAGCGCCATGCAGCGCGCTGCCCACCACCACAGCCACCGCCGCCTGGTTCAGAAATTTTGCCTCGCGCAACAACGCGCGCCGCAGCATGACCGAGGCCAGGACATTGCCCGCCAGGATGACGGCAAATGCCGCGAGCAACCATTGAGGATCCCAGGCCACCTCGGGCTGCAACACCATGGCGGACACGTTCAGGTAGGTCAGAAAGCCAAAACCCAATGCCGCGAGCAGGCCAGACAGGGCCCGCTTGAACACCGGTTGATGAACCCGGCTGACCGACCAGATGAGCACCGCGCAGATCAGCACCGCCGGCAGCCACGCGGCCAGCACCACGGCGGGCAGGTAGCCCACCTGGATGGGCAATTGCCGGCTGAGCATGCTGACGAAGCCTTGGGCCCAGATGCCGGTGCCCACGGTCATGGCACCACCGACCCACCAGCCGATCCCCACGTCGCGGTCCGAAGCCCGCACGCGGCGAATCACCAGGGTCATGACGTAAATGGCGTAAACCGCCAAGAACCACGCTGCGGTCAGTGCAACGCCGTCATGGCGGACGACCAACAGGTCTTGAGGCATCAGCCCTCCGCGGCCACGAAAATCCAGATTACAGGGGTAGTCTGGTTACATTTCGGCGGCGGCGGCGAGGACTTGAATGACTGGGAGGCTGTTCTGCCTAATGCATCACGACTGGCTGTTGGGCCAGGCCGGTGAAGCCTTCCAGGTAGGCGTCGAACTCTTCGACGCTGGGCGAGGTTTCAATCAGGGCATCAACCCCCACCTTGAAGCTTTCAGCCAGGGCGCCTTCGATGAACAGTTCCTTGCGGGCGAACTTGTCCACGATCTCGTAGCCACCTCGGGTGAGGGTGCTGACGACCGAAGGGGGGACCGGGAACTCATCCGCAGCCAACTCGATCTGAACGACCGCGTAGTTGTCGGAGTTGTAAAGCATTTGCATGGACTGCACTCCAGATTCATGGGCTTGTCTCTCAGATGGGGACACAGCAGGCAAGCGCAAGCGCATGATGACGTTTCCTTCGACAGGAACACCCCCCGACTTGAGGGCCCGCCGGCCCCATCAACGCCCCCCATGTGGCTAATTGCACGACAAGCACCAAGGCGACCCCCTTAAACACGGGGGCACGCCAGGCACCCCAGCCCGTGCTGCAACGCACCACCCCCGACAGAGGGATATGGCCACCCCATGGCCCCTCCTACATTAGCGATCACACAACAAGCTGTCATCACGTTTGAAGTGGAGAGGGGAGTCGATAACGGGGCTTGATCACATGGCGGTGACGTGAGGAACGCATCACACGCCCACAACTCAAAGGGCAAGCCCCCACAGTTCCAGTTCATTTCACGGATTGAACCGCCCCGCCCTTTCGGCGGGGTTTTTTTTGGCCCTGCGAAACCTCAGCCCCCCGTGATGCGGCTGATCGCCGGGAAGTACCACGCATGGGGCAGGTGCCGCAGCAGCTTCAACCACAGGGTGAAGCGCCATGGAAAGTGGATCTCAAAACGCCCGGCGTGCCAGCCCGACACGATCTCGCTGGCGGCCTGCTCGGGCGTCAGCAGGGCGGGCATGTCGAAGTCGTTGCCCGCCGTCAGCGGCGTTTGCACAAAGCCCGGGTTGATCACCGACACGCCGATGCCCTGCGGGTGCAAGTCCAGGTACAGGCACTCGGCCAGGTTGTTGAGCGCGGCCTTGGTCGGGCCATAGGCCATGGCCTTGGGCAGCCCCCGAAAGCCCGCCACACTGCCCACCAGACTGAGGTGCCCTGCCCCCTGGGCCGTGAGCAAAGGCAAGGTGGCGGCCAACACATGCAAGGCGCCCACGTAGTTGATCTGCTGGTGGCGCAGGGCCTCGGCCAGGTCAAAGGTTTGAGCACGCATGGCCTGGTAGTGGCCCGCGCAGTAGACCACCATGTCCAGCCGGCCTGATGGTGCCCGAGACTGGATGCGCGCGGCCACCTCGCGCACGGCGGCCACATCGGCCACGTCCAGCGCTTCGAAGTCGCTGCCCGGATGCGCAGCCACAAAAGCCTGCAAGGCCTGCACATTGCGCGCCGACACGATCACGTGCGCGCCCTTGGCGTGCAGCAGGGCGGCCGTGGCGCGGCCAATGCCGGTCGAGGCCCCGATCAGCCAGACGGTGCGGCCTTGCCAAACGGTGATGCGCGGGTTCAGGGCCATCTCAATCTTTCTTCATCAAGGCTTGTGGAAGGACAAGGTCACCTCGCCCAGGTGCAGCCCGAACTTGCTCATGGCGGCCTTGTTGAGCATGGTGCGGCTGTCCATCAGGTACATCCAGTCGTTGAACTGGACGTCGTAGGTCTTGCCATCCACCGGCAGGCGCAGGGTGTAGGCCCACTGCAAGGCGTTGCCGGCGGCGTGGCCCTCGGCGGTGCCGACCACGTCATCGGCCTGGCCGGTGTAGCGGCCCTGGCCATGGTCGGTGATGCGCCAGACGCGGCGCTGCTGGGTGCCATCGCTGTAGATGAAGTCTTCTTCCAGCACGCCCTGGTCACCGTTCCAGCGGCCCACCATCTGCACGGTGAAACGCTTGACGACGCGGCCCGAGCGGTCGGTGAAGATGCCGTGCGCGGTGAGCGGGCCGTTGAAGTACTGGCGCAAATCCAGCGTGGGCTTTTGGTCGGCGTAGTCGGCCGGGGTGGGCGCGCTGGCACAGCCCATCAGGCTCAGCGCCAGCAGCAAGGCCAGCCAGTTGGATCGTGAGTTGGTGCGCATGGGGTGGGTTGCTTTCATTCCAGGTTTTGGCGGCGCCACAAGCGCCACCACAGGGCCAAGGCCATCAGCTTGAACAGGCAAGGCAAGCCGCCATAGGCCCAGCTCAAGGCCTGCAAGGCTTGCGGATCGCGCGCGCCCGGCCCATAGCCCCACCACTGCAAGGCGGGCAGGGCCAGGCCAGCGGCCAGGGCCAGGTTGAGCTTGGTGGCCAGTTGCCACCAGCCCGCGTAAGCACCTTCAGATTGGCCCGCATGGCCCGCCCGCTGGATCACGCCAGTGAGCAAGGTGCCGGGCACCGTCAGGTCGGCGCCCAAGGCCAAGCCACTGGCCACGCAGACGGCCAGGTAGCCCGCGGTGTCACCCGCGCCAACGCCCAGCACGCCGATGAAGGTGATCACGTTCAGGGCCATGCCGCACGCCCAGGCATTGGAAGGGCCCAGGCGTTTGATCAGCTTCAGCCACACGGGCACACTGGCCGCGCCCATGAGGAAGTAGGCGCCCAGGAACACGGGCGCCCAGCTGGGGGCTTGCACGCGGTCGTTGATGAAGAAGATCACCAGGGTCGCGGGGATCGCGCTGGCGATGCCGTTGACCATGAACAAGGCCATGAGGTGGCGGAACGCCCGGCCACGCCAGGGCAAGGCCAGCGATTGATCGGCTGGCAGCAAAGCGGCACGCACCCAGGTTTTGCGCGGCACGGGGGCCTTGCTCAAGGCCCACACGCCCAAGGCCAGGCTGAGCCACAAGACGATGGTGGTGGCCGCCAGGCCAGCTTGCGTGGCCAGCACATTGGCCAGCAACACACCCACCAGCCCGAGGCCTTCGCGCCAGGCCACCAGGCGCGATCGTTGCACCGCAGAGCCCCCCAGGCGGCTGCCCCAGGCTTGGTGCACCACGCTGGCCAAACTGAAAGCGGTGAAGGTGCCCGTCAAGGCCACGGCGCACCACAGCAGCAAGGCCGTGGTGCCTTGCACGGCCGGGAAGAACAGGGCGGCGAAGCCCGCACCCAAGGCCAAGGCCGCACAGGCAGCCGCTTTGAGGGCGCGTGGTGGCGACCACCTCGCATCCACCCAACGGCCCAACACAGGGTCGATTACGGCGTCGAACAATCGGGTGCCCAACAAGACCAAGCCCAACAGCGCCAAGGGCACGCCCAGTTGCGCGTAATGCGCTGGCAGCATCACATACAGCGGCAAGGCCACGAAGGCCAAGGGCAGGCCCAGCACGCCATAGCGAGCCGACGCAGCGTGGGGCAAGACAGCCTCAGACACCGAGCAAGTCTCGCCGCAAGGCTGGCGCCGACGTGGCGCTGGACAGCCAGATGCCGAAGAACAGCTGGGCAAAGCGTTGGTCGTTGATCACCCGCGTGGCCTGGCCATTGAGGAAGAAGCTGGCGCTGCCATCCAGCTGGTGCAGGCCGGTCAGGCGGTCTCCATCGCGCACGTCGGCAAAGGCCGCCGTCATGGCCTGCAGCCAGCGTTGGGCATCGGCCTCGCTGATCGTGGTCTGGCGGCGCATCTCTTCAATGGACCGCTCGGCGATGTCGCGCGCTTTCAGGCTGCGCGCGTAGATCAGGCTCAAGGCGAAGGGTTGGCTGAACAGCCTGGCCGCGTCAAAGGTGGGCGGCACCCACAATAGCGCGTCGTACACGTGGAAGCCGTAGTAGCGAAAGCGCGAGCGGCCTTGCAGCCGGGCTTGCGGCAGGTGCTGGCTCAGCTCGGGTGGCGTGGGCGCATCGCGGCGGGCCTCGGCTTGCGCCAATGCCATCGGGCCCAGCAAGCTCGCCATGCCCGCCGCCCCTGCGCACCGCAAGGCTTGCCGGCGTGAGGCCTGATGTGGTGGGGTGCGCTGCAAGCTCATGACGCGCTCAAACCCGGCGCAGTGTGTACTGCACGACGTTGGTGTTGCCCATGTCAAAAGCGGCTTCACAATAGGCCAGGTAGAACTCCCAGATGTGCTGGAAGCGCTGGTCAAAGCCCAGGCGCTGCACGCTGTGCAGGTGCTGGATGAAGTCGGCGCGCCAGCGGCGCAAGGTCTCGGCATAGTCGGGCCCGAAGGCCAGGGTGTTGATGACTTCCAACCCCGCCTTGCGCGCCTCGGCCTTGAAGGCCGCATCGCTGGGCAGCAAGCCACCGGGGAAGATGTACTGCTGGATGAAGTCGGTGGACTTCACGTAGCGATCAAACAGGTCATCACGGATGGTGATGGTTTGCAGGCAGGCACGCCCTCCGGGCTTGAGGCAGCGCTTCAAGGTGGCGAAGTAGCTGGCCCAGTACTCCTGGCCCACGGCCTCGAACATCTCGATGGACACGATGGCGTCAAAGGGTTCGTCCTGGATGTCGCGGTAATCCTGCAAGCGCAGGTCGGCCTGGTCCGACAAACCCGCGTCCACCATGCGGCGCTGCGCCCAGGCCAGTTGCTCGGACGACAAGGTCACGCCGGTGACATGGGCGCCACAGTCGCGCGCCGCCACCTCGGCCAAGCCGCCCCAACCGCAGCCGATCTCCAGCACACGCTGGCCGGGTTGATCGGCCGTGACGCCCGCCTCGCGCAAGGCCCGCAGGATCTTGGCCTGCTGGGCATCGGGCATCAAACGCGAATGGTCGCCATCGAACCAGGCGCTGGAATAGCTCATGGTCGGGTCCAGCCACAGGCGGTAGAACTCGTTGCCCAGGTCGTAATGCGCCTGGATGTTCTTGCGGCTGTTGGCCTTGGAGTTGTGGCGCAGCAGGTGGCGCACGCGGTACAGCAAACGGCCCCACCAGCTGCCATACACGGCGCTTTCGATGTGGTCGCGGTTGGCGATGAACAGCTTGAGCAGCGCCGTCAGGTCGGGCGTGGTCCAGTCGCCAGCGATGTAGCTTTCGGCAAAGCCGATGTCGCCCGACTTCATGGCAGCCGAGCACACCTTCCAGTTGTGCAGGCGCAAGGCCGCACGCGGCGCTTGCTCAGCGGCCTGGCCAAAATGGGCGGTACTGCCATCGGGCAGTTGCAGGTCCAGGCTGCCCACTTGCAGGCGCGCCAACAGGCGCATGGCCATGCGGGCCGAGGCCGGGGCGTCCTGCGGCAGTTGAGTGGCGTTGGAATGTTGAAGCGTGGTCGATCGGTTCATGGTGTGGTCTGGCCATGCGGCCCGGTGACGAGTTCGGTGGGAGGGGCGGGTTTGGTGCGCAAGGGCACGCCCTTGATCCATACGCGCAAGGCCTGCCAGTGGATGCGTGCCACCACGCCCACCGTCATCAAAGGCCAACCCCAAAAAGCGCGGCGCACGCTGGCGCGGGTCAAGGGCGCCAGTTGGCCGCTCAGGCTGGTCTGCAGCACCGGGCCTTCGGCATCGTCGTGGTCAATGCGCACCACGATGCGATCCTGCGCATTGCGCATGAAGCGAAAGCGGTAGGTGCCCGTCACCTCGCAAAATGGCGACACGTGAAACACCTTGTCGGCCGTGATCTCGCGGCCCCAGCCCAAGGCCGGGCCGTGCAGCAGGTAGCAGTGCCGCTCGCCAAAGGTGTTGTTCACCTCGGCCACCACGGCGGCCAGGCTGCCATCAACCCGGTGCACATACCAAAAGCTCACCGGCTTGAACACATGGCCCAGCACACGCGGGTAGGTTTGCAGCCAGACCTCGCCCTGGTCAATCTCGGGGCCACTGAGGCCCTCTTGGCGCAACAAGCCATCCAGCCAGGCCAGGGCATCGGGGCCACCCACACCATGGTCGGCATCGTGAAAGCTCAACAGGCCGAAGCGGTTGCGCTGCACCTCATCCGACGCCTGCCGACGCAAGGTGCGCAAAGGCAGCATCCAGAAATAGCTGGGGTAGGCAAAAGCGTTGCGCGCCGGCTTGAGGCGGGTGTGGCGCACCTGCCCAAAGCCGATCAGGGGGCGATGGGGCAGGTTCATGCCGACACCCGGTCGGCCTGCGCGCTGCGGCTTTCCTGCGCGCCTGAGTACCGCTCATCACGGGCCAACAACTGATCGGCCACACCCTGGCCGGCCTTCAGGCCATCTTCATGGAAGCCGTAGCCCGTCCAGGCACCACAGAACCACACGCCGCGATGTCCCTGGATGCTCGGCAAACGCGACTGGGCCTGGATGGCGGCCTGGTCGAACACCGGGTGGGCGTAGTCGTAGGTGCCCAGCACCGTGTCGGCCCGTGGTTCACGCAACGGGTTGAGCGACACCACCACCGGCGTGGTCCAAGGCAAGGGTTGCAGGCGGTTGATCAGGTAATGCAGGCACACGCCTTGGTGCTCGGCATCGGCGCTGCGGGCCCGTTCGTAATTCCAGGCAGCCCAGGCGCGCGGGTTACTCGGCAGCAAGCTGGTGTCGGTGTGCAAGACCGCGCGGTTGCGGTGGTAGCCGATGGCGCCCAGCAACTCGCGCTCATCCCTCGTGGCGCCACTGCCCAGCAAAGCCAGCGCCTGGTCGCTGTGGCAGGCCAACACCACCTCGTCAAAGCGCTCGCTGCCCGCGTCGGTGTGCACCAGCACGCCCCCCACACCGCCGTCGCCCAAGCTGGTCAGGCTGCGCACCGGGGTGGACAAACGCGCGTCGCTCAACTGCTCGACCAAGCGGCGCACATAGTTGCGCGAACCGCCCTGCACCGTGTACCACTGCGGCCGGTTGGTCACCTGCAGCAGGCCATGGTTGTGGCAAAAGCGGATCAAGGTGGCCATCGGAAAACGCAGCATCTGGTCGGTGGGGCAAGACCAGATGCACGCGATCATCGGCATCAGGTAACCCTCTTGGAACTCGACGCCAAAGCGGTGCTCGGCCAGGAAATCAGCAATGGGCTGAGACAGTTCACCGTCCAGGCCCTGTTCCGCCATCTGCGTGGCCAGCTTGTTGAAGCGCAGCAGGTCGACCAGCATGCGCCAAAACGCGGGCGACACCAGATTGCGCCGCTGGGCGAACACGGTGTTCAAAGACGAACCACACCACTCCAGGCTGCCCGCCTGCACCGAGAACGACATGTCTGATTTGGCGCGCGGCACGCCCAGGGCATCGAGCAGACCCAGCAGCTGCGGGTAGGTGCGCTCGTTCATCACCAGGAAGCCAGTGTCCACCCCGTGGGTGACCAGCTCGCCCGAGGGCGCCGCCAAGGTCACGTCCACGGTGTGAGCATGGCCCCCAAAATAATCGGCCGCCTCGAACAGCGTGACATGGCGCGCACCGGCCGCCGCGCTCAACCGCGCCGCCGCCGCCAGACCCGCCACACCCGACCCCACCACCGCAATGCGTTTCATTGGCTTTGCTCCTGCGGCCGACGATGCGCGACCCAATAAATTACCGACTAGTTCATATCGTAACTCATTGGTAATTATTTTGCAGCCAAGAGTTTTTCCACTTCCGCCACAAGCTCACGGTCATCCGGCGTAGTGAGGCTGCCGTACGAGCTGACGGTGCGGCCATCGCGGGCGATCAGGTACTTGTAAAAATTCCATTTGGGCGTGGTGCCCGTGATCTTGATCAGGCTAGCGTGCAGCGGGTTGACCTCGTCGCCCCGCACATGGCTTTTGCCAAACATCGGGAACTTGACGCCATAGGTGCTCTCGCAAAAGTCAGCGATCTGCTTGGCGTTGCCCGGATCCTGCTGGCCAAAATCATTCGACGGAAAACCCAGCACCACCAGGCCCCGGTCCTTGTACTTGGCGTACAGCGCCTCCAGGCCCTTGAACTGCGGTGTGAAGCCGCAATAGCTGGCCGTGTTCACCACCAGCACGACCTTGCCGGCGTACTGGCACAGCGACTGGGGCTTTTCATCTTGCAGGCGCGGAAAGGTTTTGTTCAACAAAACAGGACAGGCCGTTGTGGCGACGGCAGGCGCGGGCTCAGCCGCCAGACACACCGAGGGCATGACACCCACCAGGGCCGCAGCCAGCATCAAACAAAAGGAACGACGTGCACTCATGAGCATGGCCTTTCAAAGTGGGGAATCACATCACACCACAAACCCATGCCAACGTCTTCATTGCAGCCACATTGTCAAAATTGTCGGGTAGGCTGTTCGCAGTATTTGGAGATCACCATGCTTTACCCTGAACTCTTCAAGCAACTCGAGTCCGTGCGCTGGAACATGGACACGGACATCCCCTGGGACCAGTTCGACGCCAGCCAACTGACGGACGAACAAGCCCAGACCATCAAGATGAACGCCATCACGGAATGGGCCGCCCTGCCCGCCACCGAGATGTTCCTGCGCGACAACCGCGATGACAGCGACTTTTGCGCCTTCATGAGCGTGTGGTTCTTTGAAGAGCAAAAGCATTCACTGGTGCTGATGGAATACCTGCGGCGCTTCCGCCCCGAGCTGGCCCCCACCGAAGAAGAGTTGCACGAGGTCCGTTTCGACTTTGATCCCGCCCCCGCACTCGAGACCTTGATGCTGCATTTTTGCGGCGAGATCCGGCTGAACCACTGGTATCGCCGCGCCGCCGAGTGGCACACCGAGCCCGTCATCAAGGCCATCTACGAGACCCTGGCCAAGGACGAAGCCCGACACGGCGGGGCTTATCTGCGCTACATGAAACGCGCCATCAACAAGTTTGGCGACGAAGCCAAGGCCGCCTTTGCCAAAGTGGGCGTGCTCATGGCCAGCGCCCGGCGCACGGCCCAGGCCCTGCACCCCACCAACCTGCACGTCAGCGCCAAGCTGTTCCCGCGCGACACCATCCAATCGCGCCTGCCCGATCCGCAATGGCTGGAGCACTGGCTGGACCGCCAGATCAACTTCGACGCCGCGTGGGAGACCAAGGTCGTGGACCGCATCCTGCACAACATGAGCCTGATCATGGGCCGCAGCTTCGCCAGCGTGCAAGAGCTCAACCGCTTCCGCAAAGAAATGCTGCGCGGAACTGCCTAGCACCCCCCGGATGCGGGGTGCCCTAGGCAATACCCGCTTGGTTTCGTGCAGACAAGGGATCGACACATCGAAGGCTGAACTCCACAATCGGCCCATCATTCTCTTAAAGATGTGTGGAGTCCCTCAGATGCCTGGTATTTGTTCTTTGCGTGTGGTCATCATGGCAACCGGTCTGTCTTGCTTCGGTGCGCTCAACGCCCAAGCGCAGTCCGCGTCCCCCTCTGTGGAAGACCAATACCGCGAAGGTCTTTACCAGCGCGAAACCGGCCGGCCTTACAGCGCCATCGAAACGCTGGAAACCATCCTGGCCGCCAACCCCACCCTCAACCGCGCCCGGCTTGAAGTGGCCGTGGCCTACTACCGCACCCTGAACTTCGCCAAGGCCAAGGCCCAGGCGCAAAAGGTGCTGGACGACCCCAACACCCCGGAAGCTGTGCGCCTGGCCGTGCTGTCCTTCATCAAGCAGCTTGAACTGGACGAAGCCGCCAACTTTGGCCGCCCCCACAAGCTGGACTACACCCTGTCCCTCGGCGCCGTGTACGACAGCAATGTCAACGCAGGCCCGGACAACGCCGTGCTGCCCGGCGGCCTGGTGCTGGAGCCCGGCTCCACCGAAAGGGCCGACGGCGGTTACGCCCTGCAAGCTGGCGTGAGCCACAGCTGGATGTCACCCACCCCGGTGCGCTCCGGCGAGTCCACCGGCCGCTTTGGCTGGAACAGCCAGCTCGGCGTTTACTACAAAGGCTATGGCCGACTGAGTGAATACAACCTGGGCGTGCTCACCGCCGCCACCGGCCCCGCGCTGATCATGGGCAAGAACTGGCGCGGCAACCTCAACTTCCAGGCCGACCGCCTGACGCTGGGTGACCGCAAGCTGGCCCTGTACACCTCGGTGTCGCCCTCGGCCACCTGGCGCCTGAACTCCGGCGACGAGTTCACGGCCGATGCCCAACTGGCCTACCGCAACTTCGCGCAGCCTGGCGACCAAGGCCGCGACAGCCATTACAGCTCCGGCGGTTTCAGTTACGGCGGCCTGTACAACAAGAACCGCCTGACCCTGCAAGCCGGCGCCCGCATGTTCGATGAAGAAGCCCAACTGGACCGCTTCAGCAACAACGGCTACGAGCTCTTCTTTGGCGGCCGCCAGAACGTGTGGATTGGCGGCGACCTGTTCGCCCGCGCGGCGTGGCGCCACAGTGGTTACATCGGTGTAGAGCCCATCTATGGCATCCCCCGCCGCGAAGACGAATACCGACTCGAGTTCGGCGCCAACCAACAAATCAAAACAGGCTGGCTGGAGAAGTGGCAAGGCTCAGCCACGTTCACCATCATTCAAAACCAAGCCAATCTCGCCTTGTACGAATACAACCGTAACCTGGTGCAGATCACGTTGGGCCGCAGCTACTGAAGTAAGGAAGTCTCCATCATGAAGAACCATTCTCTCAAAATGCTCAGCTTGGCCGTGGCCACGTTGTTGCTGCAAAGCCAGGCCCAAGCCGCGCCCACCGAGGCACAGCTCAACGGCGTCAAGTTGTACGGTGATGTCACCATCGCCAAAGACTCGGTGACCAGCTGGGGCCCCTGGACGGAATTCGAGCCGCCCGCGGCGGGCGCGCCACCGCTGGGCCAACTGCCCAACACGGCCGAGCTTTACCGCACATTGGCGCGGGCATCGGCCCCTGAGTTGATCGGCTTTGCCAGCGTTTACACACAAGTCAGAACCGGCGAAGGTTTGGGGTTTGCTGACCCCTACACCATCGGCCTCAACGGCACCCCGACCAAAGTGTCCCAGGACGGCTCATTCCTGCCCGACTCATTCGTACTGCAGGTCACCGGGACCAACGCGGGCAATTACCCTCTGCCCACGTCAGTGCCACTGACCTTGCAGGATGGCGTCTACGTCTCGTCGTTGACACCGCCCCCCGAAGGGCGCACCACCCTGGCCCTTTTGACCAACCCGGACGACCCGATTGATGCGCAAGCCAGCCAGGTCAGTTTTTATCAGTTGCTGTCCTACCTCGGATCACCAGACGGCCCATCGCCTCAAGTCCTCTTGCAGACGGGTGTGATCGGCTATACCACGTCCGCCGCCGACATGGCCAATCTGCAAAGCGGCAAGGTCAAGGCCACCTACACAGGCTACGCCCTCACGTTCGAGGCCGGTTTCGTGCCGCTGAGCATGCCCGTGGACTTTGGTGCCAGCACCTGGAGCGCCACCGTCAACAATGGCGGCAACGCCAACGGCACGGCGGGGTTCACCACGAGCGGCATCATCAATGGCGCCTCGTTCACCACCACGGCAAACAGCACCTTCACCTCCACCACAGGCGGCATCACCACGGGCTCGATGGGCGGCTCCTTTATGGGCACGCAGGCGGCAGCAGTGGGCGGGAATTACAACGTCACCCAGAATGGCACGCAATATTCGGCCCCGTTCGCGGGTGTCAAGTCAGCCACGCCTGCGCCAACGGTGCCCACGCCAAACACACCCACAGGGGGCGGGCAGTTGTAAGCGACCGCCATTTTTTGGGACCAACAAAGCCGGACAATGTCCGGCTTTTTCACGACCGAACATTCACTTGCAAAAATGCGCACCTCACCACCAATCAGGGTGAGTCGCTTGTCATGCAACCACTTCGATAATGGCTCGTTCACATTAGAAACACAGGGTAGGTAGCCAGTCATGCAGTCCTCCGTCATTCCGAGGGCGGAAGACGTTCCACCGTCTGATTCCGTCTCCCGCGCTCATCAACAGCCCTGGCAGTCCCTTTGCCTACTGGCCCGCCTGCCCCACATCGCGGCTGACCCTGACACCTTGACGCACGAGCGCGGCCTCACCGCCAGCATGCAAGCCACCGACGACGAACGGCTGGGCGCCGCCCGGCCAACTCGCGCCCCACAGCCAAGGTCAGCCGCACGCAGTCCGACCTTGCCCGCCCCGACTAAGCCAAGGCCTGCCAACACACGCGAAAGGAAGCATAGACACCCCCAAACAACGACCTGCGTACTCAAATAATCAACAATAGGGAACCTTCAATGACTATCCACAAAGCAACCGCATTCGCCTCACTGGCATTTTTGTTTTTCTCAGCCTCTGCACAAGCTGAACTCCAGACATGGCGGCTGACATCAACCGCCTACCAAGTTCAAGGTGGCTTCACGCCACCGGCGTTTGCACAGATCGGAAACGACTTCTACATTGACTACGTGGTCGATACACAAGCGCCTTCTTTCCCTGGTTGGGACGGCATGTTCAGTGGCGCCGTCAAATCATTTTCAATCAACGGAATCACTTCCCAATCTGAGGGGTACATCAGCGCCCACGGCGGATTGAATGCCATCAACATCTGGCCATCCTCAAGCCGCAGTGACGGCATCGACTTTTTGTCGTTCAACAATTTCTCCGGAACATACACACCGAACGTCACATCGGCATTGAAGGAGTTTGCAGATCTCGCGCCAACAACATCGGCAGATTTGCGAGTCGATTTCGGCGACAAAAGCATCTGGGCCAAGCCTTCGTCATTTGTCATGACATCATCGGTCCCCGAGCCTTCAAGCCTCTTGCTCGCCACCCTTGGCGTGGTGGGCGTGATTGGCCTGAAGAAGCGCCGCCAGGAGGCTTGACCCACCAAGGTTTGCATCAAGAAAAAAGCCCCAGCATGCTGGGGCTTTTTTCTTTCATCCAGGCCATGCCGCCGTGGGACTCACTCGATGGCCTTGACCATGTCCTCGACCACCTTCTTGGCATCGCCAAACACCATCATGGTCTTGTCGCTGTAGAACAGTTCATTGTCCAGGCCAGCGTAACCAGCGGCCATCGAACGCTTGTTCACGATGATGGTCTTGGCCTTGTAGGCTTCCAGGATCGGCATGCCGTAGATCGGGCTGCCCTTGATGTGCGCCGCAGGGTTCACCACGTCATTGGCGCCCAGGATGATCGCCACATCGGCCTGACCAAATTCGCCATTGATGTCTTCCATCTCGAACACTTGGTCGTAGGGCACTTCGGCCTCGGCCAGCAGCACGTTCATGTGGCCCGGCATGCGGCCCGCCACTGGGTGGATCGCGTACTTCACCGTGATGCCCTTTTCGGTCAGCTTCGCGGCCAGCTCCTTGACCGCATGCTGAGCACGCGCCACGGCCAGACCGTAGCCCGGCACGATGATCACGGTCTCGGCATTGCCCAAGACAAAAGCCGCGTCATCGGCGCTACCGGTTTTGACCGGACGCTGCGCTTGCGCGCCAGCAACGGCCGCAGGCCCTGCCTCGCCACCAAAGCCACCCAGGATCACGTTGAAGAAGGACCGGTTCATCGCCTTGCACATGATGTAGCTCAGGATCGCGCCGGACGAGCCCACCAGCGAACCGGCAATGATCAACATCGAGTTGTTCAGCGAGAAGCCAATGCCCGCCGCCGCCCAGCCCGAATAGCTGTTCAGCATGGACACCACCACCGGCATGTCGGCGCCGCCGATCGGGATGATGATCAGCACACCAAGGATGAAGCTCAGCGCCAGCACGGCGAAGAAGGCTTCCATGCTTTGCGTGGCCATGAAGTAGCCACCCAGGCCCAGCGTGGCCAGGCCCAGCACCAGGTTCAGCATGTGCTGGCCCTTGAAGCTCACCGGCGCACCCTGGAACAGACGGAACTTGTACTTGCCGCTCAGCTTGCCGAACGCAATGACCGAGCCGCTGAAGGTGATGGCGCCAATGGCCGCACCCAGCACCAGCTCAAGCCGGTTGCCCGTGGGGATGGGTTGGCCGGGGCCTACCTCTTGCAGCAAAGCCCAAGGCTCGGCCACCACGGCCACGGCGATGAACACCGCCGCCAGGCCGATCATGCTGTGCATGAAAGCGACCAGCTCAGGCATCTTGGTCATCTCGACGCGCTTGGCCATGATGGTGCCCGCGCCGCCGCCCACCACCAGCGCGCCCAGCACCCAGGCCAGGCCTTCGGTGAAGTCAACGTGCAGGCCACCGGCCATCAAGGCGGTGACCTTGCCATGGATCAGGCCCACGGTGGTCAGCACGGCCACGGTCATGCCAATCATGCCGAACAGGTTGCCCCGGATCGACGTGGTCGGGTGGCTCAAGCCCTTGAGCGCCTGGATGAAACACACCGAGGCGAACAGGTAGAGCAAAGCGATGAGGTTCATGCTCATTTACTTGGCTCCCGCTTTCTTGTCTTTCTTCTTGAACATCTCAAGCATGCGCCGGGTGACCAGGAAGCCCCCGAACACATTGACCGCGGCCAGCGCCACGGCGAGCACGCCCATGGTCTTGCCCAGCGGCGTGACGGTCAGCGCGGCGGCCAGCATGGCGCCCACGATGACGATGGCCGACACCGCGTTGGTCACGGCCATGAGGGGGGTGTGCAATGCCGGTGTCACCGTCCACACCACGTGATAGCCCACATAAATGGCCAGCACAAAAATGGACAGGTTGATGACGACATGGTCGACTTGAGCGAGGGCTTCCATCGTGTCTCCAGATAGATTGAATGAGGTCAGAACTTGCGGATTTCTTTGATGGCGTTGCCCTCGTCGAGCAAGACCACCTTGGGCTTGTGGCTGGCCACTTCGGCCTCGGTCATCGGCGCGTAGGTGCAGATGATGAGCAGGTCGCCCACGTGCGCCTTGCGCGCGGCCGCGCCGTTCAGCGAAATCACGCCCGAGCCGCGGGCGGCCTTGATGACGTAAGTCGAGAAGCGCTCACCGTTGTTGATGTTGTAGAGCTCGATGTACTCGAACTCTTTCATGTCGGCCGCTTCCAGCAGGTTCTCGTCGATGCCGCATGAACCTTCGTAGTTCAGGTCGGCCTCGGTCACGGTGGCGCGGTGCAGCTTGGCCCGCAGCATTTGGCGTTGCATATCGGTCTCCTCGATCCGTCGTCAGGCGCGCAGCAGTTGGCCGCCCTGGCACATCAGGCAAGCCTTGACGATGTCGTCTTCCAGGTCCACGTGGAACTGGCCTTCCTTGTTGAAGACGAGCTTCAGGAAATCCAGCACATTGCGCGCGTACAGGGCCGAGGCATCGGCCGCCACCAGGGCGGGCAGGTTGGTCTCGCCCACCAGGGTCACGCCATGCTTGACCACGGTCTGGTTGGCTTCGGTCAGGGGGCAGTTGCCGCCTTGGGCTGCGGCCAGGTCGACGATCACCGAGCCGGGCTTCATGGACTTGACCATGTCTTCCGACACCAGCACCGGGGCCGCACGACCGGGGATCAGGGCGGTGGTGATGACGATGTCGGCGTTGGCCACGCGCTTGGCCACTTCGATCTTCTGGCGGTCCAGCCAGCTTTGGGGCATGGGGCGGGCATAGCCACCCACGCCTTCGGCGGCTTCTTTTTCTTCGGCGGTCTCGAAAGCGACGTCGATGAACTTGGCGCCCAGCGACTCAACCTGCTCCTTCACCGAAGGACGCACGTCGGAGGCTTCGATGACCGCGCCCAGGCGCTTGGCCGTGGCAATGGCCTGCAAGCCGGCCACGCCCACGCCCAGGATCACGACTCGCGCGGCCTTGACGGTGCCCGCAGCGGTCATCAGCATCGGGAAGATGCGCTGGTACTTGTCGGCGGCGATCATGACGGCCTTGTAGCCCGCCAGGTTGGCCTGCGAGGACAGCACGTCCATGCTCTGCGCACGGGTGGTGCGGGGCGCGGCCTCCAGCGCGAAGCCGGTGGCCTGGGCCTCGGTCAGCGCCTGCAGCCCAGCCTTGTCAAACGGGTTGAGCATGCCGACCACGACAGCGCCAGGCTTGAGCAGCGACAGTTCGTTGGCGAAGGGCGCGCGCACCTTGAGCACCATGTCGGCGCCAAACGCGCCCGCCACATCGGTGATCTCGGCGCCAGCGGCCGCGTAGGCTTCGTCGGTCACGCTGGCGGCGATGCCGGCACCGGACTGGACGCGAAGGGTGTGCCCTTGCGCCTTCAATTTCTTCACCGTCTCGGGGGTCACGGCCACGCGGCTTTCACCGACAGCGGTCTCCAAGGGTATGCCAATCAGCATACTGTCTCCTAATCTAGGGGGGCGGCAGGCGTGGTTTGCGCCAAACCTGCCAGCATACACAACAATCCCACATTCTCAGTGCAACCATGGCGGGCAAACCCTCAAATGTGAGGGTGGGCGTTGTCACATTGTGAAGAATCACGTTCATCACACACGGACACACCATTGACGGATAATCCTGCGCTCATGAAGACCGCCGAAATTTTGGAAGCGGAGGCCAAGGCTGGCTCCCCCCCTGTTCCCTCGCAACGCTGGAAGCCCAACGTCACCGTGGCGGCGGTGGTTGAACGCGACGGTCGCTTTCTGCTCGTGGAAGAGCAGACCAGCGATGGCCTGTTGCTGAACAACCCGGCCGGCCACCTGGACCCGGGCGAGTCGCCCCTGCAAGGCGTGATGCGCGAGACGCTGGAAGAAACCGCCTGCGAGTTCACGCCCCAGGGCTTTTTGGGCATGTACATGTCGCGGTTTCGGCGCACGCGCACGGGCGAGGACATCACCTACCTGCGCCTGACATTCTTTGGCACCGTGTCCGAGCCCGATCCCACCCTGGAACTGGACGAAGGCATCGTGCGCGCCGTGTGGATGACGGCCGACGAGATCCGCGCCTGCCCCGAGCGCCACCGCAGCCCGCTGGTGCTGGAGTGCCTGGAAACGTATCTGTCGGGCGCGCGCTACCCCTTGTCCATCCTGACGATCCACGACAGCGTTTTCGCACCCCCAGCCGCCGTCCGCTCGGCATGAGCGCCGTCCGGCCGCAGCGCATCGTCGTTGGCCTGAGCGGCGGCGTCGATTCGGCGGTCACCGCGCACCTGCTCAAGCAGCAGGGCCACGAGGTGGTCGGCATCTTCATGAAGAACTGGGAAGATGACGACGACAGCGAATATTGCTCGACGCGGCAGGATTTTCTGGACGCGGCCAGCGTGGCCGACGTGCTGGGCATCGAGATCGAGCACGTGAACTTCGCGGCCAACTACAAAGACCGTGTCTTTGCCGAGTTTTTGCGCGAATACCAGGCGGGCCGCACGCCCAACCCCGACGTGCTGTGCAACGCCGAGATCAAGTTCAAGGCGTTTCTGGACCACGCCATGCGCCTGGGCGCCGAGAAAATCGCCACCGGCCATTACGCCCGAGTACGCGAGCGCGACGGCCGGTTTGAGTTGCTCAAGGGTCTGGACCCACTGAAGGACCAGAGCTACTTTTTGCACCGTCTGAACCAGGCACAGTTGAGCAAAACGATGTTCCCCGTGGGCGAGTTGCCCAAGACGGAGGTGCGGCGCATCGCGGCTGAGATCGGCTTGCCCAATGCCAAGAAGAAGGATTCGACCGGCATCTGCTTCATCGGCGAGCGGCCGTTTCGCGAGTTTTTGAACCAGTACCTGTCGAACCAGCCGGGCGTGATCAAGGACGACCGGGGCCGCACCTTGGGCGAGCACGTGGGCTTGAGTTTTTACACCCTGGGCCAGCGCAAGGGCATCGGCATTGGCGGTGTGAAGGAAAAAGGCGCCGCACGCGGCGGCGGTGAGCACGACGCCTGGTTCGTGGCCCGCAAGGACATGGCGGCCAATGTGCTGTACGTGGTGCAGGGGCACGATCACCCCTGGCTGCAATCGCACACGTTGACGGCCGATGACTTGAGCTGGGTGGCGGGCGAGGCGCCGCCTCTGGGCGCTTGTGCGGCCAAGACGCGTTATCGGCAGGCGGACGCGGCCTGCGTCATTGAAGCTGCCGACGACGCCCATCTGAAGCTGAGCTTTGCCCAGCCGCAATGGGCGGTGACGCCGGGCCAATCGGCGGTGCTGTATGACGGTGAAGTTTGTCTGGGGGGAGGGGTGATCAGCAAATGACACGCGACGACGCATCGCTGCAAACGCTCCTGACGCACCTGCTGGAGGACGGCGAAAACGAAGTCGTTGAGTTCAAAGAGGCCAACGACAACTTTTCGATGTCGGACATCGGCAAATACTTCTCGGCCATTGCCAACGAAGTGAACTTGCAAGGTGGGGACGCGGGCTGGCTGGTCTTTGGCGTGAATGACAAAGCGCGCGCGGTGGTGGGCACCACCTACCGTGAAGACCAACATCGATTGATGGCCTTGAAGCAGCAAATCACGGACGGCATCGAGCCCGCCACCTCGTTTCGCGACATCCATGTGCTGCACACTCAGCAAGGTCGCGTGGTGCTGTTCGAAATCCCGTCGGCACCGCGGGGCATGCCCATTGCTTGGCAAGGCCACTACTACGCCCGCAACCACGACAGCCTGTGCCCCTTGAGCTTGGTCAAGCTCGATGAAATGCGTGGGCAAGGCGCAACCGACGATTGGTCTGCCGTGGTGTGCAAGGGGGCCTCGCTGCAAGACATTGATCCCATAGCACTGGCCAAGGCGCGTGAACTTTTTGTCTCCCGCTTCGGCAATCGCATCCCTGAAGCCACCATACGCAGCTGGGGCGACGCAGAGCTCTTGGCTCAAGCCAAACTCACGGTAGACGGCGGCATCACACGCGCAGCCTTGCTGTTGCTGGGCAAGCGAACATCGACTCATCACTTGAGCCCCTGTGTGGCCGAGCTGAGCTGGAAATTAGAAGGCCCAGAGCGCGCCTATGAGCACTTCCACCCGCCCTTTTTGCTGGAAACCAGCTTGCTGTTCCAGCGCATCCGCAACCTGCGCCTGTCACTGCTGCCGCCCGGCCAGTTGATCCCGGTCGATGTTCAGAAGTACGAACAAACCATCGTGTTGGAAGCCTTGCACAATTGCATTGCTCACCAAGACTATCGGGCTTGCGAGCGCGTGCTGGTGATCGAACGGCCTGGCGAGCTGGAGTTCAGCAATGCGGGCGGCTTCTACGATGGTGCACCCGACGACTACGTGCTGGGCAACCGCAGTCCCAAGCGCTATCGCAATCGCTTGCTGGCCGAAGCCATGGTCACGCTGCGCATGATGGACACCATGGGCTACGGCATCCGTGAGGTGATGTTCAAGGGCCAAGCCCGTCGCTACCTGCCCTTGCCAGATTTTGACCTCAGTGATGCGAGCCACGTCACACTGCGCTTGCCTGGTCGATTCATTGATGAGAACTACAGCCGCATCCTGCTCACGCACCCCGATTTCGGTCTGCCCGACATCCTGGCGCTGGATCGAGTTCAAAAACACCAGCCCATCAATGATGAAGCCCTGCGTGCGTTGCGCCGACAAGGTTTGGTCGAGGGGCGCAAACCCGCCTTGCATGTGTCAGCCCTGGTGGCAGCGGCCACCGACAGCAAAGCACAGTACATCCACCAACGCAGTCAGGGCGACACACATTACCGACAGTTGATCCTTGACTACATCCAGCGCTTCAAAAGCGCCACCCGCAGCGAGCTGCGAGACATGCTGCTGCCCACCCTGCCGGCGGTGTTGAGTCCAGAGCAAAAGGAAATCAAGCTCAAAAACCTGCTGGCTGCATTGAGCCGCGAGGGCCGCATTGTTCGCCATGGCAACGGCCCCAAGGCCTGCTGGCAGATCCGGCCGATCGGATAACACCATGCAAAAACAAGCCACTTGCGAGATGACTTATCCGATGCAAAGCGCATGTTTTTTTGAAAAATCTTTTCCAATCAATGGCTTATGCGCCTTGTCCGGTCGGATAAACACGGCAATTTGGCCAGACCAACTATCCAATCTTTATCCGCCCATGACCCTGGTGCCGGTGAATGTCGGCTGACGTCCCCATCATCATCCTCGACACCAACGCCCTGCTTGACTGGCGCGTGTTCAAGGATCCGTCCGCATCGAAGCTGGCCGAAGCCCTGCTGGCCGGCCAACTCCGCTGGCTGGCCAGCCCGGCCATGCAGATTGAGTGGGGCCACGTGTGGCCACGCAGCGTGTTCGCGCGCTGGCAGCCGGATCAAGCCCTGACGACGACGGTGTTCGACCATGCCCAGATGGTGGACGAACCCCCACGCGGCCCCTTGAAATGCAAAGACCCCGATGACCAGGTCTTCATCGACCTGGCCCTGCACGTGGGCGCGCGCTGGCTGATCAGCAAGGATGCCGCCTTGCTCAAGCTGGCCCGGCGTGCCAAGCTGCAAGGCGTGAACGTGATGACCCTGCAGCAATGGTCCACCTTGAACCCCGCCCCATGACTTCATTGAACCTGAACCGCCGACGCGCCCTGTTCGCCATCACCACCACCGCGCTGATCATCGGCCTGGCCGGTTGCGCCAGCCTGATGGGCCCGCGCACGGTTGACATCTCGCGCGATCAACTGCTGGCCAAGCTGTCCAAACAGTTCCCGATGCGCAAAACGCTGGCCGAGATCTTCGAGGTCGAAGCGCAAGCGCCACGCCTGCAGCTCAACCCCGACACCAACCGCATCGCGTCCGAGTTCGACATCAAAGCCACCGACCGCCTGTTCGGCCGCAGCTACCAAGGCACCGTGGGCGTGAGCTTTGGCATGCGCTATGAAGCGCAAGACCGCACCATCCGCCTCAACACGGTGACGATCGACAAGCTGGCCATCGCGGGCCTGTCCGAGGCCACGCAGCGGCAGTGGACCAAGCTGGGCGCGATGCTGGCGCAAGAAAATCTGCAGGACTACCCCATCCACCAATTCAAGCCCGAAGACTTGAACGAGGTTGATCGCCGGGGCTACCAGGTCGAAGACATCCGCGTGACAGCCGCCGGCCTGTCGGTCAAACTGGTGCCCAAGCCATGAGCCTTTTCAACGACACCGAACGCCTGCAGTGGGTCCACGCCTTCATCGCCGGCATCCCCTATGCACGCGCCTCCAACATGCACGTGACCGAGGCCTCGCGGAACCACGCGACCCTGGCCATGCCTGCTTGCGGCGACTGGACGGGCGATGCCGAGCGTCAGCTCACCCACCCTGGTGTGCTGACCGTGCTGGCCGACACCGCCTGCGGCGTGGCCGTGGGCACCGCGCTGGATGTGATGGAACCTTTCGCCACGCTGGACCTGCGCATGGACTACCTGCGCCCGGCCGTGGCCGACCGCGAGCTGATCTGCCACGCCGAATGCCACCGCCTGTCACGCAGTGTGGCCTTTGTGCGTGGCGAGATCCGCCAACCCGGGCAGGACGAGGTGCTGGCCACCGTGCAGGCCACGTTCATGCGGGCCACGGCCAGCGCACGGCGTGATCCTGCGGCTGCGCCCAAGCCCGCTCGGGTCAGTGCTGGCGTTGGGGCCGACGCCCCTGCCGTGGCCGCCAAGCCCTTGCCCGCCACCGTGACGCCCGCCTTGAAACCGGGTGTGTCGCCCTACGTGGACTACCTGAATGTTCACCAAAGCAGCGGCCATGGCGACGAGGCACCGCTGTTCCGGCTGCCCTTCAAGCCTGACCTGATCGGCAACCCGATCTTGCCCGCGCTGCATGGCGGCGTGCTGGCCGGTTTCGCCGAAACGGCCATGGTGTTGCACCTGGTATCGACCATGGCGTTGAGCGACGGCACGCCCCCGCGCGGCGTCGATTTCTCGATCGACTACCTGCGCTCGGCCAGGCCGGTGGACACCTTCGCGCAGGCCACCACCATCAGGCAAGGCAGCCGCGTGGCGCTGGTTCAGGTCACCGTGTGGCAAGACGATCAGAACAAGCCGGTGGCCAC
>Ga0209841_1000064_pt1 | contig 24498 bp, 25 predicted proteins | sample GWRWT4_30Apr14_FD_187185 | JGI IMG/M metagenome (GOLD analysis project Ga0209841, IMG submission 187185) | Sand microcosm microbial communities from a hyporheic zone in Columbia River, Washington, USA - GW-RW T4_30-Apr-14 (SPAdes) (version 2) | ecosystem: Engineered > Artificial ecosystem > Sand...
ACATCAGCGGCCGTGGCTGCGCGGATCTGCACGCCCGCGGGGATGCGAGGCGTGATCTTGCGCGTGAAGATGAAGCTGGTCTCGATCGCGTGGCTGATCCAGTAACGGAACAACACGCCATCGGCCGAGTTGGCGGCGGCGTCCAGCGGGGCCGTGTTCTCTTTCAACACGATGCCTTGCAGCAGGTCCTCGTTGGAGCGGAACTTCTTTTGCTCCACGAACAGGTTGGACGCGATGCCTCGGCGGCGGTAAAACGGATCCACGCGCGTGTCGCCCGAGTAGTACACGCGGCGCTTTTGTCCGCTGATGAACAGCTCGCGGCCCGAGATCACGGTCAAGCCCGCCAGCACATCGGGGCGCTCATCGTCATCGGCCACCGTCAGCACGAACTCGTCACCAATCACCTTGGCCCCAACGAAGAAGTCCGGCGCGCGCTGGAAGCACATCTGCGCCACGCCCGGCATCGTGATCTTGGTGATCAGGTCCTGCATCTTGGCGTTGTCGGCGGGTGTGCCCAGTCTTACGGTGATGGCCATGGTCGGTGAAAGTGGTTGTTCGGATAAAGGTGATTCTGAAGCAGGCGGGGGTCAGGCGGCGACGGCGTCCAGCACATCGCGCAGCACGGCCGGTACTTCCCCACGCCAATGGCGCAAAGGTTCGATCTTGATGTTGCCTTCGATCATGCCGCGCAGGCGGCACTGGTCCAGGTAGATCTCGCGCATGTGGGGCAGGGCGATGCAGGCGGCCGGTTGCAACTGGCCCAGCTCGCGGGCCAGCTTGTAGTGGAAGTTGCCCAACAAGGCCTTCTCCAACTGCGTCGACAGCGCCTGCTGCAAAGCCGGGCGGTTCACCTCGGGGGCGCATTCCACCAACAACACATAGCCGGGTGATTGGTGGGTGCTGTGGTCCAAGGCCAGCAAGGTCACGGGCAAGGCGTTGTCCAGCGGCAGGCTGTCTTGCACTTGTTGCGCGGTGGTGGCGCTGATCTTCTCGCCCACCAGGTCCACGCCGTCATTGCGGCCCAGGAAGGTGAAGCAAGGCACTTGTCCAAGGTGTCCATCCACACGGATCACGTCGCTCATCTTGTAGCGCGCAAAGCCGCTGCCGGTGGTCATGATCGGGATCACGTCCTGGCCTTCGCGCAGTTGCCACGGGGCCAGTACGCGGCCATCCTGCGCGTCCTGGAACTCATAGAAGTGGCTCAGGTAGGACAGCGGATAACGGCCTTGAAACGGGAAGGTCACCACGCCTTCGGTGGCCCACAAACCCTTGCCCTGGAAGTTGGCGTGCGGCAGCAGCGACTTGAGCTTCTGTGCCCAGGGCGCCGCAGCGGCCGTGTCCCACGCGCTCAGCACGGCCAACTGCGGCCACAGCTTCGCGAAGAACTCGGAATTCATCGCGCCATTCCACTCGCGCAGCAATTGCGCGGCACGTGGCGATTGAGGGCAGGGCAGGCCGGCCATGCGCGATGTGCGACTACCCCAGTTGCCGCGCGACAAAGCCTCGGCCAGCTCTTCACGCCAGCGGCCCATCTGCTCCAGCAGCCCCAGGCCAAAAGTGGGGCTCCACACCGAGATGAAGCCCAACGCCTCGTCGGCCACCAGGTAAGCCAGGGTGGCGAACAGCGAGTCGTCAGAGGTCTCGGCCAGCGCAATCTCTTGCGGCGCGGCCTGCGTCAGGTAGGCCAGCAGGCGCTTGCCCCAGGACAACATCTTCATGTCGTCGTTGATGTCACCGGCGGTCTGGCCGCGCATGTCCGTGGGGATCCACGACAGCGACCAATAATGCGTGCCATTGGCCTGCCCGGGGAACTGGCGGTACAGATCGCCCACCCACGCCGTGATCACCTGGTCCAACTCGTCCAGGAACATCTTGGTGTACGGGATCCACTTCACCGCCGAGGTCGAGCCGCTGGTGGGCTGGTAGCGCATCACTGGCGAATCGATCAACAGGTTCTGCTTGCGCTCACGCTGCTGCAACAGCAACTCGGCGTAGTCGCTGTAAGTGGTGACGGCTTGCTGGCGGGCGAACTCTTCCCACGACCAATCCGCGCGGATGCCACGGCGTTGTCCTTCGGGTGAGTTCGAGGCAGCGGACAACCAACGCGACAGCCTGGCGCGCTGGATCGATTCCAGTTCGCCAAGATGCCGTTCAAAACGGCGCCGGCCCGGGGCGACCAGCAGTTTGAGAAGGTGGTGTCCTAAGGTATGACTGGCCCCCATGTCAGGAGGCCTTGGTCCGTTCGATCGCCTCGTCGGCGTCAACGTCCAGCCATGCCTGCTTGTGGTGGTCCACGTTGGATGTCGCTTGGCGCTTGGCCAGTTCCAGGCCCTCTGGGCGGTGGGTGCCCAGGATGTGCTTCTTGATCCACTTCCAGGGCACGTCCACGATCGAGCGGAACAGGCTCTCGTAGTCGCAGGCGGCCAGGCAAGGCACTTCGGTGCCACGGCGCCAGCTGGGGTTCACCTTCTCGAAGAAGGCGATGTGCGGATTGGCCGCCACCAGCTCGGGCGTGATGGTGGCCACGTCGCCCTTCAGGCGCACATAGCTTTCGCCGAAGTCCAGCAGCATCTTTTCGCGGTCAAACGCGTCGGGGAACAACTGCTGGCAATACGCCTCGGTGACGCGGCGGTACTGGTCGTCCTTGCCGTTCACGTTCGGGTAGTAGTTGTAGAAGTTGTTGGTCATCAACAGGTACGTCTTGTACCCCTTGGAGATCAGGAACCAGTAGAAGGGTACGAAAGGACGCTTCAGGCGCTCGATGATCAGGCGGCGGTAGAAGGTGTTGGCCAGGGCATTGTTGCCCCAGTAAGCCTGCTCGATGATGGTGTCGCCACTGAAGATGCCGCGCACGCGCTTGCCATCGACCTTCAGGTCAAAGAAGGTCTGCGTCGAAAAGCCCACGATCTGGTCGTCCACGGCACGCGTCACCAGGATCACGCCAGACTTCTTCGACAAGTCGGTCAGGAAGATGTCCAGCGAGGTGTTCTCGTAATACTTGGCATACAGGTCATACATCTGCTTGATGTTGGTGACCGTCACTGAGCTGATGGGCCGGAAGAAGGTACTCACCTTCTCTTTTTTAATGGTTGCAGACATAAAAATACTCCACCGGGGCGCCCAAGGCCTGGACAACAAACCCGGCAACCCTCCGAATGGGGAGCGTTGAATGGGTTGGCTGAAAAAACAAAATGTTGCAATTGCTTGCCTGTTGATCAGGATGCCGCTCTTGTCCAAAATCCAGCATGGGGCTTGCCCGAGGAGACCCCCCAAACGAGGGGTGTGCCGATATACACTGACCATCACACATGAACGCCCACACTCCTTCGATTTCTTTGTGCGCGGCGCAGGGGCCGCATGACTGGGAGCAGGCTGCTGCCATCCTGGCCGAATACGGTGGGTCACTGGGGGTGGACCTGTCCTTCCAGCGCTTCGAGCGAGAGCTGGCCGATCCGGCGGGCAGCTATGCCGGGGCCGAAGAGGTCTTTTTGTTGGCCTCGGTCGATGACGCGGTCGCCGGGTGTTGTGCCCTGCGCTCTCTGCAGGATGCCAGCGAGGCCAATGCCTGTGAAATGAAGCGCTTGTACGTGCGTCCCGCCTTCCGTGGCTTTGGCCTGGGGCGCATGCTGGTCGAGACCTTGATGCAGCGCGCCCGTGAATCAGGCTTCGGCACCATGTTCGTGGACACCCTGAGCGACATGGAGGCTGCCCGCGAGCTGTACACCAGCCTGGGCTTTGAGCCGACCGAGCCCTACTACTTCAATCCACTGCCCGGTGCGCATTACTTTCGGGCGGATCTGGATGGCGTCATCAGCCGCTACTGAGCCGGCGATGTCCGTGAAGTTGTGACCCGCGCTTGAGGGGTTCTTGTCTTGTGTATGACCTAAGACTGGATTCATGCCCCGTAAGCACGTATAATCTTTAGGTTTTGTCGACACCATGAAGCCGTCAGCATTGCTAATAGCCTCGGATGACACCCGGAAAATCGAGCGAGATCTTGATGGCTCTATTGACGATCTGGAGCCTCCAGTCAGGCAATGGAGCCGCGACGAAGTCGAGGCCCTGAGGCTGAAGCAACCTGCGGTGTCCTTGTGGCGCGTGGTGGCCATTCAGGCTCTGGCTGGCATGTTGCTCGCTTTGGGGTTCTGGTTCATGGGTGGGCATCGCAGCAATGTGGTGTGGTCGGCGCTTTATGGTGCAGCCTGTGTGGTGGTGCCTGGTGCGCTGTTCGCCTATGGGATGAGCCGGCAGGTGTCTGCCCTCAACGCTGGTGTGGCCGTTTTCGGCTTCATGCTGTGGGAATTTGTGAAGATTGGAGTGGCAGTCATCATGTTGGTGGCTGCCATCAAAGTGGTGCCGCAATTGAGCTGGTCTGCCTTTCTGGTGGCGCTGATTGTGTGCATCAAGCTGAATTGGCTGGCCTTGTTCATGCAAGGTCGGGTGAAGAAAAACGTCGCGAGCGACAACCGCTAACTGAGATCAACGATGGCAGCCGAAGGACAAGAAGAGCACGCCCTGACCGCCAGTGGTTACATCACGCACCACTTGCAGCATTTGCAAAAGAACTTTGACTGGGCAAACGTCAAGCAAGCCAAGATTGTCGACTTCACCGTCTTCAACATCGACTCCGTGTTCTGGTCGCTCATCATTGGCGTGATCGGCTCCTTCGTGTTGTGGTCGGTCGCGCGCCGTGCCACCTCTGGTGTGCCCGGTCGCATGCAGGCCGCCATTGAGCTGATGTACGAAATGGTCGACAACCAGGCCAAGGGCATCATCAAGAATGCCAACAGCCGCAAGGTGGTGGCGCCATTGGCCTTGACCGTGTTCGTCTGGATTTTCCTGATGAACTTCATGGACATGCTGCCAGTCGACCTGCTGCCGCAAGTCTGGCACCACGCCGGCCCTGCGCTGGGCTATGACCAATACATGCGTGTCGTGCCCACGGCCGACCTGTCCACCACCCTGGGCCTGTCCACCAGCGTGCTGCTGATCTGCCTGTTCTACAACATCAAGATCAAGGGCCTGGGCGGCTGGTCTCACGAACTCGTGGCCGCGCCTTTCGGCGACCACTTCCTGCTGTACCCCATCAACTTCCTGATGCAGCTGATCGAATTCACCGCCAAGACCGTCTCGCACGGCATGCGGTTGTTCGGCAACATGTTCGCCGGCGAGCTGGTGTTCATGCTGATTGCCTTGATGGGCGGTGTCTGGTCCTGGCAGTTCAACCCCACTGAAGGTTATTTCTGGTTGGGCGTCGGTCACATCGCGGCCGGCACCATCTGGACCTTGTTCCACATCCTCGTGATCACGCTGCAAGCTTTCATCTTCATGATGCTGACGCTGATTTACGTGGGTCAGGCACACGACCACCATTGATTTAAGTTGTCCCTGGTTTTTCGGTTTTCCCTTTCTCTTTTTCATTTTTCTACTTAGGAGTCATCATGGAACATGTTCTCGGTCTCGTGGCACTGGCATGCGGCATCATCGTTGGTCTGGGTGCCATTGGCGCTTCGATCGGTATCGCTTTGATGGGCGGCAAGTTCCTGGAGGCGTCGGCTCGTCAACCTGAGCTGATCAACGAACTGCAAACCAAGATGTTCATTTTGGCAGGTCTGATCGACGCGGCCTTCCTGATCGGCGTGGCCATTGCCCTGCTGTTTGCTTTCGCCAACCCGTTCGTGCTGGCTTGAGTCACCCCGAACCTTTCACGACTGAAAGGCTCGCGCCGTGAATATCAACGCAACACTCTTCCTCCAGGCCATCGTCTTTGCGATCCTGGTGTGGTTTACCACGCGCTACATTTGGCCTCCTCTGACCAAGGCCCTGGATGAGCGTGCTCGCAAGATCGCTGACGGTCTGGCTGCGGCCGACAAAGCCAAGTCCGAATTGGCCGTGACCAACAAGCGCGTCGAAGAGCAGCTCGCCCAGACCCGGGAAGAAAGCACCAAGCGCATTGCTGACGCTGAAAAGCGTGCCCAGGCCATCGTCGAGGACGCCAAAAAGCGTGCCGAAGACGAAGGCGCCAAGATCATCGCTGCTGCCAAGGCTGAGGCCGAACAGCAAGTGGTCCGGGCCCGTGAATCGCTGCGTGAGCAAGTGGCCACACTGGCGGTCAAGGGCGCTGAGCAGATTCTGCAAAGAGAAGTCAACGCGGGCGTTCACGCCGAGCTGTTGACCCGTCTCCAGACGGAGCTCTGAGCATGGCTGAGCTGGCAACCATCGCGCGCCCCTATGCCGAAGCCCTCTTCAAGGTCGCCCAACAAGGTGACCTGAAGAGTTGGTCTGGGCAGGTGGAGGCGCTGGCCAACGTCGCGGCTGATCGTCAGCTGCGCGCGTTTGCCGACAACCCCAAGACCCTGCCCGCGCAGGTGTTCGATGTGTTGACGGCCGCTGCCAACCAGCCGCTCGATCCCCACATGCAGAATTTCCTGCGTGTCGTGATCGACAACGGTCGGCTGGCCGCGTTGCCTGAAATCATCGGGCAGTTTCACGCCTTGGTGAACGCCAGTTCCGGTGTGTCTGATGCCAAAATTTTCAGCGCTTATCCGCTGGATCAGGCTCAGCTCACCAACGTGGTCAGCGCGCTCGAAAAGCGCTTTGGCCGCAAGCTGGTCGCCACCGTGGAAGTCGAGCCCGAATTGATCGGTGGCATCCGTGTGGTCGTCGGTGACGAAGCCCTGGACACCTCGGTCAAAGCCCGACTGGAACGCATGAAGGCCGCACTGACTGCCTGATTGCGCCTTGACGACACTGCGCCGCATCGACACAACTGGATCGACCTTATCCGTCGGGTTGTCTCAGGTGTGCACTTGAGACAGATTGACCCAACTGGGAGCTAAGCATGCAATTGAATCCCGCCGAAATTTCTGAACTGATCAAAAGCCGCATCGAGGGCCTGAGTGCCTCTGCGGACCTCCACAACCAAGGCACCGTTCTGTCGGTGACCGACGGCATCGTCCGCGTCCATGGCTTGTCCAATGCGATGCAAGGCGAAATGCTGGAGTTCCCCTCCACCGCCAACGGTACCCCGACCTTCGGTCTGGCCCTGAATCTTGAGCGCGACTCTGTCGGCGCCGTGATCCTGGGCGAGTACGAACACATCTCCGAAGGCGACACCGTGAAGTGCACGGGCCGCATCCTGGAAGTGCCCGTGGGCCCCGAGCTGGTGGGTCGCGTGGTCAACGCCCTCGGTCAGCCGATCGACGGCAAGGGCCCGATCAACGCCAAGATCAGCTCGCCAATCGAGAAGATCGCCCCAGGCGTGATCGCCCGCGAATCGGTGTCGCAGCCTCTGCAAACCGGCCTGAAGTCCATCGACTCGATGGTGCCCGTGGGCCGTGGTCAGCGCGAGCTGATCATTGGTGACCGCCAGACCGGCAAGACGGCTGTCGCGATCGACGCCATCATCAGCCAGAAGGGCCAAGGCGTCACCTGCATCTATGTCGCGATCGGCCAGAAGGCCTCGTCGATCAAGAACGTGGTGCGCTCGCTGGAAAACGCCGGCGCGATGGACTACACCATCGTCGTGGCCGCTTCGGCGTCCGAATCGGCCGCCATGCAGTTCGTGTCGCCCTACTCGGGTTGCGCGATGGGCGAATACTTCCGCGACCGCGGCGAAGACGCCCTGATCGTGTACGACGACCTGTCCAAGCAAGCCGTGGCTTACCGCCAAGTGTCGCTGCTGCTGCGCCGTCCTCCCGGTCGCGAAGCCTATCCTGGCGACGTGTTCTACATTCACTCGCGCCTGCTGGAACGTGCAGCCCGCGTGAACGCCGCCTACGTCGAAGCCTTCACCAACGGTGAAGTCAAGGGCAAGACGGGTTCGCTGACGGCACTGCCCATCATCGAAACGCAAGCCGGTGACGTGTCGGCCTTCGTGCCCACCAACGTGATCTCGATCACCGACGGCCAGATCTTCCTGGAAACCAGCCTGTTCAACGCCGGCATCCGCCCCGCCATCAACGCCGGTATCTCGGTGTCGCGCGTCGGTGGTGCTGCCCAGACCAAGCTGATCAAGAACCTGTCCGGCGGCATCCGCACCGACTTGGCCCAGTACCGCGAGCTGGCTGCGTTCGCGCAGTTCGCTTCCGACCTGGACGACGCCACCCGCAAACAGCTGGACCGCGGTGCCCGCGTGACCGAACTGCTCAAGCAGGCTCAGTACTCGCCGCTGCCGATCTCGCTGATGGGTGCCACCTTGTTCGCCGTGAACAAGGGCTACATGGACAACGTCGACGTCAAGAAAATCCTGGCTTTTGAATCTGGTCTGCACCAGTTCCTCAAGACCAGCCACGCTGCCCTGTTGGCCAAACTCGAACAGACCAAGGCGCTCGACAAGGACGCTGAAGCCGAGCTTCAGTCGGCCATCGTGGCGTTCAAGAAGTCGTTCGCCTGATCAGGAGCACGTCATGGCGGCAGGCAAGGAAATACGCGGCAAGATCAAGAGCGTAGAGAACACCAAGAAGATCACCAAGGCCATGGAAATGGTCGCGGCTTCGAAGATGCGCAAGGCGCAGGAACGCATGCGTTCCGCCCGCCCTTACGCTGAAAAGGTGCGCAACATCGCGGCGCACTTGTCCAAGGCCAACCCCGAGTACATCCACCCCTTCCAGATCGCCAATGCGGGCGCCAAGAATGTTGGATTGATCGTGGTGACCACGGACAAGGGCCTGTGCGGTGGCCTCAACACCAACGTGCTGCGTGGTGTGACGACGACTTTGAAAGAGCTCGACGCGCAAGGCAAGTCTGCCGAGATCGTGGCCATTGGCAACAAGGGCTTCGGCTTTGCCAACCGCATCGGTGCCAAGGTGGTGGCGCACGTGACCCAATTGGGTGACACGCCTCACCTTGAAAAGCTGATCGGCCCCGTCAAGGTGCTGCTCGACGCGTACGCGGCGGGCGAGCTGGCCTCGGTGCAGATCTGCTACACCCGCTTCATCAACACGATGAAGCAGGAAGCGCTGGTCGAACAGTTGTTGCCTTTGAAGGCGGCCACGTTGGCGTCCGAGCCTGCCCATCAGTGGGATTACATCTACGAACCCGATGCCAAGTCGGTGATTGATGACCTGCTGGTGCGCTACGTCGAAGCACTGATCTACCAGGCTGTGGCCGAGAACATGGCGTCCGAGCAATCGGCGCGCATGGTGGCCATGAAGTCCGCAACCGACAACGCTGGTTCTGTGATCGCTGAGCTCAAGCTCATCTACAACAAGACCCGCCAAGCGGCGATCACCAAAGAATTGTCCGAAATCGTGGCCGGTGCGGCTGCGGTCTGACCCAGATTTAATTGATTGAAGGAACCAAAATGGCTGACACTCAAGCTGTAGGTAAGGTCGTTCAGTGCATTGGCGCCGTGGTGGACGTGGAATTCCCCCGTGACCAGATGCCCAAGGTGTATGACGCCTTGAAGATGGACGGCTCTGCCCTGACGTTGGAAGTCCAGCAACTGCTGGGCGACGGCATCGTGCGCACCATCGCGCTGGGATCGTCCGACGGCCTGCGTCGCGGCATCATGGTGTACAACACCAAGGCGTCGATCACCGTGCCAGTGGGCCCTGCCACGCTGGGCCGGATCATGGACGTGCTGGGCGCGCCCATCGACGAACGTGGTCCTGTTGACCAAACCCATACCGCCTCCATCCACCGCAAGGCCCCTGCGTACGACGAACTGTCGCCTTCGCAAGAGCTGCTGGAAACCGGCATCAAGGTGATCGACCTGGTTTGCCCGTTCGCCAAGGGCGGCAAGGTGGGTCTGTTCGGTGGCGCCGGCGTGGGCAAGACCGTGAACATGATGGAACTCATCAACAACATCGCGAAGGCCCACAGCGGTCTGTCGGTGTTCGCTGGTGTGGGTGAGCGTACCCGTGAGGGCAACGACTTCTATCACGAGATGGCCGATTCGGGCGTCGTGAACCTGGAGAACCTGGGCGAGTCCAAGGTTGCCATGGTCTACGGCCAGATGAACGAACCCCCGGGCAACCGTCTGCGCGTGGCGCTGACCGGCCTGACGATCGCCGAGTCGTTCCGTGACGAAGGCAAGGACGTGCTGTTCTTCGTGGACAACATCTACCGCTACACCCTGGCCGGCACCGAAGTGTCCGCACTGCTGGGCCGCATGCCTTCTGCCGTGGGTTACCAACCCACCCTGGCCGAAGAAATGGGCCGCCTGCAAGAGCGCATCACCTCGACCAAGGTTGGTTCGATCACCTCCATCCAGGCCGTTTACGTGCCAGCGGATGACTTGACCGACCCATCGCCTGCCACGACCTTCGCCCACTTGGACTCCACCGTGGTGCTGTCGCGTGACATCGCTTCGCTGGGCATCTACCCCGCCGTGGACCCGCTGGACTCGACCTCGCGTCAGCTGTCCCCGAACGTGGTCGGCGAAGAGCACTACAACGTGGCCCGCGCCGTGCAAGGCACGCTGCAGCGCTACAAGGAACTGCGCGACATCATCGCCATTCTGGGCATGGACGAGCTGGCCCCTGAAGACAAGCTGATCGTCTCGCGTGCTCGCAAGATCCAGCGCTTCCTGTCGCAGCCTTTCCACGTCGCTGAAGTGTTCACGGGTTCGCCCGGCAAGTACGTGCCCCTGTCTGAAACCATCCGTGGCTTCAAGGGCATCGTGGCTGGCGAATACGACAGCCTGCCAGAGCAAGCGTTCTACATGGTCGGCACCATCGACGAAGCCGTTGAAAAGGCCAAGGGCATGCAGTAAGTCGGCAAGGGGGCAACCCCTTGTCCGCTTGTTGACGATCCCCGATCCGCTTCACCCCTTCGAGAAAGCCCGTTATGTCCACCACCATTCACGTTGACGTTGTTTCGGCAGAAGAGTCGATCTTCTCCGGCGAAGCCACGTTGGTGTCGCTGCCCGGTGAATCCGGCGAGCTTGGCATCCTGCCCCGTCACACGCCCTTGATCACCCGCATCAAGGCGGGCGCCGTGCGCATCCAGCGCGCCGACAACAACGAAGAAGAATTCGTCTTCGTGGCTGGCGGCATCCTGGAAGTGCAGCCCGGCACCGTGACGGTGCTGGCCGACACGGCCATCCGCGGCAAGGACCTCGACGAGTCCAAGGCCAACGAAGCCAAGCGCCTGGCGCAAGAAGCCGTTTCGAATGCCAAGGGCGACCTGGACCTGGCCAAGGCCCAGAGCGAGTTGCAGATCATGATTGCCCAGTTGGCCGCCCTGCAGCGCCTGCGCAAGAAGTGATCTGAACAGCAGCGTCCTTCTTCAAAAAGCCCGCCACTGTGCGGGCTTTTTTCATGGTGGCGTGTGTTGGCCACGGGCCTGGCCCGCGCTGGCTTCGCGCACCGCCATGGGCGTCATGCCGGTCCAGCGGCGCACGGCACGGTGGAAGGAGCTGGTCTCGGCGTAACCGGCCTCGGCGGCGATCCGTGCCAAGGGCAGGTCGGTCAGGCGCAGTTGCATCAAGGCGCGCTCTTTGCGGGCTTCTTCCAGCAGGCCTTTGAAGTTCAGCCCCTGAGCCGCCAACTGGCGCTGCACATGCCTGGCCGGACCCGGGCTGAGGCCGCTGTCGTGCAGCCCTGTGCAGACAAGTTCAAGGGTGGGGCTCTCGCCGCGGTCCAGCGCCAGCAAGATGGCTTGCTGAACCCAGGCCTTCAAAGCGTCCACGTCTTGGGCGCGGGCCTGCCACTGCCTTCGCGCCATGGCGCTCATGAGGTCGTGGATGGGCGGGTCGGCATTCGGGTTGGCCCAGCCCAGCCAGTCGGCCGGCATCAACTCCCGGCATTGGGGGGCGCGGAAGTTCACGGGGCCGCCAATGAAGTCCTGGAAGGGGCGGACGTTGGCCGGTGGTTCACAGGGCAGTTCGACCAGCGCCGGCACCAGGGCGCGGCCGGACACCCAACGCGCAAATCCCAGGCGCGAGGCGGTGAAAAAAGACCAGAAATGGTAGTCGTCGGGCAAGGGTCCCAGGGCTTCGTGGCGAGCTTCCAGGTGGGGGCCGACCACGGTGAAGTGGCCGCGCAACTCGGTGCAGAGCAGGCTTTGCAATTGTTCGAACAAAGCCAGGCCGTCACCGCCCACGGTGCAACTCATGAGGGCGTAGCCCAGTGAGCCGAGGTGGGTTGGGCGCACCAGACTGGCCACGTGCAGGCCGATGTGCTCATCGCCCAACCGTTGAGATGCCTTGGTCAGGGCCTGGCTCAAACGCCAGGCGGGCACTCGCCGACCCTCGTCCTGGGCTGTCGAGCTGGGCAGGGCCAGGATGTCGAGGATGGCTTGGGCATCCTGGCCCTGCGCCTGCAGGTAGTCGGCCACCACGCGCACAAAGGAGGCGCTGAAGCCGGATCCGGTCGAGGGGTCGGAGGGTATCACGGGTGGTGGGGAAACGGCGGTGCTCATGGGTGACCGATGGTAGCGGGGTCGTGGCGGCTTGTGCGGCCACTGTGGTGGTGTCTGCAGTCAATGACGGCCGGGCCTTGCCGCATCAACATCCAGAGACCGTTCCATGCCCGAAGGCCCAATCGATGATGATGTCTCCGCAGTCCCTGACCGCCTCGCCAATGCAGACCACCCCTCCCAGTCGCCATGGGGCCGACCTGGCCGTCAGCCGCCGCATGGCCGCGCGTTTGAAGATGACCATTTCCGGGCCTTGCGAGCCGAGTGAGGCCGAATGGGCCGCCATGGGCTCGGCCTTGTGGCGCGGCGATCCCCTGGCCGATGACGTGGCCCGGTGGCTGCACGAGGAGGGCATGAATGAAGGGCGCGGCCAGCTGCAACGCGCCATGGCGCAAGGTGTGGCCGATGGCGACGGCACGCCGCCCGCCTTGCGGCGCCTGATTCAGCACGTTCAGGCTGTGCCAGATTGGGTGGACCCGGTGTTGATGGCGCGGGGTGCGCGGTTCCTGCAAAGCACCGGCCTGCACGGCATGCGCGTTCTGCGTGATGCGGGCCTGATGGCTGGTTACCAAGCCTCGGCCATCAACCAGACCCTGGTGCAGACCGGGGCCTTGAGCCGGGGCGCTCAAAAGCGGGTGTCCGAGACCACGTCGTGGTGGCTCGACTGCACCGCCGATGGCGGACTGGCGCCCCATGGCCCAGGCTGGAAGGCCACGATGCATGTGCGCGTGATGCACGCGCTGGTGCGCCAGAATGTGCGCCAGCGCCCCACCTGGGATGCCGCCAGTTTGGGCCTGCCCATCAACCAGCTTGACCTGCAGGCCACCTACCTGGCGTTCAGCGTGGTGCAGTTGCTGGCCTTGCGCACCACGGGCTTCGTGGTGACGAAGTCGGATGCGCGCGCCGTCATGCACCTGTGGCGCTACATCGGCTGGCTGATGGGGGTGGACGAGGCCTGGCTCTGCGATGACGAAATGCAGGGGCGTGTTCACCTCTACCGCAACCTCATCAGCCAGGCACCCCCCGACGCCAGCAGCGTGGCCTTGGGCCGGGCCTTGATGGACGAGCCCTTGCAACGGCACTACGCCTGGGGGCGCGCCTGGCGGGGGCCTTTCGACAAGGCGCGCCACCTCAGCCTGGTCCGTTGGTTCGTGGGCCGCGAGGGCATGGGGCACTTGGGCTTGCCCTCGGCCTTGCCCTGGTACCCGCTGCTGACGCTCCTGCCGCTGTTGATCGCATCGGGCCTGCCGCGCCTGCTGCCTGGATCGCTGGGTGAACGGGCCGCCCGCATCCGGCGAACGCAGTTGGCCTACTGGCGCCAGGAAATGGGGGGTGGCAAGCCGCGGGAGCATTGCCCTAGACTGTAGGGCTATCCCACGGAGACCCCACGATGTCCACCGCGCGCCCCGCCGCCAAGCCCAGTGTCAAGAAGACCGCCCCGAAGAAGACAGCCGCTGCGCTCTTGAGCGTGCAGGACTACCTTCAAAAGATCCTGACCAGCCGGGTTTACGACGTGGCCATTGAAAGCCCGTTGGACGAGGCGCGAGACCTGTCGCGGCGCCTGGGCCACCATGTGTTCTTCAAGCGCGAAGACAAGCAACCCGTGTTCAGCTTCAAGCTGCGCGGCGCCTACAACAAGATGGCCAAACTCGATCCCAAGGCGCTGGCCAAGGGCGTGATCTGCGCCTCGGCGGGCAACCACGCGCAGGGCGTGGCCATGGGCGCCCGGCGCCTGGGTTGCCAGGCCATCATCGTGATGCCGGTGACCACGCCGCAGGTCAAGATCGATGCCGTGGCCCGCTTTGGCGGCGACAACGTTCAGATCGTGCTGCACGGCGAGAGCTACTCCGACGCCGCCCTGCACGCCAAGGCGCTGGAGCAGAAAAAGGGTTTGACCTTCGTTCACCCCTTTGACGACCCGGACGTGATCGCCGGCCAGGGCACCGTGGCCATGGAGATCCTGCGTCAGCACTCGGGGCCCATTGACGCGGTGTTCGTGGCCATCGGCGGCGGCGGTTTGATCAGCGGCGTGGCCGCCTACATCAAGGCGGTGCGCCCGGAGATCAAGGTGATTGGCGTGCAGACCAACGATTCCGACGCCATGGCGCGCTCGGTCAAGGCTGGCAAGCGCATCACCTTGGCCGACGTGGGCCTGTTCGCCGATGGCACGGCCGTCAAGCTGGTGGGCGAAGAAACCCTGCGCCTGACCCGCGAGCTGGTTGATGAGTTCGTGGTGGTGACCACCGACGAGGTCTGCGCCGCCATCAAGGACATCTACCAGGACACCCGCTCCATCGTTGAGCCCTCGGGGGCGATGGGCGTGGCGGGCCTGAAGCAGTACGCGGCGCGCCACGGTGGCCAGAACAAAACCTACATCGCCATCAACTGCGGCGCCAACATGAACTTCGACCGCCTGCGCTTTGTCGCCGAGCGGGCCGAGGTGGGCGAGCAACGAGAAGCCTTGCTGGCCGTCACCATCCCTGAAGAGCGTGGTTCGTTCAAGCGCTTTTGCGAGCTGATCGGCCCGCGCAGCGTCACCGAGTTCAACTACCGCATCTCGGACGAGCAGGAGGCGCATGTCTTCCTGGGCGTCACGGTCAAGGGCAAGGGCGAATCAGGCCGCCTGGCGCAAGAGTTCGAATCGCAAGGCTTTGCGGCGGTGGACCTGACGCAGGACGAGCTGGCCAAGACGCACATCCGCCACATGGTGGGCGGGCGCTCCGGCTTGGCCGAAGGCGAGCGCCTGTTCCGCTTCGAATTCCCAGAGCGGCCGGGTGCCTTGATGAAGTTCCTGACCAGTTTGCCGCCTGGCTGGAACATCAGCCTGTTCCATTACCGCAACCAGGGGGCTGATTTTGGCCGGATCCTGGTGGGCTTGCAGGTGCCCAAGCAGGACACCAAGGCCATCAAGCCTTTGCTGGATGCCTTGGGATATGCCTACGTGGATGAGACACGCAACCCGGTGTACCGCTTGTTCCTGCGCTGAGGTCAGAGCGGGCGGTTGCCGCCCGGACGAATCGGCCGGGGGGTGTTGTTCATGTTGGGCTGGTCCTGCGATGGCATGGGCATGCCTTCTGGGGTGCCGGCCATGCCCGAGTTGATGTCTGGCCTGGCGCCGGGCATCTGCTGTGGCGGAGGCGGCTCGGCGCTGAATCCTGCGGGGGGCGGCAAGGAGCCTGTGGCGGCGGCTGGAAGCAAGGGCAGGTCGAGCCTGACGGCAGCAGGCCCGGCAGCAGGTCCGATCTCGGCGCCGCGTTGGTTGACGCTCAGCAAGACCATGTCGCCATCGACCGAGGCGCCGGCGCGCACAGCGCGGGCGGGTTTGCCGTCAATCGACAACAAGGCCAAGCCACCCTTGTCGCCTTCGTGACGCGGGGCCACGACACCCAGCAACTTGATGCGTTCCGCCAGCATGGACGCAGCAGTGGGATCGGGTTGCCCGGGGTCGGCGGCGGCGGCCGGGCCGGTCAGCAGTTTGCGCATGTCGCCACGGGCCGCGTTGTCCAGGGACACGGCGGTGGCGTTGGCCGGGACGGCCGTGGGCTGTGCCAGCCAGCGAAGGCCCCAATAGGCCAAGCTGGCCGCGACGGCGGCCCAAATGAGGAGGGCGAGGATGCGAGATGCCATATGGCGGCCATTATCATCCTTGTTGATCGCTCGGAAGCGTGAAAACAGGCCGCAACACCTCGGGTTGATCCCGCATAGGATGCACCTCAAGCTCGGGCATGCTTGCGACCTCGTCCGCGTTGGGGAACCTCTCCGGCGTTCCGGGCTCTAATCTCTCAGTCAAGTCACCACACGGATCTCCGAATGAAGATGTTTGCCCGACCCACTCAGCACCACCTCCGGGGCGCGGCCCGGGCCCTGTCGCGGGGCTTTACCCTGATCGAACTGATGGTCGTGCTGGTGATCATTGGCCTGTTGGCCGCCTTGATCGTGCCCAATGTGCTGGAGCGCGCCGACGACGCCCGCGTCACGGCCGCCAAAACCGACGTGAGCAACCTGATGCAGGCGCTCAAGTTGTACCGCCTGGACAACCAGCGTTATCCCACGGGCGAGCAGGGCCTGCAGGCGCTGGTGACCAGGCCAACGGCTTCGCCCGTTCCGGCCAACTGGAAGCCTTACCTCGAAAAGCTGCCCAATGACCCCTGGGGCGCCAACTATCAATATGTCAACCCGGGCGTGAAAGGCACAGTTGACGTTTTCAGTTTTGGCGCCGACGGCCAAAGCGGTGGTGAAGGCAAGGATGCCGACATCGGATCCTGGCAGTAAGTTGCCCTCCCAGCCCCAATCGGCGCGCGGCTTCACGCTGCTCGAACTCATGGTCGTGGTCGCGTTGATCGCGATCACCACGGCCGTCGTCTCTTTCGCCGTCCCCGATCCCTCTTCCACCCGCCTGGAGCGCGAGGCCGCGCGCCTGACCGCCATCCTGGAGTCGGCGCGGGTGCAGGCGCGTGCCGGGGCCATGACCATCCGGTGGGTGCCCGAGCCCAATGGCAAGGGCGACGACTACCAGTTCATCGGTTTGCCGGCGGCATTCATGCCCCCTTTGAGATGGGATGCGCGCGAAATCAAGGCTGAGGTGGTGAATGGCGGCATTGGCATCGGCATGAAGAAAAGCATCGTCCTGGGGCCCGAGCCGGTGATCGGTGCCCAAAGCATCATCTTGCGTCTGGAAGATCGGCAGATCATCATTGGCACCGATGGGCTCAACCCTTTTGACGTGATCACGGGCGCCCCCGGGGAAGCCGACCAGGATGGGGGTGATCGTGCGCCGGCTTGAAGAACGGTCCATGGTTGGCATGACGCTGATCGAAGTGCTGGTGGCCTTGGCGATCGTGGCCATCACCCTGTCCGCCGGCATCAAGGCCGCAGGCGGTTTGACCTTGAATGCTCAGCGTGTGGCTGACTTGACCGTGGGTCAGTGGTGCATTGAAAACCAGTTGTTCGCTCTGAAGGCGAACGCCACCTTCCCTGATGTGGGCGACAGCGAGTTCAAGTGCCAGCAGTTGGGGCGTGAATTCAAAGGCAAGCAGGCGGTGCGGCCCACCGTCAATGCCAACAATTTCCGGCGCATCGAGGTGCAGGTGCTGGACGAGGAGGGGCAGTCGGTGGTCAAAGTCATCACCGTGCTGCCCAGGCCATGAAGCGCCCTCTCTCAAGCGTGGGCTTCACGCTCATCGAGGTGCTGGTGGCCCTGGTGATCCTGTCGGTCATGGCGGCCACGGCCTTCAAGGGCATGGATGCCATCAGCCGGGCCCGCGAAGTGGCAGAGGGCAAACTCAAGCGCACCCTGCGTTTGCAATCGGTGATGACCCAGTGGGATGCCGACATGGCCTCGGTGATCGACATCCCGACCTTGAAAACCGGGTCCATCCAGGGGCAACGGTCGTTCTTGTTCAATGGCAGTTACCTGCGCTTTTCTCGGCAGGCACCAGGTGGTGTGCAGGTGGTGGCCTGGAGCTTGCGCGATGGGCGATGGGAGCGTTGGGCCGGGCCGCCCGTCACCACCGTGGGTGAGTTGGAGACCCAATGGACACAGGCCGACCAGTTGAAGGGCACAGAGCCGGGCACCTTGACCATGCTCAAAGGTGCTTTGCAGTGGCAGATGTACTTCTACATTGGGGTGAGCGGCGGCAGCCTCACCCCCACCAACCCGCAGTCCACGGGCAATAACCAGCTGCCTGTGGCCGTGCGTTCAGTCCTGACTTTGGGGCCTGCCAGCGGCTTTGAGGGCGTGGCCATGCGCGATACCTTCCTGGCCGCTCATTGAGGCGATGACATGAAGCGCTCCAAACCTACCAGCCTGCTGATGCGACAACGAGGCGCGGCCTTGTTGATGGCCATGGTCATCGTGACCGTGGTGGCCACCATCGCCTCGTCGATGGTGTGGCAGCAATGGCGCGCGGTGCAGGTGGAATCGGCCGAGCGGGGGCGTCAGCAATCTGAATGGTTGTTGGTGGGTGCCCTCGACTTCGCGCGCCTGGTGCTGAAGGACGACGGGCGCCGCACGCAGACGAATGGGGATCCAGAACCGACCCATCTGGCGCAGCAGTGGGCCCAGGATCTGAAGGAAATGCGCTTGTCCACCTTCCTGGCTGTGGACAAGGACAACACCGACGACGCGCCTGATGCGTTTCTGTCGGGCAAGGTGTCGGACATCAATGCGCGTTACAACCTGCGCAATCTGTTGCTGATCAGCCCCAACCCTGGCCTTGTGGATGTGGATGTTCAACAGGTTAAGGTGCTGCGAGACTTGCTCACCAACATCAACTTGCCGCCAGATCTGGCGCTGCAGATTGCTGAAGCCTTGAGAAAAGCCACCCTGGCGGCCATGGACACGACCCAATCCTTTGCTGCGTTGGGAGGGGCTTCTGGCCGCGCTGTCGCCCCATTGATGCCCCAGCGTCTGGATCAATTGACCTGGCTTTTGCCCAAGCTGGGCGCGGACACGGTGGAGCGCATGCGCCCCTATGTGGCCTTGTTGCCATATCCCAACGTGCCGCAGGGGGGCATCACGGCCATCAATGTCAACACGGCGCCCAAGGAAGTCATCGCGGCGGTGTGGGGCATCGACACGGCCACGGCCGAGCGCATTGTGCGGACTCGGCAAAGCCACTATTTTGAAAAAATGGCAGATGTCGAAAAGCAGGTGCCCATCGTGCCCATCCCTGCCGATGCAATCGAGCTGACCTCCAAATATTTCGAGGTGACCAGCATGCTGCGGCTTGAGAATCAGATCATGAAGAACCGACATCTGGTCAAGCGCGAGGGCCAGAACCGTCAGCTCGAAGTGATTGTGATGAATCAGGAGCGCTTTTCGGGCGTTGATCCTGGCAACTGACAAGACAGTATCTATCCTTAAACGTGCCTTATTTCGCGCCTCCTACAATGCCAAGGCATCTACCCTTGATGTGTGGTTCCTTTTTCGACCCCTTTGACTGCTGGGCATGAGCATCCTCATCCTTCAACTACCTGCGCGTTCGCGCCTGAATGCCGACTTGGCCGTGGCGGAGCCGACCTCGTCGGCGGCCCAGGCGACCAAGGAGTACGCGTACGTGCTCAGCGCCGATGGGCAGACCGTGACCCGGCAGGGGCGTTGTGCCTTGTCCATGGTGCCGCGTGCCGACACGGTGGTCGCGGTGTTGGCGCCCACCGACATCAGCTGGCACCGCCTGACGGTGCCCAAGGCCCCCGCCGCGCGCCTGCGCGCCGCCCTGGCCAGCATGCTGGAAGACGCCATGCTGACCGACCCCGAGGACATGCACCTGGCCCTGGCCCCTGCGGCCAAGGTCGGCCAACCCGCCTGGATCGCGGCCTGCGACCTGACCTGGCTGACCAGCCAGTTGATGCTGCTTGAGAAAGCCAAGCTGCGCGTGGACCGCGTGGCCCCGGCCGTGTGGCCCGATGAGCCCGCCACCGGTTATTTCCATGAAGTCCACGAAGCTGGCAGTGGCGCCGCGCCCGATCGGGGCCTGGAAATCGTGCTGACCTGGTCCACTTTGGATGGCGTGGCCAGCTGGCCCTTGACGGGCGGCCTGTCGCGCGCCCTGGTGCCCGAAGCCTTGCCGCCGCAAACCCGCTTTTTTGCCACACCGCAGGTGGCCTCGCCAGCCGAACGCTGGCTGGGCCAGGCCGTGACGGTGCAAACGCAGTCCGAGCATTTGCTGCAAGCCAACCGCTCGCTGTGGAACCTGTTGCAATTTGACCTCACCCCCAACAGCAAAGGCTTCAACGCGGTGTCTGACCGCTGGCGCCAGTTCCTGAGCCCGCAATGGCGCCCGGTGCGCGTGGGCATGGCGGCTTTGGTGGTGGCCCAGGTGCTGGGTTTGAACCTGTGGGCCTGGCAGCAGGAGCGCCAGCTCAAGCTCAAGAAGGCCGAGATGACCACGATCCTGAAGCAGGCCCATCCGCAGGTTCAGGTGATCCTGGACCCGGCCGTGCAGATGCAGCGCGAAACCGAAGCCTTGCGCGCGATCGCAGGGCAGCCTGGTGACAACGACCTGGAAGGATTGATGTCCCTGGTGGCCAGCGCCTGGCCCAACGAGATGCCCTCCACCAACCTGCAATACGACGGCACGAGCCTGACCCTGGCGCCCCCACCGGCCTGGGGCCCTTCGGACATCGACCAGTTCCGCAGCAAGCTGTCGGCCACGGGTGCTCAGGTGGAGGTGGCCGAAGGCCGCCTGACCGTGCGCCGCGGTTCCCGCAGTTGAGCCGATCGCCATTGACACCGACCTATGAGCACTGAATCAGAAGCCACCTCCTTCAACGTCCTGCGTCAGCAGTGGCTCGCTCGCTGGACCGCGATGGCCCCGCGTGAGCGCCAGATGGCGCAGGTGGCCACGGCCCTGGTGTTGTTGACCGTGCTGGTGCTGGTCTTCATCCGCCCGGCCTTGAAAAGCATGCAGCAGACGCCGGCGCAATTGCGCGAGATCAGCACCCAGGTGGGCCGCATGCGGGCCTTGGCGGACGAGGCCCAGGTCTTGCGCCAGCAACCGCCTGTGCCGCCCGTTCAGGCCGAGGCTGCCCTGAAGGCGGCCACCGAAAGACTGGGCCCAGCGGCCAGGATGAACCTGCAGGGTGACCGGGCCACGGTTGAGTTCACCAAAGTGCTGGGTGCATCGTTGGCCGATTGGCTGGCCGAGGTTCGCGTGGCGGCTCGCGCAAGGCCGTTGGAGGCCAATCTGGCGCAGTCGGAGCCTGGTCATTATTCGGGCACCGTGGTGCTGGGCCTGGCCCCTGGGCAGGCCTCGCCTCGCTGAGCAGGAAACTACCTGGCATGTCGATCCTCTCCAACCTGAAATCCCCCGCCGGCTGGTGGTCTGGCGGCATGGCCGCGACCACGCGCTGGATGGAATCCACGCTGGAGGTAGCCCGCTGGGAAAACATGCGCAAGGCCGGGCGGCGCTGGGGTTGGTGGGGCGCGGTTTTGGGCGCCTTGCTGGGTTTCATTTTGTACGCCCCGGCCAGTTGGCTGGCCCAAGGGGTGGTGGTGTTGAGCGATGGCCGCTTGTTGTTGGCCGAATCTCAGGGTACCGTGTGGAGTGGTGATGCCGTGGTGGTGCTGACTGGCGGGCCCGGTAGCCGTGATGCCCGGGCTTTACCGGGTCGTTTGAACTGGAAGCTGCGTCCGCGCTGGACGGGCTTGAGTCTGACTTTGCAGCAAGACTGTTGCGTGCCTACACCGGTGGTGGTTCAGGTCCAGCCGGGCTTCGGCAGTGCGCGGGTGGCGGTGTTCAACCAAAGCAGCCCTTCGGCACCTTTGTCATCCGTTGGGCCGATCGGTCACTGGCCAGCGGCCTGGTTGACCGGATTGGGAACCCCCTGGAACACCTTGCAGCTGGGTGGTGTGGTTCGCCTGAGCAGCAACGCCCTGGTGGTTGAATGGGTTCATGGTCGGGTGCGTTTCGAGGGCCAGGCGCAGGTCGATTTCAATGACGTTTCTTCCAGCGTCACCACCTTGGATCGGCTGGGTTCTTACCGGGTTGATTTACTGGGTGACCCGCAAGGGCGTGTGAATTTGTCGCTCATGACTTTGGACGGCGCCTTGCAGCTGTCCGGGCAGGGGCAAATGGGTTTGAATGGCTTGCGCTTCCGGGGTGAAGCGCGGGCCAATGAAAGCGAGCGCGGCGCGCTCGACAGTTTCTTGAACATCATCGGTCGCCGCATGGGCGACCGTTCCGTAATTTCGATCGGATAAGTCATGACGACCCATCCTCTGTTGTCTCGTCCCCGCGCAGTTGCGCTGGCCACGGCTTTGGCCTTCACCTTCGGCCCGGGTTGCTTGATGCCCACGGTGGCGGGCGCGGCGCAGGCTGCCACCGTCAAGAAGGGCGGGCCCACCGTCACGCTCAACTTCGTCAACGCCGAGATTGAAGGCGTGGCGCGGGCCATGGCGGCCATCGTTGACCAGCAGATCCTGGTTGATCCGCGCGTCAAGGGCACCATCACGCTGTACAGCGAGCAACCGCTGACACCGCGCGAGGCTTACCTGAACTTCCTGGCGGCCTTGCGCGGCCAGGGCTTTGCGATGGTGGAGGTGGCCGGCCTGCTCAAGGTGGTGCCGGAAGCCGACGCCAAGCTGCAAACCGGCACGGTCGAGGTGGGCAGTGCCGTCAAGCGCTCGGGTGACCAGATCCTGACGCAGATTTTTCGCCTGCAGTACGAGAACGTCAACAGCCTGGTGACGGTGTTGCGGCCCCTGATCAGCCCCAACAACACGATCAACGCCAATCCGAGCACCAATACCCTGGTGATCACGGACTACGCGGACAATCTCAAGCGCATCGGCCAGATGATTGCCGCGATGGACGTGCCGTCATCGACGGACATGGAGGCCATGCCCTTGCAATACGCCATCGCCTCCGATCTGGCGCCGATGGTCCAGCGCATGGCCGATGGCGGGGGTTCCAACATCCCCGGCGTGGCGGGGGGGCAGGGCACGGTCGTCATGGCCGACCCGCGCACCAACACCCTGATGGTCCGCGCGCCCAATCCCGCGCGGCTGGCCCTTGTGCGCAACCTGATCCAGCGCCTGGACCGACCCGGCACGGCCGGGCTGGGGGGCAGTGGCATCCACGTCATCTACCTGAAGAACGCCGATGCCGTGAAGCTGGCGCAGGTGCTGCGGGCCTCCTTCCCGGGGGCTGGCGGTTCGTCGGGCGGGGGCTCGTCATCCAGCAGCGGCAGCTCGGCCAGTGCTTCGCCCAGCACGCCTTCGGCCAACAACCAAAGTAGCAGCTCCGGTGGCGCGGCCTCGACCCAGTCCACCACGCCAGTGGCCGGTTCGGCCCAGCCCTCCACGGGCGGCTTCATCCAGGCTGATCCCAGCACCAACTCGCTCATCATCACGGCGACCGATGCGCTGTACAAGCAACTGCGTGCCGTGATTGACCAGCTGGATGGCCGCCGGGCGCAGATCTACATCGAGTCGATGATCGTGAAGGTCGATGTCGAGAAGGCCGCCCAGATGGGCGTGAACTGGGCAGGCGGCACCAAAGTGGGGGGCGGCGACAAAACCCTGTTGGGCGCGGGAACCAGCCTTGGCACCCAGACACTGTCCTCCGTGGTGAGCGGGGCGACCAAAAGCTTGATCTTGCCATCCGGTTTCACCGTGGGTCTGGCCCGCGCGATCGGCAATGGGCAATACAGCTTGGGCGCCTTGGCCACATTTTTGGAAACCAATGCCGGGGCCAATATTCTGTCCACGCCCAACATGGTGGCACTGGACAACGAGGAAGCCAAGATCGTGGTGGGCGAGAACGTGCCTTTCGTGACGGGTTCCTATTCGAACGCTCAGACCACCTCTAGCGGCACGGTGAATCCTTTCCAGACGGTTGACCGCAAGGACGTCGGTTTGACTTTGCGCGTGCGGCCCCAAGTGGGCGAAGGCGGCACGGTGCGCATGACGGTGTTCCAGGAAGACTCCAGTGTCAAGGCGGGCGCTGACACCGGCACGGGCCCCACCACCACCAAGAGCTCCATCGAAACCACCGTGGTGATTGACGATGGCCAGGTGCTGGTATTGGGCGGGCTGCTGAAAGATGACTACCAGGACAACAACAGCCAGGTGCCTTTGCTGGGAGACATTCCCTACATTGGCAACTTGTTCAAGAGCCAGTCGCGTACGCGCAAGAAAACCAATCTGATGGTTTTCCTGAGGCCCATTGTGATGCGCACCCAGGAGACTGCTAATGCCTTCACCCTGGACCGCTACGACTACATGCGCAACAAGCAGATTGAGAGCACTCCGGCGCACAGCACCTTGTTGCGCATCAACGAAGCGCCAGTGCTTGACCCGCTCAAGCTGTCCAACAACCTGAGCATGCCTTCGGTGCGGCAGCCGCTTGATGACCCCAACGCGCCCGCACCCACGGTGGTGATGCCCGCCGACTCTGGCTTTGCGCCGAAGCTCACGCCAGTCAAGCCCGCTGCCAGCAGCGTGGGGAACTGAGCCATGGCCGTTCGCCATCCCTTGCCCTACGCCTTTGCCAAGGCGCACAGCCTGCTGCTGGAAAGCGATGGCGACCGGACCACCTTGTGGGCCAGCGAGCAGGTGTCGCGCTCGGCCTTGTCCGAGGTGATGCGCTTGTTCGTGATCGACACGCTGGAGCGTGAGCCCGCCGAGTCCTT
>Ga0209841_1000065_pt1 | contig 24434 bp, 24 predicted proteins | sample GWRWT4_30Apr14_FD_187185 | JGI IMG/M metagenome (GOLD analysis project Ga0209841, IMG submission 187185) | Sand microcosm microbial communities from a hyporheic zone in Columbia River, Washington, USA - GW-RW T4_30-Apr-14 (SPAdes) (version 2) | ecosystem: Engineered > Artificial ecosystem > Sand...
ACGCTGGTCCCCCTGCAACGCTTGCGAGAGCAACTGCGATCGCCCCGAACCAGCCCCATCCTTCCCCTTCAAGGCCCCCGGTCAGCTGCGAGCGAGCCCATCGACAGGCTGGGCCGCCCCCTGCGCGATCTGCGCATCTCGGTGACCGACCGCTGCAATTTCCGCTGCGGCTACTGCATGCCGCGCGAGGTGTTCGGCAGCGACCACCCTTTCCTGCCGCAGCCGCAATTGCTGTCCTTTGAAGAGATCACACGCACCGCCCGCATCTTCCTGGGGCTGGGCGTGCGCAAGCTGCGCCTGACAGGCGGCGAACCTTTGCTGCGCCGGCACCTGGAGCGCCTGGTTGAACAGCTGGCGCAATTGCGCACGCTGGATGGCGAGGCGCCCGAGTTGACCCTGACCACCAACGGCTCGATCCTGGCCCGCAAGGCCCAGGCGCTGAAAGACGCCGGCCTGCACCGCCTCACCGTGAGCCTGGACGCCTTGGACGACGCCGTGTTCAAGCGCATGAACGATGCCGACTTCCCGGTGGCCGATGTGCTGGCGGGCATTGAAGCCGCACAGGCCGTGGGCCTGGGGCCGATCAAGGTCAACATGGTGGTGCAGCGCGGCGTCAACGACGATCAGATCCTGCCCATGGCGCGCCACTTCCGAGGCACCGGCATCGAGCTGCGCTTCATCGAGTTCATGGACGTGGGCAACACCAACGCCTGGCAGATGAACCAGGTGCTGCCGTCCAGCCAGGTGCGCCAACGCATCCACGCGCAGTTTCCCCTGCAAGCCGCCACCAACCAGCGCCCGGGCGAAACGGCGGAGCGGTGGTCATATGCCGATGGCCAAGGCTCGGTGGGCTTCATCTCCAGCGTCACCAAGGCCTTTTGCGGTGATTGCAACCGCCTGCGCTTGTCCACCGACGGGCAGCTGTTCACCTGCCTGTTCGCCAGCCGGGGGCACGACCTGCGCACCTTGCTGCGGGCGGACCAGGGCCATTCACATTCAGATGACGAGATCGCCGCTGGCCTGCGCCACCTGTGGTCTCAACGCGAAGACCAATACTCGCAACTGCGGGCCCAAGGCGTCGCGCCCGAGCACCGCATCGAGATGAGCTACATCGGTGGCTGAGCACCTGCCGCAGTCCGAGGTAACGGGGTGGCTGTTGGCGGGCGGCGAAGGCCGGCGCATGGGTGGTGCCAACAAAGGCCTGCAGCCCTACCAAGGACAGGCTTTGGTCAACTGGGTGATCCATGCCTTGCTTGCCCAGGTCGGCACCTTGCACATCAACGCCAACCGCGATCTAGAGCGCTATGCCCAGCTGCTGCAAGCCGCATCGGCCAACGGCCGGGTCTGTCCAGACTCGCCAGACCTCAACGCATCCCTCGGCCCCTTGGCCGGCATCCTCACGGGCCTGCGCCAAGTGGTAACACCTTGGATGATGGTGGCCGCCTGTGACACCCCGGCCCTGCCCTCCACGCTGGTCCATCAACTGCACCAGCAGGCCCTGGCCCAGCACGCGGACATCGCCGTGCCGGTAACGCAAGACGCCAACGGCGAAACCCGCCACCACTGGACCTGCGCCCTGATCCACACCCGCACCCGCGCATCGCTGGAGGCCGCGTTGGCCCAAGGCGAGCGCCGCGTCGGCCAGTGGATCAAGTCATGCACCTGGATCGGCGTATCCTTCGACGACCCTGCAGCTTTCATCAACATCAATACCCCGGAGACACTGCATGGAACCGTCTGAACCATCCAGCGTCCGAATAGCCCGCATCGGGCCAGCAGATCTGAGCGCCTACAAGTCACTGCGCGACGAAGGCCTGCGCCTGCACATTGACGCGTTCGACAACGACATCGAAAGCGAGCATGCGCGCCCACCCGAGGGCTACATCGGCAGGCTTGGCCTGAACGACACCTTGGGTGGCACATTTTTGCTGGGCGCCTGGCACGGCCGCAAACTGGTCGGCACCATCGGGCTGGAGCGCCAATCGCTGCAAAAGCTGCGGCACAGCGCCGAGCTCAACAGCATGATGGTCAGCCCCTCACACATGGGCGAAGGCCTGGGCGACCTGCTGATGACCGCCTGCCTCACCGAGGCCCGCAAGGCCATCGGCCTGGAGCAAATTACCTTGCGCGTCAGCACCTCCAGCACGGCCGCCATCCGGCTGTACGAGCGGGCAGGCTTCCAGGCTTGCGGGGTCGTTCCCCACGTGATTAAGCTGATCGACGGGCCAGGGCAGGTCCGCTATTTCGACAAGCTGACCATGGTCATGATCCTGTAAGCCAGGGTCACATCACGGCTTCAGCCGCGCCCCGGTTGGCCAAGCCATCAGCGCGCTCATTGCCAGGGTCGCCCGCGTGGCCCTTCACCCAGCGCCAGTCCACCTGGTGCTCTGCGGCTGCCAGTTCCAGCTGCTGCCACAGGTCGGCGTTCTTCACCGGCTTGTTGTCCGCCGTCTTCCAGCCCTTGCGCTTCCAGCCCGTGATCCACTCGGTGATGCCTTTGCGCACGTACTGGCTGTCGGTGTAGATGATGACCGAGCAGCGCCGCTTGAGCGCCGTCAAGGCCTGGATCACCGCCATCAGCTCCATGCGGTTGTTGGTCGTCAAAGTCTCACCGCCCCACATCTCCTTTTGATGCTGGCCACTCACCATCCACACGCCCCATCCACCCGGCCCGGGGTTGCCTTTGCATGCGCCGTCGGTGTAGACCACGACCGGCTGTTCCGTCTCACTCATTCTTGTCCTTGTTGAAAATGGCCTGTCGTTGCTGGCGGCTGCTGGTGACGGCGGCAGGCGCGGCAGCCGGGAGCGGCACGCGCGCCTTGCGCACCTTGCCCACCAGACGCATGCCCCGAGCCCGCTTGACGGCCACCACGAAGTAAACAGCGCCCAACACCGGCCACCAGCGGTCGCCCGCACGGTCCATCCACTCCAGTCGATTCCACCATGTTTCACTGCTGATCATGGGGCGGTAGCAGCCAAAACTGCCCGCCTCCACCTCCAGGTCCAACAGGCGCAGCCAATCTCGCAAACGCCAGTAGGCGATGAACTCACCCTGCGGCAACACGGTGGCCCGATCAACCCCCCAACTGCCCATGCGTTGCCACAAGCCCCACAGGCTGGCGGGGTTGAACCCGGCGATCACCACGCGCCCCTCGGGCACCAGCACGCGCTCGACCTCGCGCAAGGTGTGATGGGGGTCGCGCGCCAACTCCAAAGCGTGGGGCAACACCACCAGGTCCAGGCTATTGCTCGGGAACGGCAGTGCCTCGAAATCGCAGCGCAAACTCAAGGGCGCGCCCTGCTCCGGTGATGCAGGCCCTTTCTCGGTGGGCGGGGTCCAGCCCTGGTAGGCTGTGTCCAGGGCCAACCAGCGGTGGGGCATGCGGTTCGTGCGCAAACCATCCAGTTCCGGCAAGCCCAATTGCATGGCGTGAAAACCGAAAACGTCGGCCACCAGCCGATCGATCTGGCATTGCTCCCACTCCAGCAAAGCCTGGCCTGGCGCGAAGGCCAACCAGGGGTGCAACTCTATAATCGGCGCGACTTTAGTCATGAATCTGCTTGCCCTACCCGCCTTCACTGACAACTACATCTGGATGCTTCACGATGGCCAAAAAGCCCTCGTCGTGGATCCGGGAGACTCGACGCCTGTGCTGCAGGCCATGCAAAGCCTGGGCCTTGAACTGGCGCTCATTCTAGTGACCCATCGCCACCTGGACCATGTGGGCGGCCTGGCAGCCTTGCGGCCGCACCTGAAAGGCCCGGTCTATGGCCCTGCCAACTCCGACATCGATGGCGTGGACATCAAGGTAGGCGAAGGCTTTTACATAGATTTTCAGGGGCTGAGGGTTGACGTGTGGGACACCCCCGGCCACACTGCGGACCACATCACCTATTTGGTGCGCTCCGACCTCACTCAACCCGGCCAGCCGCCCTTGCTGTTTTGCGGCGACACCCTTTTCAGCGCTGGATGCGGCCGTCTTTACGACGGCACGGCCGAACAACTGTTCCAGGCCGTGAGTCGGTTCAGCACCCTGCCCGGCAACACCACCGTGTGCTGCACCCACGAATACACCCTGGATAACCTGCGTTTTGCCCACGCTGTGGAACCGCACAACACCGACACTGTGGCCTACGAACTCGATTGCCTGAACTTGAGGCAACTTGGCAAACCGACTTTGCCGACCACGATCGCCACCGAGATGGCCATCAACCCATTCATGCGCTGCGCCCAACCTCAGGTGATCGCCAGCGCCCAGCAACACGGCGCGCAGGACAGCTCCGGCTCGGCGGTTTTCACCGCCCTGCGCCAATGGAAGAACAACTTCAAAGCATGAGCATCAAGCCCACCCTTCGCCCCATCGCCCTGTGCGCTGCATTGCTCAGCGCCCTGCTGTTATCCGGCTGCTCCAGTCTGGACTTCGCCACCGGCCAGTCCGACCAAGACGGTGCCAGCAAACTGGCCCGTGCCACCACGGTCTCTGCCATGGCCGCCGTGACGCCATCGGCTCCTACCGCCAAATCCCAGGCCACGCAAGCTGACGCTTTAGAGGACGATGCCCGCGAAGCCGTTGGCACGCCCACCGACCCGCTGCGACCAGACACCACCTTGAACCTGGATGACGTGGCCGCCAACCAGGACTTGTGGGCCCGCGTTCGCCGTGGCTTCGGCCTGCCTGAACTGGACATCGCCTTGGTTGGCGACCACGAGCGCTGGTACAGCAGCCGCCCCGACTACGTGCAGCGCATGACCGAGCGCTCCAGCCGCTACCTCTTCCACGTGCTCGAAGAAATCGAGCGCCGCCAGATGCCCACCGAGCTGGCCTTGCTGCCCTTCATCGAAAGCGCCTTCAACCCGCAGGCCCAATCTTCAGCCCGCGCCTCCGGCATCTGGCAATTCATGCCCGCCACCGGCAAAGACTTCAGGCTCAAGCAAAACGTGTTTCGCGATGACCGCCGCGACGTGCTGGCCTCCACCCGCGCCGCACTCGACTACCTGCAGCGCCTGAACCGCCAGTTCGGCGACTGGCATCTCGCCCTGGCCGCCTACAACTGGGGCGAAGGCAATGTGCAAAAGGCCATCAACCGCAACATCAAGGCTGGCCTGCCTACTGATTACCTCAGCCTGAACATGCCGGCCGAAACGCGCAACTACGTGCCCAAGCTGCACGCCGTGCGCAACATCGTGCAGCGCCCGGACAGCTTCGGCCTGATCCTGACGCCCATCGAGAACCACCCTTACTTCGTCAGCGTGCCCATCCAGCGTGACATGGACGTGTCCCTGGCCGCCAAACTGGCGGGCTTGTCCACCGATGCGTTCAAGGACCTCAACCCCTCGATGAACAAACCGGTGATCCTGGCCGCCGGCACGCCCCAGGTACTTTTGCCGTACGACAACGCCAGCCAGTTCGTGCACAACCTCAGCCAGCACAAGGGCTTGCTGGCCACCTGGACCGCCTGGACCGCCTGGACCGTGCCGCGCACCATGCGCCCGGCCGAGGCCGCCAAGCAAGTCGGCATGAGCGAGGCCACGCTGCGCGACATCAACCGCATTCCACCCAAGATGCTGGTCAAGGCCGGCTCGACTCTGCTGGTGCCCCGCAGCCAACACCGGGAGCAAGACGTGTCTGAAACCGTGGCCGACAACGCCATGATGGCCCTCGCCCCCGACTTACCACCCCTGCGCCGCATGAGCTTGCGCGCCGGCAAGAATGATTCTGTGGCCAGCCTGGCTCGGCGCTACCGCGTGTCGGCGGAGCAAGTGGCTCAATGGAATCGGGTTTCGGCCTCGTCCAAGTTCAAACGCGGTCAAAGCGTGGTGGTCTATGTGCCTGCAGGCAAGAAGGTGCAGAAAAGCACCCGCACGCTGGCACGCGCAACCAGCAAAGCCACGGTCAAGGTGGCCAGCGCATCCCGCACTGGCAACCGTGCCGTGAAGGGCCGCGCTGCACCCAGCCGCGCAAACCGAGTGCGGGTGGCCAGCGCTCGCTGACCTCCACGCACTTCCAAGTCTTCTTCAGGCAGCCATCATCAGCAGTGCGATGTTGGTGGCCAGGCCCGCAGTCCACACCAGCGTGCGCAGAGAGCCCAAGTTGGCCAGGTACATCGCCGTGTACACCACGCGAATGCCAATGTAGGCCAGGGCCAGCATGTCGATGCGAGCCTGATCGGCCTGGGCCATCTGGGCAAAAATCACTGCTGCCGCGAACAGCGGCAAGCCTTCAAAACCATTGATCTGGGCGGCATTGGCACGTTGGTGCCAGCCCGTCAGCTTGCCCGCCCACTCGCGCGGGTTGTTGTTGTCATAGCCGCCATTTTTACGGCCCAGGCGAATCGTGCCAGCCTTGGCCAGACCTACCGTCATCACTGGCAGCATGAAAGCGGCCAACACTGTCCATTTGGCAATCGTCATCAATATCTCCTCGGTCTCTTGGACCCATGTCTGTTGTGGAACTGCGCGCTCATCAGGTCAACGTCGATCCATGAACGCGTGTGCAATGGTACCCAGGTCCACGTACTCCAACTCGCTGCCAACGGGAACGCCTCGCGCCAGGCGCGTCACTTTCAAGCCACGCTGACGCAAAGCCTCGCCAATGACGTGGGCCGTGGCCTCACCTTCGGCATTGAAATTGGTGGCCAGGATCACTTCGCTGACCAGGCCGTCAACCGCGCGTTGCAGCAAGGCGGTCAAGCCAATGTCGTGCACACCGATGCCGTCCAGCGGGCTGAGCCGTCCCAGCAGCACGAAGTACAAGCCGTGGTAGCTGCCGGTGCGCTCAAAAGTAGCCTGGTCGGCCGGGCTTTCGACCACGCACAGCAGGCTTTGGTCGCGTGACTCGTCCTGGCAGACATCGCACACCGGTGCGCGGCTGAAGGTGTGGCAACGCTCGCAATGCCCGATCTCATCAATGGACGCGGCCAGCGCGTGCGACAGCTTCATGGCCCCGACACGGTCATGCTGCAACAAGTGAAACGCCATGCGCTGCGCTGACTTCTGCCCCACACCGGGCAGACAGCGCAGCGCATCGATCAAGACCTCTAAAGCCGGATCGGCCATGTCGCGTCGATCAAAACGGCAGTTTCATGCCAGGAGGCATGGGCATGCCAGCGGTCAGCTTGCCCATCTTCTCCTGCGAAGTGGATTCGGCACGGCGCACCGCGTCGTTGAAAGCAGCAGCCACCAGGTCTTCGAGCATGTCTTTGTCATCGGCCAGCAGGCTGGGGTCGATGGTGACGCGCTTGACATCGTTCTTGCAGGTCATCAGCACTTTGACCAGGCCAGCGCCAGACTGGCCTTCAACCTCGATCAAGCCCAGTTCGTCCTGGGCCTTCTTCAGGTTGTCCTGCATTTGCTGGGCTTGTTTCATCAAGCCGGCGAGTTGTCCTTTGAGCATGACGGTTCCTTATCTTCTAACTTCGAACGCAAACCATGATTGTCGCCCGGAACACGGGCTTCGGCTCACACCGGGCGGATGGACCCGGCCACGATGCGGGCACCAGGGTACTGGGCCAAGGCCGAGATCACCAGGGGATCGCGCTGGATCAGATCCTCGGCTGCGCGCTGGCGGCGTTCTCGGGCAGCCTGGTCGCGCTGAGCCGGGGTGTTCACCGCCGCGCCGCCTTCCAGTTCGATGGTGGCCGTGTGCTCCAGCAGCTGTGACAAGGCCTGGGCCAGGCGTTCGCGGTGCATGTCGCCTCGCAGGCTTTCACGCTCGACGCGCAAGCGCCAACGGCTGCCGCCGCCCTCTTCCATGGTGGCCACACACTGGGCCTGCATGGCCAACTCACGGACCAGGGCCGTGATGCTGTTGCGGGCGGCCATTTGCGCCACCAACTGCGCCCAGCGGTCGGCCAAAGGATCCTCCGGCAAGGCCGCAGCCACGACCAGCTGGGCAGCGGGCGCAGGCGGTTCGGCCAAGGCTGGGGCTTCTGCGGGCGCCGAGTCCGGTTCTGCATTGCCCGCCTCGTAAGCCTGATCGGGCAAAACCTCCCACGGTGGGATGCCCTGAGACACCTCAGGCGCCCGCGCCGACGCAGGCTTGGGCGTCACCGCCACCGGCTGGGTGATGGGCTGCGCCGTTGCGGCCCTGGCCGTTTGCACGACCGCCTGAGCGACCTTTTGCACTGCTGGCTCGGGGGCCCACCTGTTGGCGGCACCCGAGCCCTCAGCTTTTGGGCTGGGCGCTGCCCGGTCTCCCACGTGTTGTCCGGCCTGTGCGGGTTTGAAAGCAAGCAAACGCAGCAGCAGCATCAGCAGGCCGCTGTACTCATCCGGCGCCAAGGCCAGTTCAGCCCGCCCTTGCAAGGCCAGGCTGTAAAACAACTGGGTTTCATCCGGCGCCAGCATGCGGGCCAGGGACTGCCACAGCGCTGCATCAGGATCCGAGGCATCAGCAGCCTGCGGCACTGCCTGGATCACGGCCATGCGCTGCAAAGCCGTGGCCAACTCTTCCAAGGTACCCGAAGCCGACAGCCCCAACTCGCGCAAGGTATCAACCGCGGCCACCAAACCTGCGCCATCGCCGGTAGACACCGATTCAATGATCGCCTGAATGTGCTGCCGGTCCACCGCGCCCAACATCAGCCGCACATTGGCCTCGAGCAAGCTGCCACCACCAAAGGCGATGGCCTGGTCGGTCAGCGACAAGGCATCTCGCATGGAGCCACGCGCTGCGCGGGCCAGCAAGCTGAGCGCCCCGGGTTCAGCGCTGATCGCCTCGGAGGCCATCACCTGCTGCAAGTGATCCTGCACGGTCTGCATGGCCATCGGGCGCAAATTGAACTGCAGGCAACGCGACAACACGGTCACCGGCACCTTTTGCGGATCGGTCGTGGCGAGCACGAACTTCAAATAATCAGGCGGCTCTTCCAGCGTCTTCAACATGGCGTTGAAGGCATGGTTGGTCAGCATGTGCACTTCGTCAATCATGTAGACCTTGAAGCGCCCCACCACTGGCTTGTAAACCGACTGATCCAGCAGTTGGGAGATCTCTTCAACACCGCGGTTGGACGCGGCATCCAGCTCGACGTAATCCACGAAGCGCCCCGAATCGATGTCGCGGCAAGGCTGGCATTGGCCGCAGGGACGCGCGGTGATGCCACCTGTGCCATCCAGCCCCACGCAATTGAGTGACTTGGCCAGGATGCGCGACACCGTGGTTTTGCCCACACCCCGCGTGCCGGTGAACAAATAGGCGTGGTGCAAACGCTGTTGGGTGAGCGCATTGCTCAAAGCCTGAACCACATGCCCCTGGCCAACCATGGCCTCGAAACTGTGTGGACGGTATTTACGGGCAAGAACCATTGAACTCATCGCACGATTTTACCGGCCGCCACGCGCCTTATTTCAGAGCCTTCGGACCAGTTTGCAGCCCGATCGATACAGGTTGACGCCAATAGATCGTCAGCAACCCCCTAAGATTTGGGACAGGCTATGCAATATTCACGCTACGCCCTACAATTTAACGTTGGTGAATCCGAGCAACCTTTACTTACATGTCATCATGTCAGGTTGCCCACGCACCACCGGTTGACTCGTCTATTCCAGGCCCGGAAAAAACGAGTGCAGTCGCCGTATAACCTTTCTTGGGCCTGTTTTATGTCGTTTGAATCATTGGGGTTGGCCGAACCGTTGCTGAAAGCAATCGCCGAAGCCGGCTACACCATCCCAACACCCATCCAGGCACAGGCCATTCCGGCCGTGCTCAGTGGTGGTGACCTGCTGGCAGGCGCGCAAACCGGAACTGGCAAAACCGCCGGTTTCACCTTGCCCTTGCTGCACAAATTGGCCGTCAACCCGGCACCTCAAGGTGCCAAGCGTCACATCCGTGCGCTGATCCTGACACCCACCCGCGAACTCGCGGCGCAGGTCGAAGAAAGCGTGCGCGTGTATGGCAAGTACCTGCCGCTGCGCTCCATGGTCATGTTCGGCGGCGTCGGCATGAAGCCGCAGATCGACGCCTTGCGCCGTGGCGTTGACATCCTGGTGGCCACCCCCGGCCGCCTGCTTGATCACCATCAGCAAGGCACGCTGGACCTCGGCCACGTCGAGTACTTCGTGCTGGACGAGGCCGACCGCATGTTGGACATGGGCTTCATCCATGACATCCGCCGCGTGCTGGCCATCGTGCCCCCCAAGAAGCAAAGTCTGCTGTTCTCGGCCACCTTCTCAGACGAGATCAAGGCGCTGGCAGATCGCTTGCTCAACGCCCCGCAGATGATCGAAGTGGCCCGCCGCAACACGACGGCCGAGACGATCTCGCAAAAGATCCACCCGGTTGATCGCGATCAGAAGAAAGAGTTGCTGACGCACCTGATCAAGTCGCAGAACTGGCATCAGGTGCTGGTGTTCACACGCATGAAGCACGGCGCCAACCGGTTGGTCGAATACCTAGAAAAGCAAGGCATCACCGCCATGGCCATCCACGGCAACAAGAGCCAGAGCGCCCGCACGCGTGCCTTGGCCGAGTTCAAATCCGGTGATCTGCAGGTGCTGGTGGCCACGGACATCGCGGCACGCGGCATCGACATCGACCAGCTGCCTCACGTCATCAACTACGAGTTGCCCAATGTGGCCGAAGACTACGTGCACCGCATTGGCCGCACCGGTCGTGCTGGCGCCGAAGGCGAAGCGATCTCGCTGGTGTGCGTGGATGAAGAAAGCTTCCTGGCCGACATCGAGAAGCTGATCAAACGGCCTATCGCGCGTGAAGTGGTACAGGGCTTCGAGCCCGACCCCAACGCCAAGGCCGAGCCCATTCAACTGGGTCGCCGCACCTTGCAGGGCGCGCCTAGCGGTGGCCGAGGGGGCTCCAGTGGCGGTGGCCGTCCTGGCGGCGGCGGTGGTGGTGGCCGTGCTGCGCCTCGCAGCGGCTCATCGCGCGGCGGTGACTCACGCGGCAATGGCGACAAGCGTGGCAGCGGTGGTGGTGGCAATCGCGGCGCCGCTCCGGTTGCGCGTGATCGCACACGCTGATCCAGGCGCCTTTGGTTTGGACAACAAAAAACCCGGCATGGCCGGGTTTTTTGTTGGGCTCGACGCGAATTACTTCGAAGCAGCGGGAGCGGCAGCAGAAGCGGCTTCAGCCTTAGGGGCAGCCTTCTTCTTGGCGTGGTGCTTGACCTTCTTGGCAGGCTTGGAAGCAGCAGCCGAAGCTTCAGGAGCGGCGGCAGCAGGAGCTGCATCAGCGGCGAAAGCGCCCACTGCAAACATCGAAGCGATCAAAGCGGCGATCAGTTTCTTCATGAAAAACTCCAAAGGATTTGAATAAGGTTGGTTTTCAGATTCAAGAGGCCCGAATCTGTAGATGCTCAACGCGGGCCGAAATACCCCGGTTGACAGCCCTTCATGAATTTTCAAAAAAGTTTTTCGAACACGCGTCATTCAAAACGCTGCTCGCGCAACCATTTGGTAGCCACCCATTTCTCGCCTGACAACACCGGAGCGCCGCCATGCAAGGTTTGCGTCATCGGGTGAGGAAGGGCGTAACTGAAAAATACCGCATTGCCCGCCACGGCGCTGACCTGCAAACCTATGTCCGGGAATATCGTGGCGCCCCCTGCGGCCGGGGTATTGAGGTAAGTGACCAAGGTGGCCACGCGCTGCCCGCCCCGGCGCAAAACAGCCGGGGTGCCAGGCTGGCTAGGATCAAAGTAGTCGTAATGCGGTTTGTACTCGGCACCAGGGCCGTAACGCAAAATCTGCAGCCCCTCACCACGCTCGACAGGCCAATTCAACAAAGCTGCAATGCGCGCCTCGACACGCTGGCATAACTCGTTCTCCGCCCGTGCGAAGAACATGCCCTGGCTGGTGCGTGCCACGTTGATTTCACTGCCGCCAGTGGCGTTGATCACCGTTTCCGAACGGGCCAGCCGAGGTTGCGCCAGCTCAATCATCTCCTGGCACTCCTGGGCCGACAGCAGGCCACCCAGCACCAGCACGCGAGGACGCGCCATGCTGGCCAACACGCTCACCTCGCGGTCATGCGCCCACACGGTCGTGCCGCCCTCACCCATCACCACCTCGGGCAGCGGACGACTGGCTTCGACCAAGGGCAAGGCTTGATCTTTCAAGGTGTTTTCAAGGGCCGCCATCGCGGTGTCATCGCGCCACCCACTGGCCTTCATGGCGTTGAGCACCGACTCCGCGCTGTGCCCCGCTGCAAACTGATCAATGATCCATTGCTGCAACTCGGGTGTGATGACCTGCTCTGGCATGTCGACCTCTTTGGTCAGTCAAGATGTCAATCGACGCCTGAAAACCAGTCGATCAGGCTCGGAGGCCTCTTCCACGTAAGCGTAGCCCTCGGCGGTGAAACCGCGCAAATCCTTCAAGGTTTTGGCCCTGTGGACAATGGCATGGCGGGCCATCAAGCCCCTTGCACGCTTGGCGTGAAAACTGATGATCTTCCAGTTCCCGGACTTCCAATCCTCAAACACGCACTCCACCACGCGCCCGGTGAGTGCCTTGAGTTTGACGGCCTTGAAATACTCTTGCGACGCCAGGTTGATGATGAACTTGTCCGGCTGTTGATCCAAACGTTCATTCAAATGCAGGGCCAGGGTGTCGCCCCACCAGGCGTACAAATCCTTGCCGCGCGGGTTGGCCAGTTTGGTGCTCATTTCCAGCCGGTAAGGCTGCATCCAATCCAAGGGCCGGAGCACCCCATACAGGCCACTCAACATGGCCACGTGGTCTTGCGCCCAATCCAGATCCGCCTGCTTGAGGCTGGTGGCATCCAGCCCGCCGTAGACATCGCCATTGAATGCCAGGATCGCCTGTTTGCTGTTCCTGGCGGTGAACCTGGGGCGCCAGGCACCGAAGCGCGCCACATTGAGCGTGGCCAAAGCATCGCTCAAATCCATGAGGGAGGCAATTTGCGCGGGGGTGTAAGGACGCAGCACGTCAATCAGTTGCGCAGCCTCCTTGGCGAACACCGGCAAGGTGTGTTGGTCGGTGGTGGGGGCGGTCTCGAAATCGAGGCTTTTGGCGGGGGACAGCAGGATCAGCATGGTGGTGTGATTGGCGGGCATGAAACCCATGACTCAGGGCATGATAAAGCGACTGCGGGCACGGTCGCCCTAGAATAAGGGCACCGCGTCCCCACATTGAGTCCATGGCCCTTTACCGCATCAAGGACAAGCGTCCGCAAACCCACCCTTCCGCCTACGTTGCCGAATCGGCCGACGTGATTGGCGAGGTGCACCTCGCCGAGGGCAGCAGCGTGTGGTCCCAGGCCACTTTGCGGGGTGACAACGAGCCGATCCGCATCGGCGCGCGCTCAAACATCCAGGAATCGTCGGTGCTGCACACCGACATTGGCTTTGCACTGACCGTCGGCGCCGACGTGACGATCGGTCACCAGGTGATGCTGCACGGCTGCACCATCGGCGATGGCGCCCTGATCGGCATCCAGGCCGTGGTGCTCAATGGTGCCGTCATTGGCAAGAGATGCCTGGTGGGTGCTGGAGCCCTGGTCACCGAAGGCAAGGTTTTTGACACCGAAGGCATGCTGATCCTGGGCAGCCCTGCCAAGGTCGTGCGCCCCTTGACCGAGATGGAACTCGCCCGCATGAGCATCGGCACCGCCATGTACGTGCAAAAAGCAGCTGAGTTCAAAACAGACCTGGTGCGCATTGACGCCCCCCAAGAGTGAACAAGATGACGACGGAACTGCACAAATTTTTGTTCGATGGTTTGCCCGTGCGCGGGATGCTGGTTCGCCTGACCGACGCCTGGCAGGAAGTGCTGCGCCGACGCGATCCCAGCGAAGCCTTTGAAGAGCCGGTGCGCCAGTTGCTCGGCGAGATGGCTGCAGCGGGCGTGCTCATGCAAGCCAACATCAAGTTCAACGGCGCCGTGGTTCTGCAGATTTTTGGCGATGGCCCGGTGAAAGTGGCCGTGGCCGAGGTTCAGCCCGACCTGGGCTTTCGCACCACCGCCAAGGTGGTGGGCGAGTTGCCCTCCACCGACTCGGGCCACCTGCCCCTGGACGTGATGGTCAACGTGGGCGGTGAAGGCCGTTGCGCCATCACGCTCGACCCGCAGAACCGCATGCCCGGCCAGCAGCCTTACCAAGGCGTGGTGCCCTTGCATGGCGACCAGCGCGAGCCTTTGCTGCAACTGAGCGAGGTGCTGGAGCATTACATGCTGCAGTCCGAGCAACTGGACACCAAGCTGATCCTGGCGGCCAATGACAACATCGCCGCAGGCCTGTTGATCCAACGCCTGCCCATGCAAGGTGCTGGCAACCTGGCCGGTGGCCCACAACGCCTGGACGAAGACGAGATCGGCCTGAACGAGGCGTACAACCGCATCGCCTACCTGGCCGCCACTTTGACGCGGGAAGAACTGCTGACCCTGGACGCCGACACCATCCTGCGCCGGCTGTTCTGGGAAGAAGACATCATCCGTTTCGACCCGATGAAGGGCCTCGAAGGACCGCACTTTGCCTGCACCTGTTCACGCGAGCGGGTGTCCACCATGCTGCGCAACCTGGGCCGCGAAGAGGTTGAAAGCATCCTGACCGAGCAAGCCCAGATTGACGTGGGTTGCGAGTTCTGCGGCGAGCATTACCGGTTTGACGCCGTCGACGCCGCCGAGCTGTTCACCGAGACGACCGACCACCCGCCGGGCTCCACCAGCTTGCAATGATGGGCAGCGGCGTCAGGCGCGAGGTAGCCAGTGCTGCTCGCAGTCGCCGTCGTCGCATTTCTCACACACCCAGCGCCAACGGGGGCGCCCGACATTGTCTTGTGCCCGCTGGGCGGCACTCAAGGCCTGCCTGACCGCGAGCAAGGCCTGATCCAGGCGGTGCGTGCCCTGACCTGCCACCACGGAAAACGCCAAGCGGGCACTCCCCAGACGCTGCCGGATCAGGCTGTCCACCGGTTCACGGACGTGGGCACCGTCGCGCTGCAGGCCGTCAGCCTGCCAAGGCAGGTCCAGTGCGGTCAACAAGGTCAGGTCGGCAAAGGCGTGATCGGTCAGCGCTTGCGCGTACAGGCTTTGGTCATTGAACAAATGATCGCTGTACACGGCCGTCATCAAGGCGGTGGTGTCGGCCACCACCACGTCATGCACCTGTGCTGCCAGGGCCATGCGACGGGTTTGCTCCTGAGCGATGCCGACCTGCTCATGCGGGTAAGGCGTGCGACCCCGGTCATCGCAAAACTCGCGCAAAACCTCGGGCACCATGACCGCGTTCACCCCATCGGCCAGCAGGGCCTGGGTCAGGCCGGCGGCCAGGGTGGTTTTGCCCGTGCTTTCAGCACCCACAATGACAATGATGGTGCCCCGCCGCTCAGCCATGGTGAGGCACGGGGGCGACATGGCGCCGCCATTGCTGCCAGCCCGCCACTGACAGCACCGCGAACAGGCCATACAGGATGACCGTGAGCCACAGGCCCTTCTGGCCGAACAGGACCATGCTCACCAGGTTGACCACCAGCCACGTCGACCAGTTCTCGATGTACTTGCGACCCAGCAACCACTGGCCCAACAGGCTGGCAGCCGTGGGCAAGGCATCAAGGTAGGGCACGTCGGAGTCGGTGGCGTGGTCCAGCAGCAAACCCAGCAGCGGCCACATGAGCAAAGTCACGGCCAGCGCCCATTGGCGACCACGCCGGCCCAAGGCCTGCGGCGTCAAGGCCGCATTGGATTGATCACGGCCCCATAACCACTGCCACCAACCCCAGCACGACAAGGCCACAAAAACCAGTTGCAAGGTGGCCTCGCCATACAGCTTGCTGCGCGCGAACAGCACGCCATACAGCAGGGAGCTGATGATGGCCAGGGGCCAGCCCCAGGGATTGACGCGCAGGTTGAACAGCACCATGCCCAACGACAGCACAAAGGCCCAGACCTCCAACTGCGAGACGGGCACACCCCAGGCGGTGAACATGGGAGCCAACCATGGATCAGCCCAGGCAAACAGGTCGGACAGCGGTGTGTTGTTGGGCATCAAGGCGCGGCAGCGGAGGCCTCGCCAGCGGTAGCTGATGCAGAAGCTGGCGGCTGCTTGGTGGTGGTCAGCTGCACGTAGATCTCGTCAGGCTTGATCATGCCCAGTTCGGTGCGGGCTTTTTCTTCGACCATTTCCAGGCCTTCTTGCAGATCCCGGACCTCGGCCACCAGTTGCTCGTTGACGGCCTGGGCCTGGTCGTTGAGCTTTTGCTGATGCTGCACCTGGGCACGCAAGGACATGACGCGCGGCACACTGCCTTTGCCGAACCAGAGCTCGGCATGCACCACGGCCAGAAGGGCCAGAAGGACGATGGTAGCGACGCGCATTATTTCAATTTTACCAGACTGACCACACCGAAAACTCAAGCCGCCTGGCGAACCTGAATTTCATCGGGCGCGACATCGGGGGGCTGGCCCAAAGCCAGTTTTGGCTTCGTGTAGATGACCCGGCGTTTCAGAAATGGCGCTTCGATGAGCCGGTAACTGAGTGCTGCCACTGGCAGAAGCAAAATCAGACTGACCAAGGATGCCATCAACGCCAAATAGGTGTTCTCAATGCCGAGTATTTTGTGATTGATGAAGTCTGCCAACCTGAAAACCACAAAAGTATGAAGCAAGTAAATCGAGTATGAATAACGCCCAACCATGGCCACCAATTTTGAGGCTCGACCCGGTGCTGAATGCTTGAACGAGGTGTCATACCAAGCCACCGTCAGGCCATAGAAGACACCCTCAATGGTGGTGAAAAATATCCACCATGTCGACATGTCATGGCTTTTGGAAAACATGCTGCCTTGGTGATCCACGTAGGACATCAACCCGCAAAAAATGATGGCTGCCAAGGACCACAACGCATGACGCCCCCGGATCATGTCGCGCCACTGGTAAGCCAGGCAGCCCAACAGGAACTGGTCAAGCCGGCCAATCATCGTGTAGTACGACAAATACTCCATGGGGCCATCCAACGAGTGAATGACGGCGCGCCCCGCCATGGCCGCCAACACGATCAGCAGCAGCCCCACACGGCTTGTGGCCGCCACCCACAAAATGACGGGCAGCATCACATAGAAATGCATCTCCACCGTGACCGACCAGCCCCCTTGCGGCAACACCGGAGCCAACCACCCCCATGACAGCCGCTGTGGCAAATCAAGGTCTTCGTGGGTGACGATGCTTTTGACATAGGCCAGCGACACCACCACCACCAGCAAAGGCAACAGCCTCAATGCCCGGTTGAACAGAAAACGCCCATAGAGAAGCTGCTGCCCATCCGTCAAGCGCGCAAAAAGATAGCCGCTCAAAACCATGAACAATGACACGCCCCCATAACCCTGCGTCAACAGGGACAGGGGTAGAAACCAGGGTGCTGATCCATCCAGGGGGACAATATCGCGCGAGTGAATGAAATGCCATGAAAAGACCATGAACACGGCCAAGGCACGCAAATGATCCAGCCCGATGTAGTACTGCCCTGAAGACGATTTCACTCGACCCCCCCGATCAATTTATAGGTATGGCCGAGATTCTCGTTCAAAGACGAAGGGTCAGGTCCCCCGTGAATGAGCGCCCATGTGGCTGACCACCCATGACAAAGGGGGCCTGAGCCCCCTTTCTTTTGAAACACGCCAACTTGGCGATGCGATCAGCGCAGGTTGTAAAACGCGCTGCGGCCCGGGTACACGGCCACGCCGCCCAGGTCTTCTTCGATGCGCAGCAACTGGTTGTACTTGGCTGTGCGGTCGGAACGGCTCATCGAACCGGTCTTGATCTGGCCCGCGTTCAAACCCACCGCGATGTCGGCGATGGTGTTGTCTTCGGTTTCGCCAGAGCGGTGGCTGATGACGGCGGTGTAGCCGGCGCGCTTGGCCATCTCGATGGCGGCGAACGTTTCAGTCAGGGTGCCGATCTGGTTGATCTTGATCAGGATCGAATTGGCGATGCCCTTGTCGATGCCTTCTTTCAGGATCTTGGTGTTGGTGACGAACAGGTCGTCGCCCACCAGTTGAACCTTCTTGCCCAGCACTTCGGTCAGGTGCTTCCAGCCCGCCCAGTCGCCTTCGGCCATGGCATCTTCGATGCTGATGATGGGGTACTTGTCGCACCAGGTGGCCAGGATGCTGGTCCACTCTTCGGCCGTCAGGCTCAGGCCTTCGCCTTCGAGGTGGTACTTGCCGTCCTTGTAGAACTCGCTGCCGGCGCAGTCCAGGCCCAGGGCGATCTGTTCACCGGCGATGAAACCGGCCTTGTCGATGGCTTCCAGGATCAGCTGGATGGCGGCTTCGTGGCTGGCCACGTTGGGGGCAAAACCGCCCTCGTCGCCCACGGCCGTGCTCATGCCCTTGTCGTGGATGATTTTCTTGAGCGCGTGGAAGACTTCAGCGCCGTAGCGGATGGCTTCCTTGAAGGTGGGCGCGCCCACCGGCAGGATCATGAACTCCTGGATGTCCAGGTTGTTGTTGGCGTGCGCGCCACCATTGATGACGTTCATCATTGGCACGGGCAACTGCACGGCACCCATGCCGCCGAAATAGCGGTACAGGGGCAGGCCGGATTCTTCAGCGGCGGCTCTAGCCACGGCCATCGAAACCGCCAACATGGCGTTGGCGCCCAGGCGGCCCTTGTTGTCGGTGCCGTCGAGGTCGATCAGGGTCTGGTCCAGGAAGGCTTGCTCGGAAGCATCCAGGCCCAGCACGGCTTCAGCGATCTCGGTGTTGATGTGTTCAACGGCCTTGAGCACGCCCTTGCCCAGGTAGCGAGACTTGTCACCATCGCGCAGCTCAATGGCTTCACGCGAACCGGTCGATGCGCCGGAAGGCACGGCGGCACGGCCCATGACGCCGCTTTCCAGCAGCACGTCGCATTCGACGGTGGGGTTTCCTCGGCTGTCGATGATTTCGCGGCCGATGATGTCAACGATGGCACTCATCCAGTGATCCTCAAAGCGGTTGATGTTGTAGAAATTAATTGAAATTGTTTTCCAAGAAGCCGTTCTTCTTGGTGATGCGGTCCAGCTCGACCAAGGTGGCGAGCAGCGCCTTCATGTGCTTGAGCGGCACGGCGTTGGGGCCGTCGCTCATGGCATGGGCTGGATCGGGGTGGGTCTCCATGAACAAGCCGGAGATGCCCACCGCCACGGCCGCGCGCGCCAGCACGGGGACGAATTCACGTTGGCCGCCAGAGCTGGTGCCCTGCCCGCCCGGCAACTGCACCGAGTGGGTGGCATCGAACACGATCGGTGCGTTGGTTTCACGCATGATGGCCAGCGAACGCATGTCGGACACGAGGTTGTTGTAGCCAAAGCTGACACCACGCTCGCAGGCCATGAACACGTCGTCGGGCAGGCCCTTTTCGCGCGCGGCGGCACGGGCCTTGTCGATGACGTTCTTCATGTCACCAGGGGCCAAAAACTGACCCTTCTTGATGTTGGCGGGCTTGCCGCTCTGGGCCACAGCGCGGATGAAATCCGTCTGGCGGCTCAGGAAGGCCGGCGTCTGCAACACATCGACGACGGAAGCGACCAAAGGCACTTCGGCCTCGGTGTGCACGTCGGTCAGGATGGGCACGTTCAACTCGCGTTTGACCTTGGCCAGGATCTCAAGGCCTTTTTCCATGCCAGGACCACGGAACGAGGTGCCCGAAGAACGGTTGGCCTTGTCGTAGCTGGACTTGAAGATGAAGGGCACACCCAGCTCAAGGCAGATTTCCTTGAGGGTGCCGGCGGTGTCCATCTGAAGCTGCTCGGACTCGACCACGCACGGGCCGGCGATCAGGAAGAAGGGCTGGTCCAGGCCAACGTCGAATCCGCAGAGCTTCATGCTGTGCCTTTCTGGGCTTGATGGTGTTCCAGCGCGGCCTTGATGTAGCCGATGAACAGCGGGTGGCCGTCCCATGGGGTCGACTTGAACTCGGGGTGAAACTGCACGCCCACGTACCAGGGGTGAACCGACTTGGGCAGTTCGACCATTTCGGTGAGCTTTTCGCGCTGGGTGATGGCCGAGATGATCAGGCCTGCCTCTTGCAGGCGATCGAGGTAGCGCTCATTGGCCTCATAACGGTGGCGGTGGCGCTCGGTCACGACCGGGCCGTACACCTCGTAGGCAATGGTGCCAGGCTTGACGTCCGAGCTTTGCGCACCCAGGCGCATGGTGCCGCCCAGGTCGGACTGGGCATCGCGCTTTTGCACGGTGCCGTCGGCGTCCAGCCACTCGTCGATCAGGGCAATGACGGGGTGCGGGCTGGCGGGGTCGAACTCGGTGCTGTTGGCACCCGTGAGGCCCGCCTTGTGGCGCGCGTATTCGATCGTGGCGACCTGCATGCCCAGGCAGATGCCCAGGTAAGGGATGCTGTGCTCACGAGCGTATTGCGCCGCGATGATCTTGCCTTCGACGCCGCGCTTGCCAAAGCCGCCAGGCACCAGGATGGCGTCGTACTTGGCCAGGGTGCCCGCCGTTTCGGGCGTGAGCGTTTCGGAATCAACGTATTCGATGTTGACGCGGGCATGGTTGTGGATGCCAGCGTGGCGCAGCGCTTCGTTGAGCGATTTGTACGAATCCGACAGGTCGGTGTACTTGCCGCACATGGCGATGGTGATGTCGCTCTTGGGGTGCTCGACTTCGTGGACCAAGGTGTCCCAGCGCGACAGGTCGGCGGGCTTGGTGGTCAACTGCAGCTTGGCGCAAATCAGGTCGTCAAGTCCCTGCTCGTGCAGCATGCGCGGCACCTTGTAGATGCTGTCGGCATCCCACACCGAGATCACTCCGGATTCGGGCACGTTGGTGAAGAGCGAGATCTTCTCGGTTTCGTCCTTGGGGATGGCGCGGTCGGCACGGCACAGCAAGGCATCGGGCTGGATGCCGATTTCGCGCATTTTCTGCACGGTGTGCTGTGTGGGCTTGGTCTTCAACTCGCCAGCGGCAGCAATGAACGGCACGTAGGTCAGGTGCACGAACGCGGTGTTGCCGGGGCCCATTTTCAGGCTCATCTGGCGCACGGCTTCCAGGAAGGGCAGCGATTCGATGTCGCCCACGGTGCCGCCGATTTCAACGATGGCGACATCGACCGCGTCAGGCAGGCCAAAGCGCGCGCCCCTGCGGATGAAATCCTGGATCTCGTTGGTGATGTGAGGAATGACCTGGACAGTCTTGCCCAAATACTCGCCGCGGCGCTCTTTTTCAAGAACGCTTTTGTAGATCTGACCGGCAGAAAAACTGTTGCTGCGCCTCATCCGGCTGGTGATGAAACGCTCGTAGTGGCCCAGGTCGAGGTCAGTTTCGGCCCCGTCGTCGGTCACGAAGACCTCGCCATGTTGAAACGGCGACATGGTGCCCGGGTCCACGTTGATGTACGGGTCGAGCTTGATGAGGGTCACGGAGAGGCCGCGCGATTCGAGAATGGCGGCCAAAGATGCGGCTGAGATGCCCTTGCCAAGCGAGGACACCACACCGCCCGTGACGAAGACGAACTTGGTCATTGCGCTGTAGCGCTGGCTCATTACGCCAAACGCTGCGGTGGTAAAGCGGCATTATAGGCGCATGCGGTATGTCGCCTGCGACAAAAGCCCCCTGGCCCACCGGAATGCGGGCCGCGTCGAAGACAATGGCGCCCTGATTTTTTGAACCCACGAGCAACATGCCTTTCAGCGACAACCTCCAACAACTCCCATCCGTTTCTCACTTGGCGGGCTTGCAATTGATCGACGCTTCGGGCGCGGTGGTGGCCACCATTGAAAACAAGCCAGGCCAGGCGGGCTCGCTGGCGGTCTACGCCTCGTTGGCCGATGCCTCAAGCGTCATCGACGCCGATGCTGCGTCACGCGGGTTGGACATCTACGCCGAGCACACGGTGGATGCCAAGGCGAACCCGGGCAAGCACCCCAACATCGACCGTTTGATCAACCTGATCGCCGAGGGTGCTCAATGGCAGGTCAAGCTGTTGCCAGCCTGACCTGACTGGGGCTGAGGCGCCTCAGCCCACCCAGCGGCGGGCGTTCTGGAACAAGCGCAGCCAGGGGCTGTGTGCGCCCTTGTCGCCGCTGGTCCAGCTCATCTGCGCATTGCGGAACACGCGCTCGGGGTGAGGCATCATGGCCGTGAAGCGACCATCGGCCGTGGTCACAGCCGTCAAGCCGCCGGGGCTGCCGTTCGGGTTGAAGGGATAGGCCTCGGTGGCCGCGCCCATGTTGTCCACGAAGCGCATGGCTTGCTTGACTTGCTGCGCGTTGCCGCGCTGCGAAAAATCGGCAAAGCCTTCACCGTGCGCCACGGCGATCGGCAGGCGGCTGCCCGCCATGCCGGTGAAGAACAACGAGGGGCTGTCCAACACCTCGACCAGGCTCAGGCGTGCTTCAAAGCGCGTGCTCTGGTTGTGCGTGAACTTGGGCCAATCCTGCGCGCCGGGGATGATGGGACTGAGTGCCGCCAGCATCTGGCAACCATTGCAGATGCCCAGGGCAAAGGTGTCAGTGCGGCCAAAAAAGGTGGCGAACTGCTCGGCCAGCAAGGCGTTGAACATGATCGAGCGGGCCCAACCCTCGCCAGCGCCCAGGGTGTCGCCATAGCTGAAGCCACCGCAGGCGATGAAGCCTTGGAACTGGTCCAGGCGGGCGCGACCGGCTTGCAGGTCGCTCATGTGCACGTCGAAGGTGTCGAAGCCGCCCAGGTGCATGGCATAGGCCATTTCCAGGTGGCTGTTGACGCCCTGCTCGCGCAAGATGGCAACCTTGGGACGAGTGTGGTTGATGAAGGGCGTGGCCACGTTTTCTGCAGGATCGAAGCTGAGCTTGACGTGCAGGCCAGGATCGCTGGCCAAGCCCACGGCAGCGTGTTCGCTGTCGGCGCAGACCGGGTTGTCACGCAACTGTGCAATGCGCCAGCTGACCTCGTCCCAAGTCTTGTGCAACTGCTCCAACGGCGCGCTGAACACGGTCTTGGCATCACGCCAGACCTCGACCACGCCCTTGGTGTTGGGCTTGCCGATGACATGGCTGTGCTTGGACAGGCCATGCTCGCGCAAGGTCTGCAGCACGGCATCGCGATCGGCAGTGCGAACTTGCAGCACCACACCCAGTTCTTCGTTGAACAGGGCTTTCAAGGTCAGTTCGTTGCGGCGCTCGCCCACCTGGCCGGCCCAGTTCTTCGAGTCGCCCATGTCGGCACGGCTGTCGCTGATGCCATCGCCCTCGGTGACCAACATGTCCACGTTCAGGCTGACGCCTGTGTGGCCTGCAAAAGCCATTTCGCAGGCCGTGGCCCACAGGCCGCCGTCGGCGCGGTCGTGGTAGGCCAGCAGCTTGCCCTGTGCGCGCAAGGCGTTCACGGCAGACACCAGTTGCTTGAGCAACTCAGGGCTGTCCAGATCAGGCACGGCATTGCCAAACTGGTTCAGCACCTGCGACAGGATCGAGCCGCCCATTCGGCCTTGGCCTTGCCCCAAATCGACCAAGATCAACGAGGTGTCCAGCGCTTGACCAGCCTCGGTCGTGATCAGTTGCGGCGTGAGCGTGGGGCGCACGTCGGGGATGGACGCGAAGGCGGTCACGATCAGCGAGACTGGTGCCGTGACCTGTTTGGTTTCGCCTTGTTCCGAAGACCAACGGGTGCGCATCGACAAGGAGTCCTTGCCCACGGGGATGGACACGCCCAGCGCGGGGCAAAGCTCCATGCCCACGGCACGCACGGTCTCAAACAGGGCAGCGTCTTCACCCGCTTCACCGCAAGCGGCCATCCAGTTGGCGGACAGCTTGACGCGGCTCAGCTCAATCGGCGCGGCCAGCAGGTTGGTGATGGCCTCGGCCACGGCCATGCGGCCCGAGGCTGGCGCGTTGACAGAAGCCAATGGCGTGCGCTCGCCCATGCTCATGGCTTCACCGGCAAAGCCTTTGAAATCGGCCAGGGTGACGGCGCAGTCGGCCACGGGCACTTGCCAGGGCCCGATCATCTGATCGCGGTGGTTCAGGCCGCCCACGGTGCGGTCGCCGATGGTGATCAAAAAACGCTTGCTGGCCACGGTGGGGTGGCGCAGCACGTCCAGCGCGACCTGGCTCAAGGCCACGCCGGTGAGGCGGACCTCGCCACCATCGCGCACCACGCTCTTGACGTCGCGGTGCATCTTGGGCGGCTTGCCCAGCAGCACGTCCATCGGCATGTCGATAGGACGGTCTGCACCGGGGTTGGCGGCGGTCGTGTCTTCGAGGACCAATTGGCATTCTTCGGTGGTCACGCCGACCACGCCGAAGGGGCAACGCTCGCGCTCGCACATGGCGGTGAAGATGGGCAGGCTTTCGGGCGCGATGGCCAGGACGTAGCGCTCCTGGCTTTCGTTGCACCAAATCTCTTTGGGGGCCAGGCCCGACTCTTCCAGAGGCACCTTGCTCAAATCGAACCGGGCGCCCTTGCCCGCACCGTCCACCAGCTCAGGGAAGGCGTTGGAGATGCCGCCCGCGCCCACGTCGTGAATGGCCAGGATGGGGTTG
>Ga0209841_1000067_pt1 | contig 23696 bp, 20 predicted proteins | sample GWRWT4_30Apr14_FD_187185 | JGI IMG/M metagenome (GOLD analysis project Ga0209841, IMG submission 187185) | Sand microcosm microbial communities from a hyporheic zone in Columbia River, Washington, USA - GW-RW T4_30-Apr-14 (SPAdes) (version 2) | ecosystem: Engineered > Artificial ecosystem > Sand...
GCTCAAGGTGCCCTCTGCGCCTACGCCGTCTTCTTCGCCCGCCTGACCACTTTCCAGCGAACCCAGACAACCCAGCTCACCCTCGACAGAGACGCCGCAGGCATGAGCCATTTCCACCGTGCGCCGGGTCACGTCGACATTATAGTCAAAACTGGCCGGTGTTTTCTGATCTTCAAGCAAGGAACCGTCCATCATGACCGAGGAAAATCCCAGCTGAATCGAGCGCTGACAGGCCGCAGGTGAAGCGCCATGATCCTGATGTATCACCACGGGAATATGAGGAAATTCCTCAATCGCAGCCAACATCAGGTGATGTAAAAAGGTAGAGCCCGCATATTTTCGCGCCCCGGCCGATGCCTGCATAATCACCGGGCTATCGGTTTCACTCGCGGCTTCCATGATAGCCCGCACCTGCTCCAGATTGTTGACATTAAATGCAGGAATGCCATAAGCGTTCTCTGCTGCATGATCAAGCATTTGTCGCATACTGACTAAAGCCATCGGGTCATCTCCTTAATTGATAAAACAAATGTGTTTGGAAAATTATACGCCGTTACGTTCTTTGAGTATCGCTACAGCAGGCAGTTCCTTGCCCTCAAGAAATTCCAGAAAAGCTCCGCCCCCGGTCGAAATATATGACACCTTATCAGCGATGTGATATTTATCAACTGCGGCCAGCGTATCACCGCCACCTGCAATTGAAAAAGCCGCGCTGTCTGCAATGGCTAATGACAATGCCTTGGTTCCCGCACCAAATTGCTCAAACTCAAACACGCCAACAGGACCATTCCAGACAATGGTTTTGGCCGCATGAAGCAGCTGACTGAAATGACGCGATGTATCAGGACCAATATCGAGAATCATATCGTTATCCCCAACCTGATCAACTGCTTTTATCGTCGCAACAGCGTGTTCTGAAAATTCGCTGGCAACCACCACATCCGTTGGCAAAGGAATGTCGATTTTGGTCAGCAAAACTTTCGCCGCTTCAACCAAGTCTGGTTCATAAAGTGATTTGCCAACGTTATAGCCCTTAGCAACGAGAAAGGTGTTGGCAATACCACCGCCTACGATCAGTTGATCAACAAGCGTAACAAGGCTTTCCAGCACAGTCAGTTTGCTTGAGACTTTACTGCCACCGACAATCGCGACCAAGGGTTTTTCAGGATGTTCCAACGCCTTGCCCAGCGCCTTAAGCTCAGTCGCCAGCAAGGGGCCTGCGCAAGCAACAGGTGCGTATTTGGCAACACCATGCGTTGAAGCCTGAGCACGGTGAGCAGTGCCAAAGGCATCCATAACAAAAATATCGCACAGTGCTGCCATGCGTTGGGCCAGGGCGTCATCATTCTTTTTTTCGCCACGATTAAAACGCACGTTTTCACACAGCACGACCTCACCCGGCTTAAGATCCACACCATTTAACCAGTCTTTGACCAAAGGAACAGGACGGCCCAGTAACTCACTCAGACGAGCCGCGACCGGTGCCAGACTGAAAGCCTCGTCATACTCGCCTTCTGTGGGCCGACCCAGGTGAGACATAAGCAAAACCTTGGCACCTTTGGCCAAGGCCGTTTTGATGGTAGGGAGAGAGGCCTGAAGACGCGCATCACTGGTGACCTTGCCGTCTTTCACTGGAACGTTCAGATCCTGGCGAATCAGTACGCGTTTACCGGCAAGATCAAAGCTGCTCATTTCGGGGATAGACATGTTTTCTCCTTAATTAAAGACAGGATTAGCTAAATAAGTACTGACATCCAGCATACGGTGGGCATAAGCCCACTCATTGTCATACCAGGCGACCAACTTGACTTGATAGCCGGCGGTTTTGGTGAGCAGACTATCGAAGGTCGCCGACGCAGACTGACGCTTAAAGTCGATAGAGACCAAGGATTCCTCGGTATAGGCCAGCACACCATAAGGGTCACGTGCGGCGACCTGTTTGATTACCTCATTAATCGTATCGGGTTTTTCGCGCGTTGCCAGTTGCAGTGTCAAATCAACCGCAGCCACATCCAGCGTCGGCACCCGCATGGAATAACCGGTAAAAATTCCGCGCATGGCAGGCAGCACCTCAGCAAGCGCACCCAATGCGCCACTGCCGGTAGGAATCAGCGATTGCGTCGCGGAACGCGCCCGGCGCAAATCGTCGTGCACTGAATCGATAAGCTGCTGGTTATTGCTGTAAGAATGGATGGTGGTCAACAAACCCGATTGAATGTGAAATTGTGTCGCCATAGCCTGAAGAAGCGGCGCAACACAGTTGGTTGTGCAAGACGCATTGGAAATAATCCGGTCGTCAGCTTGCAGCTCGCCATGATTAACGCCATAAACCACCGTCCGGTCAATCGGGTCAAAGGCCGGCGCGGCAATCAGCACGCGACGGGCACCCGCCTGAAGATGAAGACCCGCCAGCTGGCGTGTACGGTATTTGCCACTACTTTCCAGCACCAGATCAATGCCCAGATCCAACCACGGCAAGTGCTCGGCCTGCTGTTCATGGAAGAGCTGAATAAAATCATGATTGATTTTAAGAGCCGGCTTATCGCCTTGAATCAGTTCAACCCGCCCCTGAAAGGGGCCATAGGTAGAATCGTAACGAACCAGATGCGCCAAGGCTTCTGCCGATCCCGGATCATTAATAGCGACAATCTGAATATCAGGATGGCGCAGCGACTCGTATTTCGCCCTGAGAATGCTTCTGCCAATTCGGCCAAAACCGTTGATTGCTACGCGCAATGGCATTGCCTTACGTTTCCTATGTTCAATTCAAAAGAGTCAAAATTTTCAGCAACACAATGATTTACCAGTGCTGCCTCTGTGATGACAAAAAACACACTGTTTTTAATCTGTTCAGCGGCTTGCAATAAACAGGCTTATAACAAGGATTCGGCAGCCTGAACAACAGCCTCGGCTGTAATACCAAAATAGGCATACAGCTCATCAATGGGCGCAGAGGCGCCAAACGTGGTCATGCCTATCACCTTGCCTTTCAAACCGACATAACGGTACCAGCTGTCGGTACTCGCGGCTTCAATGGCCACACGCGCACTGACCTCGGCAGGCAAAACTTGCTGTTGATAGGTGGCGTCCTGTTCGGCAAACAAATCCATACAGGGCATGGATACCACACGCACTTTGCGCTGTGCACTGTCGAGGATTTTTTTGGCCTCTACCGCGATAGCCACTTCTGAACCGGTCGCGATTAAAATAATTTCAGGCGTACCCGAACAATCCTGCAGGACGTAGCCCCCTTTTTCGATCAGGGATACCGTTTGCGGACTGCGTGCCACGGCAGGCAAATTCTGGCGCGATAAGGCCAGCGCACTAGGCGCATTTTGACACTCAATGGCCTTTTTCCAGGCCACTGCGGTTTCGATGGTATCACAGGGGCGCCAGCAATAGAGATTCGGCGTGCTGCGCAGGTTGGCAAGTTGCTCCACTGGCTGGTGCGTAGGGCCATCTTCACCCAGACCGATGGAATCGTGGGTGAGCACATAAATAACCTGTTGTTTCATTAAGGCCGCCATGCGGATGGCATTACGCGCGTATTCCATAAATATCAGAAAGGTACCGCCGTAAGGAATAAAACCTTTATGCAGGGTCAAGCCATTCATGATGGCGGCCATGGCAAATTCACGCACACCATAATAAAGATAATTGCCGCCGGCGTCTTCAGCGTTAATACCTTTTGAACCGGACCATAGCGTAAGATTAGAGCCCGCCAGATCGGCCGAACCGCCTAATAACTCAGGAAGATGGGGCGCATAGGCCTCCAGACAATTTTGCGAGGCCTTGCGGGACGCGATTTTTTCAGCCTGCGCCTGTGTCTGGTTAATGTAATGGGCGCTGATATCGCTCCAATTATCGGGTAATTGACCGTTTATGCGGCGTTTGAATTCTGCCGCCAGAGAAGGATGGGCCTGCGCATAAGCGGCAAAACGTTGATTCCATTTTGCTTCTACAGCCGCGCCTTGCGTGCGAGCATCCCATGCGGTCTTAATAACGTCAGGGATTTCAAAGGCCGGATACGGCCAGTCCAGCGCAATACGCGCTGCAGCGATTTCGTCGTTGCCCAGAGGCGCGCCGTGAACATCATGCGTACCTTGTTTGTTTGGCGCGCCAAATCCGATAATTGTTTTGCAGCAAATAAGTGAAGGACGAGCGCCGTCTGCTTTGGCTGTTTGTATGGCCTGATGAATGGCCGCAGGATCGTGACCATCAACAGCAGGGATCACCTGCCAGTTATAGGCTTCAAAACGTTTCGGCGTATTATCGGTAAACCAGCCCTGTACATGGCCGTCGATAGAAATACCGTTATCGTCATAGAACACTATCAACTTGCCTAGCCCCAGCGTACCGGCCAAGGAACAGGCTTCGTGAGAAATGCCTTCCATTAAACAGCCATCGCCCACAAACACGTAGGTGTGGTGATTTACGATGGCATGTCCAGGCCGGTTAAACTGATCGGCCAGCGTTTTTTCAGCCAGCGCCATACCCACGGCATTAGCCAAACCTTGCCCCAGTGGGCCAGTGGTGGTTTCAATGCCTGGCGCTTCGCCATGTTCAGGATGACCGGCCGTTTTCGAATGCAGCTGACGGAACTGCTTGATATCGTCAATGCTCAAATCATAGCCGCTCAGATGCAGCAGGGAATAAAGCAGCATCGACCCATGGCCATTGGACAGAATAAAACGATCGCGGTCTGGCCAGTTCGGGTTTTGTGGATTGTGCTTGAGATGAGCTCGCCATAACACCTCCGCAATGTCTGCCATGCCCATGGGCGCACCGGGGTGACCGCTTTTGGCCTTCTGAACCGCGTCCATACTGAGCGCACGAATGGCATTGGCAAGTTGACGTTGTGTGGGCATAACGTGTATCTCCAGAAACAGCGGTAGTCAGGTCTGCAGGCATAAAAGCGAATTCAAATATCATCGCAATAGCCGACAGCTGGGCTTTAAGGGCCGCCATTTTCCCTCACAGAAGCGTTTACAGCAAACATTGCCACTATTTTTTACAGAAAAAATCAAAATAAGATTAAAAAATGCCTTACATCCCTCTGCCTACGTGCGCAATGAATAAAAACGTTGTATTGTACTGACCTGCTTTTTTAAATGGCTCTCGTGACCCTTTTATAAAAAGCAGTGCTGGCTTCCTGAACCTTTGTCCACCCTACTAGCAATAGTTAGCGCGTGCTCAAACAAACCAGTTCCAGATACGTTTTACACTCTCGGCAAATGGGTTGGCGTGTTCACCCCCTTGCTGCTTATCCCCTGAACCCAATGAGAAGATGCTCATGTCTGATTACGCCGTATTTACCTCCGAATCTGTTTCCGAAGGCCATCCCGATAAAGTTGCTGACCAAATCTCGGACGCCATTCTGGACGCCTTATTAACCCAGGATAAAGAATCACGTGTCGCCTGCGAAACACTGGTCAAGACCGGCATGGTGATTGTTGCCGGCGAAGTGACCACCAGTGGTTATGTTGATATCGAATCCATCGTGCGCGGTGTGGTGCGTGATATCGGCTATAACAGCTCGGATATTGGCTTTGACTCGGCTTCGTGCGCAGTATTAAGCGCCATCGGTAAACAATCGCCCGATATTGCTATGGGCGTGAATGAATCAGACGATCATGAACAAGGCGCTGGGGATCAAGGCATGATGTTCGGTTATGCCAGCGATGAAACCGACGTGCTGATGCCCGCACCCATCACCTATGCCCATCGTTTGGTTAAGCGTCAAGCACAAGAACGCAAAAATGGCACCCTGCCCTGGTTACGTCCCGATGCCAAAAGCCAGGTCACGTTCCGTTATGGCAGCGATGGCAAACCGGCAGAAATCTCGGCTGTTGTACTTTCCACTCAACATTCGCCTGACATTTCCCAAAAAGATCTCCATGAAGCGGTCATGGAAACCATTATCAAACCCGTATTACCCGCCGAATGGCTGACCAAAAACACCCGTTATTTTATTAATCCAACCGGCTTGTTTGTGATCGGCGGCCCGGTGGGTGACTGCGGCCTGACCGGACGCAAGATTATCGTTGACACTTACGGTGGTATGGCCCGTCATGGCGGCGGCGCGTTTTCCGGCAAAGACCCCAGCAAGGTCGATCGTTCAGCCGCCTACGCCACACGTTATGTAGCCAAAAACATTGTTGCAGCAGGTCTGGCTAATCGTTGTGAAATTCAGGTTTCTTACGCCATCGGTGTGGCCGAGCCCACATCTATCAGCATTAATACCTTTGGCACCGGCAAACTTTCTGATGACAAAATCATCGACATCATCCGCAAGGTCTTTAATCTCAAGCCCAAGGGATTGATTCAGATGCTGGATCTAAAACGCCCCATCTATCGCGACAGCGCCGCCTACGGCCATTTTGGTCGCGAAGAGTCGCACTTCAGCTGGGAGCAAACCGACAAGGTTGACGAAATCAGAGACTTGGCCGGCCTTAACTAGACCTTAGACTGTGGTGCGGCAGGCGCAAACCCTTCTGCCGCACTTATTCCTCCTACACCTGCAGACCAAAACGGTAATAAAATGACGCTAAATCAAAACGCTAAAACCCATGACTATAAAGTTGCCGACATCAACCTGGCCACATGGGGCCGTAAAGAAATAAGCCTGGCAGAAGCAGAAATGCCCGCGCTTATGGCGATCCGCCGCAAGTATGCAGCAAGCCAACCACTCAAAAATGCCAAAATCATTGGCTGTATTCACATGACGGTACAAACAGCGGTGTTAATTGAAACACTGACCGCCTTGGGTGCCGAAGTCCGCTGGTCATCGTGCAATATTTTTTCCACGCAAGATCACGCCGCTGCAGCCATGGCTGTGGCAGGTATTGCCGTGTATGCCTGGAAAGGTCAAACCGAAGCCGAAGCCGACTGGTGTATTGAACAAACCATTCTGCATCAGGGCAAACCATGGGACTGCAACATGCTGCTGGACGACGGCGGTGATTTAACCGCCATGGTGCACAATAAATACCCCTCCATGCTCGACAAAATCCATGGCATTACCGAAGAAACCACCACCGGCGTGCATCGTTTAGTTGAAATGATGAAAGCGGGCACGCTGAAAGTGCCTGCAATTAATGTTAACGACTCCATTACCAAATCCAAAAATGACAACAAATATGGTTGCCGTCATAGCTTGAGCGATGGCATCAAACGCGGCACCGACATGCTGCTATCGGGCAAAAAGGCACTGGTAATAGGTTATGGCGATGTTGGCAAAGGGTCCGCGCAAAGCCTGTCGCAAGAACGCATGATTGTTAAAATTGTAGAAATCGACCCCATTTGCGCCATGCAAGCCTGCATGGACGGCTACGAAGTGGTTTCGCCCTACAAAAACGGCATCAACACCGGCAAACTCGAAGACATCGACACAAACCTGCTGGGCCAGATTGATCTTCTGGTCACCGCCACCGGCAATATCGATGTGTGCGATAAAAACATGCTGCAATGCCTGAAGTCTGGCGCGGTGGTGTGCAATATCGGTCACTTTGATAACGAAATCGACACCCCTTATATGCGTGCTCAATGGACCTGGGAGGAAGTCAAACCCCAAGTGCACAAAATCCACCGTTCAAGCACACCGCTTAGTCAAACAGATACCAATGATAATTTCCTGATCTTACTGTCAGAAGGACGCTTGGTGAATCTGGGCAACGCAACCGGTCACCCCTCGCGCATCATGGATGGTTCATTTGCCAACCAAGCATTGGCGCAGATTCATTTATTTGGCGCAAAATTCGCCAATCTGCCCGCTGCTGACAAACCCAAGAACATCAGCGTCGAAGTGTTACCCAAAGCATTGGATGAAGAAGTTGCGGCACACATGGTCAAAGGTTTTGGTGGTGTTGTGACGCGCATGACGTCCCGGCAAGCCGAATATATTGGCAAAGCCATTGAAGGCCCTTTCAAAGACGATAGCTACAAATACTAATCCACCCCACGCATCAGGCTGTTTTAGCCTTAAAGCAGCCTGATGCGTGTTTTTCAAACTTTGTTATCAGCGTAGTGCTCTATGACAACAGAACCCATTTTCAGCGGTCGTTTCAGCTTTGAGTTTTTTCCACCCAAATCGGAAGCAGGCATTGAAAAACTACACACGGTGAGAGAACAGCTTGCCAGCTGCCAACCGGCTTTTTTTTCTGTGACCTACGGTGCGGGAGGTTCGACACGCGATCGCACCTACCAAACGGTACAGGACATTAAGCAGGCCGGCCATGCCGTCGCGCCTCATCTCTCTTTCGGTGGAGACGACAAACAAGCCATTTGCGACCTGCTCGATCAGTATCAAAATCTGGGCATTGATCGTATTGTGGCCTTACGGGGCGATTTACCTTCTGGCATGGGTCCTCAGGCGCATCTGGTGTATGCCAGCGAACTGGTCAGCCTGATCCGTCAACACGCAGGCGATCATTTTCATATCGAAGTGGCCTGTTACCCTGAAACTCATCCGGACTCAGCCACCGTTGATAAAGATCTGTATTATTTTCAGAAAAAAGTTGATGCCGGTGCCAACAGCGCCATTACGCAGTATTTTTACAATGCGGATGCCTATTTTTACTATGTGGACAGGGTACGCAAGCTGGGCCTCAACATACCCATTTACCCGGGCATTATGCCCATCACCCATTTTGAAAACCTGAAGCGTTTTTCTTCTTTATGTGGCGCGGAAATTCCCCGCTGGATAAGCAAACAATTACATTCCTACGGCGATGATCTCGAAAACATCCGCGCCTTTGGTCTGGACGTAGTGAGTGACCTGTGTGAAACCCTGCTTGAAGGCGGCGCGCCCGGCTTGCACTTTTACACCATGAATCAAAGCGAACCCACCTTGAGTCTCTGGAAAAACCTGGGCTTGCACAACAAAACTACACGTTAACCCTTAATCCTGAGTCCAAACTACAAATCAATCGTCCAAAAAAATGCCCGGAACAAAGCCGGGCATTTTGCAGTACATCTGGCAAAACCAGGTACTAGGTCAACATTACTTCTTGAAACGCCTACGCAGACCCAAAGCAGCCAAACCAGCGCCCATCAACAACAAGGTGGAAGGCTCCGACACAGTAGGTACACAGTTTGGTCCTACGCATACAGGGATACAGTCTTCTTTTGTAGGATCACACATTGGATCACCACCGGCCAGATATTCTGCATCATGTGAGAAAGGTGCGAACTCAGTGATTCCCGTGCTAGATTTTTTGCCTTTGGTCGTGTCACCGTAGGTATAAAGATCAAAATGTACACCGTAGCTATCAGCTAATGCGCTGGTATCAAAATCAAAATACTTGGCATACATATTGGTACCAGCATTTGCTGCAGTGCCATCTTGCGTGTTGTAGGTAGCCACTTTCACAGTCGGGTCAAACTGGAACGCAATTTCGTAATAGGTGGTGTCATAAATACCATGAGCAGCAAGCTCACCATCAACAGTTTCAATAGGTGGTTTGCCATATTCCATGCTGTAAAGGCTTGATAAAGCAACACCATCTACTGTGACCAAATCACCAAACGCTGCTGGACCTACATTGCTGTTTTTGGGCGTTAGCGCTACAGACAAGTAGTACCATACGCCTGTATCGACAAGGTTAGGAGCGGTATCACCCCACGCATAAGCTTCCATTTGAAAGGTGGCGTCATTGGTGACTATAGTTTCAGTAGTTGTATTGTAGCTAGTGTTAGCGCTTTCAATATCCAGTTGCAGCGTAGGTACCGCATAAGCAGACACGGCGCTTGCCAGCAATACACTGCTACAAAGCAGTTTTATTTGCGTGTTTAATTTCATTTTTTATCTCCGATAAAACATAGATTCGTTATACAACAAGACACCGCCCTGCTTGCGCATTTTATAAGCAAGATACAGGCCATGCAAATATCTTATTGATTTCAAGCAAAGTAATGTACTTTATTTTTTAACATGTATAAAAACCCGACACTATAAAGCCCCTCCTGCGCGGTTGAATTTGCACTGTTTTGTTCTTTATATGGGCCGCAGGGGGCATTTTTGCTAAAAACCAACACCCTAAAACGCTGTGTTACCTAAATATCCATCAAATACACCTGCCATCACCCCGAAACACGGCGGATCAATTTTTATTGATAAGATCTTTTAAGTGTAAAAAAATCCGACAAGCAATAACACGCAGTGCACGCAACCCTTTTTTTGCCGACCGCGCTGACTTATAGCACCATCTATTTTGGGGTTTTATTCATTTCCGCCTTACCTTGCAGCTCACCAGTGGCTCACATATAGTAAACTCGTTTCTTTCGTTTGCAGTTCACGATCAAGAGAGTAAAAATGAGCGTTAAGCCACCGAGTTTTTTAAGTCAGGGCGCCAAAGTCAATCAGGATTCGGCACAACCTTTTCCTAATTCCCGCAAAATTTATGTTCAGGGCCCACGTGGTATTAACGTACCCATGCGCGAAATTTTTCAGCAAGAAACACTGACGGCCCAGGGAAGCGAACCCAATCCACCGGTGACCGTATACGACACCTCCGGCCCCTACACGGACCCGGCCATCAGCATTGATATTCACAAAGGCCTACCCGATTTACGTGGCGCCTGGATTAGCGGCCGTGGCGACTGCGAACAGTTAGCAAGCCTGAGCTCGGAATACGGCCGAAAGCGTCTGAATGATATGCAACTAGCGTCCTTGCGCTTTACCGGACTTCGCCCACCGCGTCGCGCAAAAACCGGCAACAATGTATCGCAGATGCATTACGCGCGTCGGGGTATCATTACCGAAGAAATGGAGTTTATTGCCATTCGCGAAAACATGCGTTACCAGGAAGCCAAAGAAGCCGGTTTGCTGCGTCAGCGTTCACGCGGCGAAAGTTTTGGCGCCTCCCTGCCTGAAGAAGTCACGGCTGAATTTGTCCGTTCCGAGGTGGCCCGCGGCCGGGCGGTCATCCCCGCCAATATCAATCATCCTGAGCTGGAACCGCAAATTATCGGGCGCAATTTTCTGGTCAAGGTAAATGCCAATATCGGTAATTCGGCGCTGAGCTCCTCGATTGAAGAAGAAGTGGAAAAAATGACCTGGGCCATTCGCTGGGGCGCGGACAATGTAATGGATCTGTCCACCGGCAAGAATATTCATGAAACCCGGGAATGGATTATTCGTAACTCCCCCGTGCCCATTGGCACCGTGCCTATTTACCAGGCCCTGGAAAAAGTGGATGGTATTGCCGAAGAGCTCACGTGGGATATTTTCCGCGACACCCTGATCGAACAAGCCGAGCAAGGTGTGGATTATTTCACCATCCATGCCGGGGTTTTGCTGCGTTATGTGCCGCTGACAGCCCAACGTTTAACGGGCATCGTATCGCGGGGTGGTTCGATTATGGCCAAGTGGTGCCTGGCTCATCACAAGGAAAACTTTCTTTACACCCACTTTGAAGATATTTGCCAGATTATGAAGGCCTATGACGTGACCTTCTCGCTAGGCGATGGCTTGCGTCCCGGCTGTATTGCCGATGCCAATGACGACGCGCAATTTGGCGAACTGGAAACCCTCGGCGAATTGACTCAAATTGCCTGGCGGCACGATGTGCAAACCATGATCGAAGGGCCTGGGCATGTCCCCATGCATTTAATCAAGGAAAATATGGACAAACAGCTTGCGCTGTGTGGCGAGGCGCCGTTTTATACGCTTGGACCACTGGTGACTGATATTTCACCCGGTTACGATCATTTTTCCTCCGGCATTGGTGCCGCACAGATTGCTTGGTACGGCACCGCCATGCTCTGTTATGTCACCCCCAAGGAACACCTGGGCTTGCCTGACAAACACGATGTAAAACAGGGGCTAATCGCTTACAAGATCGCTGCTCATGCAGCCGATCTGGCCAAAGGCCATGCCACCGCCCAGGTGCGTGATAATGCTTTATCCAAGGCGCGTTTCGAATTTCGCTGGGAAGATCAGTTTAATCTTTCACTCGATCCCGAAACCGCGCGTGCCTACCATGATGCAACACTGCCCAAGGATGCCCACAAGGTGGCGCACTTCTGCTCCATGTGTGGACCAAAATTCTGTTCCATGAAAATCACGCAGGAAGTGCGTGATTATGCTGCGCAAATGAACATAGAAAAAATGGGTGTCGCCGTTGAAAACGGTCTGGTGGAAAAAGCCGAAGAATTTAAAGCCCAAGGCGCACAGTTGTACCAAAAAGCCTGAGACCCAACTATGAATAAAACCCCGGAATTCAGCATAGATCAGGTCGAATTACTGAGCGAAACTACTAAGCACCAAGGTTTTCTCAGCGTATCGTCCTACCGTTTGCGTCATCCGCTGTTTGCCGGTGGTATGAGTCAGGTTATCGAACGGGAGGTCATGAAACGGGGCCGTGCAGCGGGCCTGCTGGCCTATGATCCAGACCTGAGCGCTGTGGTACTGGTGGAGCAGTTTCGCATCGGTGCCTATGTGCTGGGCGATTTTCCCTGGGTGCTGGAATTAGTGGCTGGTATCGAAGAGCTCGATGAGTCGCTGGAACAGTTGATCCAGCGCGAAGCCGTGGAAGAAGCCGGTCTGCAACTACAAGGTGAGTTGATCAAGATTTGTGACTACATGGTAAGTCCCGGTGGCAGCTCGGAGAAAATCAGCCTGTATTGTGGCCGGGTGGATGCCAGCACTGCCGGTGGTCTTCATGGTTTGGCCGATGAAGGTGAAGATATCCGGGTGCATGTTCTGCCGATGGCCCAGGCCTTTGAGGCTGTTCGCGAGGGGCGTATTCAAAACGCAGCCAGCCTGATCGCGCTGCAGTGGCTGGAACTTAACTGGCAGCGGGTGTTTCGGTGACAAGAAGTCCTGTCTATTATCAAGTGCCAAATAGCAAACGGCGATATGTGCCTGATTTGCGCTGTCATCTGTCTCAGTGTGAATGGAATTATCATCGCCTGCTAAAATTGTTACCCGAACTGCACAGCAACGATCAGCGTATTTTTATGGTGTCCTGGGGTGAGCAGGTTTCGCGTATCGAACTACACATCACCGAACGATCCAGATACACCACCACCCTGTCCGCCACGCATGATGCGGCAATTCAACACACCCCAGGAGAAAACTCGCCCTGGTCGTCCGGCCCCAATATGGTGATCCGGCTGTACCATGACGCCAGCATGGCAGAAGTGCTGAGCTGCCAACAACAACGCGATTTTGCCGCGTGTTATGACTACCCCAACCCGGCCATGCACCAGCGCGACGAAAAAGCCCAGTTGAACCGTTTTCTGGGCGACTGGCTCAGCCATTGTTTGTTGTTTGGTCAAGTCGCAGAACCGGTGGTGTCGGGATCATAAGCCATGGCTTCTTGGCGCGTGTAATATTCTTATAAATTTATCGCCTTCATAGACAATCATTGCTTTTTTGACTGTTGTTGGCTAGAAATTAGTTAAATGTGAAAGAGTTACGTTTAACTTAAAACAAAACGAACTACCTTGCAGGTAAAAACCGACCAGATTCAAACACAGATCAGGTCACACGTCTGAATCTAAAACCTGTTTATACAAGGAGCCGCTGTGAGTCAGCGTACTAAAAAAACTGAAAAAAACAACGGCATCAAGGTGGTTCAGGTGAGTGACTCTCACCTATTTGCCCGTCGCGACGGCAAATTACTGGGTTTGAATACTGACAGCAGCTTGCAAAGGGTGTTGGATCTGATTAAAACCGAACAGCCCGATCTCGATATTGTGCTGGCGACCGGTGATATTTCCCAAGATGGCTCCGAGGATTCCTATCATCGTTTCGAATCATTGATCAGCACGCTGCAACGCCCCAGTTACTGGCTGCAAGGTAATCATGATAACGAAGCCGGCATTCTGCAGGTATTAGTGGGTAATGAACGCCTGAGCCCTTGTGTTATTTCGGCTGGAATACACTGGCGCATTATCCTGCTTAACAGCAGCGTAAAAGACCAGGTGGGTGGACATCTCGCCGACAGTGAGCTTGCGTTCTTGCTCACCGCACTGGAAACGCATCACGATAAACATGTCATCGTGGCCTTGCACCACCAACCGGTAAAAATGGGTTCAGCGTGGTTAGATGAGCAGATGGTCAGCAACGCTGAACAATTTTTTGCCCTGATGCAGCCTTACAAACAGGTTAAAGCCCTTCTTTGGGGGCATGTGCATCAGGTAATGGATCGTTATCATGCCGATTTTGATTCGCTGCGTTTGCTGTCCGTGCCTTCGACGTGTGTGCAATTTAAACCGGAACAAAAAGACTTTACCGCCGATCAACTGCCACCGGGTTATCGCTGGCTGGAATTATTTGCCGACGGCTCTTTCTCTACTGGCGTTTCACGGGTTGAAGGCGTCAGGTTTGACATTGATTACAGCATCAAGGGTTATTAGAAAACGCTGAATAATTTTTTGTTCAACCGTGCGCACCCATTTTTTCTTTTTGTGTTGCAAGCTATGTCTGCTGCTCATGTGCTTATCTACATTCACGGTTTCGGCAGTTCACCTGCATCCTGGAAAGCATGCGCCTTGCAGCACGCGTTCAAAGACCTTGCGCCTCATCGCTTTGACGCCCCCGAGCTTCCATTCAGCCCACAAGCGGCAATGAAGCTCTTGCAAACACGCGTTGAGCATTACTTATCACGCGCTGAAACAAAAACGCTTGCTCTGGTGGGCAGTTCACTCGGTGCGTATTATGCGATTTATCTGGCCCAGCACTATGATTTAAAAGCCGTGTTAGTGAACCCCGCCGTACGCCCTTTTGAACTTCTGGAAAACTATCTGGGCGAAAACCATAATTACCACACCGGCGAGTCTTTTGTTTTTCAGCCACATCATATCGATGAATTAAAACGTTTTGATGTGCCGTACATTCAACAGCCGGAACGTTTTCTGCTCTTGTTGCAAACGGGTGATGAGGTGCTCGATTATCGTCAAGCGCTGGCAAAACTCCCGCACAGCCCAACAGTCTTACAACAAGGCGGCAGTCATGGCTTTGATAATTTTGAGCGGATGATTCCCTCCGTGCTTAATTTTATCGGCATTGATCACCGCAACGCGCTACCCTAAAGCACAGCCACTACGATTTATTCATATACGATTCATTGTCACAGGAGATGCCCTTATTCATGTCAGAACAGCTTTATAACGCAGAATCTATCGAGGTATTAAGCGGACTGGATCCCGTCCGCAGACGCCCTGGCATGTACACCGACACCAGCCGGCCTAATCATCTGGCGCAGGAGGTGATTGATAACAGCGTTGACGAAGCCCTGGCCGGTCACGCCAAAAAAATCGAGCTGCGTTTATATAAAGATGGCTCGCTGGAAGTCAGCGACGATGGCCGCGGCATGCCGGTGGATATTCATCCGGAAGAAAAGATCAGCGGTGTTGAACTGATACTCACCCGTTTGCATGCCGGCGGTAAATTTTCCAACAAAAATTACCAGTTTTCAGGCGGCCTGCACGGTGTAGGGGTGTCGGTGGTAAACGCGCTGTCGCAAAGCCTTACAGTCACCATCAAACGCGATGGCTCCGTCTACCGTCAGACCTATCGTGGTGGTGAAAAAGCCAGCACACTGGACTTGATCGACAGCTGTAAAAAACGTGATACCGGCACAAGCTTACGTTTTTTCCCCGACCCGCAATATTTTGACAGCCCCAAATTTTCGGTCTCGCGACTTAAACATGTACTCAAAGCCAAAGCCGTGCTGTGCTCCGGTCTGGAGGTGCTGTTCTGGGATGAACAAAGCGACGAGCACTGTCATTGGCTGTATGAAAATGGCATTCGTGATTATCTCGTTGAGGCCTGTGCCAATGAAGAACGTTTGCCCGAAGAACCCTTTACCGGCGAACAAATCGGCAACGACGCCGCCGTCAGCTGGGCCCTATGCTGGCTGCCAGAGGGTGGCGAGTTATTACAGGAAAGTTACGTTAACCTCATCCCCACGATGCAGGGCGGCACCCACGTGAACGGTCTGCGTAGTGGATTGCTCGAAGCCCTGCGCGAATTCTGTGAATTTCGTAATTTATTGCCACGTGGTGTCAAACTGGCCCCCGAAGATATCTGGGATCGTTGCGCCTTTGTGCTGTCGGCAAAAATGCAGGAACCCCAGTTTTCCGGACAAACCAAAGAACGGCTGTCCTCACGGCAATGCGCGCCGTTTATATCCGGCGTTATCAAAGACACCTTCAGCTTATGGCTGAATCAACATACCGCGTTTGCTGAACGCCTCGCTGACCTGGTCATCAACAAGGCCCAGTCACGCCTACGTGCGAGCAAACAAGTCATTCGCAAAAAAGTCACCGGGGGGCCGGCGCTGCCCGGTAAACTGGCCGACTGTAGCAGTCAGGAGCCCGAACGCAGTGAACTGTTTCTGGTCGAAGGTGATTCTGCCGGCGGCTCGGCCAAACAGGCACGCAGTCGCGAATTTCAGGCCGTAATGCCGCTGAGGGGGAAAATCCTCAACACTTGGGAAGTCGACTCACGCGAAGTGTTGGCCTCACAGGAAGTGCATGATATTGCAGTTGCGATTGGCATGGAGCCGGGCGACAACGATTTATCCAAGCTGCGTTACCATAAAGTTTGCATTCTTGCTGATGCCGATTCCGACGGCCTGCATATTGCCACCTTGCTGTGCGCCCTGTTTTTACGCCACTTTCGGCCACTGGTCGCCGCTGGGCATGTCTATGCCGCCATGCCGCCGCTTTACCGCATTGATGTGGGCAAAGAGGTTTTTTATGCACTCGACGATGAAGAAAAAAAAGGGGTGCTTGATCGTATTGCCGCTGAGAAAAAAAAGGGTCAGGTCAATGTGCAGCGTTTTAAAGGCCTCGGCGAAATGAATCCCTTGCAGTTACGGGAAACAACCATGGACCCCGATACCCGCCGTCTGGTCAAACTGGTGATCGCGGACGGTGACGACACTTCGCAATTGATGGACATGCTGCTGGCAAAAAAACGCGCCAGCGATCGCCGCGACTGGCTACAGAGCAAGGGTAATCTGGCGCTGATATAAATTCTCGTATTCTCCGATTTTTATAAAGGGGGCTGATGAAGATCATCCCTTTCGCCGCCAGGCAATGATCGACAAGACAGGTGCCCATCCGCTAGAATCCGCCCGTCACTGGGGAGTAGCCGCTCTTCGTTCTCAAAGAGGTTTACGTCAACATACTTGACCCTTAAGGTCATGGCGTAAACAGCCCTTTGCCTGGCAAGACCTTTGACCATGACGCCTCTGCAGTGGCCGGGGATGTGTTGTGGTCATTTGTCTGTACCGGCCGAGGAATAGTTATGGAAGCACTCTTTGTCTCTACCGGCCTTGTCACCCTTGCTGAAATCGGCGACAAGACACAACTTCTGGCTTTTTTACTCGCCGCACGTTTTAAAAAGCCTTTGCCTATCATTGCCGGTATTTTGGTCGCCACCGTGGTGAATCATGGTCTTGCCGGTGCCTTTGGTGCATGGATCACCAGCGTTCTCAATGTCAACACCTTACGCCGGGTACTGGGCTTGTCCTTTCTCGGCATGGCCGTCTGGACGTTGATTCCGGATAAAATCGAAGAAGAGGAAACCCACATTGCAACACGGCTGGGTGTTTTTGGTGCCACAGTAATCACGTTTTTTCTGGCTGAAATGGGCGACAAAACTCAACTCGCCACCGTGGCGATGGCGGCTCACTATGGCACGCCCCTGTTGGTTGTAATCGGCACAACACTGGGCATGCTCATTGCCGACGTCCCTGCCGTTTTTGTGGGCGACAAACTGGCGGCAAACATTCCCATGCGACTGGTACATGTGATCGCCGCAGTGATTTTTGCCTTCTTTGGCGTAGCAACCCTGCTGGGCGCAGGTGCCAAGCTGGGCTTCTGACGAAACACTGCAAGGTAAATTAGCGCAATCAGCACACTTGAATTTGCGAATTTTGTACTTATATCCCTCATCAGTCATGATGAATCGTAATTCAAAGCACGCAGGAGCAGCCTAAAATGGATCTGGAAAAATTAATAAAAAAAGCAGCCAAAACCTACAACAGTGGCGAGGCGGACAAACTAATTTCACAAGCAAGTCGCACTGCCAACCGCATGTTTAACGAATTAGTACCTGAAAAAACCAAAGAACATGACTTAGTCAAGGGGCTTAAAGAGGTCGCCGATGAAGTGCTCGCTGATCCCAAAAAAAACGCTACATCCAAGCCTTCGGCCGATCCTCTGGTCAAAAGCCTGCAACAAGGTTTAAAGGGTTTACGTAAAACCGCTGATCGCTATGCTGAAAAAATCGATAACGATACGAGCAACAAATCGGTCGAGGAAGTGGCCGACCTGGCAACGGATCTGCTCGGTAACGCAGAAAAACTGGGCAAAACCTTTTTTTCACGACGCAAAACGCATGATTAATCCAGCACGTCTAGCAGGCGCCGCTTAGACCTACTCCCCTTCAGCGAAGCCGTAAGACGCTTCGCTTTTTTTTATCCGCCGGTCTTTTGTTTTCAGGCGCGTAAAAATTCTCAACAAATTTGCACCAGACGATTGATAAGCTGAATCACTTAAAGTAGCTTATGTCTGTTTTTAAACGTTTGATCACCTTGGAATAACACGTGTTACATATCCTTGCCTCTGACCTGATCGGCTGCAACTTATCGTTCCAACCCCTCCGCTGGCGCGCTTAGCGTCACACCCTGTCTTTTGCTTTGCTTTACTGTAAAGCAAACCTGCACTTTTTTGTTTGCCTATTGTCCGTTCAGGAATACACCATGACACCAGAACAATTTACCGCGTATGCCCAGCAAGGTTATAACCGCATTCCCCTGGTTCGCGAAATTATCGCCGACCTTGAAACACCGCTCAGCTGTTACCTTAAATTGGCCGCAAAACCCTACACGTATTTGTTTGAATCGGTGCACGGTGGCGAACAGTGGGGGCGTTATTCCATCATTGGCCTGCCCTGCAAAACGCTGCTGAAAGTGTCGGGCTTCGAGGTCAGTCACGAAGAAAACGGTCACGTGATTCATCAACAAAGCGTGCAGGATCCGCTCGCCTATATTCACGACTACCAGCAAGGCTTTAAAGTGCCGATTATTCCCGGCTTGCCCAAGTTTAATGGCGGGCTGGTGGGGTATTTTTCCTATGATACGGTGCGTTATGTCGAACCGCGTCTAGGGCCAGCCAAACCCGACACCCTGAACACGCCTGATATTCTGTTGATGGTTTCCGATGATATCGTGGTGTTTGACAACCTGAGTGGATCGCTGTTTGTCCTCACGCATGTCAATCCCGAAACAGTTGATGCCTACCAACAAGGTCAGGCGCGTCTTGATCAACTGATCAGTGAAATACGTCAGTCTGTGACCGAGCAAAACACCCAGCCCTGTCAACAGATCTCAGAAAAGGATTTCACTCCCGGTTTCGACAAGAAAAGTTTCGAGGCGGCGGTTGAGCGCATCAAGGACTACATTCTCGCGGGCGATGTTATGCAGGTGGTTTTGGCTCAGCGCATGTCAGTGCCTTTTGATGCCTCGCCGCTGAGCCTCTATCGCGCATTGCGTCATCTGAATCCCTCGCCTTATCTTTACTACCTCGATCTGGGTGATTTTCATATTGTAGGATCGTCGCCCGAAATTCTGGCGCGCGCCGAAGATCACGTTATTACGGTGCGCCCTTTGGCGGGCACGCGTAAACGGGGCGCCACGCCCGAACAGGATCTGGCGCTCGAACAAGAGCTGCTGGCTGATCCCAAGGAAATTGCTGAGCATTTGATGCTGATTGATCTGGGACGTAATGATGTCGGGCGTGTAGCGCAAATCGGCTCGGTGAAAGTTTCAGATCAAATGAGCATTGAACGCTATTCCCATGTCATGCATATCGTATCGAATGTGCAAGGACACTTGTCAGCGGATAAAAGCCCCATGGATGTACTCAAGGCCACACTACCCGCCGGCACCTTGAGTGGCGCACCCAAAATTCGCGCCATGGAAATCATTGACGAGCTGGAACCGGTCAAACGTGGTATTTATGGCGGTGCGGTGGGTTATCTTTCCTGGCATGGCAACATGGATACAGCCATTGCCATCCGCACGGCAATTATCAAGGATAATATGCTGTATATTCAGGCCGGTGCCGGCATCGTAGCCGATTCCGTTCCTGAGCTTGAATGGGAAGAAACCCTGAATAAAGGCCGTGCCATTTTCCGCGCAGCGGAGCTGGCCTGCAAACAATTACAAATCAATGAGACCGACAATGCGTGAGCGCTCAATGATTCCACTATTTTCACAAGGAGTTAAACCATGCTATTGATGATCGATAACTATGACTCCTTTACTTACAATGTAGTGCAATACTTCGGCGAATTAGGTGCCGAGGTGCAGGTTTACCGCAATGACGAAATCACGCTCAAAGAGATCGCCCAAAAAAAACCCGATCATCTGGTAATTTCGCCGGGCCCTTGCACACCCAATGAAGCCGGTATTTCGATGGCGGTTATTGAGCACTTTGCCGGTAAAATCCCGATACTAGGCATTTGTCTGGGGCATCAAAGTATCGCGCAGGTATTTTCTGGCAAGGTGGTGCGCGCCCGCCAAGTCATGCACGGAAAAACGTCTACCATTCACCACAATGGTTTGGGGGTATTTAACTGCCTGCCCAAAACATTCAAAGCCACGCGTTACCATTCGCTGGTGGTACAACGCGAACATCTGCCTGAATGCCTCGACATCACCGCCTGGACTGAAAATGACGATGGCAGCATGGATGAAATTATGGGAATCAAACATAAACACATGGCTGTTGAGGGCGTGCAGTTCCACCCGGAATCCATTCTCACCGAACATGGCCATCACTTGCTCAACAATTTTCTGCAACAAGTCCATCCCTGACACGTACCCAGAGCCGCTATGAATATCACAGACGCCCTCTTTAAACTGCTCAAACAAGAAAACCTGTCTGCTGAAGAGATGCAACAGGTAATGCACCAAATCATGACCGGAGCAGCTACACCGGCACAAATAGGTGGTTTTCTGGTGGCGCTGCGCGCCAAAGGTGAAACTGCAGACGAAATTGTCGGCGCCGTAAAGGTCATGCGGGCGCTGGCAACACCCGTTCACGTGAATGTTGATCATCTGGTTGACACCTGTGGCACCGGGGGCGACGGCGCCCATACCTTTAATATTTCCACCGCCGCTTCATTTGTGGCCGCCGCCGCAGGCGCCCACGTTGCCAAACATGGCAATCGCTCTATTTCCAGCAGTTGTGGCAGTGCCGATGTACTCGAAGCCGCAGGTGTTAATCTCAACATCAACCCCGAGCAAATTGCGCGTGCCATTACCCAGGTCGGCGTGGGTTTTATGTTTGCCGTTAAACACCACGGTGCCATGAAACACGCTATCGGTCCGCGCAAGGAGTTGGGTATTCGCACCATTTTTAATATTTTAGGGCCGCTCACCAATCCGGCCGGTGCGCCCAATCAGGTCATGGGGGTTTTTGACGCCAGACTCGGGCCCACGCTCGCATCAGCCTTACATACACTCGGTAGCTCGCATGTGCTTATTCTGCATGCAGACGATGGTCTGGATGAAATATCCATCGCGGCTGACACCCGGATCACAGAACTGCATCATGGCAGCATCAGCCAGTACAGCGTTAAACCTGAACAATTTGGCATGAAACGCGATAAATTGGACGATTTACGTGTTAATAATACCGAGGAAGCGCTGGTTTTGTTAAAAAAATCGCTTGGAAACAAAGGAGGCTCGGCCAGTGATATCGTCGCCCTGAACGCCGGCGCAGCCATTTATGCCAGTAACATCGCCCGCACCTTGGAAGAAGGGGTGCTTATGGCTGAAGACGCCATCGGCAGCGGTGCCGCACTGATCAAATTTGAAGAATTCATCAGTTTTACACAGTATTGCGAGTAAGCATTCATCCTATTTACACCGAGAAGTTTCATGTCTGCCACACCGACTTTTTTGCAAAAAATCCTGACTCGAAAAAAAGAAGAAGTCAGCGAACGTTTGTTGCACACGCCTGTATCTGTATTAGAAAAACAGGCGACAACGGCCTCACCTCCTCGTGGATTTACTCAAGCCATTGTGAACTCTCTTTCACACAAGCAACCCGCCGTGATTGCCGAAGCAAAAAAAGCCTCTCCCAGCAAAGGATTATTACGCGCGGCATTCGACCCGGCCGCTATTGCGCAAAGCTATGAGCAAGGTGGTGCAAGCTGTCTCTCCGTGTTGACTGATCATGATTTTTTTCAGGGCCATGAAAATGACCTCATCGTCGCCAGAGCAGCCTGCCACTTGCCGGTGATACGCAAGGACTTCATTATTGATCCTTATCAAATCATCGAAGCACGTGCCATCGGTGCCGACTGTATTCTGTTGATTGTTGCCGCGCTTGATCAAGCTACCTTAAAAACCTTGGCGCAAGAGGCAAAGAACTGGCATCTGGATGTGCTCATCGAGGTGCATAACCGCGAAGAACTGCTGCGGGCACTCGAACTGGACATTACCCTGATTGGCATCAACAACCGTAATTTGCACAATTTCACGACATCACTGACAAACACTTACGAATTGCTTGATGATATTCCCGATAATCGGATTGTCGTGACAGAGAGCGGCATTCACTGTCGAGAAGATGTTGTCGCCATGCGTGAACATGGTGTACACAGTTTTCTGGTCGGCGAGGCATTTATGCGAGCAGAAAACCCGGGGGCAAAATTAAAAGAATTGTTTTTCGACTAAGAAAAACCGCGTAGAACAACTATCGGGTTCCGTAAACCACCATGGTTTTGCCCTTGGCAGACACATAACCTTGTGACTCAAGAATTTTTAACACCCGACCTACCATTTCACGCGAACAGCCGACAATACGGCCAATTTCCTGGCGGGTCACTTTAATCTGCATGCCGTCGGGATGCGTCATCGCATCGGGCTGCTGACTCAGCTCCAGTAAGGCATGCGCCACACGACCGGTCACATCGACAAAAGCCAAATCACCCACTTTTTTGGTGGTTTCACGTAAACGACTCACCAACTGCCCACTTAAGGCAAAAAGAATACTGGGATTTTCCTTAACCAGCTCACGGAATTTGGTATAGCTAATCTCGGCAATTTCACACTCTGTTCGCGCTTTTACGCACGCCGATCGGGATTCTTCTTGCGAAAACAAACCCATTTCTCCAAAGAATTCGCCTGTATTCAGATATGCCACAATCATTTCACGACCGTCATCGTCTTCAATCAGTACGGTGACCGAACCTTTAATCAGGTAATACAAGGCTTCTGAGGCGGCCCCCGCATGCACCACGATACTTTTTGCCGCATATTTACGGCGATGACAGTGCGAAAGAAAGCCTTCAAGATTTTCAATCTTGTTTAATTTTGCCGTTGCCATAAGTAAACCGTTCTCCTGACAGGTAATAGAGCTCTTACCAAACTCAAAAGCCCACATCATTATTACATCGTTTATAACTTACAAATATTACTCTAACGAATCTGTTAATTTTTTCCCTAAAACACGGTTTAGTACTGCTCAACTTTTGTTTCAGACCCATAGAGATAATCTATGGATAAGCATAGAGCAGCAAACTCACCCAAATTGCTGAAACATGGCAGGAAAACAACAATCCTACACTTGTTTACAGAGCTGTCACTAATACTTACTCATCCCAATTAGATCAAAACGCACACCAAATCACGGTTTTTTAAAACGAAGCAACGATTTCCCCA
>Ga0209841_1000068_pt1 | contig 23618 bp, 25 predicted proteins | sample GWRWT4_30Apr14_FD_187185 | JGI IMG/M metagenome (GOLD analysis project Ga0209841, IMG submission 187185) | Sand microcosm microbial communities from a hyporheic zone in Columbia River, Washington, USA - GW-RW T4_30-Apr-14 (SPAdes) (version 2) | ecosystem: Engineered > Artificial ecosystem > Sand...
TTCAAGACGCAACACAGCGCGCTGCACGGCGATTAACAGGTCTTTACCTTGTTGCCACTCTCTTTCGATCAAGTGAACAATCACTTCGGTATCGGTTTCAGAGCTAAACACATAACCACTGGCGCGCAGTTCTTCCCTGAGCGCTTCGTAATTTTCGATAATGCCGTTGTGCACTACGGCCAGCTGGTCGCCCGAGGTGTGTGGATGCGCATTGTGCTCACTGGGAGCGCCGTGGGTTGCCCAGCGCGTATGGGCAATGCCTGTATGACCCTCGATGGGAGCGGCTTTGATCGCGTGTTCCAGCTCGGCAACTTTGCCAAGGGCACGACGGCGCTGAATGCTGTTTTGCTCCGCTGACACCGTAGCCAGTCCGGCCGAATCATAACCCCGGTATTCAAGCCGGCGTAATCCTTCCAATAAGATGGCGACGATTTCCCGCTCTGCCACTGCGCCCACAATGCCACACATAGAACGTTTTCCTTTGTCAGTTGTAATAGGTTTTAAGGCTTTTTAACCGGTCGCTGCCAGGTATCAATGTTAACTTGTTTGCCGCGTCCAACACTGAGCATTCCGTCCGGCACGTCCTTATTAATAGCAGATCCGGCGCCAACTGTGGCATTTTTGCCGATTTTTACCGGCGCGATCAATGAACTGTTGGAACCAATAAAAGCACCGTCGGCGATTTCGGTCTGGAATTTATTCACACCATCGTAATTACAGGTAATGGTGCCTGCGCCGATATTGGCGTGTGAGCCAATTGTTGTGTCGCCGATGTAACTCAGATGGTTCACTTTGCTGCCCACGCCAAGGGTGCTTTTTTTCACTTCAACAAAGTTACCCACTTTGGCACCCGGTTTTAGATGGGTTTTGGGGCGCAGACGGGCAAAGGGGCCCACGGTACATTCCGCTTCAATCACGCTGTCTTCAATCAATGAATTGGCATATATGTGGACGTTATCGCCTATTGTTGCATTTTTAATAACACAATTCGGACCAATGCTCACACCATTGCCCAGTGTTACATGCCCTTCAATGATGACGTTAATATCAATGCACACATCAGTGCCCGTGCTTAACTTGCCGCGTAAATCAAAACGTGCCGGATCCATCAGGGTAACACCGGCTACCATGAGTTTTGCAGCCTGATGGTGTTGATAGATACGTTCCAGTTTGGCTAGTTGATGGCGGTCATTGATTCCTTCTACTTCGAAAATTTGTTTGGGCTGGTCTGAGGCAATGGGAATGTCTTCATTGCTGGCCATGGCCACGATATCCGTTAAATAGTATTCGCCCTGGCTGTTGTCTGCTGAAAGTGCAGGCAACCACTTGGCCAGCAAAGCGCCCTTGACACACATCACGCCGGTATTAACTTCTTTGATGTGCTGCTGAATCTCTGTGGCATCTTTGTGTTCAACAATGGCTTTGATGTGCCCATCGATATCGCGAATGATACGACCATAACCTTGAGGATGTTCCAGATTGACCGTTAACAAGGAAAATCCCTGTTCTGCTTTGCTTATCAGATTCTTGAGAGTATCAACCGTGAGCAAGGGGACATCACCGTAAAGCACGACAATCTGATTGTTTGTATCAATGTGAGGCAGAACTTGCGCCACCGCATGGCCCGTGCCTTTTTGTTCGGCCTGCTCAACCAGATTCACGCTGCTCGTGGAAAAAACCTTTTTTATTAACTCGGCACCATGGCCATAAACCAGATGAATTTTGACCGGTTGCAATTGTTGGGCTGTATGCACGACCCGTTCAATCAGTGTTTCTCCTGCCAATGTATGCAAAACCTTGGGGAACGCTGACTTCATCCGCGTGCCTTTGCCGGCTGCCAAGATGATGACTTCTAATGCCATGTCCTTACCTCCTGTTTCCACCGCGCCAATCAGATCAAAGCAAATAAAAAGGGCAGTATAAACTGCCCTTGTTTAAATCGTATTAAGTATAACTACTCAACGGTGTTAATGACCCATTTTTTTCCGAATGGCTTGTAAGGTACGCAAGCGTGCGGCCGATTCCGCCAGCACAGACGCTGCGGTTGAGTAATTAATTTCTGAATTGGCATCAGACAACATACTGCGCGCGTTGGCCTGTGCTTCCAGTGCGGCGGCTTCGTCAATATCTTCTGCCCGCACGGCAGTATCAGACAGCACGGTGATTACCTTGGGCTGCACTTCCAGAAGTCCACCCGACAAATAATAGATTTCTTCGGCGCCACCCGAGGTCATAATTCGAATCGGACCCGGTGCTAATTGTGTCAACAGTGGCGCGTGACCATAAGCAATACCCACATCTCCCAAAAGACCTGTGGCGACCAGCATTTCGATCTCATCAGAGAATATTTCTTTTTCAGCACTGACGATATTGCATTTGATCAACGCCATGACTCAGACCTCTTCAGTTTACGTTACATTTTCTTGGCTTTTTCTACCGCTTCATCGATAGAGCCAACCATATAAAAGGCCTGTTCAGGCAGATCATCATAATCACCGGCCAAAATGCCTTTAAAACCCTGAATCGTGTCCTTTAAAGGAACGTACTTACCAGGCGAACCCGTAAATACTTCCGCCACGAAGAAAGGTTGAGAGAGGAAACGTTCAATTTTCCGGGCGCGTGATACGGTTTTCTTGTCTGACTCTGACAGTTCATCCATACCCAAAATGGCAATGATGTCTTTTAATTCTTTATAGCGTTGCAATACAGATTGTACGCCGCGCGCAACATTGTAATGCTCGTCACCTACCACCAATGGGTCCAGCTGACGTGACGTAGAGTCGAGTGGATCAATCGCAGGGTAAATACCCAATTCGGCAATTTTACGCGACAACACAACTGTGGCATCCAAGTGCGCAAAGGTTGTTGCAGGTGACGGATCAGTCAAGTCATCTGCGGGTACGTATACGGCTTGAACCGAAGTAATTGAACCGGTTTTGGTTGAAGTGATACGTTCCTGCAACACGCCCATCTCTTCGGCAAGTGTTGGCTGATAACCTACCGCAGAAGGCATACGACCTAACAGCGCCGATACTTCTGTACCCGCAAGGGTATAACGATAGATGTTATCAACGAACAAGAGTACGTCGCGGCCTTCATCACGAAACTTTTCCGCCATGGTCAAACCGGTCAGTGCCACACGTAAACGGTTTCCTGGTGGCTCGTTCATTTGTCCGTAAACCAACGACACTTTATCAAGTACGTTGGAGTCTTTCATTTCATGGTAAAAATCGTTTCCTTCACGTGTACGCTCACCCACGCCAGCAAACACCGAGTAACCCGTATGCTCAATAGCAATGTTACGGATTAACTCCATCATGTTTACGGTTTTACCTACACCCGCACCACCAAACAGACCGACTTTACCACCCTTGGCGAAAGGGCAAACCAAGTCAATAACCTTGATGCCGGTTTCAAGTAATTCATTGCCTCCGGCCTGATCAGCAAAAGTAGGCGGCTTACGATGGATGGATGCCCGCTCTTTTTCGCCAATAGGGCCTTTTTCGTCGATAGGATTACCCAGAACGTCCATAATACGCCCCAGTGTTTCGACGCCTACCGGAACCTTGATCGGCTCGCCGGTATTGCTTACTTCCAGGCCACGCTTTAAACCTTCAGTAGAACCCATGGCAATTGTACGCACAATGCCATCACCCATTTGTTGCTGCACTTCTAACACGGTGTCAGCGCTGTTTAACTTCAGGGCATCATAGACTTTGGGTACAGAATTTCTATCAAACTCTACGTCAATTACCGCGCCGATAATCTGTACGATACGTCCGCTACTCATTGTCGCTTCCTCTTAAAAATAATTAGCCAGGCTTTTACGCTTGAAAATATAAATCGTTGTTTTATACCGCTGAGGCACCGCTGACGATTTCTGATAATTCCTGAGTGATGGCCGCTTGTCTCGCCTTGTTATAAACAAGCTGCAATTCATCAATCAGTTCGCCTGCATTGTCGGTAGCACTTTTCATCGCAACACGGCGAGCCGCTTGCTCGCATGCGCCATTTTCAACCACTGCCTGATAGACCTGGCTTTCAACAAAACGGACAAACAATGCATCCAGTACCGGTTTGGCTTCTGGTTCGTAGATATAATCCCAGTGGTGATGCAGCTCTTTGCTTTCTCCCGCCTGCAAGGGTAATAGTTGTTGTACCACAGGCGTTTGTGTCATTGAATTTACAAATTCGTTATAGACCACATAAAGTCGATCTATCTGTCCTTCATCGTAAGCTTGCAGCATCACCTTGATTGAACCAATGAGACTGCTAATGCTCACATTTTCACCCAGATGACTGACACTCGCTACGACACGACCCCCTACGTTTTTGAAGAAAGAGTGCGCCTTTGAGCCGATAAGACAAAATTCGGCATTAACGTCTTGCCCTTTCCACTTTGCGGCTGACTCAATCGTTTTTTTAAACAAATTGGTATTTAAGCCCCCGCATAAACCACGGTCTGTAGACACTACAATATAACCCACCCGCTTTACTTCGCGTTCTTCCATATAAGGATGGTTATATTCAGAATTTGAATTAGCCAGGTGCGCAACGACTTGTCGAATGCGTGCTGCATACGGCTTTGACGCTTGCATACGCTCCTGAGCGCGTCGCATCTTACTTGTCGCGACCATTTCCATCGCACGCGTTATTTTTTGCGTGCTTTTAATACTGGAAATCTGGGTTCTGACTTCTTTAGCACCGGCCATAATTTTACCGAAAAGTTAAAATTTACTAAAAACCTACGCCTTATTCACCCGCATGCACACAAGTAACACCTGCCAAATTAATTGACAGGTGCGCGCGAACTTACCAGGCTTGTGTGGACTTAAATGTTTCCAGCGCAGCCTTGAATGCACTTGCGATAGCATCGTTGTAGTCGCCCGATGCATTCACTTTTTCCATGAGCTCTTTGTGTTCTGCATTCATGTAACTATGTAAGGCTTCTTCAAAGGCGCTAATTTTGGCCACCTCAACATCACGCAAAAAGCCTTCGTTGGCTGCATACAGAGACACACCCATTTCTGCAATAGACATTGGAGAATACTGCTTTTGTTTCATTAATTCAGTAACAGCCGTACCGTGCTGTAACTGCCTGCGTGTTGACTCATCAAGATCCGAGGCAAATTGCGCAAACGCGGCTAATTCTCGGTATTGCGCTAGAGCCAGACGGATACTACCGCCAAGTTTTTTGATAATTTTGGTTTGCGCGGCGCCCCCTACACGTGAAACCGAGAGACCTGCATTAATTGCCGGACGAATACCGGCATTAAACAAACTGGTCTCCAGGAATATCTGCCCATCGGTAATAGAAATTACGTTGGTCGGAACAAACGCTGACACGTCACCGGCCTGTGTTTCAATAATAGGCAGTGCGGTGAGCGAGCCTGTTTTTCCTTTCACTTGTCCTTGGGTAAAATTTTCTACGTATTCGGCATTTACACGTGCAGCGCGTTCAAGCAAACGCGAATGCAGATAAAACACGTCGCCAGGATACGCTTCTCGTCCAGGTGGACGACGCAATAACAGTGAAATCTGGCGGTAGGCCCAGGCCTGTTTGGTTAAATCATCGTATACGATCAGCGCATCTTCACCACGATCACGGAAGTATTCACCCATAGTGCAACCTGCAAAGGGTGCAATATATTGCAATGCAGCTGGATCAGAGGCAGAAGCAGCCACGATGATGGTATGCGCCAGCGCGCCATGTTCTTCCAGTTTTCTGACTACGTTGGCAATAGACGATTGTTTTTGGCCAATCGCAACGTAAATACACTTAATCCCCGTGCCTTTTTGATTAATGATGGCATCAATTGCAACGGCTGTTTTACCTATCTGACGGTCACCGATAATCAACTCGCGCTGACCACGTCCTACGGGAACCATCGCATCAATGGACTTAAGTCCGGTTTGTACAGGCTGGTCTACGGATTTTCGTGCAATTACACCCGGTGCCACTTTTTCAATCGGTGATGTGCCATCAGATTCAATAGGGCCCTTACCATCAATAGGGTTACCCAGTGCATCAACGACGCGGCCCAACAGACCTCTGCCCACCGGGACTTCCAATATCCGGCCGGTACATTTGGCTTTTTGGCCTTCTCTTACGCCAAGATAATCACCCAGTACCACGGCACCTACGGAGTCGCGTTCCAGGTTAAGGGCCATACCATAAATGCCGCTTTCAAATTCGATCATCTCACCATACATAACATCGGCAAGGCCATGTATGCGTATGATGCCGTCAGAAACGCTGACGATAGTGCCTTCATTACGGGCTTCTGAACTCATATCCAATGAGCCGATACGCTTTTTTATCAGCTCACTGATTTCAGATGGGTTGAGTTGTTGCATGCTCTTTCCCTCGCTGTTTCCAGCCAAATTCTATTTATTCAAACTTTCGCCCAGTTTGGCGAGCTTGCCACGTACTGAGCCATCAATAACCATATCTCCAGCGCGAATGATCAAACCACCGATGAGCGATTTATCCACTTCACTACTGATCTGAACGTCTCTACCCAAACGAGTTTTGAGTGATCGTGCCAAGGTTTCTGTTTCTGGCGTTGACAATGCAAAGGCTGATATCACTTCAACTTCTACCATTTTCTCCTGCTCTGCTTTGAGCAGATCAAACAAGATAGAAATTTCCGGTAGCAAATCAAGGCGGTCATTCTTTGCCAACTGGTAAATAAAGTTTTTACCTTTGGCATCAATTTTATTTGCATCAACCGATGTAATTATTTCCGCTTTCTGATCATCACTCATCACAGGGCTTTGCAGCACTGTCTGCATCTGCGTGTCCCGCACTACTGCTGCGACAAAACCAAGCATTGACGACCATTGGTCGAGCGCTTTATTTTCCAAGGCAAACTCAAATGCAGCTTTGGCGTAGGGTCGTGCGATTGTAGTAATTTCAGCCATTTGCTCTACCTACTAAAGCTCTACTGCGAGTTTGTTCAATATGTCGCTATGCGTATTCTGGTCAACACTGCGCTCAAGAATCTTTTCAGCACCGGCAATTGCTAGTTGCGAAACCTGCTTTCGCAAAGCTTCTTTTGCACGATTAATTTCCTGCTCAATATCAGCCTGGGCTGCTTGTTTTAGACGCTCGCCTTCTTTAATGGCTACAACTTTTGCGTCATCGACAATCTGATTGGCGCGTTTGTTCGCCTGCTCAATCAAGACAGCCGATTGCTGTTTCGCCTTATTAAGCTCAACGGCAACTTCGGCTTTTGCTCGATCCAGCTCAGCTTGAGCTTTTTCAGCATTTTGCAAACCATCGCTCAACAGTTTTTGCCGCTCTTGCAATGCGGCCGTTATTGGTGGCCAAACATACTTCATGCAGAACCATACAAAAATGGCGAATGAAATCGCTTGACCGATTAGCGTTGCATTAATATTCACGCTGGCACCTCAAGTTACGTTTCCTAAAAAGAGAGACCCTTAAGCCAATACGAAAATCATATACATGCCAATACCTACACCGATCATAGGTACCGCATCCAGCAAACCTGCCATCAGGAACATTTTTCCTTGCAGCATAGGGGCCATTTCTGGTTGACGCGCAGAACCCTCAAGTAAACGGCCTCCCAAGAGTCCAAATCCGATAGCCGTGCCCAAGGCACCCAATCCGATAATTAATGCGGCAGCAATAACTACTAATGCGCTTGCAGTTTCCATTTTATCTCCCAACTTTCTTAAGGTTTATGTGAAAAGGTAAAGGTTTAATGACTTTCGTGAGCCATTGCGAGGTAAACAACGGTAAGCACCATGAAAATAAAGGCCTGCAGGGTGATTACCAGTATATGAAAAATGGCCCAGGGTACAGAAAGTGACCATTGTATCCAGGCGGGCAATAAGGCAATCAGGATGAAAATCATTTCACCAGCATACATGTTGCCAAAAAGTCGCAAGCCGAGCGAAATAGGCTTGGTCACAAGGTTCAGAATTTCAAGGAAAAGGTTAAAGGGAATAAATGCAGGGTGCTCAAAAGGGTTTCTTGACAGCTCATGGAAAAATCCACCAGCGCCTTTGACCTTGATGCTGTAAAAAATTATCAGGAAAAATATGGATATGGACATTCCCATCGTAATATTCGGGTCGGTCGATGGCACGACTTTCATATGCGTAATGCCGGCCATATGTGCAATCTGCGGAATGACGTCTACTGGAATCAAATCCATAACATTCATCAGAAAGACCCAGGTAAAAATAGTGAGCGCCAGCGGGGCGATTAAAGGATTTACCTTATGAAATGACTCTTTTACCGTTTTATCGATAAACTCAACAATCATCTCGACAAAATTTTGCAAACCGCCCGGAACACCTGTTGTCGCTTTGTTGGCCACACTTTTGAACAACAAGGAAAAGAGTAAACCCAGCGCTATCGACCAGCCCAAGCTGTCAACATTAAATGACCAAAAACCCATTTCAGCTGCATCGGCAGTGCTATGCGCAAAATCCCAGCTCCCATCGGATCGTTGCCCAAAGGTAAGATTGGTAAGGTGATGTTTTATATACTCGCTTGAAGCATTTCCAGTAGATTCAGCGGACATAGGTCTTTTCCAAACGTTTACTCACTTCTATTTTTTTTAGCAGACAGCAGCAAAGGAGAAATCCATGCTGTTATATGCACAATAAAAAACGCCAGCAACAGTGCAAAGGCGTTTTGCGTTTCTTTTAAAATTTCCAGCCACTTAAAAGCCATGGCAAACAGTACGAAGGTGATAACAAACTTTCCTGTTTCGCCCGCGTAAAATGACTTCACCACGTGTTGTGAGTGATGAACGCCGGAATACCTGAAAACTTTTAGTGTAAAATAGGCATTAGCAATCAAGCTAATCGTAGCGCCAACAAAAACCGCTATAGCAAGATTTTTGTCTCGCAACAGAGCAAGCAAAGCCATTACTACTGTCATCACCAACTGTACAAGGACAACCTTGTAAGCTGCTTGACGTTGTTTTTGATTAACCGCTCTAACCACTCAAGAAAGCCTCTGCTCTTAATATATAAAAATCATAAGATTCGAGGCACATTAAAAGCGTGCCAAATTATATTCCGCTTTAACAGCAAATACAAGCATCATTTATGCCTAAATCTGTTCTTTATTCTTGGACATCAAACACTCAGCGAATATGCGCCAATATGCCGTCAAGTTCGTCCAAAGAATTGTAGTGAACAACCAGTTTACCCTTGCCTTTGGCGTTGGTCTGGATAATCACTTTTGCCCCCAGCCTCTCACCCAGACGTTGTTCCAGTGCTTTTACATCGGGATTTATTTTGACTAATGCCTCTGGTTGTTCTTTTTCAGACTGTATTTTCCTGACCAGCGCTTCGGTCTGACGTACCGATAAACCCTTTGCAACCACTAAACGGGCGGTTGAAATCTGCTTATCTCCAGACAGTGACAATAAGGCGCGTGCATGTCCCATCTCCAGATCGCCGTGCTCAAGTAGTCGTTTTACGGCCTCTGACAAACTCGTGAGGCGCAATAAATTTGTTACTGTGCTGCGTGATTTACCCACGGCTTCAGCAACCAACTGCTGCGTTAAGCCAAACTCCTGCTGTAAGCGTTGCAGCGCCATGGCTTCTTCGATGGGATTGAGATTTTCACGTTGAATATTTTCAATCAATGACATGGCGACGGCTGCGTCATCTGGAACATCCCTGATCAACGCAGGGATGGTATCCAGGCCGGCCAGTTGGCTGGCACGCCAGCGTCTTTCGCCCGCGATAATTTCATACTTGTTGCCACCAACGGGTCTGACGATAATTGGCTGCATAACGCCTTGTTTACTGATGGATTGCGCTAGTTCTTCCAGAGCTTCACTGTGCATGTCATGGCGCGGTTGATATTTTCCCCGTTGCAATAAATCCACGGGGATTTGTTTGAGTGTTTCCTGATTGTTTTCAGCGGTGTCCGGTGCAAAACTGTGTGCTCCCAGCAGCGCATCCAATCCCTTGCCTAAACCTCGTCTTTTGGCGGCCATGTTATTCCTTTGAGAATCAGTGGGTCACTGCGTCAGATAATTCGGTGTTTGATGAATCTTTTTGTTTTTTCAGGTTTTTTTCCAGACGAAGAATTTCTCCAGCGAGTGTCAGATAAGCAATGGCGCCGCTTGAACTTTTGTCGTAGTGAAGTACCGGTAAACCATAACTGGGCGCTTCGGCCAGACGCACATTACGCGGAATCGTTGTCTGGTAAACACGCTCACCAAAATGTGTCACCAGCTGTTTGGTCACATCTTTGGTCAAACTGTTGCGCGGATCGTACATGGTACGCAATAGACCCTCAATTTCTAGCGTTGGGTTGGTTGTCTGTTTTATTTTGTTGAGCGTATTGATCAGCGAACTCAAACCTTCCAGAGCGTAATATTCACATTGCACCGGTATAATCACAGAATCAGCGGCAGTCAGGGCGTTTACCGTGAGCATATTCAGTGTCGGCGGACAATCAATGAGAATGTACGCATAACGATTTTTTATGCTGGCCAGCTTCTGACGAAGCCGGTGTTCCTTCTGGGGTAATGCAAGCAGTTCAATCTCTGCGGCCGTCAAATTATCATTACTGGGAATAACATCAAGATAAGCGTTGTAGGGTCTTGTGCTGACAATTGTTTCGAATTCAAGGTCGCTGACCAGAACATCATAGATCGTGTATTCCTGTTCATTTTTGTTGATTCCGCAGCCCATGGTGGTATTGCCCTGGGGATCCAGATCAATCAATAGGGTCTTTTTTTTGCACGCCGCCAGCGACGCCGCCAGATTAATACTGGTGGTTGATTTGCCCACACCGCCTTTTTGATTGGTTATTGCGATTACTTTGGTCATACGCTCCAATTCGCTTTTGTCTTCGTGCTAAAAATCATGCTTAAGCAAGACGTTTAATCACAATTAAATGTCTTTCTTCATTCAGCCGCGGCACCACAAGGGGCTGTATTGTTTCCAGCATATAACTTGAAGGCAGTTCTTTAATTTCCTGGTCAGGGCATTTGCCTTTCATGGCATAAAAATGCCCCCCCACAGACAAGAGATTCTCCAACAGGGCAAGGCTGTCACTTAAGCTTGCAAAGGCCCGACTCGTCACCGCCGGAAAAGGAATGCCCGGATGGTATGTTTCAACTCTCGACTTTGCAACCTCAACATTGTCCAGGGCCAGTTCAATTTTTACTTGTGTTAAAAAGCGCGTTTTTTTGCCATTGCTGTCGAGCAATACGTATTGTCTGTCGCTGTTGATGATGGCCAAGACCAAACCAGGCAGGCCAGCACCTGTGCCCATATCAAGAACCCGTTGTTCCGGAATGTATTCAATAACACTCAAACTATCGAGTAGATGACGAATAATCATTTGCTCGGGAGCACGTACCGAGGTGAGATTAAAATGTTTGTTCCACTGTTCCAAAAGTTGCACATAGCGCAATAATTTTTGGATTTTCAGCTCGGAATATTCAAGCCCAAGTTGCTGCAGACCCTGTCGCAATACTGTTTCTAAAACCGGTTCATGCATTAGAACGAAACCTGTTTTAACTGATTTTTCTTTTTTAAATGAATTAACAAGAGCGATATGGCCGCGGGTGTGACACCTGAAATTCGTGCAGCCTGACCGAGGGTTTGTGGGCGGACGGCTTTGAGTTTTTGTTTGACTTCATTCGACAGCCCGTTGACATCCTGATAATCAAAACTCTCGGGTAGAAATGCCTGTTCATGCCGGCGCAGTTTATCGACTTCTTCCTGTTGGCGTGTAATGTAACCCTCATACTTGAGTTGTGTTTCGACCTGTTCGGCGGCCTGTTGGCCCACAAGAGGTAATTCAATCAGTTCATTCAGTTTTTCGTAAGTTAATTCAGGACGTTTGATTAGCTCATACAAACTGTATTCGTGACGTAGTTCCTGATCGAGAGATAAACCTATTCGCTGTGCTTCTGGCGTGGCGGGTTGAATCCAGGTATCACGGAAGAATTGAATCTGGCGTTCTATGGATTCGCGTTTTTCACAGAAAAACTGCCAGCGATGATCATCAACCAGACCCAGTTCACGGCCTTTTTCGGTTAAACGCAAATCGGCATTATCTTCTCGCAAAATCAATCTGAACTCTGCCCGACTGGTAAACATGCGGTAAGGTTCCTTGGTGCCCATGGTTATCAAATCATCCATCAGCACACCGATATAGGCTTCGTCCCTGCGTGGATACCAGGCCTCTTTGTCCTGCGCCAGCAAGGAAGCATTGATTCCCGCCAACAAGCCCTGTGCAGCGGCTTCTTCGTAACCTGTGGTGCCATTGATTTGCCCGGCAAGGAACAAGCCACCGATAATTTTGCTTTCCATGCTGAGTTTAAGATCCTGAGGATCCAGATAATCGTACTCAATGGCATAACCGGGTCGGGTGATAAACGCGTTTTCCATGCCCTGGATACTGCGCACCAAGGCAAGTTGCACATCAAAAGGCAAACTGGTTGAAATGCCATTGGGATAGAGTTCGTGGGTATTTAATCCTTCGGGTTCAATAAAAATCTGATGACTGTTTTTATCGGCAAAACGGAAAATCTTGTCTTCAATCGAAGGGCAATAACGCGGACCAATGCCTTCGATAACACCCGAGTACATAGGGGAACGATCCAGACCGCCACGGATAATTTCGTGAGTGCGTTCATTGGTGTGGGTAATATAACAACAGACCTGCTGCGGATGTTGATCGGGGTGGCCGAGGTAAGACATTGCAGGTCGGGGTGTATCACCCGGCTGAGCCAACATTTTTGTAAAGTCGACTGATTTGGCATCAATACGCGGCGGGGTTCCGGTTTTCAGCCGTCCCACATTAAGTGGCAGTTCCCGAAGACGTTGTGCCAAACGAATCGAAGGTGGGTCTCCCGCGCGACCGCCTGAATGATTTTGTAAACCAATATGAATCAAACCGCCTAAAAAAGTCCCGGTAGTGATTACCACTGTTTTGGCAAAAAACCGGATACCGGTTTGAGTTACTACACCCTGTACCTGATCCTGATGAACGATCAGATCATCAACGGCTTGCTGAAAAATTACCAGATTAGGCTGATTTTCAAGAATGGAACGAATGGCTTTTTTGTACAGACTGCGATCAGCCTGGGCACGTGTTGCCCGAACCGCAGGCCCTTTGCGTGAATTCAATACCCTGAATTGAATCCCGGCCTGGTCAGTGGCTTGGGCCATGGCCCCGCCCAGCGCATCGACTTCTTTCACCAGATGACTTTTGCCAATACCACCAATGGCAGGGTTACAGGACATTTGCCCCAGCGTTTCAATATTGTGTGTCAACAGTAGGGTGGCTGATCCCATACGTGCGGCTGCCAGCGCAGCTTCAGTACCGGCATGGCCGCCACCAATCACAATCACATCATATTTTTCTGGGTATTCCACAACAGTATCCTCAAGGTAAATCAGTGCTACAAAAGTCTGCCAGTATAAAAACTCTTGTCGTAATTAGTAATGCCATGTTCCATAAAACTTGTAAGCAAACGTTGCAGTTGTTATTTAATAGTATTAAAAAAGTATCTTTATATATCTTTATACTTGTTGTTATTAGTAACACAAAATCAGTGCATAACTACAAATTATTTAATTTTAACAAAGAGTTATTTTGTTTATAACGTGTTAATAACTTAGCATTTAAGACCCTAACAACAAGTGCACGAAAAAGAACAAGTTTTTCACTTTGTTAAAAAAACCTACTTATGCCTGTTTGATACATGACATAAACACAGTTATACACAGGCGCATAAATGCCCTATACGGTCTTATCAGGTGCGATTACACAGTAAGGTGTCAAGCCAAGCTTACAGGATTGTTTTGGGTATGATGTGCAGGAAATTGTCACAAAACGTGTTTTTAAAACCGTCTGAGACAAGGGTATAAGAAGGGATTTACCAAGGGAAAAACCATGTAAGGACGTTCACTGTTTGTAGTGGTCAAGCAAAACCGGTCAGTACGACACAGCTTGTTTTGTTTGAAGCCGTATTACACGCCCATATCGCCATAACGGGTATGCAGCTGGGTCAGTGCTACAAGGGCCGCCGTTTCTGCGCGAAGCACCCTGGGGCCAAGGACGCGCGCAATAAATTGATTTGTATTGGCGGTGTCTAATTCATGAGGGCTTAAGCCTCCTTCCGGACCGATTAATAACGCTACGCTTTTAATAGATTGATCCGGCCAGGGATTGGTTGCGGCATGTGACCAGGGATGACAAAGCCAACGCAAACTTTCATTACGCTGGCTTAGCCAGGTCTGAAGGTTTTGCGGCGGGTGAACTTTGGGCACCCAGTTTCGTTTGCATTGTTCACAGGCGCTGTTGACCACCGATTGCCAGTGGGCCACTTTTTTTGTCATGCGCTCGTTGCTCAGCCTGACTTCACTGCGTTCACTCATCAAAGGGCTAATGCTATCAACGCCAAGCTCTACGGCCTTTTGAATGGCGTAATCCATGCGCTCACCTTTGATCATCACCTGACCTAAATGAACGCGCAAAGGTGATTCTCGCTGTTCATCCACAAAGGTGCTCAGCAAAACACCGGCGTTTTTTTTGGTAGCACTCACCAGTGTGCCGTGATATTCCCCCCCACGACCATTAAACAGAATCACTGTACTGCCTATACCCAGTCGCAGAACGTTCAGCAGATGATTACTGGCGGCGTTTTCGAGCATGAGTTCCTTGTGCAGGGACAGTTCGTCATCAAGGTAAATTCTTGTATTACTCATAAGTTTCGCTCATTGATTAATCACGTACAGCGAGGTCGATGGCCTCAGTCATGATGGCGACCAGACGGTCGATTTCGTCAGGCGTGATGACATAAGGAGGCATCAAATACACCACATTGCCCAGGGGTCTGAGCAGGGCGCCGCGTTTTAAGGCATGTTGGTACACACGTAAACCCCGGCGTTCTTGCCAGGGAAAATCTTCGCGGCGCGCCTTGTTTTTAATCATTTCGACCGCAAGCACCATGCCGTGTTGCCGGACTTCCGCCACATGCGGGTGATTATCCAGTGGCGCGCAGGCTTGGCGCATATGCGTAGCCAGGATTTGATTCGATGCAATGATGTTTTCATTACGGAAAATCTCCAGCGTTGCCAGGGCCGCACGACAGCCCAGTGGATTTCCGGTAAAACTGTGCGAATGGAGAAAGGCTTTTAACGTGGAATACTCATCGTAAAAGGCTTGGTAAATTGTGTCAGTAGTCATTACTACCGATAAAGGCAGGTAACCGCCGGTGAGGCCTTTTGATAAACACAAAAAATCCGGACTGATCTGCGCTTGTTCACAGGCAAATAAAGTACCGGTGCGACCAAAACCCACGGCAATTTCATCGGCAATCAAATGCACCCCGTACCGATCACAGGCAGCACGTAGTTTACTCAGATACACCGGGTGATACATACGCATGGAACCGGCGCACTGAATCAGCGGTTCGATAATCACAGCGCAGACTTCTTCATGGTGCTCTGCCAGCGTTTTTTCCATGTGGTCAAACTGGCGCAGACTGTAATCGTGCCAGCTTTCACCGGTTTCGCGATAGTAACAATCCGGGCTGGGTACCGTGATGACACCCATCAACAAGGGTTCGTAGGTTTTTTTGTACAATGACACGTCGCCCACGGCCAGTGCGGCTAGGGTTTCACCGTGGTAACTGTTGCTCAGGTTGATAAAACGTTTTTTCTTTGGCTGAGCAGAGTTTTGCCAATAATGAAAACTCATTTTAAGCGCCACTTCGATGGCCGATGAGCCATTGTCGGCGTAAAAACAGCGATCTAGTCCTGGCGGCGTCACCTGAATCAATTGCTCTGACAACTCAACCACGGTTTGGTGAGAAAAACCTGCGAGGATGACATGTTCCAGCGTGTCGAGTTGTTGCTTTAATGCGGCATTGATGTGCGGATTACTGTGGCCAAACAGGTTAACCCACCAGGAACTGACCGCATCAATGTAACGATTGCCGTCAAAGTCTTCCAGCCAGACCCCTTGCCCGCGTTTGATAGGGACCACGGGTAACCATTCATGATCTTTCATCTGCGTGCAGGGGTGCCATAACACGTCCAGATCGCGTTTCATCCATTCGGCGTTGCTTGACATGATTTTCTCCTGCACATTTCAGCACGCTTGGTCAGGCGCTTTTTTCAAACATCAAATCCCAAACGCCATGACCCAAGCGTTGCCCGCGTTGTTCAAAGTGCGTGACGGGTCGATGAGCAGGACGGGGTACGAAGTGTTCGCTTCCAGCCAGATTCGTAAAACCCGGTGCGGCTGTCATCACGTCGAGCATGTGCTCGGCATAGTTTTGCCAATCGCTTGCCATGTGGAATACACCACCGATTTTGAGTTTGCTGCGTACCAATGCGGCAAACTCAGGCTGCACAATGCGACGTTTATGGTGTTTTTTCTTGTGCCATGGGTCAGGGAAAAATAATTGCACACGGCTTAAACTCTCGTCTGGTATGGCAAGGTTCAAGACATCCAGGGCATCTTCGTTATAAATTTTTAGATTATGCAGGTCCTGTTGCTGTGCGCTATTAATCAGTCCACCCACGCCGGGTCGATGGACTTCAATACCAATAAAGTCCTTGTCGCTTTCTTGAGCCATCATTTTCAGCAAGGACTGGCCATTACCAAAACCGATTTCCAGCACCCACGGCGCTTGGCGGCCAAAGGTTTTTTCCGCATCGAGTAAGCCGGTTTCGGTACGCAGGCCATAGTCGGGCCAGTAAAGTTCCATGGCCCGTTTTTGACTGGCAGTCAGTCGTCCTTGTCGTAAGACGAAACTGCGCACGGTGCGCAGTACGGGTGGGGACGCTTCATTCATCATAGGGTTTCGCAATTACTTCAGAGTGTGTAAAAGAAGAATTTAAAAAAAAGTACCGTCGATGGGTGATGAAGCGCTAGCATATAAACGTTTTGGCATACGTCCGGCCCGATAGGCCTCGCGACCGGCTTCAATGGCTTTTTTCATTGCCGAGGCCATCAGCACCGGATTTTTGGCTTCGGCGATGGCGGTGTTCATCAACACACCATCACAGCCTAATTCCATTGCAATTGCCGCATCGGAGGCAGTGCCAACGCCGGCATCAACAATAATGGGCACTTTGGCGTTTTCGAGTATCAGGCGAATATTGTAAGGATTACGAATACCCAGCCCCGAACCAATGGGGGCGGCCAGTGGCATCACCGCCACACAACCCAGTTCTTCAAGTTGTTTGGCGATAAGCGGGTCATCACTGGTATAGACCATGACCTTAAAACCCTCTTTAACCAGGGTCTCGGCCGCTTTTAAGGTTTGTATTACATCCGGGAACAGTGTTTTGGCATCGCCCAAGACTTCAAGTTTGACCAGATTATGGCCGTCGAGCAGTTCTCTGGCCAAGCGACAGGTGCGCACAGCATCGTCGGCGGTGTAACACCCTGCCGTATTGGGCAGAATGGTATAACGATCGGAAGACAGTACCTCCAGAATCGAGGGTTCGGCAGGATGTTGTCCGAGGTTGCTACGGCGTACTGCCACCGTCACAATTTGAGCGCCGCTGGTTTCTACGGCCTGCTGCGTCTGCTGAAAATCGGCATACTTCCCTGTGCCTATCAACAAACGTGAACTGTATTTTTTTCCATCGATGATCAAGACATCATTCACTTTTTTCGCCCCGCAATTCGTTGATATTTATCCTGCTTGTGTATCATCCGCCACCAATGGCCTGAACGATTTCGACACGATCATCTGGTTTTAAACTCAGGTGGGTAAATTGACTGCGTGGCACGATTTGGCCATTTATTTCTATGGCGATACGCTTGCCCGCCAGTTGCAGCTGAAGCACCAGTTGCTCAAGCGTGCAGCCAGGGCTGACGTGCAGGCAATCACCATTCAAATGAATGTGCATGCTTATTCCTCAAAGAAGCGCTGAACAGGTTATTACTCAGAACGAACAAAACAGCGGAATCTAACTGGGCGGCGGCGCGGTATTTTTTAGAAAATGTGTCGCCATTAAACCCCAGCCCAGAATAAACAACAAGCCGCCCACAGGGGTCACGGGGCCCAGACGGTACCAGCCCATTACACTCAAGCCATAGAGGCTAGCGCAGAACAGCACTATACCCAGCGTAAAAGACAGGCCTGCCAGTCGTAATAATTTTGTCGCGCCAGAATGAAAACCACTCAAACCCACGACCAGCAAAGCCAAACCGTGATAAAACTGGTAGTCGACTCCAGTACGAAATGTGGCCAAGGCAGCTGGGGCAAGCGTGGCTTTCAGGCCGTGTGCGGCAAAAGCGCCAAAAATCACCGCCAAACCACACGCGGCACAACCGAGAATTAAAAACTGTCGCATGTTGCTCCATTAAACAAAGGAATTAGCAGGACACTCCATAAAAAAACCGCCAGAAGAGGCGGTTTTTATTTGTTTACACTAATAACGGAGAATCAAAGCGCCGCTTCCATAACCTTTTTGAGCGAGTTCATGGCCATTTTTTCCAACTGGCGAATGCGCTCTGCGGATACATTATATTTCGCCGCCAGTTCGTGCAGGGTTGCTTTATTATCGGCCAGCCAGCGTTGCTGCAAGATGTCCTTACTGCGTTCATCCAGCGCCGCCAGGGCGTGATGCAGGTGCTGGTTGCTTGTGTCACTGAAATTTTCATTTTCCAGTAATAGCGCAGGGTCCGCGCCCTTATCTTCCAGATATTGTACCGGGGCCAAGGGGGCTTTATCGTCGTCGTGATCAGCAGACAGATCAAAACTCGAATCATGTGCCGCCAAGCGTTCTTCCATCTCACGCACTTCGTTTATGGAGACATTCAGGTCTTTGGCCACGGCCTGGATTTCATCGGCGGTAAACTGACGCAGCTCTTTTTTGGATTTGCGCAAATTAAAGAACAGCTTTCTTTGCGCTTTGGTTGTGGCGACTTTAACAATACGCCAGTTTTTCAGCACGAATTCGTGAATTTCGGCTTTGATCCAATGCACGGCAAAAGAAACCAGCCGCACGCCTTTGGTCGGGTCAAAACGCTTGACTGCTTTCATCAAGCCCACATTACCTTCCTGGATAAGATCGGCCTGGGGAAGTCCGTAACCCGAATAGCCTTTGGCAATGTGCACCACAAAGCGAAGATGCGACATAACCAGTTGACGCGCCGCTTCCAGATCGTCGTTATAGAACAGGCGTTCTGCCAAGGCGTGTTCTTCTTCAGCGGTTAATACACCAATGCTGTTGACTGTGCGCATGTAAGATTCCAGGTTGGCACCCGGTGAAGTAATACTGGCGTAAGACAGACTTAAGTGTGTACTCATTCGTTCTATGCCCTCTGTAAATTACCTTCAGTTTAGCACTCGCATGGTTTGAGTGCCAAATCACGTGTAAGTTCCAATAGATACTGTTTTTTGTTAAGCATTATTTGGGTCTGGCACGATACAAATGTAGCGACACTTCAATCCATGCCCCGATGATGCCTAACAAACTGCTAAAGCCTAACACCTGAAAAAAGAGATCCAGTGACATGCTATGCAGCGTGAACTGGCTTTGGTAAAGACTGGACAGCGTCGTGACCGGTTCTTCTATCCACCCTAACAACATTTCGACGGCGCTTACGGCGAGCAAGGCACCGAGCAGGCCGTACCAGAAACCCAGATACAAAAAAGGCCGGCGGATATAGGTGTGTGATCCCCCGACCAACAAGGTAATGTCAATTTCATTACGCCGGTTTTCGATCAGCAGTTTGAGGGTATTCATCACCACGAACAACAGCACTAAGGCCAGCATCAACGCCAGTGCCTGCACCAGATAAGTGCCAAGTTGCAAGATGGCTTGCAGGCGCTCAATCCATTGCAGATCCATTTGGGCAAACTCAACGGGCGCTAACGTGACCAGTTCATTTTTCATTTTTTTTAATACGGCGGCATCGCTTGATTTGGCCTCAAGCACAAGCACGGCGGGTAAAGGATTGCCTTCGAGCAAATCAATGGCGACCCGTGTCCCCGTCAAGTCTTCATAGTCCTTTAACGACTGCTCCTTGGATAAATAACGAACATTTTTTACATCACTGCGTGCAGCCAGCGTTTGCATTAGCTGCTTGGCATCGTCTTCGCTGGTTTCCATACGCAAGAACAGAGACATCTGCGATTGCCCTTGCCAACTGCCTATCAATTGCTGACCATTTTCGAGTAAGACGCTTAAACACAAAGGCAAAGCCAAGGATAAACCGATGACCATAATGGTCATCAGGCTGCTCAAAGGTTTAAGCCATAACTGACCCAGACTTGCGCTGGCTGTTTGCTGGTGCTCGGTAAAATAATGTTTGAGACGCACAGAGGCCGTTTGCTGACGGCCTTGATTGGCTGTAGTGGATTTACCTTCTTGTTTGACTGGAATGGATTTGTCAGTCATCTATTTACCCTCCCACCAAATGACCATGATCAAGGGACAGCAGACGGGTATGGTAACGTGCGATCAAGGCCAAATCATGGCTGGCGATTAGCACACAGGCACCCATCTGACTGAATTGTTCAAACAGATCCATGATTTCGCCTGCCAGATCAGGATCGAGATTTCCGGTGGGTTCATCGGCCAGCAAAACGCTGGGTCGGTTGACCACGGCCCTTGCCACGCCAACGCGTTGCCGTTCGCCGGCCGAGAGGGTGTCGGGTGTCATGCGTTCTTTGCCAAGCAGGCCGACTTTATCGAGTGCTGCACGAACGCGCCGGCCCATATCACGGTGATTAAAACCCGAAACCCGCAGCGGTAACGCGACGTTTTCAAACACTGAACGGTCGTTGAGTAATTGATGATCCTGAAAGACCACGCCTACATTACGACGATAGAGCGCCAGGTTTCGGGTGGAGAGTTGGCGCAGATTACACGCACCGACAATCACTTGACCGCTGCTAGGATGTTCATTGGGCATAATCAGGCGCAGCAAGGTACTTTTGCCCGCGCCAGAATGACCGGTTAGAAACGTAAATTCGCCTCGTTCAAGTTCAAAGCTGACATTTTTCAGCGCTTCTTGTCCGCCTGGATAGGTTTTGCTGACCTCTATAAATTCAATCATGGCACCACGACAAATAAAAAATGTAAATAAGCGATGGAGGCTTAGTCAGATTCGCTAAACAGGGCCTCAACAAAACTTTGCGCAGCGAAAGGCCGTAAATCTTCGGCCTGCTCACCTATACCAATAAAACGAATTGGCAGGTTAAACTCTTTGGCCAGCGCAAAAATAATTCCGCCTTTGGCTGTGCCATCGAGTTTGGTTAACGCAAGGCCATTAACACCTAGCGCCTCATTAAAACTTTTGACCTGATTTAGCGCATTTTGCCCTGTTCCGGCATCAATCACCAACAACACTTCATGGGGTGCTTCGGCATCGAGCTTGCTCATAACACGTTTAACCTTGACCAGCTCATCCATAAGATTATTTTTGGTATGCAAACGTCCGGCAGTGTCGGCGATCAGGACATCAACACCGCGCGCCTTGGCCGCTTGCACGGCATCAAAAATAACCGACGCGCTATCGGAACCTGTTGCCTGCGCAATAACCGGTACGCCGTTGCGCTGTCCCCAAACTTGCAGTTGCTCCACCGCTGCGGCCCGGAAGGTATCCCCTGCCGCCAGCATCACCGACTTGCCTTCGGCTTTTAGCCGGTGGGCGATTTTGCCAATGGTGGTGGTTTTACCCACGCCGTTTACACCGACAATCAAGATTACATAAGGTTTTTTACTGTCATTAATTACCAGGGGTGCTTCGATAGGCAGCAGAAGCTGGTAAAGCTCCTGCTGCAAGGCTTTATAAAGTGCGCGTGAACTGGTTAACTCCCGCCGCCCTACTTTTTGCCCCAGACGGTCAATGATGATTCGTGTGGCGTCGATACCCACATCCGCCATGACCAGCAGCGTTTCGATTTCTTCCATAATGTCGGCATCGACTTCTTTCTCGCCGAGCAATAAATTACCCAAACCGCTCGCCAAACCAGAACGGGTTTTGCTTAAACCTTTTTTGAGACGACTGAAAAACCCCGCACTGCTTGTTTCGCTTTCTTCGATGGGTGCTGGGGACACGGGTGTAGGTTCCGACGCTATTTGCGCGGGATCAGCCGTTGATTTTTTTTCTTCGGACGCCGATTTTTTGTTGCGAAAGCCAAACATGCTTAAACAGAGCTCCCCTGAGAAATTTTGTCTATCGTACCATTGATTGCCTGTCAATAAAGCATTGATGCCACGCTGCCTATAGTAGATCGGGCGCCAAGGTATTATATTGGCGCCTCTTTGGACCCTCCTTTAACGTAAGGTATTTGTTTTGACGCACCCATCCAGCCCCAAGCCTGCCGGCACCCTACCCGCTGTTTTGCGCATCATCGGCGGCAAGTGGCGTGGGCGAAAAATACACTTTATTGAAACCGAAGGGTTGCGTCCGACACCGGACCGGGTACGTGAAACGCTGTTTAACTGGTTGATGCCAGACATTGCAGAAGCCCGAGTGCTGGATTTGTTTGCCGGCAGCGGCGCGCTCGGTCTTGAGGCTTTGTCACGCGGTGCCGCCGAGGCCACTTTTATCGAGAGTTCTGCGCCTGCGGTAATGCAATTGAAAAAAACACTGGTGACTTTTAAAGCAGAACAGGCCACCGTGATACAGCGCCGGGCAGAAGACTGGTTGCAGCAGAATAATTCAATACATCGCTTTGATATTGTTTTTCTTGACCCACCGTTTGCCAGCACACTTTTACCTGCGTTGCTGATGCAATTAGAAAATAGCCTCTGCCTTGCGCCGCGTTGTTTGATTTATGTCGAAACGGATGCCGAACTTGAGGCTGAAAATAGTCCAGCTACGTGGCACATGCACCGCCACAAAAAAGCCGGACGGGTGATTTATTATCTTTTTATACGTGAAACTAGCGAGTAAAAATTTAGCAGATGAATTCATATTGCGAGTATGAATTCGTTGAGCGTTGTATCCAGTGGCACTGCCAAGATGGATTGTCTTGAAGTATAGTCAGCGCGATTTTGAAATTGGTGCTGGTTAAATCCGCGCTTGATTTCAACGGTACGTCAGTTATTGCACTTTATGACGAAGAGGTTTTTATGCAGCATTTTTCTATTTCTCCGATAAGACTATTTACCAGTCCTTGGCAAAACCGGGCCTTGGTTAAGGCGCTTATCAAACGAGAAATCGTCGGTCGTTATCGTGGTTCTGTCATGGGCATCCTATGGTCGTTTATTCATCCAGTATTGATGCTTTCTGTTTATACATTTGTTTTTAGTGTTGTTTTCAAGGCGCGCTGGAATACCGGTAGTGATTCTAAAGTTGAGTTTGCTTTAGTTCTTTTTGCAGGTCTTTTGGTGTTTGGTCTTTTTTCAGAGTGCATCAATCGAGCGCCGAGCCTAATATTATCGAATGTTAATTATGTGAAAAAAGTGGTGTTTCCTTTAGAGATCTTACCGTGGATAGCTTTAAGTTCAGCATTCTTTCACATGATCATTAGTCTTATTGTTTGGCTGATTTTTTATACGGTATTTTTCGGGTTTCCACACCTGACAGCCTTATTATTTCCAATTATCTTGATACCGCTTGTTTTATTTACAATGGGACTCTCATGGTTTTTATCCTCACTGGGGGTGTATTT
>Ga0209841_1000069_pt1 | contig 23511 bp, 14 predicted proteins | sample GWRWT4_30Apr14_FD_187185 | JGI IMG/M metagenome (GOLD analysis project Ga0209841, IMG submission 187185) | Sand microcosm microbial communities from a hyporheic zone in Columbia River, Washington, USA - GW-RW T4_30-Apr-14 (SPAdes) (version 2) | ecosystem: Engineered > Artificial ecosystem > Sand...
AAGAAATCATTGCAGTGTGTGACGATGCAGGCCTGGGCAAGGACACTATTCTTGTTGCGCACAGCTTTGGCGGACTGGGAACCTTGCAAGCAGCGATTGATTACCCAGCGCATTTAAAAGGCATTATTGTGGTTGACTCGGCGATTTTTCCACCCGAGTTCAAAGGCACCAATGACATGAAAGGCACCCCCTTCAAAAGCAAAAAAGTGTACCCCGATCTGGATACCGGCATGTCACGCTTTCGCCTTGTTCCTCCACAAACCTGCGAAAACGAGTACATCCTGCGTTATATTGCACGCACCTCCATCGGAGAAGTCGAAGGCGGCTGGTCCTGGAAATTCGATATGGAATTTCTGCAAAAAACGGATATGACCGATCTGGCCACACAGATTAAAAACATTAAAGTTCAAACGTCGGTGATTTTTGGCGAAAAAAGCATTCTGTTTTTACCACCCATGAAGGATTTTATGCGTGCAATTTATCGCCCCGAGGTGCCCTTTATCATGTTGCCCGACGCGCAACATCATCTCTTTCTCGACAAACCGTTGGAGTTCATTGATCTGTTGAAACACACACTGAAAACGTACCACTGATCCGTTCAAGAAACAGGGTGCTGGGCATGCGCCTCGTCCAAAAGGCGAAGGCGCTGTTGCATCAGCAGATAACTCAATATGCCAATTAGAATATTGGCTGTGGCAGCCCCTAAATACACGCCCGTCACGCCATACACCATGGCGCCCACATAGGCCAAAGGCAGCATTAAACCGAACAAACGCACCACGCTGATAAGAATGGCAACCAGGGGCTGATGCAAAGAATTCAAAATAGAAATAGCTAACATGGCCACCGCCAGCAGCGAAAAACTGATTGGCTGAATCCATAAGTAACGCTGCAACACAGCTGCAATACCCTCGGAAGCACTGAAAACCGACGCAATAAACGACGAACACAGCACTAACAACGCAGCAAAACCTACTTGCCACACCACCGCAAAACGAAAACTGATTCGCACCACCTCGCGCACACGTTGCACATGGCCGGCGCCATGATTTTGCCCCACCATCACACCCACCGCCGAGGTCATAGACATCACCACAATCATCACCACTGGCTCTAATCGTGCGCCTACGCCTGTCGCAGCCACCGCATCGGCACCAAACTGCGCCACCAGCGCAACAATCATGGCCATCGCAAGGGGTGCCATAAGGTTGTTCAAGATGGCCGGCAGCGCAATCGTAAATAAACGCGACCACGAATCCTTCATTAAAGTCAGTGTCGGCAGGGAAAAATCAATCAATTTTTCACGGCGAATAAGAATCGTCAGTGCGGCACATGACGAGAACATCCAGGCACACACCGACGACAAGGCCGCGCCTTTAATGCCCAACTCAGGGAAAGGACCCAAACCAAAAATCAGCAGCGGATCCAAAATACCGTTAATAAATGCAGACACCGACATGATAAAACTGGGGGAGCGCGTATCACCGCTGGCACGCAAGGCGCCATTACTCACCATGGGAATCACCAGAAACACAATACCCAACAACCACACGGACATGTATTGGCGAATATAGGGCATCAATTCCGGGCCCGCACCCAATGCCGTAAAAAGTGGCTCAATGGCAAAATACCCCGCGCCCGCCAAGCCGCCTAAAATCAGTACGGAGAACATCAGACTGTGTGTGATAATACGCCGCGCCAAGGCCTTATCGTTTTGTCCGAATATGTGAGCCAGAATTGCCGACGTTCCCGATGACAAGCCTAAATTAAGCGCGAAAATGCTGGCTGTGATGGGCAAGGTAAACGCCAGCGCGGCCAGCTCATGAGCACCCAGCAAGCCAATATAATAGGCATCAACCAAATTGAAGCCCATCACGGCGACGATACCAATCATCATCGGTACCGTCAGTCGATACAGACACAGTCCTACCGGATCAACCAGAAGATTTTGTTTTATTTTAGACACGTAAGTGCGTTGCCTTCGTTAAAAGAAATAATAACAATCCGGGAAAAACCTTATGATGTCTCCCTAAGCATAGCGACCCTGCCATGTTAGCAAATCAGACCGGGCAACGAACGCACTTTTAACGCCGCCTTGATTCCAAAATCCGAGATCCTTTCTTAGTATGCTGATCATTCTGTCTCCCGCCAAAACGCTTGATTGCCGCACCTCAACACCCATTTCTGAATTCACGCAACCAAGGTTTTTAGCAAAAGCCGCCGAACTGATCGATATTATGCGACAGTTCAGCACAGCCGATCTGAAACACCAAATGAAAATCAGCGAATCGTTGGCGCAATTAAATGCGCAGCGTTTTCAGCAGTGGCAAACACCGTTTAGCCTTGAACAAGCCAAACAAGCCATTTTTGCCTATCAAGGCGATGTTTACACCAGTCTGGATGCACCTTGTCTGCACAGCGATGAAATACATTATCTGCAAACACATCTGCGTATTTTATCCGGTCTTTATGGCCTGCTACGTCCCTTGGACCTCATTATGCCGTATCGCCTGGAAATGGCTTTGCCTGTGCACACAGCCCATGGCAACAGCTTGTATCAATTCTGGCGCAAAAAAATCACCACTGCGCTGAATGCAGAGCTCCAAACCATGGATTCTCCTGTTCTGATCAATCTCGCCTCAAACGAGTATGCCAAAGTAATCAACACAGCCGAACTCAAGGCAAGCATCATCACGCCCGTGTTTCAAGAGCATCACAAGGGACACTACAAAATTGTCAGCCCCCATGCCAAAAAAGCGCGTGGCGCCATGGTGCGTTTTCTTGCTACACAACACACCAAAGAGGTCTCGCTTATTCAGGAATTCAATCAACTCGGTTACCGTTATCAAGCACAACGTTCCACAAATACCGAATGGATTTTTAGTCGTGATACCGATCCCTCCTGACAGCCTATACCGCACAATGACAGAAACACATCAACAAGGCATTCATCTATACTGTGGTGACATTTACGAAACATTGAATGCCATAAAATACCCAAAGCGCCGGGCACTTTTTTCGGGTACGAACCTCCACTGGCCGAGAGCTGCATGCAAGCACTAAAACTCCTGTTTGCCCTTATTACTTTTTGCGCGTGCCACTGGACAATGGCAGCCAATTGCACGGATGGCACGGTGCTTATCTCCGGCGAACCGACCTACCCGCCGCTGTCATGGCGACACCAGGATGGAAAATTAAGGGGCGCCAGCATTGACCTGGTCAAAGATATTTTTGCCGAAAAAAACATAAAAGTGCTCACCGATGCCGGCGGCCCATGGAAACGTATCGTGCTGCGCGCCAAACAGGGCAAGGTTGATATGCTTGTGGGCATACGACGCACGCCCGAACGAGAGGCCTTCCTGCGTTTTATTGACCCACCCATTACCCCCGCCGCTCAAGCCATTTTTATCCGCAAACAAGATGAGTTTTCATACGGCGAATGGGCCGATCTGAAAGGAAAGGTGGGCGGCACCACTTTAGGTGTCAGTTTTGATGGGGAGTTCGATGCTTACGCCAAACAACACTTGCACATTGAGCAGGTCAAAACGGTTGAACAAAACTTCAAGAAACTGGCAGCGCATCGAATCGATTACATTCTGGGTCCATTATTGCCCACACTTCTTTATGCTGAAAAATCAGGTGACCGTTATAAAATAAAATTTATTCGTACACCCTTTATGATTATCAATGAATACGTGGCATTTTCAAAACAGTCCGATTGCCAGCAATATGCACCTTATTTTGAAAAACGTATTGCTGAAAAAATTGCCGAAGGTGCCATGGATGAGTTGCTGGAAAAACAATACTCACTCTGGTAAATGTAATGCGTAGTTTCTTAACATTTTCTCCAGATCAGCGCGGCTTACCGGCTTTGCCAGATAATCATCCATACCAGCAAGCGTTGCTTTATCACGCTCAATCGACAAGGCGTGCGCGCTTAATGCAATGATACGCAGTCTGGTTTTTGTCGTCTGAGTGCTTTTTTGCATCGCTCTGATTCGGCGGGTTGCCTCCCATCCATCCATTTCAGGCATTTCACAATCCATCAGAATCAAATCAAAGGGCCCGTTTTCCTCGTAACACTCACAGGCTTGACGCCCATTATTCACCACGACGGGTTCAATACCCAATTTTTTCAGCAAGCCTTTAATCACCAACTGATTCACCTGATTATCTTCAGCCACCATCACTTTTAAGTGCGAAAACGCTTGCCTGACATCGTTAACGATGTGCTTGTTCTGCATAGTGACTTGCTGCTGACATGCGTCAACTTTAGTTAATGTGTCACGCAACAAGGTGGCTGTAACGGGTTTTTCCATGAGGACAATCCCGTCACGCTTAATCATTTCCCCCGACGTCAGATAACGGTGAGGCAGCATTAACACAACACACGCGCGACCAAGCAGATCCTCCTGGTATAAGGCGCGCACGAACTGATCTTCTTTGTTGTCAGGCAAATTGACATCAATCCAGACCACATCAAAAGTGTTGCCCTCTTTTTTTTCTGCGGTCAACAGCGCCTTTGCATCATCGCCAGTCGATACAGCCATCACCTCGACACCCCAGCGTCGCAAAATATTTGCCGTGGTATCCAGATCCGTTTGGCGCGAGTCAATCACCAGCATTCGCTGCCCGTTAATTACAAAGGTTTTATCCGACAGCGCTTGCAGATCCTGTTCCGATGGCGCGGTCAATAACACGGTAAACCAGAACGTGGTGCCCACATCTTTCGTGCTCGATAAACCGATCTGCCCACCCATCATTTCAGCCAGGCGTTTGGAAATAACCAAACCCAATCCAGTGCCACCGTATTTACGTGTTGTAGAAGAATCTGCTTGCGAAAATGATTTGAACAATTTTTCTTGTTCAGTTGGCGTCATGCCAATACCGGTATCAGCCACTTCAATTCGCAGCAAATATTCTTTGGACGATTGATTGTCGAGAAAAACGCGCACGCTGATACTGCCTTTTTCAGTGAACTTAAACGCGTTTCCCAGCAGATTCACCATGATCTGCCGGATGCGTCCCTGATCACCGCGCACTTTTAAAGGCGTATTGGGCAGAATATTAATGGACAAAGCGATTCTTTTTTCTTCCGCCTGGAAAGAAAACAAAGCAAGACAATCATCCAGCAGCATTTCCAGATCAAAGAGCTGCGATTCAATAGTCATCATGCCGGCTTCTATTTTCGAGTAGTCAAGCACATCATTGATAACGGTGAGCAATGACTGCCCTGAATTAACAATGGTTTTAACGTAACGTTGTTGTTCACTGCTCAGAGGCGTATCACGCAAGAGCTCCGTCATACCCAAAACACCATTTATGGGTGTACGAATTTCATGGCTCATATTGGCCAGAAATTCACTTTTTGCCAGCAAGGCTTTTTCCAGTTTAAGTGTTCGCTCCTCTACTTTTTTTTCCAGTTCGCGATGGTAACTATTCAACTCGGCATTTTGTTCATTCAAGGTATGCTGCATCGCCACAAAGGTACGCACCAATACGCCGAGCTCATCTTGTCGATTAATCAAATCACTCGCATGCAAGTCAATAAACGATTGATGAGGACTTTGTGCTTTAAAGTCCAGATGCTGCATCGCATCACTGATTATCTCCATGGGTTTACTGACAAGTCGTTTAAGAATAATGAAGAAGATAATCCATAGAAAAAACGTTTTAACGGCAGCGTTAGCCAGTGTAATAAAGAAGGTATACATCGCGCGCTGCAGAACAATGTTAGGACTTGAATACACCACAATGTGACCCACCAACTCACGGCCTTCTATCGCCTTTTCGTAGTAAACAGCCCGATCAAACGCGTACAATTCATACAAGGAGGCTTGCGATGACTCGGTGTTGATGCTTGGAAAGAGGTCTATCCGATTTTTTTTTACCACGCCTTCGGATGCGACTTCAACGACCTCTTCGTCGGGTCGCTGTATATAACCCAGCGCCATCATTTCTGCGCCATCAACATCCAGAATGCGAACACCAAAAATAAAGTCATTGGATAAAATACCTTGCACAGTGGATTTTATTTGTTCGTCATCCAGATTCCAGAATCCCTGCGCCAGAATAGGCTCAAAGGTATCGAGCATGTGTTCTATTTCTGTGCCGAGCCGTTTTTTCTCGTTTTGATATTCCAGTCGTAACTGAATAAAGGTAACACCCACCGCCACCACAAAGTACAGTGTCAGCGCGATACGCAATATACGCGCTGCCAAAGGTGATACGACCGGATTCAGGGCATTCTTTATCGCCAGGGGATCGCGTTCTTTTTTATTTATTTCAGGAGGCTGAACCAAGTGAAATTGTCTCATGTTCTAATTGTACGGTTTTACTCATGGCATGTAGTATCCAACCATGCAGCACCCAAACTGCCTCCAGTATAGCAAGGCTACCTCCCCCACCTTACGCTTTATGACCGCCCGGGTTAACGACAAAAATAAAATCCCGGGACAACTTTTACCCGGAACCGTGCAATAAACAAGGATTTCGAGTACACTTCGTGCTCATGGGTTATAAAAGACCGATGTTTTAATTTTTAACAACAAATAAAAAGGTAGCCGTTGAAGCAATTTTTAAATCAGATTATCGCCCGCAATAAAAAAAATAAATCCGAAAATACCCCGCAGCACGGCGTGATCGCACCAAACTCACTCGTCATTCCGGAGACTACGCCGTCCAACGATGACACGCTCGCAGATCAAAAAAAACATTCGCCGCCAAATCATACAGCAGCGCAATGGCTAAAAACCATGCAACAGGCACCGCTGCAAGAAGGCACAACCCGTTTTATTGATCTTGATCTTCACCCCGATTTATTGCATGGCATCTTTGACCTGGGTTTTCATTACTGCACACCGATTCAGGCGCAAACGCTGCCAAAAACCCTGTTACGCGCCGATGCCATTGGTCACTCTCAAACGGGCACAGGAAAAACCGCCGCATTCCTGATTACGATCATCAACACCTTGCTCACTAATCACAATCAAGAAACACGTTACGCCGGTGAACCCCGTGCGGCAGTGATTGCACCCACACGCGAACTGGCCTTGCAAATTGCCAAAGATGCCAAGGCCTTATGCAAATACACCCGTCTGAATATCGCCACGCTTATTGGCGGCATTGATTACGAAAAACAACGTTCGTTAATCCAGAATCAGGTCATTGATATTGTCATTGCTACACCCGGACGCCTGATTGATTTTCTCTACCAGAAAGCGCTGTATCTTGATCAAGTCGAAGTGCTGGTGCTCGATGAAGCCGATCGCATGCTGGACATGGGCTTTATGCCACAGGTCAGGCAAATCGTTAACGCCACACCGCCCAAAGAAAGTCGCCAGACCCTCTTGTTCAGCGCCACCTTTCCAAGTGAAATTCTGAGTTTGGCCGAACGCTGGACCGAGCAGCCCATTACCGTAGCCATCACGCCTGAACACGCAACCACCCAAAATATCCATCAACAATTTTATCTTGTCAGCGGCAATGAAAAGTTCAGGGTTTTGCTGAATATTCTTCGTCAGGAAGAGGCAAAACTGGTCATTATTTTTGTTAATCGACGTAATGAAACCCGACGCATTTGCGACTATTTAAATAAAAACGGGATTCATGCCGCCATGCTCTCTGGCGAGATTGCCCAAAATACCCGGCTGAAAACCCTTGAGTCCTTTCGCAGCGGAAGAATTCCGGTACTGGTTGCCACCGATGTCGCGGGCCGTGGAATTCATATTGATGACATTAGCCATGTGATTAATTTTTCTTTGCCCGAAGATCCGGAAGACTATATTCATCGTATTGGCCGAACGGGCAGAGCAGGCTCAAGCGGGATTGCCGTCAGTTTTGCGTGTGAAGATGATTCTTTTCTCATTCCCGCGCTGGAAAAACTACTCGGCGAAACGATCAAGAGTCAGCGTCCACCAGACAATCTACTGCGCTAATCCGTGGTGATCGTCTGGCGTTTAATCACAGCGCCCCGTATAATTGCTCTACTTTTTTTAAGGTGCTCCCGCTACAAACCTGGCTCAGCACGCAAACATACGTTAGTAACCATGCAAAACCCACGTACTGACGCATGGTAGCAATCACTCATTTCCAGGCACGAAAAGCGAAAGTAGTTTCTTTCGCTGGTAGCGGAAACGGATCGTCCCTCATAATTCACAGCCCTACAGGCATTTCTGAGCCGAACTCTTTGAATGGATTTCATTGCTAGACTCTAATCAAATCATCCTTGACGTATAGGTGGCGAGGTTCCAGATTGTCATTTGACCAGTATTCTTCCAGCACAGACCTGCAGACGGCTTTACTCAGAACAGGGTATCAAACTGCCCGTCCGGTGCAACAGGCTATCCTGTCGCGTTATGCGCAGGGTGAAGATCTCTTTATCAGTGCGTCAGCCGGTTCAGGCAAAACCACAGCCTGCCTGATTGCTGCGCTTGAACAGTTGTTACGCACGGATTCAAAGAAAGACAACTGCGAACACCCACGCGTGATCATCATGGTTCCGGGGCGCGAACAAGGTCATCATGTGATTCGCACCTTCAAGGAAATCAGCCGTTTCATTCCCAAGACGCCGTCTATCGCCCTGTGCCCCAATCCTTACAGATTGGTCGAAGATGAAGAGTCGATTCAGCCACGTACTTTGAGTTCCGTCGATATCGTGGTGGCTACGCCCGAAAATCTGGTCGACTGTATTAAAGAAGGCAAAATAACCCTAAACGGTGTCCGAACCATTATCTATAAAAATGCTGATCAACTGCTGGACGCCGGCTACTGGCATGAAATGGACCGTATTCACCAGTCCTTGCCGCCAGCGCATCAATCTGTTTTTCTGGCGACACATAATTACGAAGGGGATTTGGCCGAAATTTCCCGCCTGCTTCAGAATGCGCCGTTTAAATACAGCGCAGACAATGACACTAAATCGTATCGAATCAGTGAGCGTATTCATATTGCTGACAGCTTTGCGCACAAGAAAGCCTTACTCGATTTTATTGTGCGTGACGGCGAGGTGACTGTTGCGGTCATTATTACCAATACCGCCGTCTGCGCCAAAAAGCTTTCGTCCTACCTGCAACAGGAGCAACTGCCCAATACCCTGCTTTCACGTCAGGGTGCGGTAATTGCCGACCTTGCACTAACAGCCAGCCAGAAAAAATACCTGCCCATTATTTTGATCGGAACCCATGATTGCATCCGGGCTCATCATCCCCGAGCCAGTCATCTGATTAATTTTAATTTTCCACGTTGCCCAGACGACTATTTTGGTCGTTTTAATTATTTAAACGCCAATCTGGCACATCCGGCGATCATTTCACTGGTCGATAAAAGCGATCAGAAAAAATTGAGTCTACTTGAGAATTCGCTTGATAAACCTCTGTTACATGGCACTATCCCCGGCTTAGAGCCAAGATCAACACTCAAAAATAAAAAGGGCAAATACGGTCGGCCGCATAAAGACCGTATGCCGTCACAAAGCACCATTGAGAGACCCGCCGAATACAGTGGTTACATGCGCTCCAATACGCGTCGTGGTCACAATGCGCCTTTCAAAAAAGCTCCGAACGAAGACAGCAACACCAAGCCGCTTGTTTCAGCTCAAGTACCAGGCAAAACAGCACTTGTTGCCAAAAAAAATCGTACGGTAAAAAACGCAAGCCCCTCGCAGGGTCAACGTCCAATGGGTTCACAGTTCGGCCGGCAGGACGCACGTCCAACGCAAAACCGCTACCAGACCCATTACGCCGAAGCCGAACCTGCTCAAAAACAAAAAAGCGAACCGGTCATCAAGGTACAGAAAAAACCTTCACTGACAGCTGAAAAAAGTTCGACAATTGTCGAGAAAATAAAATCCTCCCGAATCGCCGGCAAACTCGGCTTGAGTAAGAAATAAGAAAGTGTAATTATTCAGCGCACCATTCTTACCCAGCCCCGGGGCAGCCATGGAAACGTTCAGTCAATGCTCTGAAAAAAATGGTGCGCATGAAGGCTAAACTAAAGATCCTGCTGATCAGCGATCAAGTGCCCGGCCATGTCAGCCAAAGCAAAGGCCTGCTTGTCCTCATGGCCGAGCATTATGCTATTGACTTGCAAACAGTCACTGTTCGCCTCAAACAACGTAATTTAAGCCGCTTGCTGCTGAGTTTCTTGCTTAACCACCTATCCTTCAACTGGATCACTCGACTCACCCTGGCCCTGCACCAGCATGACTTCAACCCGCAGTTTGAACCGGATCTTATCGTCTCAACAGGAGGCAACAGCGCTTTTTTTAATATTGCCCTGCGTCGACACTATGGCTGCAAGAATCTATTTATCGGCTCGCTCAGACATCTGCAAGCCAGACATTTCAGCGCCGTACTCACGCTGGAAGCCATTGGCAGCGCCAACAATATTGTCATGACCGTAACGCCCATGCCCATCACGCCCGAACAAGCCACCGTACAAGGCAAGGCCTATCTGAGCAGTCATGGCCAGCCCGGCAAAACGCTGTGGGCCATCGTTATTGGGGGCGATGGCGCAGGTTATCATTATCAGCCAGACGACTGGCTGCAACTGGCGCAGGCACTGAGCCAGCTTGCCGCGCAACACCAGATTCAATGGTTACTCACCACATCCAGACGCAGCGGTCTTGACGCCGAACAGCTTTTGCAAGCGGCCCTTCCGGCAGAGATTCTCTTTGATGCCGTGTGGTATAAGCAAAACCCACGCAAAGTGATGCTCGACTTCCTGGGCGCGGCAGAACGTGTTTTTTGCACTGTCGATAGCATGTCGATGATTATGGAAGCCATTAACGCGGGCAAAGAGCCCTGTGTACTTGCGCCAGAAAACGGCAAGGCGGACGAACGTTACTTGAATGCGCTGAGTCAATTCGAGCACTTGGGTTTAATCCATAAAGTCAGCATCAAACAGCTGGCCAACGAGCCCTTGCCAAACCTGCGCGCTGACGCACCGGGACTTGCCTTCTACCGACAAGAGCTGCTAGAACGTATTGTGGCTCTTATAGAGCCTCACCCTCACAGCAGGAATTAAACAAACGGGCCATGAAGATTTATCTTGTGGGCGGCGCGGTCCGCGACCAGCTGCTGAATATTCCAGTAAAAGACCGCGACTGGGTCGTGGTCGGCGCCAGCTCGCAAGACTTGCTAAGTAAGCATTACATTCCTGTGGGCAAGGATTTCCCGGTGTTTCTCCACCCCAAAACCAAAGAAGAATATGCCCTGGCCCGCACGGAACGAAAATCCGGCACAGGCTATACCGGTTTTCAATGTATCAGCTCACCCGATATCACGCTTGAAGAAGACTTGCTGCGACGGGATTTGACCATCAACGCCATCGCCCAGGACACTGACGGCACGCTCATTGATCCCTTCCATGGTCAGCAGGATCTGAAACAGCGTGTATTGCGCCACGTGTCGCCAGCCTTTCGTGAAGATCCCTTACGTATTTTAAGAGTGGCGCGTTTTGCTGCCCGCTTCGGCTCTCTGGGTTTTTATGTCGCCGATGAAACAATGACATTGATGCGCCTGATGGTGGCTGACAATGAACTGCAGTGCCTGCCTGCTGAACGGCTATGGAGCGAAATACAGCGCGCACTCGCTGAACCCACGCCAACCCGTTTTTTTGAAGTACTGCGCGACTGTGGTGCACTGCAACAGATTTTACCTGAAATAGACGCCTTGTTTGGGGTACCACAACCCGAACAACACCACCCCGAAATTGATACCGGCATGCATACACTGATGAGTCTGACGCAAGCCGCTCAATTAAGTCCATCGCCGCTCATTCGTTTTGCCGTTCTCACTCATGACTTGGGCAAAGGCACTACACCACAAGCTGAATGGCCCCGACATATCGCGCATGAACAACGCAGTGTTGGCTTGATTGATCAACTTGCCAAACGTTTACGTATTCCAAGGGATTACCACAAACTCGCCAGAAACGTAGCCCGTTTTCATACGCACTGCCATCGCGCTTTTGAATTAAGACCCGAGACGCTGATCAAAACGCTGGAAGAATTAAACGCCTACCGTCAGCCCGAACACATGGATGCGTTTTTGCTGGCCTGCGAAGCCGATGCCCGTGGTCGCAGTGGTTTTGAGACCCGGCCTTACCCCCAGGCCGACTGGTTTCGCTCGGTACTCAAGGCCACGTCGTCTATTGATGTGCCCGCCTTGCAAGCCGCTGGTTTCGAGGGCAAGGCACTGGGCAATGCCATACACCAACAGCGTATTACACTTGCACGCCACTTAAGAGAAAACCATGCCCTCAATCAGCAGCCCACTACCCCCTAATACAGCACCTGTCGCTCTGGTCACGGGTGGCGCCAAAAGAATAGGGGCCCAGATCTGCCAAACCCTGCATGCACGCGGTTTTAATATTGTGCTGCATTACCGCCATGCCGAAGAAAGCGCCAGAGAACTCGCCCACCGTTTAAACGACCAACGACCTGATTCCTGTATCGCGCAGCAGGGCGAACTGACATCCCTGCATGAGGTAGAAAAACTCGCCCAAACAGCCTGTCAGGCTTGGCAACGACTGGATCTTCTGGTTAATAACGCCTCCCGCTTTTATGCCACACCCTTTGAACAGGCCACAGAAGAAGCCTGGCATGACTTACTGGGCAGCAATCTCAAAGGGGCTTTTTTTCTGTCACGGCAGGTCGCGGCCGAACTCAAAAAGCGGCAGGGAAATATTGTTAATATCGTTGATGTGTATGCGCAATCGCCGTTGAAGGATCACAGCATTTACTGTATTGCCAAAGCAGGACTCGTGGCCATGACGCGATGTTTGGCGCTGGAATTGGCACCCGCCGTGCGAGTTAACGGCGTTGCGCCCGGCGCTATTTTGTGGCCTGCCCATGAAGAGGCCTCAAGCGCCGACACGCAGAAAAAAATCATTGATCGCACCTTGCTTGCCCGTCAGGGTCACCCGGTCGACATTGCCAATACGGTGGTTTTTTTAGCGCAGGCACCGTTTATCACCGGTCAGATTATTGCGGTCGATGGTGGACGTTTCACTTATTGAGACAGGTTTTTACCTCGCCAGATAAAGGACACCGGCCACAGTGCTTGCGAACCCTGATCAAAATTCTCCCACAGATCGCGATAGCTTTTTTGTATTTCAGGATGCAGCGTATCAGGAATTAATTCTGCCAGGGGTTTGAGCACAAAGGCATGCTGGGTGATTTCGTCACGTGGTAATTTGACACCATCAATACAGCCCACACACTGATCATACATCAGGACATCAACATCCAGCGTGCGCGCACTGAAGCGTGGCGCTTGACGATCGCGACCATTGTCTTCTTCCAGCTGTCGCAGCAAGTGCACCAGCGGCCCGACCGCCAGTTCTGTATAAAAACACACTATCATATTCAGAAAGTTTTCACCCTCAAAACCAACGGCGTGGCTTTCATAAACCGATGAGCACTGCAAGGGCGCAAATAAGTGGTTCAATCGTTCCAGCGCCGCCAGAATATGGATTTCACGATCAATATTACTGCCCAGGCTCAGATACACCACCGCCATCAAGTACGTACTCCGCGTTCGATTTCCACGCCCACATCAACAGCACCCCGAACCGCGCCGGGTTTTCCCAGACGCAAACGCACCCACGGTACATGAAATTCGTTGCGCACAATGGTGGTAATTTGTTCAGCCAGCGCCTCTATCAGCAAGAACTGGCTTTGCTCGACAAAACTGATAATCCGTTTAGCCACCGCTTTATAATCAAGCGTATCTTCAATGGCATCTGTCTGGGCCGCCCGGTGAATGTCATGGGCCATGTCCAGATCAATGTTAACCACTTGTTTGATGCTTCGTTCCCAGTCGTAAATACCAATCACCGTTTCCACTTGTAAGCCACGAATGTACACAATATCCATAAAAGTCCTTCAATACGTACCTGCGTCCAGCACTGAATGCCTGTGCATTTTTTAAATAAATGGGATAATCTTGCTTCAAATTATAATTTGAGAGTTTAGCGTGGACATCCCTTTCATCTTGTTATCTGTCGTGCTGTGCATTTTGGCTTATTTGCTAGGCTCTGTCTCTACCGCCATTATCGTCTGCAGGGTGTTCGGCTACCCCGACCCCCGCAGTGAAGGTTCAAACAATCCCGGCGCCACCAATGTGTTGCGCATTGCGGGTAAAGGGCCCGCCCTGTTGACACTTGCCGGGGATGTAGGCAAGGGTATTCTGCCGATTGTGATCGGTCGTTACCTTTTGCCCGATGATCATCTGCTTGCGGTGATGGGGCTGTGTGCTTTTCTGGGTCATTTATTCCCGCTGTATTTTAATTTTGAAGGCGGCAAAGGCGTGGCCACCGCTCTGGGAGTAATCACCACACTGTCATGGCCTATTGGCCTTGCCATTATGCTGATCTGGCTCATTGTTGCCATTCTGGGTCGTTTTTCTTCGCTGGCTGCACTCATCAGCTGGGCCTTGGCCCCTCTATTGGTGCATCTCTATCAGCCGGCCCTGTTTTATCCCGTGCTTGTAATGACCGTACTGCTGATTTACCGTCATCATGCCAATATCAAAAAACTTTTGGCCGGTACAGAAAGTCGTATCGGTGAGAAAAAAACAACAGCGTGAGAAAAGGGGCCATTCAATGGGTGGGCACGACCTGTCAGCTTATTCTTACTGAACTAAACACTTGAGAAAAAAGTTCGACCTCTTCAAATTATAAAAAAAATATCACCAGCTGGATGCGCAATGAACAACAAGGACTTTATCTTTCACGAAAAATTGGGAAGTAGCCTGACTGCCGATATTTTTAGAGGCGAATCAATCCGCCAGCCAGGGCAGGCCTTGCGACTCAAAGTGATTAAACCCCGTTTCACCGCTCAAGACACCGAGTCTCATTTGCAGCAACAGCTGTCTTACCTCGCACAGCTGAATATTGCACAGGTCACTGTGCCCACCCTGCATACTGAAGGAGGCTCACTGATTCTGGCGCAAGCCCTGCCTCAGGCGCAAACACTTGACAGCTACTTGCAGCAACATAGAGCGCTGAGCATTTTGGCCACACTGGAGCTTGGCATTGCGCTGGCCGGCGGTCTGGCAGAAAGGCATAAAAAGAACTGGATTCACAAAGGTGTCAAACCCGGCAATATCCTGCTATCGACAGATTTCAGCCCTATTGAACTAATAGATGATGTGCGCATCCTTGAGGGCAATCAGTTCGGCCAATTTATTAACGATGCCGACTATTGCCAGCAGTCCCTGCCATATCACTCACCAGAGCAAAGTACTCATGTCCGCCTGGGTATTGAGTACAACAGTGATTTGTACTCGCTGGGCGCTGTACTTTATCACTGCTTAACGGGGAAACCTCCTTTCTTTTCGTCCGATCCATTAAGCCTTATTCATTCTCATTTGGCTGAAATACCCGTACCCGCGATCGATCTGCGTCCTGAGTGTCCGCCATCGCTGTCCCAGATCGTCGCTCTTCTACTGGAAAAAAATCCCGATAAACGCTACCAAACCGCATCCGGACTCAAAGCCGATCTGCACTTGCTCATGGATAAAATCAGAAATAATGAATCAACAGTCTTTGAGCTCAAGCAACACGATCACCACCACCTTATCACGCCACCGTCGATCATGCTGGGGCGGGAGCAGGAGCAACAGGACTTGCTCGATATGTACCAGCACGCCTGTAGTGGGCAGTTTGGTATTGCATTTATCAGCGGTCACTCGGGCATAGGCAAATCCCGCCTGGTTGAAGCACTGGAACTGCCCATCATTACCCGCCAGGGACATTTCATCTCGGGGAAATACAACCAGTTTTCCAGACATCAACCCTACAGTGCGCTGGCTCAAGCCATTGGCAAACTTATTCGTCAGATCATGACCGAAGACGACGCGCAATTGGCCTTATGGAAACAGCGAATTCTGGAAAAAATCGGCGCTAACGGTCAATTGCTGATTAATATTATTCCTGAAATTGCCTTTCTCATTGGTCCTCAGCCAAGCAGCACGCCTTTGCCGCCCTTGGAAGCACAAAAACAGTTTCATGCGCTTTTTTGCCGTTTTTTAGGTGCACTGGCGAATGCCCAAAGTCCCCTGGTACTTTTTATCGACGATTTGCAATGGTGTGATGACGCCACGCTGGATATTCTGGAAAACATTAGCACTGACCCGACTCATTACCCTTATTTGTTTCTTATCGTTGCCTACCGAAGCAATGAAATCAGCTCTGCGCATCGTATTTATTCGATCAAGAACAGTCTTGTCTATCAGACCCATCCCTTTGTGCACATTAATTTAAAGGCGCTGGATAAAACGGCCATCAATGAGTTGCTCGCCAACATTCTTAATACCTACACGTCCCGTACGCAGGACATCACCGAATTTCTCTACCCTGTCACCGGTGGCAATCCCTTGCTCGTTTACGAAAGCCTGCGCTGGTTATATGAACAAGGCGGGCTGTTCCTGAGTGAAGACGGCCAACAATGGCATTGGCAGGCCAGTAATCTGCGTCATCTGCATTTGCCAGATACAGTGCAATCGCTGTTTCTGGAAAAATTAAAACAGTTACCGCAAAACGCACAAACACTGCTGGCCACGGCGGCCCTGTGGGGGGGCCGTTTTGAAGCACAGGATCTGGCCGACAGCCTTGATATGGGCTTGAATGAACTCTTCACTACGCTCGCCGATATTCTGGCGCAACACATCCTGCTCATAGACAAAACAGAACTGTATTTTTTCCACGATCAACTACAGGCAGCCGCCACACATCTTTTCAGTGATGAACAAAAATACCAGAGCCACCAAAAAATCGCCCGTCATCTGATCAGAAAATTTCAGGACAGTACACAAAATCAACACACCGCCGACAAGGCACACTTGCTTTTTGCCATTGTCGAACATTTGCAGAAGGGACGCGTATCACAGGCTACCGAAGAGCAATTACTTGAAGAAGCACGATTTAACTATTTGGCGGGCCTGGCGGCGATGAACGCATTGGCGCATCAGGAAAGTTACCACTATCTGACATACAGCTCCGAATTGACATCTACCCACCATTGGCAGCTTGATTATCCCTTCATGCGCAGTCTGCACAAACATCTGGCGCGTGCGGCCTTGATTCTGGGCGAACAAACAAAGGCCCGGCTTATCGTCACAACAGCATTACAATTCGCGCAAGACAACATGGATCGCGCCCAGTTTTTGCTGGAACAAATCACCATAAGTAATTCGTTAGGTCATTTTAATGCGTCTGTAACTATGGGACGGGAAGGCTGTCAACTGCTCGATTGCACTCTGCCCGAAACCGAGCAGGACATACTCACAGAGACCACTACACTTGTTGTCCCATTGGTAAACCCCAACGTTATGGTGACATTTGCCTCGCTGCCAGAGGCTACTGATCCCAAAACCATTACTATGTTAGATCTATATTCAGAACTACTGGCTCCGAGTTTTCTTTCAGGCCAGTTTAACCTTTATTTTCTTTTGAGCGGCCGAGCCATCGCACTTGCTTTGCAGCGGGGTCAAATAGCATCCACCTGTTCGCCATTGGGAACACTCGCATTTTATTTTTATGCGCAAAACAGGTTTGAACTGGCCCTGCAATATGAGAACCGGATGCTGGCCTTGGCAGAACAAAATCCTGAGACATTGAGCTCTATTCGTGCACTGACACAAGGGCTGTGGGTGACACTGCACCACACACACCCCATAGATGAACTTCAGACTCTGGCCCTCAACAATATCCGTCACGGGATTAAACGTGGGGAATTGAATTACACTGGCCTTACCCACGTTGCCTTGGTGTGGTATCAACTCACCCAAGGCGAAGATCTTGCCAAAATCCAGCGACACATCAACGATTGCGTTACTTTTTGCACACGCTTTCATTTGAGTCTACCCTTGGCGATTAGCGAAAGCATGCAGTATGCCCTCACCTCACTATGGACAGACTCGTCTGTAACGGACACGCAAAACGAGATAACGGAAAAATTGCAATCATGGGGGAACGAAGAGTATTTCGCTCCGCTAGCAACCTACTTTTGTTACAAGGCCATGATGGCCTATTTTTCCGGTGACTATGCCAGAGCAGAATTGCTTTTTATACAGGCTGAATCTCACCTTGCTGCCCTATCCGGCACCGTGATTGCCCGTTTATGGGTGGTTTACCGTTATTTGTGTGGTTTGAAAACCGGCACTAATTCTCAGCAAGCAGCACAATTGCAACAGGTAAGAGAGTGGGTCTCCCATGGCGATATGCTCAAACCGTATTTGGCGCTTATGCAAGCCGAAACAATAGCCCTAGACGGCTCGCCGGACGCTGTACGCAACAGTTTCTTAATAGCGATTGATAGCGCCCATGCACAGAATTATTGTTTTCTGGAAGCGCACTTACATCACCGACTTGGCAGCTGGCTGGAACAACAGTCACAGCACAGCAGCGCCATGTATCTGGCTCAAGCTCTTCGACTTTATAAAAACTGTCATGCCGATTTTTTTGCGCAACAGTTGATGGCGCGTTTTGAGCTAACGCCACTCATTGTTAACGTAAATCAATCCGTAGACGTCGAATCTTCGCAACAAGAAAAACTCGACAGCGCCTTTCTGCTGCAAGCCACGCAAAGCATCATGCAGGAACGCGACTTCAACACCCTGATCCAAAAAGTGCTCGCAACCGCCATGGAGCGTGTGGGTGCCAAAACGGGTTATTTGTTAACGCTGGAACAGGGCACCTTGACTGTGCGCGCCATGGGTAAAAAAAATGCGCACATCCAAACAAAACTGGTCACCCAGGATGCCGTCACCGCTGAAAATTTTTGTATTGAAATTGCACGTTATACCTTGCGCAGCAATTCAGTTGTTGTATTAGAAAATGCGTCCACGAGTGGTGAATTCACCCATTCACTTGCCGTCAGGCGGTATCAGCTTAAATCCGTTTTAGCTATCCCGCTGATCAATCAGGGTCGGACATTGGGGCTGATTTATCTTGAAAACTCGCTTATTCCTGCCGTTTTTGATACGCAGCAAGTCGCCTTGATCAGCCTGCTGACCACCCAGGCAGCCATTGCCCTAGACAATAGTTTGCTGATCAGTGACTTAAAAAATACACAAAACATATTGTCGCAACGCGAGCAAAACCTGGCCATCACCTTGAACAGTATTGGCGATGGTGTGATTGTAAGCGATGCATCAGGGCATGTAACACTGCTGAATCCTATCGCAGAAAAATTGACCGGCTGGCATTTTAATGAAGCTAAAGGAAAACCGGTTCGTGCCATTTTTAACATCATTGATTCCAACACAAAGGACTTGATACTCAATCCTGTTGATAAAGTCTTGTCCACCGGCGAAACAGTGTACCTGAGCAATCACACCACGCTCATTGCAAAAAACGGACAACAACACCATATCGCTGACTCCGCCGCGCCCATTCGTGACCCTAACAATCAAATCATGGGCATGGTTCTGGTATTTAATGATGTCACTGAGGCCTACCGTTTACGCAAGGAAATTGCCGACAGTCACAAAAAACTCTCACAAGTGATGGGTGACATGCATGCCATGGTGGCCACTCTGACTCCCGATGGCGCAATTACCTTTATCAACAACAAGCCCCTCTGCCTGGCCAGCATGAGTCACGCGAATGTTCTCAACCAGAAGCTGTGGAAAAGTTTCTGGTTTAACTATGACAAAAGTGTTCAACAACAGGTGCAAAATGCCTGTCAAAGCGCTGCAGCAGGCAATCAGGTTTATTGTGACTTGCCCATGCAAACCCTCGACGGGCTGATCTGGATAGAATTCGGTTTGCATCCTGTCAAAGATGATAAGGGTGACGTCGAACTGCTTGTCTGGGAAGGGCGCGACATTACCAGCCGAAAATTAGCCGAAGATACGCTCAAAGAACAAAAGACCGAACAGAGCCTGATTCTTAACAATCTCGCTGATGCCGTTATCACCATTGATAGTAAGGGCAGAATACAAAGCTTTAATTCAGCCGCTGAAAAAATATTTGCTTACAGCGCAGATGAAATCATGGGGCAAACGGTCAACACGCTGATGACATCCTCCGATGCAGGCAATCACGATCAATACATGGGCAATTATTTCCGCAGTGGTAAATCAAAAATCATGGGCATTGGTCGGGAAATGTCCGCCAAACGAAAAAATGGCGAACGTTTTCCAATACATCTTTCCATCGCTGAACTACCACCGGCCATTGATGGCGGCAAACGCTTTGTTGCCTCCATTCAGGATTTAACCCAGCGCAAGCAGCAACAGGAAATTCTTCAGCGCAGCCAAAAAATGGACGCGCTGGGTAAACTCACCGGAGGTATTGCTCACGATTACAATAATATGCTGGGCGTTATTCTCGGCTACTGCGATCTACTGGAACCGGCACTGATGGCGCAAGCAAAACAATTAAATTTCCTGAAACAGATTCGTCATGCCGGCGAGCGAGGCACCAAGCTAACGCAAAAATTACTCTCCTATTCGCGACAAAAACCGGCCGATGCGGACGTAGTTAACATTAACCAGCTGCTGCTGGCGCAGCAGGAAATGCTGGCAAAAACCTTAACTGCCCGCATTCAGCTCACTATGCAACTCAATGCTGCGCAGGATAGCATCAAGGTCAATCTGGGTGATCTGGAAGACTGCATTTTAAATCTCTGCATCAACGCAATGCATGCCATGGAGGATATGGGTCGTCTTACGCTAAAAACCCAAACTATTAATTTGGATGCCAAAAATGCCGTGGTATTGAATATACCTGAGGGGCAGTACGTGGTATTGACTGCAGAAGACACCGGCGTTGGCATGAGCGAAGAAATTAAAAGCAGGATTTTTGACCCCTTTTTCAGCACCAAAGGCGACAAAGGAACCGGTCTGGGTTTAAGCCAGGTCTATGGTTTTATGGAGCGCAGCAGGGGTGCCATAAAAGTCTTTTCCGAACTCGGACACGGCGCGACTTTTTCACTTTATTTCCCCGTTTACACAAAAAACAACTTAACAAGCAACCCCGGCAATAGCCAGGCATCACTCGATACCGTGACAGGCACGGAAACCATTCTGGTCGTTGATGATGAAATTGCTCTGCTTGAACTCACTAAGGAAATTCTATTACAACAGGGTTATCAGGTACTGTGTGCTGACAATGCATCGGATGCCATTGAGCTTCTTGGTCGACACACCATTGCCCTGGTATTAAGTGATGTCATCATGCCAGACATGAATGGTTACCAACTCGCACGCTGGATTCAGCAGCACCATCCACACATTCACATTCAGCTGATCAGTGGGTTTGATGATGAAACCGTGTCGAGCGCAACCGATAAAATACTGAATGCACAACGGCTCAGCAAACCCGTTAAAGCCGAACTGTTACTCAGCCGAATCAGAAAACTTCTCGATACACCTATCGAGATTTGAGCCAAATGCTCTAACAGTACCTCGATGCCGGCGACAATGACACTTGATAAAATGGCGCTTGATAATCAGCTTATCAAGAAACGTGTTATTCTCTGAACCCGTGTTTCACACGGTTTCTTTTAATACTTTGACCGTGCTGAAAACAGGCACCGAATCGGGATCATCCAGACTGATAAAGTGACTGGTATTGCGTGTTTCAATCACTTTAAATTGATTACCGGCCTGACGCGCACTCAACAGCATTGAGGCGCGATCAAGCACCGTATCTTTTTCAGCAATTAGAATAATACCGCGCGTGACAAACTGGTAAATACTGTAATCTGTTTTTTGCATCCACTGTTCCAGATCATGGATATTATCCAGAATTGTCTGATAGGTTTTCGGGTTATAAAACAAACCCGCCACCACCTCTTTTTTTCGCTGATTCAGTGGGCGATAAATAATGGGGGCATATAAATCGACAGGAATACGTTTGAGCAGCGGAACAAACAGTGGCAATAAATACAAACCAACAGCACCAAAGGCAAGTTCCAGTGAAGGATGTCCTTTGCCTTGTGGCAAAACCGGCGCTTCCAGAATAATTTCGTGCCGCTGATGCAAGGCTGGATTCTGTTTTACTGCTTCCAGCACCACAGCCCCACCACGTGAATGTCCGTGCACTCGCACTTGATCGGTAGTGACCAGTGTTTGCGTCGCCCAGTTTAATACAGCAGCATCGTATTCCACCGAACCCAGGGCAAAACCGTTTTTATTAAAAAAACCGCAGTTTTCGGCATGATTTGGAATTACCGGTGGGTGATAGTTGCAGCTGTTAACCAGAATAAGTTCAACATCGTCATCATTATAGAGCTGGGTAAAATAACGATGGTCTTCCAGAAAACCAGGCATGGTGATCACGGTCGCCCGTGCCTTAGTTCGCGCTGGTCGATAAGCGACAGTAGAGTCACCTACTTTATACAACTTGCCGGTAAAGGCTTCGTGATTCACTGGCGCCTGCGCAAGAGTACACAAATACTGCCGCAAGACATGCAGCCCGGCGACCAGAACTAAAAACAAAACAACATAGGCAATCGCCATAAATTCAACCCTCTATTTTTTATTATACTTTTGAAAAAAACATGTCTACGCTGGATAATTACATTCCTATGTATTATTTCTCACCCGAATTCTTTTACTTCGCCGGCGGAAACAGTTCATAAGATCGGTACCTCACTTAATAAGTCCGCAACAAATCAAATTGCTTGCAGCGCCCAATCTTCAGCAGAAATTTCATTCGACGTGATTTTATATTCTATCGGATCAAAGGTACGGACGCGTGAGGTATATTCGTGGGCAAACCCCGGATAAAGTGCATGATTGCTGCCGTCAGCATTAAGATACCAACTCTTGCAGCTTCCCGATGTCCAGACAGTGTATTTCATGCGATTCTGCAAACCTTCATTGTAATCGTCCTGAACAGCTTGTTTGACATCAATACTTTTAAGATTCTCATCCTTGAGATATTTAAGCGCTTGCAAAATATAATTAATTTGCGCTTCAGTGTAGATAAGCACAGACGTATGCCCAGGCCCGGTGTTAGGCCCCATAATGGAAAACCAATTTGGAAATCCTGATACGGCAACGCCCTTATAGGCCACCGCACCCTCTGCCCAATCGGCATCAAGTGATCGCTGCTGTGACCCCGTGATTTTAAAAGGTGCAGAAGTCAAACCAAGATTAAAACCCGTGGCCAGAATAACGGCATCAAATTCGTGTGTTCTGCCATCCTTGCTAACAATACCTTGCGCAACGAATTGACGGATACCACTGGTTTCAAGCGTGACATTTTCCCGTTCCAGCGCCGGATAATAGTCACTTGAAATAATCATTCTTTTACAGCCAAACTGAAAATTTGGCGTCAATTTCTTGCGTAATTCCGGACTTTTAACGCTTTTATTCAGATGTCGAGTAGACACTCTTTCAAAAACACCCGACAGTCGTTCAGAGTTGAGAATAATAAATGGCCCCAAGGCCTCGCTGCCCCATAAAAGGCTTCCGCGCGCGATCTTTTGCAGCAATGGCCATTTCGCAAACAAGGTTTTGGTACGATCGCTGATCACCCTGTCATACTTTG
>Ga0209841_1000070_pt1 | contig 23487 bp, 20 predicted proteins | sample GWRWT4_30Apr14_FD_187185 | JGI IMG/M metagenome (GOLD analysis project Ga0209841, IMG submission 187185) | Sand microcosm microbial communities from a hyporheic zone in Columbia River, Washington, USA - GW-RW T4_30-Apr-14 (SPAdes) (version 2) | ecosystem: Engineered > Artificial ecosystem > Sand...
GCGCACCACGGCCTGCCTCTTCACGGGCAGCGTCCGCCCCAACGATCGTCTTCCACGGGGATCGCGACACCACCGTGCACCCGGTCAATGGCGACCACCTGGTGGCTGACAGGTCAGCAGGAACGGTGATGGCGCAGGAGCAGGCGCGTTCAGCCAATGGCCACGCCTACACCCGCCGGCAACACCGCAATGCCGAGGGCCGGGTGGTGGCGGAACAGTGGGTGGTCCATGGGTCGGCGCATGCCTGGTCGGGTGGCCGCGCGCAGGGTTCGTACACCGATGCGAGGGGCCCGGACGCCACCCAGGAGATGCTGCGCTTCTTCAAACGCCACGCTCGCCCCCACAAGCACTGAGGCCCACCACGCTCGGCCGTCAATGCAGGTGGCTGATCAAACGCAGCAACAAGGCCGTGTCACACGGCTTTTGAAGGTACAGGTCGAAATCGGACGAGCTGTCAGACCGCATGCGTTGATCCAAAGCCGTCAAGGCCACCAGGACCAAATGCCGATCCGGCAAAGTCTGCCGCAATTCGCGCGCGGCCTGGTGCCCGTCCATCACGGGCATGTTGATGTCGAGGATCACCGTGTCAGGCTGGAAGCTCTTGGCCAACGCCACGGCCTGGGCGCCGTTGTAGGCGGTGGCCGTCTCGTAGCCGGCCGAATTCAACAGCATGGCCAGGCTTTCGGCCCCATCCCGCCAATCATCCACCACTAAAACCTTGCCCATGCCTACCGCCTGGTTCATAAGTTGCTCCTGATTGAGAAACCGCTGGCTTGAATGAGCCCGCATCCTTGGGTCTGGTCAGGCAAACCGCAGACCCGCATTGAAAGAATGGCCCTTGGCATCGGTCTTGTTGGAGCACAAATGAGCATTCAGGCACGCAACCATGTGCAAACGGCCGGGCAAGGTCAGTCGACCATGGTCTTTGCACATGGCTTTGGCTGCGATCAGCACATGTGGCGGCTCCTGGCGCCCCACTTTCAAAGCCGCTTCAAAACCATCTTGTTCGACCTGGTGGGCAGTGGCAGCTCCGACCTGTCGGCCTATGACCGGGACAAGTACGGCACCTTGCATGGCTACGCCTCGGACCTGATCGAGATCATCGACGAGTTCGCCGATGGCCCCGTGGTTTTTGTGGGGCACTCGGTGAGCGCGTGCATCGGCATGCTGGCCGCCATCGCCGCCCCGGAGCGCTTCGCGGCGCAAGTCATGGTCGGCCCCTCACCTTGCTACATCAACGATGGCGACTACATCGGGGGATTCACCCGCCCCGACATCGACGACCTGCTGAGCACGCTGGAGCGCAACTACCTGGGCTGGTCCAGCACCATGGCCCCGGCCATCATGGGTGCGCCCGAGCAACCCGAGTTGGGCATCGAGTTGACCAACAGCTTTTGCCGCACCGACCCCGACATCGCCAAACACTTCGCCCGCGTCACCTTCCTGTCTGACCACCGGGCCGAACTGAGCCAGGTCACCACCCCTTCGTTGATCCTGCAATGCAGCGAGGACATCATCGCGCCCCAGTCGGTGGGCCACTACATGCACCGCACAATGCCACGCAGCACACTGCGCATCATCGACAACGTGGGGCATTGCCCGCACCTGAGCGCGCCCAGCGCCAGCGCCGATGCCATGGCCGATTTTCTGCGCGAGCTGGAGATCTAGGTGCTGCCCACCGCAGAAATGCTCTTCGAACAGGCCGCCTCCGGCTTGCTGTTGACCAGCACCGATGGCACCATCCTTCGCGCCAATGCCACCTTCTGCCGGTGGATCGGTCAGGACGCCGCCGACCTGATTGGCCAGCGCCGGGTGCAGGAGTTGTTCACGATGGGGGGCCGGGTGTTCTACCAAACGCATTGGTCGCCCTTGCTTCAGATCCAGGGCTCGGTGGCCGAAGTCAAGCTGGACATGGTGCACCGCGATGGCGGCCACGTGCCCATGCTGCTCAACGCCATCCGTCGGCAGCATGGCGGCACCACCTACCATGAGCTGGCCGTCATCGTGGTCCGCGACCGCCACAAGTACGAGAACGAACTGGTCCAGGCGCGCAAGAACGCCGAGGCCGCACTGGCCGCCCAGCACGAGGCACAGAAGTCGCTTCAGGAAACCGCCGATGTGCTGGGCCTGGCCATGCACGGTGGCCAGATGGGCGCATGGTCACGCGACCTGGCCACCAACCAGGTGTGGTGGAGCAGCCAGCTCGAAACGCTCATGGGCCTGCCGGCCGGTGGCTTTGCCGGCACCGAATCCGACTTCTTCGACTTCGTTCACCACGAAGACCTCTCAAAGGTCAGCGAGGCCGTGGAACAAGCCGTGACCTTGGGCACCGACTACAGCGTGGAGTTCCGCTTTCGGCATGCCGGGGGGCAGTGGCGCTGGATGGAAGGCCGAGGCCGCGCGGTCTACAACGCGCAGGGCATCCCGGTGTCGCTGTACGGCCTGGGCATCGACATCACCGACCGCAAGCATTCGGAGGACCAGTGGCAGGAGATCAGTGAGCGCCTGGCGCAAGCCGACCGCCGCAAGGACGAGTTCCTGGCCACCCTGGCCCATGAACTGCGCAACCCGCTGGCCCCGATGCGCAATGTGCTCGAATTGCTCAAGCTCCAGACCCTGGACGCAGCCCAGTTGCGCTGGACGCGCGAAGTGCTGGAGCGCCAGTTGCAGCACCTGACCCACCTGGTGGACGATTTGCTCGAAGTCTCGCGCATCACCCAAGGCAAGCTTGAACTGCGTCGGCAACGCGTTGACTTGGCGCACGCGGTACAAGGCGCGCTCGAAGCCGCCGCGCCCCTGGTGCAGGCGGCTTCGCACGAGTTGAGCGTGGACCTGCCCGACCAGCCCATCATGCTGGACGCGGACCCCACACGGCTCACGCAAATCATCCTGAACCTGCTCAACAACGCCACCAAGTACACCCCGCCCGGCGGCCGCATCTGGCTGAGCGTGCGGCAGGTGGACGAGCACGCGACCGTGACGGTGCGCGATTCGGGCCTGGGCATCCCCCGCGAACATTTGGCCACCATCTTCGAGATGTTCTCGCAACTGACGCCCGCGCTGGAGCGCTCACAAGGTGGCCTGGGCATTGGCCTGGCCCTGGTGCGCGGGCTGGTGGAACTGCATGGCGGCACCGTGTCGGCGCACAGCGATGGGCCCGGCCAGGGCAGCGAGTTCAGGGTCACCCTGCCCTTGCTGGCCCCCAGCAGCCACGCCGTGGTGACCCAGGTGGACACACCCGACAAAGGCATCCTCCGCACCAGGCGCATCCTGGTGGTGGACGACAATGAAGACGCCGCCGAAAGCCTGGAGATGCTGCTGAGCTTGCACGGGCACCAGGTGCGCAGCGCGGGCGATGGCATGGCGGCGTTGCGCCTGGCGGGCGAGTTCTTGCCCGAGCTGACCTTGCTGGACATCGGCTTGCCCAAACTCAATGGCTACGAGGTGGCCAGGCTGATCCGGCAACAACCTTGGGGCGCCCACATGCTACTCGTGGCCGTGACCGGCTGGGGCCAGGCGCAAGACAAACAAGCCGCTGACGAGGCGGGCTTTGACCGGCACCTCACCAAACCCGTGGACCCTCAGGAACTCATGTCAATCCTGAGGGAGATGGCATGACCCGGCTCAACCGACTTGATAATGGGCCTCCAACCACCCACTTGCGCGGCCCCACATGCTCGACAACCTGACGCCTTTTCTGATCCATTGGGCCATCACCGCCCTCTCGCTCTGGGCGGCCAGCCACCTGTTCAAAGGCTTGAAGTTTGACGATGCCTCGTCGCTGATCGTGTCAGCCCTGCTGTTGGGCTTTGCCAATGCCATCGTCAAGCCGCTGCTGGTCTTGCTCACGTTGCCGCTGACCTTGATCACCTTTGGCCTGTTCCTGCTGGTGATCAACGCCTTGATGATCATGCTGGTGGCCGCGCTGGTCAAAGGCTTCAAAGTGTCCAGCTTCTGGACGGCGTTCTTTGCCAGCATCTTCATCGCCCTGCTGAGCATCTTCATCGGCTCGTTCATCACCAACGACAGCCCGGCCAACACCATCCAGATGCCGCACGGCAGCGGCACCTGGCTTTGACCCCGAGTTGACAACGAAGGTTTAAAGGCGGCCCAGGAGTTCGGACTTCTTGGCCGCGAACTCTTCCGCACTGATGTAGCCCTTGGCCTGCAAGGCGGCCAGCTTCTCAATGGTGGCAAAGATGTCCGCTGGGTCTGCGAGGTTCGCAGGCGATGGCTCGAAACGCTGAGGCGTCGGCGCACTGTAAGTCGGTGTCGAGCGTTGCGCGCCCTCCCCCGACACCACCGGCAACGAGGCCACATCGATCAGGCCATATTGGCTGGTGAAGCTGATCGAGCCGCTGCCCGATTGCTGCTGCGAGAAACCGCCGATCTGGTGGTCCAGCGTGTCGTAGACCGTGACCCGGCCACCCACGTCGATCGCCAGGCGCCGCGCCTGGGCGAAATAGGCATACCGCACGCCATTTTGGGCACCGGTGCTGTTGGGCCAACGCAAGTCGGCCGGCCACCAGTCGTTGGAGGTGCCAGGCACGAACAGGCTGGCCGATTCGTTGTAGCCCCCGCCTTGACCGCCTTGAGATTGCGAACTGCCCTGGTAGCCGTGGTTGTTCTGCTGTTGCTGCCCGCCACCGCGAGCATCCTGCCCACCCTGGCTTTGCGACTGGAAGCTGCCCGAGCGGATCAGGTCGGGCTGGCTGGCAATCAGGTTGGACAACTCGAAGCACAGGCCATCAACCCGCCCCTTGAGGTAGTTGTTGAACATGTCGGACACCATGGTCATGCCGCCGCGCATCCACTGCCCGTAACCACCGAACTCGGGGTGGTTGAACTGGGCCATGCCGCCGTTGCCGTTGATGACCGAATCAAGCATGCTCAGAACCGCGTCGGGGCTGAAGCCGGTGCGGTAGGCGATGTCGTTGATGGCCTGCTGGCCGCTGCTGGAAAGTTCACGCATGATGGGTCTGCCTGCTTGCATTGGATCGGGGAGATCAGCAATTCGCATGCCGACGGGCAGCAGGTTACCCCAGTGGGGGCAAACCGGCCGGCGCGCGGTCAAAAGCCCTCAGCACCAGGGTCAGTGCGATGGCGGCGAAAGGCATGGCCACCGGGTTGACCAGCCCAGCCACGATCGGGGCCAGGAACAGGAACAAGCGCAGGCCCCAGCTGTACAAAATGCCCGCGCGCCGCACATAGTCGATGGCCATGGGGGTTCGGCGCAGGCGCTCTTCGGAATCCACCGGCAGCGACATGATGAAACTGCTGTGGCTGAAGTAGCGCATGGCCGTGGCCGAGCACACGTACGAGGCGAACAAGGTGGCCAGCAGCAGCAACTCCAGCACCAGCCGGGTGGAGAGTTGCTGCATGCCAAACAGGGCCATGTCCTGGGCCACGGTGGTCGAGGTCACGGTCAGTGTGCCCATCAAGGCCAGCGCCGCGGTCGAGGCCGTGATGGTGGCCGACATCAGCGAGTTGCGAAGCGCCTGCACGGCCACGATTTCAGAGCCGGCCTGCCGAGACAGGGCTTGCACCCATTCAGCGCGCAACAGGGCGTGGGCCGAACGGGCGATGGCCAAGGGCTGGCGGCGAGACAGCCTCGACAGGTGCACCTCGTAGGCGCCCAGGATGGCCAGGGACAAAAGCAGGCAGAGCCAGGGGATGGTGCTGTTCATGCCCCAAGGTTTACCACAACGCCAGGAATCAGCTGGCGGCAGAAGCACCCAGGCGACGGGATTCCACTTCGGCGCGCTTCTTGCGCGCTTGCTCGTCGCTCACGGCATCCTTCAGCAAGGAGGCTTGCAGCTTTTGCGCTTCAGGCTTGTCCAGATCAGCATTGACCACGCGCTGAGGCAGGTCGTCCAGCAGTTGCTCGGCCAGCACCTGGCGCTTGGCCATGTCCGTGGAATGCTCCATCGACTGCCACAGCTCCAACTGCTTCATGAAACGCAGCTTGTTGACCAGACGCGTCAGTTCCGCGTCGGGTGCGGGGTTTTGCTGGGCAACGCCTTTCAGCATCTGCCATTCCATTTCGGACACGAACTCAGGGCGCGCCGTGACGGGCCCCGTGATGGGCGTCATGGCGGGCGCACGCGCCACGACCTGGGCAGCGGCCGCTTGTTGGGCCATCAAGCCCGCTTCGGTGGTGGGCAAGGCGGCAGCGGGCTGGGCCAGCGCCACCGGCTGGGCCAGAGCAGCGGCCTCGGGGGCTGGGGCCGAGCTGGTCACAGGCGCGCTCACGGCCGCGTCATCGCGGTGGGACCACCACCACAGCACAGCCGCCATGGCCGCGCCAATCAGGGCCAACAAGGCAAACCACTGTTTGCCAGCGCTGCGCTCCACTTGAATTTGTGCCATTTTTCGAATCCTTAGATTTGTTCCGCCAAATCGGTGTCAACCGGCAGTGTGCACAGGGTGGGACAAAATGCCCACTCAGTAAAACCCGGGCGAGAAAACCCGCAGAAAGACAAAAGGCCGACCCGCCTTTTCAAAGGTGGGTCGGCCTCGCTTTCAGTTCACCTCAGGCGGTGATCAGAACTTGCGGGGAGCCGGGGGCTTCACGGTGAACGAGTAGGTCTGGCCAGGGCCGGACATGACCGCGGTCAGGATCGCCGAGACGCCGCAGCCCTTCAGTTGCGGGAAGGTCGTCGTGCCCGAGAAGTTCAGGTTGCCATTGCCCAGTGAAGAGACCGGACCATCGAAGTTGATGGGGAACTCGACCGGCGTCACCGTCTTGCACGCACCGATCGGCAGACCCGACAAGGACGTGATCGTGATGTCGGCCTTGACCAGGCCATGGACGTGGAGCTGGCCATCATTGTCCAGCGTCACCGTGCCGGTGGCCTCGCCCACAGGCGTGATCTTCATGCCGACCTGCGAGCCAATGCCCAGGATCTTGATCGACTGGCTGAAGTTCGGCACCGAGAGGCTGCCGGTCAGGCGTTGGGCCGTGATGTCCGTCTCAGCCGTGAAGGTCGAGGTGGCGGGCAGGTTCACGGTCTGGCCCAAAGTCTTCAAGCCCACGTTGGCGACCAAAGGCCAGCTCTTGAGGGAAACAACGAAGTTGCCCTTGTTGGGGTTGGCGGTCGACTTGGGCACGGCAGCCAAGGTGAAGCAACTGCTGGTGGCACTCTTGCCGTTGAAGCGGTCACCGATCCAGGTGAGCACGGTGGGCGCGGCCTGGAACTGGGTCACGATGTGCTCGCTGGGGTACACGTCGAAGTACACATTGCTGAACCTGGCGCAGTACTTGCGCTTCAAGTCCACGTGCTGTTCGATCGGGATGAACTCGTCAGCCTGGCCATGGTATTGGTACAGCGGCACGGGGATCTTGGCACCGCCCAGATCTTGCGCCTTCAGCGTGGCGTTGATCGCGGGCACGGCGGCCAGTTGGTCCAGCGTCTGGTTGCCCACCGTGTACTCGGACAGGCTGTGGTTCATCAGGTCGAACAGCGCTTCGAACACGCACTGGTTCTTGGCACGGGCGATGGCAGCCTGGCCGGTGGCATTGGCCAAGGTGTCCAACGGGATGGCCGTGGGGTATTGCTCGGCCAGGCCGACCACACCGCCGAACAGGAAGGAGGCGCCGTTGGAGCCGTCCAGGTATTTGGCCGTGGTGATGAAGTCGGCGGGCGTGCCGCCGGCGGCCACGCCCACCAGGTTCAGGCTGGGAACATAACTGGCCTTGCGCTCAGCGGCCCAGGAGGCGCTTTGGCCGCCTTGCGAGTAACCCCAGATGGCAGTCTTGGCGGTGGCACTGAGACCGACCGATGGAACTTGACTGGCGGCGCGGACGATGTCCAGCACGGCATTGCCTTGCGAAGCACCGGCCAGGTAAGTGGGCGTGCTGCCGTTGGTGTAACCCGCGTAGTCAGTGACCAGCACGGCGTAACCGGCCTTCAGGGCGGCGGCGATGTTGGCGGCTTCATAGTCCTTGCCAGCGGCCATTTGCAGCGAAGGCGCGCAAGGCTGGGCCAGACCATGGGTACCCACGGCGTAGGAGACGATTGGACGATCACCCGTGCCCGCCCAAGCGGTCGTGGGGACGATCACCGTGCCGGTGACGGCATTGGCAGCGCCCACCGAGTCGGTAGACTGGTACAGCACATTCCAGGCCTTGACCGCAGGCGCGTCAACGCCCAGGTTGACCGTGGCCGTGCGGTAGGAAATCAGGTCGCCGTGGCTGCCCGTGAGGCTGGCGGGCGCCGTGTAGAAAGCCAGGCCGGAAGGGCCGGAAGTGGGGGCGGCATAGGCAGAGGTCACCGCAAAGGCAATCGCGGCCAAAGGCAAGGTCAACGCCGGTCTGCGCAGGAAGGTGGTCATCATGAGTCTCTCTCCATTTTGGGATCCGGCAACCTATCGGAGATCGATTACCAGCGATCGATTAATCGCATGAAAGCAGTTTGACAAACTGATTAAGCAATTGATCAGAGGGTTTGCGCCAGGGTGGAACACTTCCCCCCATGAACGCGGGCCCGACGCCCTGATGGGTGCGTAACGCGACAAACCGAGGGGTTTCCGCAGGCATGCAAACACCCTTGAACCGCGGTCTGACCGCATACTCGAGGTGTCAAGCCATTCAGCAATCGCCGTTGTCCAATTTCCGATGTCCTTGCAACCGCCACCAGCCGACGTGAAACCGCGCATGTACTCCGGCATCCCGCTGGAGGAACGCACCCGCTTGCGCCGCAGGCGGCTGGTCGACGCGGGCATCGAGGTGTTCGGACGCCAGGGGTTCGCGGGGGCCACCATGCGCGACATCTGCGCGCAGTCACGCCTGAGCGAGCGCTATTTCTACGAATCCTTCAAGAGCACGCACGAGGTGTTCGACACCGTGTTCAAGCACCTCATGCGCGACCTCATGGGTGCCGTCAGCAGCGCCATCATGCAGGCCCCCTTGTCTGAAAAAACTCTCCTGGAAGCCGGCCTGGGTGCCTTCTTGCGCTTCATCCGGGACGATCCCCGCCGGGTCCAGATCATCCTGATCGACGGCGTCTGGCGTGAGCAAGCCAAGCTTCGCGAGGGGGGGGCAGATTTGCGGGTCTACCAACAGTTCATCGAAACGCTGACTCAGGGCCTGCACCCCCGGGTGAGCACCGAGATCGACTTGAAGCTGGCCGCCAGTGGCCTGGTGGGCGCGGCCATCCACACCGCCATCGCCTGGTACGACACCGGGTTCAAGGCTGAGCTCGACTCGGTGGTGAAGCACAACCTGTTCGCCTGGGGAGGCCTGCGGCGCTGGATGAAGTTGACCGTGCCCGGCTCCGAAGACGTGCCCCCACCTTCCGAATTCGTCGCGCACGTTCGCAACGTGTTCAAGCCAGACTGATTCAGCGCCGCACGGCGGTGGTGGCCAGGCTCACCTGGTTGCGGCCAGCGTGTTTGGCCTGGTACAGGGCGGCATCGGCAGCGGCAATCAAGTCGGACTCGTTCTGCCCCTGGCCGGCCTGTGCGCCCGCCACGCCCACACTGACCGTCACCACAGCGGCTGTGTCCGAGCTTTCGTGGCGAACCTGCAAAGCCTGCACGGCCAGACGGATCCGCTCGGCCGCCTGTTGCGCCAGCTCGGGGCTGGTTTGGGGCAACACGGCGATGAATTCTTCGCCGCCGTAGCGGGCCACCAGATCGCCGGGCCGGCGCAAACACGATCTCATGACCTCGGCCACCTGGACCAGGCAGCGGTCGCCGGCGGGGTGGCCATAGCGGTCGTTGTATTTTTTGAAGTGGTCGACGTCCAGCATGATCACGGCCACTTCGCCTTGCCCATGCTGGGCCCGCTGCCAGGTCTGGCGCAGATAGTCCTGCAGGTGGCGGCGGTTGTAGGCGCCGGTGAGCACGTCCACGCGCGCCAGATTCTGCAGGCGGTGGTGCACCTCGTCCAGTTCGCGCAGCAAGTGCTTTTGCCGCAGAACCAGCAGGTAGCGCTTGCGCTCATCCCGCTCCATCGCGTAATTGGCCATCAGGGTGAAGACCACGGTGGCACCGACCAGGAAGATGACGGGCAGGATCAGGCGCTCGTTGAAGGCGGGCACCATCAGGACCCCACCGATGTGCATGGCCAGGATGGCCACGGAGCAGGCCAGCGCGTACCAGAAGCGCAGCCGCTGCACGATGTTGGCGTAGATGACCACCACCATCAAACCCACGTGGTAGTACTGGCCCGTCGGGCTTCGGGTGGCCGCCAGGATGTAGGCCAGGCAGGCCGCCGCGAACACACCGCTGACCAGCACCAGGCATTCCACCAGCAAGGGCGGCACGGTGCGCAGCACCCAGTCGCGGCCAAACCAACCCAACAACAGCAAGGCGATGGCCAGGGGCGTGAACACGCACAGGCGGATCTGGACGGCCAGGTCGAACACGTCCCGCGCCATCAGATAGTCGACCCCCAGGAAGCCGTTGAACACGATGAGCGAGAGGACCCCGCTGAGCACCAGGTAGCGCAGGCGGGCCGGGGCACCGTCGTTCAGAAACTGCTGCTCCAGGGCGGCAGGAAAGCGCATCCAGGAACAGCTTCGGTCGATCAGCGCCTGGGCCACCGCCACCTCGTCCTGTGCCGAAGGGGGGCGGGCCAATTCAACGGGCAGGGGTGCCACGGCATCGGGCACCACTTGTGCGTCATCCGGCCGTGGATGAACGTCGGCCGCGCGCACCGTGTTTCGCCCGTCGCCCTTGGCCTGGTACAAGGCCTGGTCGGCGGCGGCCAGCAGCGTGGCCGGTGTGACGGCGTCAGACCCAGGGCGCACGCTGGCCACCCCGATGCTCACCGTGACCGGTGTGGTGCCGCCGGCCACGCCAGCCCGCACCCGCTCGGCCGCCGCCATGGCCGCCGCCAGGTCGGAGTGGCTCAGCAGCGCGATGAACTCCTCGCCGCCGTAGCGCGCCACCAGGTCTTCGGGTTTGCGCAGGCACTCCCTCAAAGTATCGGCCACGGACTGGAGGCAGGCATCGCCTGCCGGGTGGCCATGCTGGTCGTTGTAAGACTTGAAGTGATCAATGTCGATCATCAACAGGGCCACATCGTCACCGTCGTGGCTGGCGCGGGCCCAGGTGTGTTGCAGGAACTCGTCGAAGTGGCGCCGGTTGGCCAGGGCGGTCAAGGGATCGAAACGCGAAAGCCGCTCCAGTTGCTGGTTGGCCTGCACCAACTGATGCTGTAGCCCTTGCTCGTGCTCCAGCATCAGCCAATTGGTGCGGTCTTCGTGCTCCAGCCAATAGCTGCCGTACAGCGTGAACACGGTGACCGAGACCATGACCAGCGTCATCGCGATCATGATCGCGATGGGCGGATTGGGCAGGGTCAAGGCGACCCAGGCATACATGACCAGGATGACCGCGTCCACCATCACGGCTTTCCAGAACCGCAGTTGCATCATGCCGCCATTGATCAGCTGGACCATGCAGAGGACGACCAGGTAAGGTGGGGCCAATTCGTCCTGGCTGGTCAGGCACAGGTGGATCGTGACCGCAGCTCCCACCGGCCCCATGACCGCAGCGACCCACTCGCGCGCGGTGCCGCTCAGGCGTTTGAGGCTGAGCAGCCAGAGCAAACACAAGGGGGTGTAGAACAGCAAGCGCAGTTGCAACGCGCTGCCGAACTGGTCGCGCACCATCAGCCAATCGGTCAGCAGCAGGCTGTTCCACAACAGCAGCACCCAGAACGCACCACGGCGGTTGAGCCGCAGCCGTTCGTCAGCACGGCCTTGCTGGTAGCGCCCCTCCAGATCGGCCGGAAAACGCAAACCACTGAAGCCCTGCGCCAGCACGGTGGCAAACTCGCTGGCATCCTGGGGCGGAGACTGCTCGGGGCCTTGCGCCGACCCGTCCGCCCAGAGCTCGTTCGCATGGGCGGGTGATGGGGTGGGCGCCAGTTCAACCATGGTCAGCGGGCACTGCAACGACGCACGCGCACGCTTCAGGGCCAACGGTGAAATCGTGGGAAACAGGCATCCGCCAGTGTGACCAACCGCATGGGCCACCGCACCCCGGAAAAACCTGACAGGGCCATGCGCGGCATGACATATTGCCCAATTCTGCGGCTATTTCAGGGTCAGCGCACCAGCAGCACGGGCACCTTGGTGCGCGCCAGCACGCCGGTGGTCACCGATCCCAGCACCACATTGCCGAACGCCGAACGGCCGTGGGTGCCCATCACGATCAGATCCATCGGGTGTTTTTCAGCGAACTCAGCGACCACATCCGCCGCATGGCCCTTGCGGCTGATCAACTGGGCCTTCCAGCCCTTCTGGTCGATGAAGGCCTTGATGGGCCGCAGCACTTCCTGAGCGCAATCTTCATAGTAGGCATCGGCCATGGCTCGGTCCAGGAAACTGGTCACGCCGGCGGGCAGCAGCGGCACGACCGTCAGCACGGTGAACTCGTGCTGGGGACCCAGCAATTCGTCATTCGCGGCAATGTAGCCCAGCATGCGCTTGGTGTACTCACTCCCATCGACGGGCATCAGGATCTTCATGCAGGGCTCCATAGCGTTGAGGATGCGCACATGTTAAGGCCCAAGCGATTGAGTTGATTGACGTGAGTCAACCGTCCTCCCAGCCGAAGCCAGGTGCCGTACCACCATCAACGCAGGCCACAGGAGGGCGCCGACCATGGCGCACACCAAAGCCGCCTGGGCCTCGGGCAAGGCCAGACTGAACAAATCGCGCATCAGGGGCCATGCCAGGATCAGCGCCAACACCAGGCCGGTTCCGGCGATCACGGCCCACATGGCCAGGTTGGCCTGCCCGCCCGCCCGGCGGCTCAGGATCAACGCCATGTTGCCCAACACCAGGGTGCCAAAGGTCAGGGCCCGGACCTGCGCGACATCCTCGGTCTGGTGCCGCGCCCACTCATGAACCAACAGCACCGCCGACAGCAACAGCAAGCCCTGGAAGACCCAGGGCCAGATGCCCGAGGCGCCAAACAAGGAGGTGGGGCCCCGCCGAGGGGGCTCGCGCATGGCCCGCGCCTCCTCGGGCTCGGCCTCGAAGGCGATCGAGCAAGCCGGATCGATCATCAGTTCCAGGAAAGCGACGTGGATGGGCAGCAACATCAAAGGCCCGCCCATCAGCACCGGGAACATGGCCAGCCCGGCGATGGGGATGTGGACGGCCACGATGTAGCCGCTGGCCTTGGTCAGGTTGGCGTAGATGCGGCGCCCCAGCCGAATCGCCTCGACGATCGATGAAAAGCGATCGTCGGTCACGACCAGGTCCGCGGCTTCGCGGGCCACGTCGGTGCCCCGGCCACCCATGGCGACGCCGATGTCCGCAGCGCGCAGAGCGGGCGCATCGTTGACCCCGTCACCGGTCATGGCCACCACCTCGCCGTGGGCCTGCAGCGCCCGGACGATGCGCAACTTGAGTTGGGGCGTGGCGCGCGCGAAGACGTGCGTGGCCTGCACCTTCTCGCTCAACAGGGCATCGTCCATCTCGGCCACCTCGGCGCCGGTCAGGCAACCCAGGGTGCCATCGGCCGCCCCAATGCCGGCCTGCCGCGCGATGCTGCTGGCGGTGGCGGGGTAGTCGCCGGTGATCATGATGATGCGGATGCCCGCCTGACGGCATTGCGCCATGGCCTGAGGCACCTCGGCCCGCACCGGGTCGGCCAGGGCGATCAGGCCCATGAATTCGAAATCGAAGTCGTGCACCGACGCGGCGAGCGGGCCCAGCGGCGTGCGCCCGCGCGCCACACCGAGCACGCGCAGGCCTTGTGCTGCCATGCGCTGCACATGAACCAACAGCGCCTGGACCTCGGCGGGGGGCAGATGACACAGGCTGGCGATGGCTTCGGGCGCGCCCTTGCTGGCGATCAGTTGGTGATCAGCGCCCGGGGCGTGCCAGACCCGGGAGACGGCCAGCAACTCCGGGCTCAGCGGGTACTCGCGCTCCAAGGTCCAGGCGTCGTGAGGCGATCCCGCTGGTTTGACCGCGTGGATCGCCACCTCCATGGGGTCGAAAGGCTCACGGCGGCTGGACAGCACGGCCAGGTCCACCAGCTCGGCGAATTGCGGCGGCCAATCGCCAGACTCGTCAAGCGCCCACTCCGCGTCCAGCTGACCCGCCAGGGCCAGCCGCGCCACGCGCATGCGGTTCTCGGTGAGGGTGCCCGTCTTGTCCACGCACAAAACCGTGGCCGCCCCCAGGGTTTCGAGCGCGGGCATGCGCCGCGTCAGGACGTTGTGACGGGACATGCGCCAGGCACCCAAGGCCAGGAAGATGGTCAGCACGACGGGGAATTCTTCGGGCAGCAAGGCCATGGACCAGGCGATGGCGGCCAGCGCGGCCTGAACCCAATCGCCACGGGTCAAGCCCATGCCCAGCAGGACCGCGACCCCCAGCACCAGCACGCCGGCCGCCACGCGCCGAACCATGACACGGGTGGCTTCCTGCAACGGCGTGCGCCCGGTCTCGATCAAGCTGAGTGCGCCGCCGATGCGGCCGATTTCGCTGTGCGCGCCAGTCGCCAGCACCTGGGCGAAGCCCTGCCCTTGCACGACCAGGGCGCCCGAGAACACGCAGCTGGCGCTGTCATCGCCCGGTGGCGTCATGGTCCAGGGCGCAGGCCGGTGGGTGGCCTGCTTGTCCACCGGCAGGGACTCGCCGGTGAGCAAGGACTCATCGGTCTGCAGGTTGTTGGCCTGGACCAGCACGCCGTCAGCGGGCACGCGGTCCCCTTCCAGCAGCACCATGAGGTCGCCCGGCACCAACTCCTGGGCATCGATGCGTTGTCGCTGGCCATCGCGGATGACCAAGGCCCTGGGGCTGGCCAGGTCCTTGAGGGCGTCCAGCGCCCGCTCGGTGCGCCGCTCCTGCACCAGGGTGATGCCCATCACGGCCATGACCGAGACCATCAGGGCCAGGCCCTCTTGCCAGTCTCCGATCAGGAAGTACAGCACCAGGCAGGCCATGAGCAGCAGGAACATGGGCTCGCGCGCCACCTCCAGCGCCGAACGCCACAGCGGCCGGGTCTTCTGGGTGGCCAGGGCATTGGGGCCGTGGGTCTGGCGCAGGGCCAGGGCCCGCTCGGCGGTCAAGCCGGCCATGGCGGGGCCCGGGTGGCCCTGATCAGATGCAGCGGGCATGGTGGCTAGCGCGCCAACACGTACTGCCCCGGCGCGTCGCCCAGCGGCGGCAACCCCCGCGAGGCATTGCCCAATGAAGGCGGCTTCACCAGCTTGCCGGAATGCGCGGCCAACCAGCCCTGCCAGGCCTGCCACCAGGACCCTTCGTGGTGCTCGGCCGTGTCCAGCCAGGTGTCGGGGTCCATGTATTTGTCCCCCTCGGGACGGGCGCGCAACTGGTAGGTGCGACCGGCGTGACCGGGTTCGCTGACGATGCCGGCATTGTGGCCACCACTGGCCAGCGCGAAGGTCAAGGGGGCCTGGGTCAGCAAATGCAGCTTGTAGACCGAGCGCCAGGGCGAGATGTGGTCCTTCACCGTGCCCACCGCGAAGATCGGCACGCTGATGTCGGACAAGGCCACCGGCCGACCGCCCACCTCGTAACTGCCGTGCGACAGGTCGTTGTGCAGGTACAGGCTGCGCAGGTACTCCGAGTGCATGCGGTGGGGCATGCGCGTGACGTCCTGGTTCCACGACATCAGGTCGTTGAGCGGCTGGCGATGGCCCAGCAGGTAGTCCCGCACCAGGCGCGACCACAGCAGGTCACGCGTGTTCAGGTAGGTGAAGCTGCCGCCCATCTGCGGCCCTTCCAGCACGCCCTGCTCCCACATCAGGTCGTCCAGGTAGGTGAGCTGGCTGTCGTCGATGAACAGGGACAACTCGCCCGGTTCTTCAAAGTCGGTTTGCGTGGCCAGCAGGCTCAGGGTGGCCAGACCGTCCTGCCCATCGCGCGCCCAGGCGGCGGCCGCGATCGACAGCAAGGTGCCGCCCAGGCAATAGCCCACACCGTGCACGGGGCGGCCCGGCATCAGTTGGTTGACGGCCTTCATCGCGGCCACCGGCCCGAACTGGAGGTAGTCGTCCATGCCAAGTTCGCGGTCCGCCGCCGTGGGGTTGCGCCACGACAGGATGAACACCGTGTGCCCTTGTCCGACCAAGTAGCGCACCAGGGAGTTGTGGGGTGACAGGTCCAGGATGTAGTACTTCATGATCCACGACGGCACGATCAGGATCGGCTCGGGGTGGACCTTGGCGGTGGTGGGCGCGTACTGAATCAGCTCGATCAGGTGGTTGCGGAACACCACCTGGCCTGGCGTGGCGGCCACATGCTGACCCACAACGAAGGGGGCGTCGTCGGCGCTGCGCTCATGCTTGAGTGAATGCGTCAGGTCCTCCGCTGCGTTGAAAGCCCCGCGCAGCAGATTGAGCCCGTGCTCGTTGAACGTGGCGGCCCAGGCCTCCGGGTTGGTGGCCAGGAAATTGGAGGGCGACAGCATGTCCAGCGCCTGCCGCGCATTGAAGGTCATCACGTCTTCGTGGTGCGGGGTCACGCCGCGCACGCCGGTGGTGGCACAGTGCCACCACTGCTGCGTCAACAAGAAGCCTTGGGCCATCACGTTGAAGGGCCACTGGTGCCAGGCGGGATTGTCGAAGCGGTGATCCTGGGGCAAGGGCTCGATGCACGTTGCGGCGGAACCCGTGGCGGGCAGCGACACCTGGGCCAGCCGCAACCATTGCTGGCGGGCCCGCTGGGCCAGCGCCTGTTGCTTGCCAGGCGCGATGGCCAGGTGAACAACCCAGTCCAGGTAGGCCAGCAAAAATGAGGCCGGCGACAGGCCTTGGGTCATCCGGCCCAAAGCCGCGTGAGCTGCCCGGTCCAGGTCCAACACGGGCGGTGGGGTGTGCTTGTCGTGCATGTTCATCCGTGAGCCTTCAAGGCGTGATCGCCACTTTTAGCACGCCATCTCGTTGATGGCCGAACAGTTCGTAGGCCTTTTCGATGTCGTCCAGCTTGAAGCGGTGCGTGACCATGGCGCTTAAATCCACCCGGCCGGATTCGATCACCGCCATCAGCCGGCGCATGCGCTCCGACCCACCCGGGCACAAGGAAGTGATGATCTTGTGGTCGCCCAGGCCGGCCGCGAAGGCGCCCAGCGGAATGGTGAGGTCGGTGGAGTACACGCCCAGGCTGGACAAGGTGCCCCCCGGGCGCAGCACCTTGAGGCAGGCCTCGAAGGTGGCTTGCGTGCCCAAGGCCTCGATGGCCACGTCCACGCCACGCCCACCGGTCAGGCGCATGATCTCGTCCACCGGGTCCAGGCGGCTGGCATCGATCACGTGGTCGGCGCCCATCTGGCTGGACACGGTCAAGCGCTGAGCCAGGCGGTCCACGCCGATGATGGTGGTCGCGCCGCTCAATTTGGCCCCCGCGGTGGCGCACAAGCCGATGGGGCCTTGGGCGAACACCGCCACGGTGTCGCCAATGCGGATGCCCGCGCGCTCGGCACCGCTGAAGCCGGTGGACATGATGTCCGGGCACATCAGCACCTGTTCATCGCTCAGGCCATCGGGCACGGGCGCCAGGTTGGCCATGGCATCGGGCACGAGCACGTACTCGGCCTGGCAGCCGTCGATGGTGTTGCCGAACTTCCAGCCGCCCATCAGCTTGAAGCCATGGGGCGTGCCGGCGCCGTCTTGCGAACTCACACCGCACTGGCAGGCGCTGCTCCAGCCGCTGGGGGTGATGGCCCCGGCGATCACGCGCTGCCCCTCGGTGTAGCCGCGCACGGCCGACCCCAGCTTGTGGATGATGCCCACGGGTTCGTGGCCGATGGTCAGGCCCCGCGCGACGGGGTACTCGCCCTTGAGGATGTGCACATCGGTGCCGCAGATGGTGGTGGTGGTGACCTTGATCAGCGCGTCCAGCGGGCCCACGTCGGGCACGGGTTTGTCATCCAGCACGATGCGACCGGGCTCCACAAAGATCGCTGCTTTCATCATCATGGCCATGGTCTGCTCCTGCTGGGTTTATAGGGAACCCCCAGTCTAGGCAGCCCCCGCCCAATCGTCCAGACTTAAGGCCCGGTGGCTTGACCCGCGTCAAGGCAGGCGCTCAAAAGCTGGGTCAGCGCCTCGCTGCAATCAAGCTCCAGCTTGGCCGACAGCAGGGCATCGGCGCGCGTCGCGCCTTGGTTGATGGCGAGCACAGGCTTGCCCAGGCGGTGGGCTTGCTCGGCAAAGCGAAAGCCGGAGTACACCGACAGGGAGGAGCCCACCACCAGCAGCGCCGAGGCGTTCTCCACGGCCTGGCTGGCGGCCGCCACACGGTCGCGCGGCACGTTGTCACCGAAGAACACGACGTCGGGTTTCAGTACACCTTGGCACGCGGGACAGGCTGGCACCTGGAAGGCCGCGTAGTGCTGGTCTTCGAGGTGGGCATCGCCATCGGGCGCGGCTTGGGATGGGGCGCCTGGCGTGTGCTCGAACTGGGGGTTGTGGGCCTGCAGCAGCACCTGCACCTGCGCACGTGGGTAGCGCTGCTGGCACGACAGGCACAGCACGCGGGCGATGCTGCCGTGCAACTCGATCACCGACTGGCTGCCGGCGTGGTGGTGCAGGCTGTCCACGTTCTGGGTGATCACCGTGCTGACCAGGCCCCGCGCTTCCAGCTGGGCAATGGCCCGGTGTCCTGCATTGGGCTGGGCCCGCGACATGGTTTGCCAACCCACGAAACTGCGGGCCCAGTAGCGGCGCCGCATGGCCTCAGAGCCCAGGAACTCCTGGTGCTGGATGGGCTTGGAGTGCTGCCATTGCCCATGCCGATCACGGTAGGCGGGGATGCCACTGCCGGTGCTCAAGCCCGCCCCGGTGAGGACCGCCCAAGGACCTGCGCCCAACAAAGCGAGCAGGGTCGCGATGTTGGGCGCAGGGGTCATCAGGTGGGTGGCGGGCATCTGGTCAGGATAGCCGCTCGCGGTGTCAAGCGGGCAAGGCGGGGTAGTCGGTGTAGCCGTGTGCACCCACGCCACCATACAAAGGCGCGTCCTTGAACAACTCGTTCAGTGGCGCGTTCTCCTTGAAGCGGCGCGGGAGGTCCGGGTTGGTCAACATCAGGCGGCCAAAGGACACCAGATCGGCCTTGCCGGAGGCGACCACGTCCACGGCCATGGCCTTGTCGTAGCCGTTGTTCAGCATCCAGACGCCGTCGTACAGCTTGCGCAGCGCTTCGTAGTCAAACGGGGCGATGTCGCGCGGGCCGCCCGTGGCGCCTTCCACCACGTGGATGTAGACGGGCTTGAGCTTGTTCAGCTCGCGCACCACGTGCTCGAACAAAGGCTGCGGATGGCTCTCGCTGGAATCGTTGACCGGCGAGACGGGCGACAGGCGCACGCCCACCTTGTCCGCACCGATCTCGTCGATCACGGCGGCCATCACCTCGACCAGAAAGCGGGCACGGTTCTCGATGCTGCCGCCGTAGCGGTCGGTGCGCTTGTTGGCGCCATCGCGCAGGAAGGCGTCCAGCAGGTAGCCGTGGGCGCCGTGGACCTCGATGCCGTCAAAGCCAGCTTCGATCGAATGGCGGGCCGCCGTGCGGAAATCGTTGACGATGCCGGCGATCTCGTCGGTCTCCAAAGCGCGCGGGGTCGAGGTGTCAACATAGCCGGTGCCGGGGATGAAAGTCTTGGCCTTGGCCGCGATGGCCGAGGGGGCGACCGGGGCCAACTCACCCGGCTGGAACGCCGTGTGCGACATGCGGCCGGTGTGCCACAGCTGCACGAAGATGCGGCCGCCGCGGGCGTGCACTGCGTCGGTCACCTTCTTCCAGGCGGCGATCTGCTCGGGGCTGTGCACGCCGGGCGTGGCGTTGTAGCCCTGGGCCTGGGCCGACACCTGGGTGGCCTCGGCAATGATCAGGCCCACCGAGGCGCGCTGGGCGTAGTACTCGATGGTCAGGGGGCCAGGCACGTTGCCGGCTTCGGCGCGGTTGCGGGTCAAGGGGGCCATCACCATGCGGTTGGCCAGGGTGATGCCACCCAGTTGAAAAGGCTGGAACAGCGCGGCGTCGTGGGTCATGTGATCGGGGGCAGTCATGCAATGGACTCCTGGTTGGGAAACGGGGGGTGCCGCACAGGCGGCGATGCGTGGATGAGGCCCGTGTGGTCAGGGCAGGAAGAATTTGTCGAGCAAGAGGTGACGCACTTCGTGCAAGGGCCGCACGCTGTGCTCCACCTTGCTGCGCAGCACAGCGCCCTCCCAGGCGTCCCAGAAGAAGTTGGCCAGCACCTGGGCGTCCACGTCATCGCGGATTTCACCGGCCTGCTGGGCTTGCAGGATCAGGGTGGCCAAGCGGTCGCGCCAATCGTGCAACACGTCGGTCAGCACGGCGCGGCAGGTCTCGCTGGCCTCCACCACTTCGGCGGCGAAATTGCCCACCAGGCAGCCCTGGCAACCGGTTTGGTCGTGGTGCGCGATGAACTGGCCAAACACATGGTGGATGGCGGCCAAGGGGGCCGGGGGCGCGTCCTTCAAGGCGGCGCCCCAGGCGTCACCCACCCACTTCGCGTAGTTGCGCAGGATCTGCGCGGCAAAGGCCTCTTTGCTGTGGAAGTGGTTGTAGAACGAGCCCTTGGGCACGCCTGCCTTGTCGGTGATCTGCTGGATGCCGGTGGCGTTGTAGCCCTGCAGCTGGAACAAGGTGTAGCCCGCGTCGCTCAAGCGGCGGGGGATGTCGGTGGGGTCTGCGGTGCGGGCCATGGACAAACTATATGACCAGTCGTCTTGGAATGAGGGGCGGGCGAATTTAGCCCCTTTGACAGGCCGGGTTTTTCGCCGCGATGTTTTTTGGCGATCCGTGCATCCGTTCACGGCTTCGCGGCGTAAGGGATGCAGCAGTCGTTCGTCCACCCCCTTGTTCAGGAGCTTGTCATGCCCACCCATCCCCGCCCCTTGCCCTACCTGCGGCCCACCCTGGTCGCCTGCGCCCTGTCGCTGCTGGCCACCACCGCGATGGCCTCCAGCCACCGTGAAGCGCCCTTCATCACCACCGCGCCCAAGATTGACGCCACCGACTTCTACCTGTTCAACAGTTACGAGGGCGTGGCCGGCGACGGCTCCGGCGGCAAAAGCGCCTTCGTGACGCTGATCGCCAACTACCTGCCCTTGCAGGACGCCTATGGCGGCCCCAACTACTTCTCGCTGGACCCGAACGCGCTGTACGAAATCCACGTGGACAACAACGGCGATGCGGTCGAGGACATCACCCTTCAGTTCCGTTTCAAGAACACCTTGAACGCTTCTGGGGCCGGCATCACGCTGCCCATTGGCGCCACGGGGGCCAAGAAAAACGTGGCCATCCCGCTGCGACAGGCCGGGGGCATCTCTGGCGTCGCCGGCGATCCGCTGAGCTTCGCCGAGACCTATGAAATGTTCATCGTGCGGGGCGATCGACGCACCGGCACGCGCCAGCAAATCAGCATCGCCAGTGGCAGCCCCACGGGCGCGTCGGGCACCACCTTCACCAAGCCGATCGACTACATCGGCGAGAAGACCCTGGGTGATGCCACCGCTTACGAGGCCTACGCCAACCAGTACATCTACAACATCACCATCCCTGGCTGCAGCACGCCTGGCCGCGTCTTTGTGGGCCAGCGCAAAGAGGCCTTCTCGGTCAACCTGGGCCGCATCTTTGACCTGGTCAACGCGCCCGCCAGCGTCATCACGAGCGAGGCCAATGCCAAGGCCCTGAATGGCACCAACGATGCCAACGAGTTCGGCGAGTTGTCTGACAAGAACGTCACCTCGCTGGCCGTCGAGGTGCCCGCCAGTTGCCTGACCGCCTCCACCACCGACAAGGTGATTGGCGGCTGGACCACGGCCAGCCTGCGCCAGGCCCGTTTGCTGGATGGCAAGCCCAAGTCGGGCCTGCAGACCAGCGAGCGCACCGGTGGCGCCTGGACGCAGGTCTCACGCTTGGGCATGCCCCTGGTCAACGAGGTCGTGATCGGCCTGAAGGACAAGGACAAGTTCAACGCCTCCAAGCCGAAGGACGACGCGGCCAACTTCGCGGACTACGTGACCCACCCGACCTTGCCCGCCCTGATCCAGGTGCTGTTCCCCACGGCCGTGGCCCCCACCAACTTCCCGCGCAAGGATTTGATGACGGCCTTCCTGACCGGCTTGCCCACGCTGAACCGCCCGGCCCACATCACCGACCTGACCGGTGCGGACGCCAACCGCCGCGGCCCACTGGCCGAGATGCTGAGGCTGAACACGGCCATCGCCCCAAGGCAGCTGGCTTCGCAGCATCCGCTGGGCGTGGCCGCTGGCGACAACGCGGGCTTTCCCAATGGCCGCCGCCTGGGCGATGACGTGGTCGACGTGTCGCTGCGCGTGGCCATGGGCGCGCTGTGCACCCTGACCGGATCAAACGATGCCTTGAAGGTGGGCTGCGCGCCCAGCGATGCCCCGGTGGGTGGCCTCGGCTTCAACGACGCGGTGCGCGCCAACCCGCTGCACTTCAAGAACGCCTTCCCTTACCTGAACGCGCCGCTGCCTGGCGCGAAGAACCTGTGAGGAGCCCGACCATGAGCCGCCTGCCCAAACTGTTCCTGTCCACGGTGCTGACCACCGTGTTGGTGGCCTGCGGGGGGGGTGATGATCCCAACACACCCGCCTCCACGCCTGCCGACGTCACCGCGCAGGTGCCACCGGCGGCGGCCAACTCGTCCAGCGTGGCCACCACGTACGTCAGCGACCTGTCGGCTGTGCCCACGGCCACCTCGGACGCGCTGGAGCCGGTCGCCGTGCCCGAGGTGCTGGCGTCCGACGACACGGCCGAACCCAGCGTTGTGAACTGATCGGTCGCGCATGAAGCGAGGGGTGCTCATGGCGTTCATGCTCGTCACCTTGGTGGCGGGCCTGGCCCATGGCGCCCCCTTTGTGCCCAAGGCTGACAGCGAGGTGATCGAGACCCTGCGCGAGCGCCCCTTGTCGGATGAAGAACGCGCCTGGCGTGGCCTGCGTGCGCAAGCCCGCCAGCACCCGAACGACGCCGCCTTGGCCACCCGGCTGGCACGCCAGGCCATCGAACTGTCGCGCCGCGACGGTGATCCCCGCTGGATGGGCCAGGCCCAAGGCGCCCTGCAAGCTTGGTGGAGCCTGCCCGCGCCGCCCACGCCGATCCGCCTGCTGCGCGCCACCATCTTGCAGAACCAGCATGACTTCGCACCCGCCCTGCGCGACCTGGAGGCCGTGCTTCGGCAAGACCGCTCCAACGCCCAAGCCTGGCTGACGCGCGCCGCCATACTGCAAGTGACAGGCCGCTACAGCGAAGCCAAAACTTCGTGCGACGCCTTGATCGGCATCGGCGCCCCTTGGCATGGCCAGGCCTGTTCGCTGGAGCTGTCCAGCCTGCAAGGACAAGGCGAACAAGCCCGGCGCTCCTTGCAGGCCCTGATCCGCCAGGCCCCGCCCGATCTGCACCCCTGGCTGAACCTGATCCAGGCCGAGATGGCCGAGCGCCTGGGCCGTCGCGATGAAGCCCAGGCCTTGTACCGGCGCTTGCTCATCACCGCGCC
>Ga0209841_1000072_pt1 | contig 22757 bp, 20 predicted proteins | sample GWRWT4_30Apr14_FD_187185 | JGI IMG/M metagenome (GOLD analysis project Ga0209841, IMG submission 187185) | Sand microcosm microbial communities from a hyporheic zone in Columbia River, Washington, USA - GW-RW T4_30-Apr-14 (SPAdes) (version 2) | ecosystem: Engineered > Artificial ecosystem > Sand...
CTGAAACCGTTGAAGTCGGCCAGCGCCAAGGCCGCCAGATCGCCGCTGAGGGTGCCGCTGGAGGCCGGTCGATTGGTGGCGGTGGCACCTGCGCCCTTGACCACCTTGATCAATTTCGAGCTGTCGTTGATCACCTTGACGGCGTAACGTGGCTTGCTGTCGTCCATCGTGAGGTTCAGGAATCGCTCGCTGCCCAGGGCCTTGGCTTTGGCCGTGGGGCCGTCATGGCGGGTCACCGTCAGGTTGAACAGCGTGGCCGCGTCGGGCTTGCTGAAGTCCACGTTGTAGTCCACGTCCACTCGGACGTTGTTGCCCCACAGGCCCTCGCTGTAGGCGCGCACGTCCAGCACGGCCGCGCCACCACCCGAGGCATCGGCCTTCAGGATGGCCCCCGCCAGCGACACCGGATGGCTGACATCCGCCGTGGCCGCACGGATCACGTAGGCCGAGCCACCCCCATTGAGGAAGTACTGGGCAATGGCGTAGCTTGCCTCGCTGCGGTCATCCAGGCCACCGAAGACGCGCTGAAAATCGGCCATGCCGAAGATCTGGATCGCCTCGTTCATGGGCCCTTCCCGGAAGAAGTCGATGAAAGCGGTGATCGAGGTGCCCACGCTGGTGATGGTGTGCACGCCGCTCGACACTTCCTGGATGTAGACGCCTGGGTAACTCACTTGCACCATGTGTGCCTCCTGGAACATTCGTTCAATCGATCAAGAATTCGCAATGAAGCGGTCAAGCGCTTCATCGACTTTGGCGTTCAGGCCCGTGCGCCGGTAACGCACCTGCCCGTCTGCCGCGTTGCTCGCCTCGATGACACCGGCCTGCTCCATTTGCTTGAGCGCTTGCGCCAGGTCCACCAAGGACACCTCACCTGATTTCAGCCACCACTGCGCAATGCCTTCCAAGGTGTCGGACGCAAGGGGGTTCTGCCGCAGATAGCACGACAGAACACCCACGATCTTGGCGACCGAAGCAGAAACATTCATGGCGACATGCAATCCCTTGACCTGTCTCTACGCAATCTCGGTGCCATGTTTCACGCAGCCTGATCGCAGAGGGAAATGCCATGTCGGGCAGCCATGTCGGCGGACAAATGTGTCCACCTTGCACAGCCATTTCAAGCTTGAACCTTCATCTCGCCACAGCAGAAAAGAACCTGGATGAATTTGTCCTGCCAGATGCGCGGAAATGTCCTGCTCAATGCGCGGCAGCATCCTTGGGCCGAAAGCGCTCGGCGCAAATGCCATGCTTGCGAATCAGCTCGAACAGCGCGCGCCGGTTTTTTTGGGCCACCTCGGCGGCCTGCGTGATGTTGCCGCCATGGGCCGCCAGCAAACGCTCTAGGTAACCGCGCTCGAAGGCATCGACGATGCGCGTCTTGGCGTCGTGGAAGGATTCCTCACCGCCTGAAGTGGTGTCGATCGCCTGCAGTTGAAGGTCGTCGGGCTGGATGCTCGAACCCTGGGCCAGCAGCACGGCACGCTCGATCACATGCTTGAGCTCGCGCACATTGCCGGGCCAGTCGTGGGCCAGCAGGCGCTTGACGGCCTGAGGCGACAGTCCGATGGACGGGCGCCCTGACTGGGAAGAGAATTGCTGCAGAAAACGCAGGGCCAGGGTGCAGATGTCCTCGGCGCGGTCGCGCAAGGGCGGCAGCACCACCGTCAGCACGTGCAGGCGGAAGAACAGGTCGCGGCGGAAAAGACCACGCTCCACCAATCCAGCCAGATCCTGATTGCAGGCGGCGATCACCCGGACATTGGCTTTCAGCACCGTGTCGCCACCGACCGGGCGGAACTCCATGTCTTGCAGAAAGCGCAGCAGCTTGGCCTGGGCAGGCATGGGCAGCGAGTCGATCTCGTCCAGGAACAGGGTGCCGCCTTCGGCTTCGCGCACCAGGCCGCTGCGCATGGCGTGGGCGCTGGTGAAAGCACCGCGAACATGGCCAAACAGCTCGCTCTCCAGCAGATCGGCCGGGATGGCACCGCAGTTCACCGCCACCATGGGCCGCGTGGCGCGGGCCGAGGTGTAGTGGATGGCCCGTGCGCAAACTTCCTTGCCGGTGCCGGTCTCGCCCAGGATCAGCACCCCGGCATCGCAGCCCGCGATGGTGGGCAACATGGCCAGTTGCTTGACGAATGCCGGGCTGGCGCCGACCAGCTCCCGCAAAGCGGGCGATTGAACCTGCTTGAGTTGCAAAGGAGAGACGGGCATGGCCCCCACAGCGCGGCGCAAGCGGGCCAGCAAGGCCGGCTCATCCAGCGGCATGCTCACAAAGTCGATCGCGCCCGCCGACAGCAAGGCCAGCAACTGCGGTTGCGACAGCCCCATCACCACCGGGAGCACCAGGCAGTGGGGATGCTTCAGGCGCCAGGCCGCGATGGTGGCGGCCACGTCTGCCACGTTGCTCGCATCCACCAGTGGCAGCGACAGATCGCACGGCGCGCTTTCAGGCAGGCAAGTGTGCAGCTCGACCGTGAACAGATCGGCGGCACCGGCCACGATGCAGTCATGCAACTCGCGGCCCAGCGCGCCGTGCGGCTCACCCGCTGCCACGGAGCAGGTAAGCTGGTTCATCGTGGTGTCTCGGATGGCATGCGGGCTCCCTGGGTGAAGGGTTTGTTCTTGCCCGGATTCTGCGAGACATCAACGCATTGCAGTATCCCTACCTTGTCAGGGATCAGATGGCGTAATTCAGTTCCATGGGGTGCACCCGCTCGATGCGGCGCTGGCGCTGCTGGTCGCGGATCATTTGGTCCACGTGGAAGCGGGCCAGTGGCCAGGGGCCGAAGCCCGATTCGGTGTTGATGTGGCCCACGGGGCCCAGGTTCAGGAAACGGGCGCTCCAGTGCTCGGCCCAATGGCGGGCGCTGTCCAAGGGCATCCAGGGGTCGTTTTCGCTGCCGATCACGGTGGCGGGCAAGCCCAGGCCGGGCGTTGACAGGGCATCGACCAGGCCAAACTTGACCGGGTCGGCCGGGGCCACCAGCAAGGCCGAACGGATGCCACCGCCCGAGGGCAACAAGGTCGGGTTCAAATCGCGCAGGTAGCGCGCCAGGGCCAGGCACCCAAAGCTGTGGGCCACCGCGACCCAGGTGGTCGAGGCTGATGCGCGTTCGAGTGTGCGGCCAATCTGCGCTGCCCACGCGTCCAGGTCGGGCTGATCCCAGTCGGCCTGTTTGACCCGCACCGCCCCCCGGTACTGGCCTTGCAGCCAGGTTTGCCAATGGGTGCGCCCGCTGTTGCGCAAACCCGGGATGACCAGCACGCGCACCTGCGAACCGGCATAGCGGTTGGATGCATGCTGAACAGCACTGGTTTTCAGTTCCTGGAGGCCAATCAAGCTCATGGGCGGATCCTGCGCAAAGACGCGATGGGTGAAACATTAAGGAATGAGCCCTTCGCCGTGAAGCGACCTTTGCGCATACCCTTGATGGCCATGCGCATAACGAGGATGCACATGTCAAATGCGTCGTTCCCTTGCCAGCCTTGGCCGCCTATCGTTGGCGCATGACTTTGGCAATTGGATTCCAGGGAGAAGATTCAATGAGCAGTTCTCTGGACGCGGTGATCGAGCCGAGCGTCGGCGAAATAACGCGCCCCGCCGTGAGCGATGGCGCCGTGTCGACCTTGGTTGGTCATAATCTGCGGCGTTTGCGCAAGCAGCACCGCTGGTCACTGGAAGAGTTGGCCCTGTACAGCGGCGTCTCGCGCGCCATGCTGGGCCAGATCGAACAAGGCAAAAGCGTGCCCAGCATCCGCACGCTGTGGCAGGCCGCTCAGGCGCTGGGCGTGTCGGTGTCCTGGTTTCTGGAGTCGCAGCATGATGCCAGCGTGCTGTTGATCAAACCTGCCAAGGACAATGCCACCGCCTTGAATCCCGGCGATGGCGAGTTGCGTGCCCTGCACATGCCCACCGAGGGCCACCGCGACGAGTTCTACGAACTGCGCCTGGCACCTGGGGCGCGTTTGAGCCTGACCACGCCTGCCAAGCCTCGCCGCATCAACGTGGCCTTGTCCGAAGGCGCGCTGGAGGTCTTGATTGACGAGGCTTCATACCCACTCGGCCCGCGCGAGGCGCTTCAGTTCGAAGGCACCGACGCGCTGACCTGGCGCAACGCCGGGCTGATCGAGGCCAAGGCCTTCGTGGTGATCAAGCCCGTGCTGCAGCAAAATCAAAGCACCGTGGTGTTGGCCAGGGCCTGATCCAGGTCGGCCAACAGGTCATCGATGTGCTCGATGCCCACTGACAGGCGAACGGTGTCTTCGGTGACACCGGCTTTGCCCAACTCTTCTGGCGACAACTGGCGGTGCGTGGTCGAGGCAGGGTGGGTCGCCAATGAGCGCACATCCCCGATGTTGACCAGGCGCGTAAACAGCTTCAGTCCATCCAGGAAACGCGCACCGCCTTCACGGCCTCCTTCGACGCCGAAGGTCAACAAGCCTGAAGCCTGGCCCGACAGGTACTTCTTGACCAGCGCATGGTCGGGGTGGTCTTCCAGGCCCGCATAGTTGACCCACTTGACGCGCGGATGGCGGCTCAGGTATTGGGCCGCCTTGAGCGCATTGCTGCTGATGCGGTCCATGCGCAAGGCCAGCGTTTCAATGCCTTGCAGGATCAGGAAGCTGTTGAACGGCGAGATGGCCGCGCCTGTGTTGCGCAAGGGCACGACACGCGCCCGGCCAATGTAGGCGGCAGGGCCCAGCGCCTCGGTGTAGACCACGCCGTGGTAGCTCACGTCCGGTTCGTTCAGGCGCTTGAAGCGCGCCTTGTGCTGCGCCCACGGGAACTTGCCCGAATCAACGATCGCACCGCCCAGGCTGTTGCCGTGCCCACCCAGGTACTTGGTCAAGGAGTGAACCACGATGTCGGCGCCATGTTCGAACGGTCGGCACAGGTAAGGCGAGGGCACCGTGTTGTCCACGATCAGCGGGATGCCATGGCGGTGCGCGATCTCGGCCACCTTGGCGAGGTCGGTGATGTTGCCCGACGGGTTGCCCAGCGATTCGACAAAGATCGCCTTGGTGCGATCGTCGATCAGGGGCTCGAAGCTGTCGGGGTTGCGGTGGTCGGCAAACCGGGTGGTGATGCCGAACTGGGGCAGGGTGTGCGCCAACAGGTTGTAGGTGCCGCCATACAGCGCCGTGCTGGAGACGATGTTGTCGCCAGTTTCTGCGATGGTCTGGATGGCATAGGTCACTGCCGCTTGGCCCGAGGCCACCGCCAGCGCACCAATGCCGCCTTCCAGCGCCGCGATGCGCTGCTCCAGCACATCCTGCGTCGGGTTCATGATCCGGGTGTAGATGTTGCCCGGCACCTTCAGGTCAAACAGATCAGCGCCGTGCTGGGCGCTGTCAAACGCATAGGCCACCGTCTGGTAGATCGGCACGGCCACCGCCTTGGTGGTGGGATCTGGGGAATAGCCCGCGTGCACGGACCTCGTTTCGAACTTCCAGTCGGGATTGGTGGCCATGTTGCTCCTTGGGTGAATGATGGGTCAGAGTGCTGCGATCGAGACTTCGGTCGATTTGACCAAAGCAATGACTTCCTTGCCAACGACCAGCCCCAGCGCCTTGACCGAGCGGGTGGTGATGACCGAGGTGACGATCAACCCCGAGGGGGTTTCGACGTCGATTTCCGAAACAACGGGGCCGTCAATGATTTCTTTGACTTTGCCGCGAAACTGGTTGCGTACATTGATGGCAGTGATGGTCATGGGTGTCTATTCAGTTGTCAATCACGAAGGTGCCACCTTAGGGGGTCGCTCTGGCTTTGAGAAGCAATGACTTGGCATGCCGGTGTGCAAAAAAATCATATGGACTGCTTAATAATCCGAAGAAGCCTTACCTCTCTTTTCACCAGAGCCTGACCATGAGCAACTTTTCGGACGACATCTACACCGAGCCTTCCACCGTCGATGTCGACACCCTGGCCAACCTGGGGCCTTTGCGAGGCATGGCAGGCATCTGGCAGGGCACCCGCGGCCTGGACATCAAGCCCAAGGCGGACGGCCCCCGCAAGCAGGCGTACGTGGAGCGCATGGAGTTGCAACCGATTGATCCGGTGACCAACGGCCCCCAGCTCTTGTACGGGCTGCGCTACCTGGTCCTGATCACCAAGCCGGACCAGGTCAAGACCTACCACGAGCAGGTGGGCTACTGGCTGTGGGAGCCGGCCACCGAAACCGTGACACACACCCTGACCATTCCTCGGGCGCAAACGGTGATGGTGTCGGGCCAGGTAAAGCCCGACGCCACCAGTTTCGAATTGGTGACCACCAACGGCGAAGGCATTTGCTCCAGTGCTTTCATTGACTACGCCTTCAAGACGGTGGAGTTCCGCATCAAGGTGCAGTTCAACCCGGACGGCACCTGGGGCTATGACGAAGACACTGTGATGATGATCAAGGGCCAGACCGAGCCCTTCCACCACGTGGACACGAACCACCTGAGCCGGATTGGCGAGCCGACACCGAACCCGCTGGCCCGAGGCCGCTGAGGCAGCGTGGCTTCTTCATCCGCGCCCGCCCTTCGCTTTGACCGCCTGGATGCCTTGCGGGGCTTCGCGCTGGTGTGGATGGCGGTGTTTCACTTCTGCTTTGACCTGAGCCACCAGGGCTTGCTGGCCGCCAATTTCTACGAGGACGCGCTGTGGACCACGCAGCGCACCTGCATCCTGTCGCTGTTCCTGCTGTGCGCGGGGGCTGGGCAGGCGGTGGCCACCGCACAAGGCCAGTCTTGGCCACGCTTTTGGCGCCGCTGGGCGCAAGTGGCGGGCTGTGCGGTGTTGGTGTCCCTGGGCAGCTGGTTCATGTTCCCGAACAGCTTCATCTATTTTGGTGTGCTGCATGGCATGGCCGTGATGCTGATCGTGGCCCGCCTCAGCGCCCCGTTAAAGCACTGGCTCTGGCCCTTGGGTGCCGTGGCGTTGCTGTTGCCCAGGTTGATCCAGCACCCATTTTTTGACACGCGCGCCACCAACTGGCTGGGGTTGGTGACGTACAAGCCCATCACCGAAGATTACGTGCCCGTGCTGCCCTGGCTGGGCGTGATGTGGTGGGGCATGGCGGCCACCCAATGGCTGCTGGCCAGGCATCCTCATTGCATGGCTTCTGGCGCGAGCCAGCCTGGCAGCGGCGACAATTCGGGTTTGATCCCAACGATCAGGGCTGCCTTGGCAACCCTGGGCCGTTGGAGCCTGACTTTTTACATGCTGCACCAGCCCTTGCTGATCGGTGCCCTGAACGCCTGGATTTTTTTGAAGTAAGCACACCATGACCCAAGACGAAATGAAAACCCTGGTGGGCCAAGCGGCCCTGGACTACGTGATTTCCGGCAGCGTGGTGGGCGTGGGCACGGGATCGACCGTGGACAAGTTCATCGACGCCCTGGGTGCCGCGCTCAAGACCGACCCCCAGCGGGTGGTGGGCGCCGTGTCCAGTTCCGTGCGCAGCACCGAACGGTTATTGGCACTGGGCGTCAAGGTGTTGCCGGCCGAATCGGTCAGCAGCCTGGCCGTCTACATCGATGGCGCGGACGAAATCAACCACCAGGGCGACATGATCAAGGGTGGTGGTGCTGCCTTGACCCGCGAAAAGATCGTGGCCGACCTGGCCGAGCGCTTTGTGTGCATCGCCGATGAAACCAAGCTGGTGGACACGCTGGGGCGTTTTCCGCTGCCGGTAGAGGTGATCCCGATGGCGTCGGCCCAGGTCATGCGCCGCTTCACGGCCATGGGCGCACAGGCCAAGGTGCGCGAGGGCGTGATCACCGACAACGGCAACCTGATCGTGGACGTGACGGGTCTGGCCATCACCAACCCCGCTCAAATGGAGTCGGACGTGAACCAGTGGCCGGGCGTGGTGACCGTGGGCATCTTTGCCCGCAACCGCGCGTCGGTGTGCCTGCTGGGCACACCGAATGGCGTCAGAACCTTGAGTTTCTGAAGGTCAAACCAAGCAAGCTGGCTTAGAACTTGAAGCCCGGTGGAGGCGGAGGCGTTGGGCTGGGCGCCGGGCTGACATTGCTGGGGCTGTCGGCCTGCAAGCGCAAGGGCTCAGGCACGGGGGTGCGCACTTCGGGCGTGACCAATGGCGTGGCCGGTGGCTGCTTGTAGCTGGAGGGCAGCGCCGACTTGGCCGGGTAGCCCGCAGCATCCAGATAAGCCATCCAGTCTGCCTGCGTAAAACCCACCAACTGCTTGCTGCCGACCTTCAACACCGGCAACTGCTGGACGCCTTCCTGCTTTTGCAGGGTCAGGATGTCTTCGGACGTCTCCACTGTTTTCTCGACGTAAGGAATGCCTCGGCCCTGCAGCATCTGGCGTGCGCTGTCGCAGGGTGCGCATTTGGAGGACGCGTAGAAGGTGACCGGGTATTGGCTGGCGACGCGCTGCAGCTCGAAAGGCAAACCGGAGGTCTGCACCACGGTCCCGTTGGTTTTGAGCGTGGCGGCGGGCCGATCAGCAGGAGGACGGTCGGTGTAGGTGACGCGGCCATCCGGGGCCACGACCTTGTAGAGGGCCCAGGCCGGACCAGCTGTGACCAGGGTCAAACCCACCACCGCCGTGGCCAACAAGGAAGAGGACTGCAAGTAACGACTCATGTGGTTTTACCTTTGGGTTCAGCTCATGCCTTGGTGGCGCAACAGGGCATCGATGCTCGGTTCACGCCCCCGGAACGCCTTGAAATTATCCATGGCGGTGCGGCTGCCGCCAGCTTCCAGGATCGATTCGCGGTAACGCCGGCCGACTTCAGCATTCAGCACGCCAGCCGGGCCTGTGGCCGCCTCTTCAAAAGCCGCGTAAGCATCCGCCGAGAGCACCTCCGCCCACTTGTAACTGTAATAGCCTGCTGCGTAGCCGCCTGCAAAGATGTGTGAAAAGCTGTGTTGAAAACGATTGAACGCAGGGGGAGTGTTGACAGCCACCTCTTTGCGCACTTCGTCCACCACGGCTTGCACGCGTTGGTCGTTGCCGGTTTCAGCGTGGAGGCGCATGTCAAACAGTGAAAATTCGACCTGACGCAGGGTGGCCATGCCGCTCTGGAAATTCTTGGCCGCGTTCATCTTGTCGAAAAGATCGCGCGGCAGGGACTGGCCCGTGTCCACGTGGCTGGTGAGTTGCTGGACGACATCCCATTCCCAGCAGAAGTTTTCCATGAACTGGCTTGGCAACTCGACGGCATCCCATTCGACGCCACTGATGCCGGACACGCCAATGTCATCCACTTTGGTCAGCATGTGGTGCAGGCCATGGCCGAACTCGTGGAACAGGGTGGTCACGTCATCGTGCGTGAGCAGGGCGGGCTTGCCGCCAACACCTGACGCGAAATTGCAGACCAGATGGGCCACCGGTGTTTGCGTTTGGTGGTTGTCGGGGCGAGTCCAGCGGCCGCGCACGTCGTCCATCCAGGCGCCGGGGCGCTTGCCCGAGCGGGCGTACAGGTCGAGGTAGAACTGGCCGACCAGGCTGCCAGCGCGCTCGATGCGGAAGAAGCGCACCGATTCGTGCCAGACGGGGGCACTGTCAGGCTTGATGGTCACGTCGAACAGGGTTTCAATCAGTTTGAACAGGCCACCCAACACGGTCGGCTCGGTGAAGTACTGTTTGACTTCCTGGTCGCTGAAAGCGTATCGGGCTTCCTTGAGCTTTTCACTGGCGAAAGCGATGTCCCAGGCTTGCAGCTCGGTCAGGCCCAGCTCGGTGCGGGCGAAGTCGCGCAACTCGGCCATGTCTTTTTCGGCGAAGGGTCGGGCACGGCGGGCCAGGTCGCGCAAAAAGTCCATGACTTGCTGCGGGCTCGTTGCCATCTTGGGCACCAGGGACACGTCGGCGAAGCTGGGGTAGCCCAGCAGGGCGGCTTCTTCCTGGCGCAGGGCCACGATCTGCTGCATCAGCGGCGAGTTGTCGCGTTCGGCCGGGCCGGTTTCGCTGGCGCGGGTGGCGTAAGCGCGGTAAAGCGTTTCGCGCAGGGGGCGGTGTGTGGCGTATTGCATGACCGGCAGGTAGCAGGGCATGTGCAGGGTCAGCTTGTGGCCTTCCTTGCCTTCGGCTTGCGCGGCGGCCAGGGTGGACTCGACCACGTCGGCAGGCACGCCAGCCAGCTCATCAAACGTGGCGTAGTAGTTGTAGGCGTCGGTGGCGTCCATCACGTGCTCGGAGAAGGCCTGCGACAAGGCGGCTTGCAACTCCTGGATCTCGGCGAAGCGCTTCTTGGCATCGCCTTGCAGCTCGGTACCACCCAGTACGAAACCGCGCAAGGCGAGGTCCAGGGCACGGTGACGGGCGGGGCTCAAGCGCTGGCCTTCGGGCGATTGCGACAAGGCCTTGTACTTGGCGTACAGGCGTTCATCGGCGCCCAGGCGGGTGTAAAACTCGGTCAGGCGTGGCAGGTTTTCGTTGTACGCGGCCCGGATTTCCGGGGTGTCGGCCACAGAATTGAGGTGCCCCACGGCGCCCCAGGCACGGCCCAAACGCTCGGTGGCCACATCCAGCAACAGCGACAGGGTGTCGTAGTCGGCAGGCACATCGGGGCCGGTGACCTTGTCCAAAGCCGCTTCGGCCTCCTTCAGCAGCACGTCCATCGCGGGCGTGACGTGGCCGGGTTGGATGCTTGCAAAAGCGGGCAAGCCGGAGGTGTCGAGCAGAGGATTGGGTGTGGTCATGGGCGTTGGGTGTTGGTGACAGGCGAGTTACAGGCGCTCGGCGGCTTCGATGGTGTTGACCAGCAGCATGGTGATGGTCATGGGGCCGACACCGCCCGGCACGGGGGTGATCCAGCTGGCCACTTCCTTGACGCCGGAAAAATCGACGTCGCCACACAGCTTGCCTTCATCATCGCGGTTCATGCCGACGTCGATCACGACGGCCCCTGGCTTGACCATGTCGGCAGTGAGCACATTGCGCTTGCCCACTGCCGCCACCACGACATCAGCTTGACGCGTGTGGTAGGCCAAATCAGGTGTTGCACTGTGGCAGATGGTGACGGTGGCGCTGGATTGCAAGAGCATCAGGGCCATGGGTTTGCCGACGATGTTGCTGCGGCCGATGACCACGGCGTGTTTGCCGCGCAGGTCGTAGCCGATGGATTCGAGCATTTTCATGCAGCCGTAGGGGGTGCAGGCCTTGAAGCCTGGTTCGCCGACCATCAGGGCACCCGCGCTGGCCACGTGGAAGCCGTCCACGTCTTTCAAGGGCGAGATCGATTCGATGACCTTGTGGTCGTCGATGTGCTTGGGCAGGGGCAACTGCACCAGGATGCCGTGGATCGATGGGTCGTTGTTCAGCGCATCAACCCGGGCCAGCAGTTCGGCCTCGGTCATGGTGGCGGGGTATTTCTCGAGCACCGAGTGCAGGCCGGCGTCCTGGCAAGCTTTGACCTTGTTGCGCACGTAGACCTGGCTGGCGGGGTTCTCGCCGACCAGGATCACGGCCAAGCCAGGGGTGATGCCTTTTTCGGTGAGCGCGGCGGCGCGGACGGCCACTTCGGCGCGGAGTTGCTTGGACAGGGCGTTGCCGTCGATCAGTTGTGCGGTCATGGGGCGGGCTGCAATTCAGTCAAAAAGGGTTCAAAAGAACGAAAAAGGCCGCACGGATGCGGCCTCTTGATGCGCGTGGGGGCAAGGTGCCCCCGCAGGCCTTGCTCAGGGTTTGGCCGGCGCGTTGGCGGGCTGTGCGCTGGCACCCAGGGCGATCTTGAGCAGATCGGCCACGGTGTTGGCGTTGAGCTTTTCCATCACGTTGGCACGGTGGGCTTCCACCGTCTTGATGCTGATGCCCAGGTCGTCGGCGATCTGCTTGTTCAGGCGGCCAGCGACGATGCGCTCGAGCACTTGCGCTTCGCGCGTGGTCAGGCGCGACAGCAGGGCTTCGCGGCTGGCGGCCTCTTGCGAGCTGGAGAACGCGGTGCGGGCTTCGTCGAGCATGCGCTCGACCAGGGCCACCAGGGCGTCTTCCTTGAAGGGCTTTTCGATGAAGTCCATCGCGCCTTTTTTCATGGTGTTCACGGCCATGGGCACGTCGCCGTGGCCGGTGATGAACACGATGGGCAGGGGCGATTTGCGCTCAAGGAGCTTGTCCTGCAGTTCCAGGCCGCTCATGCCATCCATGCGGATGTCGGCGATCAGGCAGGCCACTTCGCGGGGATCGAACCGAGCCAGGAAGGATTCGGCCGAGTCGAAACACCGCACCCGGTAGTCTTTGCCTTCGAGGAGCCATTGCAGCGAATCGCGCACGGCCTCGTCGTCATCGACCACATACACGGTGCCTTTTTTGGGGATCAGACTCATGGGTTATCGGCTAGCAAGTCGTTGGAGGGAGGGGTGACCGAATCGGGGAAATCCGAGGCACCACTGCTGTCGACCGGGAGGGTGAAAGTGAACTTGCACCCCATCACCGTTGAGCCATTGTAGATGTTCTCGGCGCCAATGCGACCGTGGTGTGACTCGATGATGGAACGGCACAGGCTCAGGCCGATCCCCAGGCCTTCGGCTTTGGAGGAATGGAAGGCTTCGAACAGGCGGCTGCTCATCTCGTCTTTCATGCCCGGGCCGGCGTCGGTGACGACGAATTCCACCACCTCGCCCTGGTCTTCGGTTTTGCGCAATTGCACGCGCAAATCCACATGGCGGCGCGACTGTGGCATTTGCGCCGAATCGATGGCCTCGGCGGCGTTCTTGAGCAGGTTCAGCAGCACCTGTTCGATCAGGATGGGATCGACCATCAGCGTGGGCAGGCGCTGGGCGATGGTGCTGTTGAGGGTAACGCGGCGGCGGCGCATCTCGAAACCGGCCAATTCCAGCACGGCTTCGATGATGTCGCGGGCTCGGGCGGGTTGGCGCTGCGGCTCGCTTCGCTTCACGAACTGGCGGATGCGGTGGATGATCGTGCCAGCGCGCTGGGCCTGGCGCGAGGTTTTTTCCAGCGCCTCGATCAACCCCTCGTTGCTGATGCTGCCCGATTTGATGCGGCTGACCATGCCACTGCAGTAGTTGGCGATGGCCGCCAGGGGCTGGTTCAACTCGTGCGCCACGGTAGAAGCCATTTCGCCCATGGTGATCAGGCGGCTGGTGAACTGGGCTTTTTCGGCCTGGCGGGCTGCAGCCTCTTCGCCCTGCCGGCGGGCCGTGATGTCGGTGGCAATCAGCATTTGCGCCAGGTGGCCGTCGGTCCACTGGATGTAGCGGGCGCGCACATCGAACCATTTCTGGGCTGATTCCATGTAGATGTCGCGGGCATCGACGCCGGCGGCGGTCAGCTCCTGCGTGGGCAGGTTGCCAAAATTATCGACCGATTCGTCGCCATCGGCCAGGTCGGCAGGGTCGAATTCGCCACCGGTCAACTCGGAGTGGGCGCCTGGGTTGGCGCCGAACCAGAGGCGGTAGGAACGGTTGGCGAACAACAACTCGCCGCGTTGCACGGAGACCACGGACACGGCCGCGTCCAGGCCTTCCAGCACGGTGGTGAAGCGTTCGTGCGCGGCGGTGAGCTGGTCGCGAACGCGTTTGGCCTCGGTGATGTTGGTGACCGAGGTCATCCAGCCGGTCTGGTTGCCCTGCGAGTCGATCAGGGGCGAGACGTACATCCGGGCGTCGAACTGGCTCAGGTCGCGGCGTTGCATCACCACTTCGACGCCGCCGGTCGGGCTGCGGCCCAGCAGTTCTTGCTGGAACATGCGGTTGAACTCGTCCAGCCGGTCTTTGGGCCAGTAAGGGTAGGGGGGCACGCAGCCGATCAGCTCCTCTTCAGCAAAGCCGGTCATGGCGCAAAAGGCGGGGTTCACGTAGGTGATGCGGCCTTCCAGGTCGATGGTGCGCATGCCGGTGAGCATGGAGTTTTCCATCGCCCGGCGAAAATTGGTTTCCTGCACCAGCGTTTTCTGGATCTGGGCGCGACGCCTCATGTGGCGCAGGGTGCCCACCAGCGTCCACACGGTCAGGGCCGACAGGGCGACCACCATCCAGAACAGGGTGTTGCCCACCAGGTTGGTGGAGGTGCGAAAGCCCATGCCGCGCAGGACCAGGCCATTGCCCACGGGCGTGACGATCACCTCGTGCACGAAGGTGGGTTTGGCCGAGCCTTCGGATGACGCACTGACCGTGCTGGTCAGCACTTCGCCACCCACCTGCACCAGGCTCATCGCGTGGCGGCTGACGATCTCGCGGGGCACCATGTAGCGCATCAGCGCTTCCAGCGAATACTCGGCAGACAGCGTGCCAATGAAGCCGGTACTGTCAATCAGTGGCACCTGAATCTGGATGACGCGCGCCGCCAAGCCGTTGATGTAGGGCTGGGAATAGACCGGCTGGTTGCGCTCCTTGGCCAGTTTGAAGGCGCTTTGGGGGGCTTCAACGCCCCGCAAGGGATCGTAGGACGACAGGTTGGCGTAGGGGTCGAGGTTCAAGCCCTGCGGCGCGGGCAGGTACAGGTTCATGGCGGAATGGGCTGCCTTGACGGTCTCGTCGGCCTGCGTCCAGGCCACGCTGATGACCTCGGGGCGGGCGCGCACGAAGTCGCTGGCCTGCGACATGAACTGTTCGGAGTTCACCGCCTTGATGCTGATCTCTCTAGCCAGGCGCAGCAATTGCTCCTGGCTTTCGATCATGCGCATGCGGATCTGTTGCTGCACGACCTCGGTGTCGCGTTTCACCGACTCTTGCTCGCGCTCCAGCTCTTCGTTGCGCAGGTACCAGAAGGCCGCGATGATGGCGGCCAAAAACAACAGCACCGACACCAGCGGCCCCAGGGTCGCATAGCGATCCTGCTGGTTGGGCGATTGCTTGCGCCACCACTGCCAGAAGAAGCGGTTGGAGTTGCCCGCCCCAGGTGTGCGTGAGGCGGCGGTGGACAAGGATGAGCGAGACGGCATCCCGCGATTATCCGTGTGGTCTCCCACAATCGACGTACTGCTTGAGAACGAGTGCAATCCCGATTCAATTCCAGCGTTAAGGATTCACTCTAATCACCCCACTCACTCAGGGGATGGCTGATACTCATGACACTGGTACATACCAACGGAGACTTTGCCTATGTCCGCTGCCGATGCGCTGCCGTCTGCTTCCATGGATCTTGACCCGGAAGAGACGCGCGAATGGCTTGACGCCTTGTCGGGCGTCATCGAAACCGAGGGGCGCGGTCGTGCCCACGACCTGCTTGAACAGTTGTTGGACCATGCCCGCCAGGCTGGCATCGACCTGCCGTTTTCGGCCAACACCGCCTATGTGAACACCATCGCGGTTCAGGACGAGGCGCAGTTTCCCGGCAACATGGAGATTGAAGAGCGCCTGCGCGCCTTCATGCGCTGGAACGCGCTGGCCATGGTGGTGCGGGCCAACCGCCACGAGCCGCCCGACGGTGGCGACCTGGGCGGGCACATCTCGTCCTTCGCCTCGCTGGCGACCATGCTGGGCTGTGGCTTCAACCACTTCTGGCACGCCGAGCACGAAGGCCATGGCGGCGACCTGCTCTACATCCAAGGGCATTCGGCGCCCGGAATCTACGCCCGAGCCTTCATGGAAGGCCGCATCACCGAAGACCAATTGCTCAACTTCCGCCAGGAAGTGGGCGGCAAGGGCTTGTCGAGCTACCCGCATCCCAAGCTGATGCCCGAGTTCTGGCAGTTCCCAACCGTGTCGATGGGCCTGGGCCCGATCATGGCCATCTACCAGGCGCGCTTCCTGAAGTACCTGCACGCCCGGGGCATTGCCGACACCTCCAATCGCAAGGTCTGGGTGTTCTGCGGCGATGGCGAGATGGACGAACCAGAATCTTTGGGCGCCATCGGCCTGGCGACGCGCGAAAAGCTCGACAACCTGATCTTCGTCGTCAACTGCAATCTGCAGCGCCTGGACGGCCCGGTGCGGGGCAACGGCAAGATCGTGCAAGAGCTGGAAGGCGAGTTCCGTGGCGCGGGTTGGAACGTGATCAAGCTGCTGTGGGGCGGTTACTGGGATCCGCTGCTGGCGCGCGACAAGGACGGCCTGCTGCGCAAGGTCATGATGGACATGGTCGATGGCGACTACCAGGCCTGCAAGGCCAACGATGGCGCCTTCGTGCGGCAACACTTTTTCGGCCGCGACCCGAAGGTGGCCGAGATGGTGGCCAAGATGTCCGACGACGACATCTGGCGCTTGAACCGAGGCGGCCACGACCCGCAGAAGGTGTACGCCGCTTACCACGCGGCCGTGAACCACACCGGACAGCCCACCGTGCTGCTGATCAAGACCGTGAAGGGTTTTGGCATGGGCAAGAGCGGCGAAGGCAAGAACACCGCGCACCAGACCAAGAAGCTGACCGAGGAGGACATCAAGACCTTCCGCGACCGCTTCAACATCCCCATCACCGACGAAGACCTGCCCAGTGTGCCGTTCTACAAACCGGCCGAACACACGCCGGAGATGGAGTACCTGCATTCACGCCGCAAGGCTTTGGGCGGGTATCTGCCCAAGCGCCGCGTCAAAGCCGATGAGCAGTTGGTGGTGCCCGAGCTGTCGGCCTTCAAGACCGTGCTGGACGCCACCGCCGAAGGTCGCGAGATCTCGACCACGCAAGCGTTTGTGCGCTGCCTGACGCCTTTGCTGCGTGATGCCCAGTTGGGCCCGCGCGTGGTTCCAATTTTGGTGGACGAGGCCCGCACCTTTGGCATGGAGGGCTTGTTCCGCCAGATCGGCATCTATGCGCCTGAAGGCCAGAAGTACACCCCGGTCGACCGCGACCAGGTGAGCTATTACCGCGAAGACAAGGCCGGCCAGATCCTGCAAGAAGGCATCAACGAAGCCGGTGGCATGAGTTCGTGGATCGCGGCGGCCACGTCGTACTCCACCAACAACCGGATCATGATCCCGTTCTACGTGTACTACTCGATGTTCGGGCTGCAGCGCGTGGGCGATCTGGCTTGGGCTGCGGGTGACATGCAAGCACGCGGCTTCTTGCTGGGTGGCACCTCCGGCCGCACCACGCTGAACGGCGAAGGCCTGCAGCACGAAGATGGCCACAGCCAGTTGGTGGCCTCGACCATCCCCAACTGCCTGAGCTACGACCCGACCTACGCGCACGAAGTGGCGGTGATCGTGCAGCATGGCTTGAAGCGCATGGTCGAGCAGCAGGAAAACGTTTTCTACTACCTGACGCTGTTGAACGAGAACTACAGCCAGCCCGGCCTGCGTGAAGGCACCGAGGCCGAGATCATCAAGGGCATGTACCTGTTGCAGGAAGGCGCCAAGAAAACGCCGCGCGTGAACCTGTTGGGTTCGGGCTCGATCTTGCGCGAATCGGTGGTGGCGCGCGAGCTGCTGGAAGCCGACTGGGGCGTGGCCGCCAATGTGTGGAGCTGCCCGAGCTTCAACGAATTGGCCAGAGATGGCCAGGACGCCGAGCGCTGGAGCTTGTTGCACCCGACCGAAAAACCGCGCCTGTCCTTTGTGGCGCAACAACTGGCGCCGCACGCTGGTCCGGTCATCGCTTCGACCGACTACGTCAAGACTTTCGCAGAGCAGATCCGCGCCTACATCCCCAAGGGCCGCACCTACAAAGTGCTGGGCACCGACGGGTTTGGCCGCAGCGATTTTCGCTACCGCCTGCGCGAGCACTTCGAGGTCAACCGGCACTACATCGTGGTCGCCGCGCTCAAGGCCTTGTCGGAAGAGGGCACTGTGCCCGTGGCCAAGGTGGCCGAGGCCATCGCGCGCTACAAGATCGACGTCGACAAGATCAACCCGCTCTACGCTTGATGCATTGAGGCAGCACTGAATGGCACTCATCGAATTGAAGGTTCCGGACATTGGCGACGTGGCGGATGCCGCCGTCATTGAAATCCTGGTCAAGGCGGGTGACACCGTCAAGGCCGAACAAAGCCTGATCACGCTTGAATCGGACAAGGCCTCCATGGAGGTGCCTGCGGCGCAAGGGGGCGTGATCAAGGAGCTCAAGATCAAGCTGGGCGACAAGGTCAGCGAAGGGGCTTTGATCGCGTTGCTGGAAACGGCGGATGCCGCCGCGCCATCGCCGACCGCTGATGCAGCACCGTCTGCCGCAGCGGGTTCGGCGGAGCCGGAGCCGGCTGCCGTCGTTCAAGCCAAGGTACAAGCGGCCGAGTTGGTCGAACCTGTCACGTCCGGCTCACCGGGCGCTTCGGCGCCTCCCGAAACCCCCGCCTCGCGCGTGCCGCCCACGGCCGCTTTGCCGCCGGCGGAGCCGCCCGCCAAGGATGGCCATGTGCCCCACGCCTCGCCTTCGGTGCGCCGTTTCGCGCGGGAGTTGGGCGTGGCGCTGGGCAGCGTGCAAGGCTCGGCCCCCAAAGGCCGCATCACGCACGCGGACGTGCAGGCATTTGTCAAAGCAGCGTTGTCTCGGGGGCCCGCTTCCGTGGCTTCGGCTGAAGCACCGGCTGGTGGCGACAGCCTCAACCTGCTGCCCTGGCCCAAGGTGGATTTCGCCAAATACGGGCCCATCGAGCGCCAGCCGCTGTCCCGCATCAAAAAGCTGTCGGGTGCCAACCTGCACCGCAACTGGGTGCGCATCCCGCACGTCACCAACAACGAAGAAGCCGACATCACCGAGTTGGAAGCTTTGCGCGTCAAGCTCAATGAAGAGCACGCCAAAACGGGCCCCAAGTTCACGATGCTGGCCTTCTTGATCAAAGCCTGCGCGGTGGCTTTGAGAAAGTTCCCGCAGTTCAACGCCTCGCTGGATGGCGATGACCTGGTGCTCAAGCAGTACGTGCACATCGGTTTCGCGGCCGACACGCCCAATGGCCTGGTCGTGCCCGTGATCCGCGATGCCGACACCAAGGGCCTGTCGCAACTGGCGCTTGAAACCGCCGCGCTGGCCGCCAAGGCCCGCGAAGGCAAGCTGTCGCCAGCCGACATGCAGGGCGGCACCTTCTCGATCTCGTCGCTGGGCGGCTTCGGGGGCACCACCTTCACGCCGATCATCAACGCGCCCGAGGTGGCCATTCTGGGCGTGTGCCGAGCGGCCATGAAGCCCGTGTGGAACGGCGAATCCTTCGATCCGCGCCTGATCATCCCGCTCAGCCTGAGCTACGACCACCGCGTGATCGACGGCGCTTCCGCCGCCCGCTTCAACGCCTTCCTGGCCACCTTGCTGGCTGATTTCCGCCGCGCACTCCTTTGAACTGACACCATGGCCCTGATCGACATCCCCGTGCCCGACATTGGCGACATCGCCGATGCGGCGGTCATTGAAATCCTGGTCAAGGCGGGTGACACCGTCAAGGCCGAGCAAAGTTTGATCACCTTGGAGTCCGACAAGGCCTCCATGGAAGTGCCTGCGCCGCAGGCCGGTGTGGTCGGCGAAATCAAGGTCAAGCTGGGCGACAAGGTCGGGCAGGGCACAGTCATCCTGACGCTGGAGGCGGCTGGGCAGGACGTGTCTGCTGCGGCGCCAGCCCCCGCGTCTTCTGCGGCCCCTGTGGCTTCCGCCAGTGTGGCCGCGGCCCCATCGCCAGTGGCGGCTGAACCGGCGAAAGGTGCGGCGACTCAGCCTGTCGCCGCCCGCCAGAACGCCAGCAAGGATCCCGAACAGGCCGATTGCGATGTGCTGGTGCTCGGCGGCGGCCCTGGCGGCTACAGCGCCGCCTTTCGCGCGGCCGATCTGGGCTTGAAGGTCATCCTGGTCGAACGTTATGGCGAGTTGGGCGGCGTGTGCCTGAACGTGGGCTGCATCCCTTCCAAGGCCTTGCTGCACGTGGCCGCCGTCATGGAAGAGGTCAAGCATTTCGACGCGCTGGGTGTCAGCTTTGGCGAGCCCCAGCTGGACTTGGACAAGCTGCGCGCGCACAAATCCAAAGTCACCGGCAAGTTGACCACCGGCCTGATGGGCATGGCCAAGGCGCGCAAAGTCACCGTGGTGCGAGGTTACGGCAGCTTGGTCGATGACCGCCACATCAAGATTGAAGTCACCACCGGCCCGGCACAAGACAAATCGGGCGAAACCAAAACGCTCAGCTTCAAGCGCTGTATCATCGCGGCTGGTTCGCAGTCGGTGCGGCTGCCGTTCATGCCGGATGACGCCCGCGTGGTCGATTCCACCGGCGCTTTGAGCCTGCCCTCCTTGCCACGCAAGATGCTGGTGATCGGTGGCGGCATCATCGGCCTGGAAATGGGCACTGTTTATTCGACCCTGGGCGCTCGCATCGACGTGGTCGAGATGAGCGACACCCTGATGCCCGGCGCCGACCGCGACCTGGTCAAGGTCTGGGAAAAGCACAACGCCAAGTGCTTCGACCGCATCATGCTGGGCACCAAAACCGTGGCGGCTGAAGCCACGGCCGATGGCATCCGCGTGAGTTTCGAATCCGCCAAGCCTGGGGTTGAGGCGCCCGCAGCTGAGACCTACGACCTGGTTTTGCAGGCGGTGGGCCGCAGCCCCAATGGCCGCAAGATTGGCGCTGATCTGGCGGGCGTCACCGTCAACGAACGCGGCTTCATCCCGGTTGACCTGCAACAACGCACCAACGTGCCACACATTTTTGCCATTGGCGACATCGTGGGCCAGCCCATGTTGGCGCACAAGGCCACGCACGAAGGCCATGTGGCGGCCGAAGTGGCCGCCGGCGAATTGCTGAACGACACGGCCTTGTCCCGCGCGGCCTTCGATGCGCGCGTCATCCCCAGCGTGGCCTACACCGATCCCGAGATCGCTTGGGTGGGCCTGACCGAAGACCAGGCCAAGGCACAGGGCAAGGCCATCAAGAAAGGCCTGTTCCCTTGGGCAGCCTCGGGCCGGGCGCTGGCCAATGGCCGCTCCGAAGGCTTCACCAAATTGCTGTTCGACGCTGAGACGACACAGATCCTCGGCGGCGGCATCGTGGGCACCAACGCGGGCGACCTGATCAGCGAGGTGGCCTTGGCCATCGAGATGGGTGCCGACGAGGTGGACATCGGCAAGACCATCCACCCGCATCCCACCTTGGGCGAAAGCATCGGCCTGGCCGCCGAAGCCGCCCATGGGACTTGCACTGATTTGATGCCCCCAAGGCAACGACCTTAGGCGTTCGCGCGACAGCGGCCGGTTACCATGTTGGCTTGCCCCGCAGGGGCCCATCCATCGAGGAGTCAAACATGGCCAAAGGTCAGCAACGCAGCGGCAAGGAAGTCAAGAAACCCAAGCAGGACAAAACGCCTGCCAAGCCGATTTCGCCCGGCGCGGTCATGCCCAGCATCACCACGGTGGTGCCGGTTCGTGGCAAGTTGAAGAAGCCGGGCTGAATCCGTAGCGCAAGCACTCAAGTTCAAATCTGGACTTTTATTTGATAAATGTCTAGAATTGAACCATGAGTGCTGCATTGCATCTTCCTCAGGCGGCCATGGCGCCGCCAGCGCCGTCGGCCCAGCAAATGGGCGCGGCGGGCTTGCGGGCCTTTGCCCGCATCGCCGACGCCTGGGGTTTGAACACCGACGAGCAACTGCGCCTGTTGGGCGAGCCCGCCCGCTCCACCTTCTTTGCCTGGCGCAAATCGCCTGACACTGCCCGCGTGCCGCGCGACACGTTGGAGCGCCTGTCCAACCTCCTGGGCATCTACAAGTCTTTGCAGATCCTGCTGCCCGATCCGCAGGCGGCGGACGCCTGGGTGCGCCAGCCCAACACGGCAGAACTGTTCGGTGGCCGCTCGGCCCTGGACCGCATGCTGGCGGGCAATGTCAGTGATCTGAACCTGGTTCGCCGTTACCTGGATTCGGTGCGCAGCGGCGGCTGGGCATGACCCAGGCGATGCCTGAAGTCCGGCGCTTGCGCTGGCAGCCCGCCCATCGCATCGTGCCCACGCGCTACCCCACGGTGTACCTGTTCGACCGTGTTGCCGAGTCTGAAGACTTTGACGCCTTGTATGCACTTGAGTCCCTGACCAACGAGCGCATCCGCGATGAAGTCGGCCAAGTGGACCTGGTGGCGCAAGAAGACCGGCTGGTTGGCCCAGGCTCCGGCCCCGTGATGGCTGCCTTCACCCACCTCAATCCGGAAGGCAGCCGGTTTTCAGACGGCAGCTACGGTGTGTTCTATGCCGCGCACGACAAAGACACCGCCGTGGCCGAGACCCAATACCACCACGCTAAATTCCTGGCCGCCACCAAGCAGCCGGCCATGCAGTTGCCGATGCGCCTCTACGCCGTGCGCATCAGCGCGCAAGTGCACGATCTGCGTCCGCTGGACCCGGATGGTGTCGGTGTGCACGCCGCTGAAAGCTACGTCGCATCACAAGACTTGGGCAAGCAATTGCGCAAGCAAGGATCGGCGGGTGTGGCCTACCGCAGCGTGCGCCATCCGGGTGGCGAGTGCGTCGGCCTGTTCAAGCCCAAAGGCGCCAGCCAGTGCGTGCACGCGGCACATCTGCTGTACGTCTGGAATGGCCAGACTTTTGCTGATGTCTACGAAAAGCTGAGCGCATGAATTGTCAGGGCAGGCGGAACACGAACAGCGCGTTGCCTTCGCCCGCTTGCCATGGATTGAGGCCGCCAAAGCTGCCGTAGCCCGAGTTCACGAACAGATCCTTGCCCGCAGGCACAGCGCCCACGGAGTCAATCGTGCCGCCTTTGCCCGCCACGCCGTTGACGTCGATGACGCCCACGGCCGTGTTGTAGGACCAGAGTTCTTCACCATTGCTGGTGCGGAAGGCCTTGACTTCACCGTTCAGACTGCCCGCCAGCAAGACATCGTTGGTCACCGACAGCGCGGCCGAGAACAAGGTGGCGTATGGCCTGCCTTGGTAGTCGTGCGTCAGGTGCTTTTCCCAGACCAGGTT
>Ga0209841_1000074_pt1 | contig 22281 bp, 19 predicted proteins | sample GWRWT4_30Apr14_FD_187185 | JGI IMG/M metagenome (GOLD analysis project Ga0209841, IMG submission 187185) | Sand microcosm microbial communities from a hyporheic zone in Columbia River, Washington, USA - GW-RW T4_30-Apr-14 (SPAdes) (version 2) | ecosystem: Engineered > Artificial ecosystem > Sand...
TGCACCGGTGGGCGATACGCTGACTCACGCCAAAACACCCGAAGTACCGGCTTTGGCCGGTTTTGATCTGGCCAAACCACAAGTGTTTGCCGGTATGTTCCCGGTCACTAGCGATGATTACGAGGCTTTTCGTGAGGCACTGGCAAAATTAAAACTCAATGACGCTTCACTGTTTTATGAGCCTGAAACATCCGATGCCTTGGGTTTTGGTTTCCGCTGTGGTTTCCTTGGCATGCTGCATATGGAAATCGTGCAGGAACGTCTGGAACGCGAATATGACCTCGATTTAATTACCTCCGCACCCACGGTGGTGTATCAAGTCCTCACCAAAAAAGGTGAGACTATTAATGTCGATAATCCGTCTTCGATGCCTGATCTGTCGTTAATAGAAGAATTGCGTGAACCGATCGCCCAGGTGAATATTCTGGTGCCTCAGGAGTACGTGGGCAATGTTATGACGCTGGCCAATAGTCGTCGTGGCATACAAAAAAACATGCAATATCTTGGTAAACAGGTCGCATTGACCTATGAAATTCCAATGGCTGATGTGGTGCTCGATTTCTTTGATCGACTTAAATCGGTGAGCCGCGGTTATGCGTCTTTGGATTATAGTTGTATTCGTTTTCAACCGAGTAATCTGGTGCGTGTTGATGTGCTTATTAATGGTGATAAGGTCGATGCCTTGGCGCTGATTTGTCATGAAGAAGATGCACACTTCAAAGGCCGTGCGCTGACAGAAAAAATGAAAGAACTCATACCGCGCCAAATGTTTGATATCGCCATTCAGGCTGCCATTGGTGGGCATGTAATCGCACGTCAAACGGTTAAAGCGCTACGCAAAAATGTCACCGCAAAGTGTTATGGCGGGGATGTGTCACGAAAACGCAAGCTGCTTGAAAAGCAGAAAGCCGGTAAAAAACGTATGAAGCAGGTGGGCAATGTCGAAATCCCACAAGATGCGTTTCTTGCCGTATTAAAAATCGACAAATAAGTTAAGGCTGCAGATATTCGTATTTTGAAGATGCTTGGTAACCTGCCCACTGGAGTGTAAAAGGTCAGCTATGGATATAGATTTTTCACTGGTACTGGTCATTGTCGTGTTTGTCACCGGCGTTATTTGGGGGCTGGATGTGCTTTTTCTTTTGCCAAAAAGAAAAAAAGCGGTGGCTAATTACGTCTCGGCGAGAAATATAGAAAGGGGGCAGTTGGTGAATCGGGCTTCTTTGCCTTTGGTTGATCAGACAACACTGACAAAACTTGAAAAAGAATCCTTGATTGTCGAATACAGTCACTCCTTTTTTCCGGTGTTCCTTCTGGTATTGATCTTGCGTTCATTTTTAATGGAGCCGTTTACCATTCCATCAAGCTCCATGGTGCCAACCTTGCGCATAGGTGATTATATTCTGGTGAATAAATTTGAGTATGGTTTGCGTTTACCGGTGATCGGGACCGAAATCATGGCGCTTAACAAGCCAAAAACAGGGGATGTAATGGTGTTTAAATACCCCGGAGATCCTCGCATAAACTATATTAAACGGGTTATTGGCACCCCAGGTGATACGATTGTTTATGACAATAAACGGCTGACCATTAACGGTAAAGAGATGCTGCAAACCTTGGTAGCAGAGTTACCCCCAAGCGCGCCGGAATTACAGATTTACAAAGAAAATTTTGACGGTATAGATCATACGATTCAGCATACTCTAGACCGGAATCAATATGCGGGTGTGCGTGAGTGGAAAATACCGGACGGCCATTATTTGGTTATGGGCGATAATCGTGACAACAGTAACGACAGCCGTGTCTGGGGATTGGTGCCTGATAAAAACATTGTAGGCAAGGCTGTTGGCATATGGATGAGCAAGGAACCGGGTTTGCATCTTCCCCGCTTTAATCGTGTAGGTGGTATACACTAAAAAGCAGTACTTTGAATCAAGCGCTTGTTTTTAAAATAAGCAGATTACAGCGTAAAGCTGATGGAGTTCGATTGTTCAGAGTGCGAGCTATTAATAAACAGAACTTACCTCGAACGATACATGGAGTTGAAAATACAATGTGGACTAATCAGCGCGGTGCATCAGGTTTAAATATTTTATTTACCTTGGTCATGGTGATTTTCTTTGGCGCAACCATTCTCAAGCTGACACCTGTTTATCTGGATAACTATACGATAAAAGGGGCGCTGGATGGTTTGAATCAGCAGCCGGGGATCACGCAAATGTCGCAGGATAAAATCAAAGGCGTGCTATTGAAACAGTTGCAAATTAATAACGTTCACAACGTCGATGCCAAAGGCATTGTGGTCAAAAAAGAAAATGGCCGTTTAACGGTGAATATAGATTACGAAGTGAGAATGGATTTGGTGCAAAATATCGATTTAATAGTGTCGTTTGAAAATAAATTTGAGGCGGTTGCGCATTGAACTCTCTGCAACAAGCACTCTGTCGCCGTATAGGGTATGCGTTCAAGGATCCGCATTTATTGATTCTGGCATTAACCCATCGTAGTGTCAGTGGGTCCCAAAATAATGAGCGACTGGAATTTCTCGGCGATTCGATTCTTAACTTTCTGATCGCCGAAGCGCTCTACGAAAAATTTGAGCATGCCAAAGAAGGCAAACTCAGCCGCTTAAGGGCCAAGTTGGTCAAAGAGGAAACGCTCGCGCGTCTGGCGCGAAAATTCGAACTGGGCGATTGTCTGGTCTTGGGTTCGGGCGAGCTAAAAAGCGGAGGTTTTCGACGGGATTCCATCTTGTCCGATGCGCTGGAAGCGATTATCGGTGCAATTTATCATGATGGTGGTATGGATATTTGCAAGAATGTTGTTTTGGTCTGGTTTGACAGTTTTCTGGAAAACATTTCCATGGACGATCACCAAAAAGACCCCAAAACGCGTTTGCAGGAATTGCTCCAGTCCAAACGTGAGGCTTTACCTGTGTATCAGGTCGAAAGCGTCGAAGGTGAGGCGCATAACCAGATTTTTGTGGTCAGTTGCCGGGTAGAAGGCCTGAGTACTGTCGCAGTGGGCAAGGGAGGCAGTCGACGTCAGGCAGAACAATTGGCCGCTGAAAAAATTCTGGCTGAATTGAAGTTATAAAAACCCGCTTTTGTCAGTCAACAGTCAACGATAGCGAAAATACCCAATTGAATGAGAATTTTTAAGTGCATAAAGATGTTGAAGGTCGTGTGGGTTATGTCGCCATTGTAGGGCGCCCCAATGTGGGAAAATCTACCCTGCTTAATCATATTCTGGGTCAAAAAATTAGCATTACCTCCAGAAAACCGCAAACAACACGGCACCGTATTCTTGGCATTAAAACCGAAGGAACGTCGCAGATTCTGTTTCTCGACACGCCGGGTTTGCACCAGAACGCCCCTAAGGCCATTAACCGTTATATGAATCGTGCCGCGATGACATCCCTGGTTGATGTTGACGTGATTCTGTTTGTGGTGGATTCGTTGAAGTGGACTGCCGAAGATGAGTGGGTATTAAATTCGCTAAAAAAACGGCACCGTCCTGTTATTCTGGTAATAAATAAAGTCGATAAAATTGTAGACAAAGAACGCTTTTTATTGCATTTGCAGCATATTTCCCAGCAGTTTGAGTTTAAAGACATTTTTCCGGTGTCGGCATTAAAAGGCGATAACCTGCTAAAACTGGAAAAAACCATTATCGAACTCTTGCCGCCGGGACAGCTTTTTTATGACGAAGATCAAATCACCGATCGTTCCGAGCGTTTTGCCATTGCCGAGATGATCCGTGAAAAAATCATGCGCCAATTGGGCGATGAACTTCCTTACGAAGCAACTATTGAGATCGAAGAGTTTCTCAGAGAAGGCGGATTGCTTACATTGAGTGCCGTGATATTGGTTGAGCGCGATAGCCAGAAAGCCATAGTGATTGGAAAAGGTGGGCAGCGACTCAAAAAAATTGGCATGGAAGCGCGTGCTGATATTGAAACCTTGATGGACTGCAAGGTGATGCTTAATCTCTGGGTAAAAGTTAAAAGTGGTTGGTCTGACGATGACCGTGCGTTGCGCAGCCTTGGTTATGACGACGCTTAACCCACTGTATTTTATAAAATGAATTTACGAGCACAAAACAATGCGAACAAGCCGTCAGGGCTCAGCATTTATTTTGCATGCACGCCCCTATCGCACGACGAGCGCGCTGGTTAAATTTTTTAGCCAGAACCATGGCGTGTTGTCCGGTGTCGTGCGCAGTGCCAAAGGCCAAACTGCAAAAAACAGCGCACTGATTCAACCCTTTGTGCCTTTAAGTTTGCAGTGGATCGATCGTTCAGAATTAAAAACCATTATTGCATTAGAAGAACAATCCCCGCCAATGGCGCTTAAAGGCGAACGTCTCTTTAGCGCCTTGTATGTTAATGAGCTGCTTTACCGATTGCTGCAAGAAGGCGAACCCTTTGTTGCCTTATTTGCGCTGTATCGTGATGTTTTGACTGAGTTGGCACGGTTGCAAGATATTGAGCCAGTATTAAGACGTTTTGAAAAAGCCTTATTGCATCAGCTGGGCTATGGTGTTTCATATACGCACGATGCGCAAACAGAACTCGCTTTGGATGATCAGGCCTGGTATCGCTTTGTCATTGATGAGGGTTTTATACGTATAGCCGATGAAAGTCACCGTTTAACGATAAAACAGAGCTGCTTTCAGGGTTGGCAAATACGCGCACTGGCCATGGATGACTACAGTCAATTAGCAAACCGTCGTGCGGCCAAGCAGATTATGCGCGAGTCCCTGGCGTTTCACCTGGGCCGGCAACCTTTGAACAGTCGCAACTTATTTATAAAATCATGCAAGGAGTAGTGTTCATGCCTGAAGTGAGACCCTTGTTATTGGGTGTAAATGTGGATCACGTGGCTACGTTAAGGCAGGCAAGGGGAACGTCTTATCCAGACCCTGTGTATGCGGCCTTAGCAGCAGAGCAAGCCGGCGCTGATGGAATCACCCTGCATTTAAGGGAAGATCGCCGCCATATTCAGGATCGCGATGTCTATCTGCTGAGTGAACTTTGTCAGACGCGTATCAATTTTGAAATGGCGCATACCAACGAAATGCTGGGTATCGCTGAAAAGATTAAACCCGCACATTGTTGTTTGGTGCCGGAAAAACGCGAAGAGTTAACCACAGAAGGTGGGCTCGATGTGATCAAACATTTTTCGGCAATCAAAGAAGCCTGTGCGCGACTGTCTTCAGCGTCGATTGACGTATCATTATTTATTGCGACCGATATAAAACAAATAGACGCAGCAAAGGCCTGCGGGGCGAGCACCGTCGAAATTCATACCGGTCAGTGGGCGGATGCACGCACGCGCGCCGAACGACAAAATTGCTACCAACACATTATTGCAGCCGTGCGTTATGCCGACAGTCTTGGTTTGATTGTTAATGCAGGGCATGGGCTGAATTATCAAAATGTCAGCATGATTGCGGCGATTCCCGAGCTCAACGAATTAAATATCGGGCATGCCATTGTGGCGCATGCGCTCTTTGTGGGTTTTATTCCTGCGGTCGAGCAAATGAAAACGCTGATGTTGCAAGCCCGCTGCTTCAAACAAAATAAGCAGTCATGATAGTGGGAATAGGCACAGACATCGTTGAGATTGCACGCATTGCCAGGGTCTTGGAGCGGCGGGGGGACGCCTTCGCTCGCCGAATATTGACCACTGCAGAATATGCGCAGTATCTGCAAAAAAAAGACAAGGACCGGTTTTTGGCTAAACGTTATGCGGCTAAAGAGGCCGTAGTCAAAGCTTTGGGTACAGGTTTCAGGCAGGGTGTATCGTGGCAGCATATAGAAATCAGCAATAATTCTCTGGGCCAACCCTCGTTCCATTTACAGAAACGCGCACATGAATTGTCACAGCAAAAAAATATTTATGAACATCACCTGAGTCTGTCTGATGAGCGCGAGTATGTCGTCGCCTTTGTGGTGATGGCCACTGCCTGATAACAGATACATCCACGTACTTGGGTATTGTAACGATTGGTTAACATCCAGTCTTTGTATGGAAACTTGCCTAAACTTTAAAAAGTGATATCCGATAAATCCAATGTGACTGAAACAGTGTATCGATAATCCAGTACACGTTAACAGTTTTTGAGTCTGAAAAAGTTGCGCCAGAAGACGTACTGTTTGTTACGTTTTTTTATCAGCTTTCCTATAAAACCCAGACACAGTTGGATTAGTTTAAACTTGATAGAGTTTAAGGTGTTAAGTGGAAAATAGACGTTATAACAGAGCGCATATGGATTTGTTTGCCCACTTCTCAGCAAAAGGCATTCAAGCAACCCCTTGTCTGGTAAAGGATTACTGTCTTGGTGGTGTGCTTATTGATGTAGATGCAAAGCTATGGAAGTTCAACGTTAACCTAGTCATTGGTGATAAGGTTGTACTTCATCTTAAATTGCCTACAAAAAACAGTTTTCAGAATTTTCAACTTAAAGCGCGAATTGCCAGAATTATTGATAATACAGCAGGTTTGGCGTTTATCGAACCTGATCCTGCCGCCTTGCAGGCCCTGGAAAACTACAGCAATCAGCTCGAAAACAAAAACTCACCCAAACGTGTTCTAAAAAATGACGAAAATGTACAAAGAGTACAAGCGCTCATGCGCCGTTGTGTGGGCGATAACATTACAGCGCTTTTGCAACGTTTTTTTGCTGAAGTGGATACGGGTTTAATCGACGCGGCTGCTCAAGCCAAGAGCAACATGATTCAAACGAATTTTTCTATTGCCGCACGGGCGCTGAAAGCGAAACGCGGCAGCATTATGACCGGCTTCCATAAAAATGTGATGCAGACTATGGATTTAATGGTGGCTGATATACAGCTCAAGCCAAATAATGAAACGAGTGAAAAACAAAAATTAGAAATTATAAATAAAGAAGTTTTTGAAAGTTGGTTAGTGTCAAAAATAATCATTACCAAAGCAGAGGCAAATTTTAGTGAGCAATTGTTAATGCTCAGGTTGCGCTTGTCAAAACTGCTTGATTGTGAGCTTGATGTTGAAGACATGCCTGTTTCGCCGGCGGTTTTTTGTAATTCATTTAACGAAAGTCTAACTGAATTTTTTGCTGAAATTTATGTAGAAAAAATAATTTACAAAATATTTGAGGATGAGTTTATAAACCATCTGGGAGCCTTGTATGACGAAATCAATGGAATATTAATTAATAGTGGTATTCTTCCAGAAATTTCATTGGAAGAAATTGCAATAGCTCATAGAAAAATAAAGGAGAAAAATAATCAAATTACTGAAAGTGCTGAGTCTCCTCTGGAAGCAAGTAATTTGTCGAATACAAAGGCGCTTAGTGGGACTCCTGAAAAATATAATTCTGCGCCAGCCCTATCATCGAAAACCATTTTGACGGCTGATAATGATGATAATTTCTCTGATATTTTTGTTAATCGCTCAAAAGACCAAACGAATCACATTCGTAACAGATTTAATTTGCAGCAAAAAATCGCCCGTGATGCCTATAAAACAGTGAACAACCTGTTAAATACACAGAAGGAAAATAAGGTATCTAACAATAAAGATACGCAAATAAAAGAAGATGAAATATCGTCTTTATTTACATCAGAACAGGTGCTTCAGGTTCTTGATGAATTACAGGCAGAGCTGGCAAAAACAGGCCATAGTGTCGATGCGAGAAATACAGTTGAATATTTTAACACGAATCGCAAGGCGCATTTAAAAGAACGTGATTTAACTTTATTGAGCAATATCGATCGATTGTTTGCGTCCATGCTTGTCGCAGTTAAAAACAAGGATATTGCATTTAATATTGAGAAATTAAAACTCCCCATTAGCAAGCTGATTTATACCGATGAATCGTTTTACGAAAATCAGATTCATCCTGCGCGATTATTAATTAATCGCGTTGCGGAGTTTGATGAAACCGGTGATATACGTACAAGCAAAAACCTGGCAGAGCTGGACAGGGTTATTTCGGTGCTCTTGAGTAACTATCAGCGCGATACGAGTGTTTTTGATTGTGCACTGGAAGAAGTCAATAAACTTCTGGATATCAAGAAAAAAATATATCGCAAAAATGTAAATCGTGTCACTGAGTCCTGTAATGGACAGCAGAAGCTGCTTGAGGCAAAAAGCACTTGCATCAATGCCTTCCGGAAATTTGAACAGCAAAACGCATTGCCCACCGTGTTGTTTTCGCTGGTAGATGCTGGCTGGAAAGAGGTGATGATGCTGTCATTGCTAAAACCAGAAACGAACAACTGGAAAGAATGCGAAGACATCATTGAAAAATGTGTGGCGATTTATGTTGGCAGCGTGCAGCAAAATATAGAAATTTTATTTCATACGATACTGCATCGTATTGATACTGTTTTAGTACGAAGCTCTAATAACGAAAAGGCAATTAAAGCATTGAGAGCGCAGCTGGAGGCCTCTGATTCTACGGCCACTTATGTTCCAGTGAATGACATGATCAAACGTTTTGTGACAGATGAAGAATCGCTACGTCTTGCTGAAAGTAATGAACATGCTGAAAGCATCTGGAAGAAATATCCATTACTTAGAAAGTCGCTGGTTAGAGCGCAAAATATTTATGTGGGTAACTGGATTGAGCAGAAAGATGCACAAGAACTAAGGCGTTTACGTTTGGCCTGGGTTAATGATGATTTTACGCGTTATGCTTTTGTGAATCAGCAGGGGATAAAGAATCGTGAATTTTCCTTGATTGATCTGGTCAAAGCACTGGATTCAGGTGAGGTGAAAATTATTCAGGATCTCGACATGCCGCTGGTTGATAAAGGGCTGGAAGGGATGGTGCAGGAGGCCTATGGCAAACTCAAATACCAATCGATGCATGATCAATTGACAGGCCTTGTAAACAGAAAAGAATTTGATCGTCTTGTCAATGAAACGGTAACGGAAGCGAAACTACAAGAAAATGAGCACGCTATTTGCTGCATTAATCTGGACCAATTCAAGGTAATTAATAATGCCTGTGGTTTGGATGCGGGCGATCAATTGCTAAAACATATTGCAGATATTCTTTTGAACTCGGCACCCAAAGGCAGTGCCGTTGCCCGTTTGGGCAATGACGAATACGGCGTGCTGATTAAAAATTCCAATGAGTCCGATGCTTATCATAGTCTGGATAACCAGATTCATCTGATTGAAAATTTCCGTTTTAGCTGGGAAGGCAAAACATTTATGGTAACGGCCAGTGCCGGACTGGCGATTATTAACCGTAAAACGATCTCAGCCAGCGCTGTGATTAAGGCAATGAATGAAGCCTGTCTGGGTGCTAAAGAGTCTGGAAAAAACAGAATTCAGGTGTTTCATGAGAACGACAATCAGCTGACAGAACGTCACGATGTCATGGAGTGGATTGGACGCTTAAACAGGGCCTTAGATGAGGATAAGCTGCATTTGCGCGGACAAAAAATTTCATCGGTCACTGATCCAACAAAAAGTTCACATTATGAGGTGTTGCTTTCCGTAGAAGATGATGACGGTGTTATGTTGCCTCCGGCTGATTTTATTCAGGCCGCAGAAAAATACAATCGTATGCAGGCTGTCGATCGCTGGGTGATTAAGAACGTGTTCGAATGGCTCCATGAACATGAAGGCGGTTTGCAGGATTTTTCGGGTCTGGCGATTAATCTATCGGGCCATTCAATGAATGACAGTCATATGCTGGAATATATTTTTGATTTGTTTGTTAAATTGAAAGTGCCACGAGATAAAGTGCTTTTTGAAGTAACCGAAACCATAGCAATAGCCAATATGGAAGATGCCGCCGATTTTATTCGCGAAATGCGTGGCATTGGCTGCCGTTTTGCTCTGGATGATTTTGGGGCAGGTTTATCCTCGTATGCCTATCTCAAATATTTGCCGGTTGATTATGTGAAAATTGACGGGGCATTTATTCGTAATATCGTTACGGATAAAAGTGATTACGCCATGGTTAAATCCATTAATGAAATGGTCAAGTTTTTGGGGATGAAAACAATCGCAGAATACGTAGAAAATGACGCCATACTTCAGTGCTTAAAAGAGATTGGGGTGGACTATGCGCAAGGCTACGGCGTTGGCAAACCTGTTCCTTTGCATCAAATTCTTCGCAGTGACGGTTTGTCTAAAACAGCTGCCTTGCACTAATTATTAACAAAACCACCGTTTTATACTTTTTCCTCGAATTGATTGGCATCTTGTTCAGAAATCGTTAAAATTGCCCGACAAAAATCAAACGAACGTTTGAATTGAAGGTCTGGAGTAGCGCCAGGTCTTTCTTTATTGATAAGTCGAGGAAATTAACGATGTCCGAACACGCTGAATTGTTTGATCTTACACTCACCGAAGAACAGCGCATTACCCGTGAAACCATGCGTAAATTCGCAGAAATTCAATTGCGCGCTATTTCACGTGCGGCGGATGAGGCGGGCGCTGCGCCTGAGGGATTTTATAAAAAAACCACGGAATTGGGCTTAAGCCTGATTCCAATTCCTGAAGTTGTAGGGGGTGCGGGCATGCCGCGTTCACCCGTTTCCAATATGCTCAATGCCGAAGATCTGGGTAAGGGCGATATGTCGCTGGCACTGGGTGCGGTAACACCATTGGCTTTTATTAATGCCGTGATTGATAACGGCACGCCTGCCCAGCAGGAGGCGTTTTTAAGCCCCTTTATTTCTGACGATTTTGTGCCTGCTACCATTGCATTGATGGAGCCTCGCGCAAGTTTCGAGCCCACTGACCTGCACACAACCGCTAAAAAAGAAGGCCAGACTTATGTGCTCAACGGCGTTAAAACCATGGTTTTGCTGGGTGATGTGGCCCAACAAATTTTAGTTATCGCAAATGAAAACGGTGTGCCGGGTGCTTATGTGGTGCCCGCAGGCGCACAAGGTCTGAGCATTGAGAAAGAAAAATTCATGGGTTTACATGCAGTAAATACCAGCAAGGTCACGCTCGACAATGTCACCGTGAATGCCATTAATAAACTGGGCACTGACGATAAACCCTTTCAATTACAACGTTTGCTCGACTTAAGCCGCATTGGTCTGTGTGCCATGTCACTGGGCTGTGCTGAGGCCATGCTTGAATACGTAACCGCCTATGTCAATGAGCGCGTCGCATTTGGCGAACCCATTTCGCATCGTCAGTCTGTAGCCTTTATGGTGGCCAACATTGCGATTGAACTCGAAGCCATGCGCATGATGGTTTATCGCGCTGCCGCACGCGCAGAAAGAGGTCTCGATTTCCATCGTGAGGCGTATCTGGCACAGGTATTCTGTGCTGAAAAAACCATGGAAATTGGTAACAATGGGGTTCAGCTTTTGGGTGGACACGGTTTTATTCGCGAACATATGGTTGAACTTTGGTACCGTAATCTGCGCGCGGTCGGAATTCTTGAAGGCGCGGCTTGTGTTTAATTGCTGGTCAACGAATCCATTTCCATTTTTTGTGAATTTAAGAAATTTAAGGAATTAATAAAATGATTAACTTAGAAATTTCACCCGGCCATCAGAACCTTGCCAATATGATTCACGGTATGGCCAAAGGCATGATTCGTCCTCTTGCCCGCAAATACGATACGCTTGAACATGAAAAAGCGGTCGAACTCGAAAACCTCGCCAAAATGATGGAAAAAATGGGCGGTGGCATGGGCGGCTTAGGCGGTGCCAAAAAGGATAAAAAAGAAGGTGAGAGCGAGCCGCAGATCAAAAATGGCACCCAGATGTTGGGTGTGATCGGCGCCATGGAAATGTGTTGGGCCTGCACCGGTCTAACGATGGCTATTCCCGGCATGGGATTGGGCAATGCAGCAATTGATGCAGTTGCTACCGACGAACAAAAAGAACGTTTTGGCAAAGTATTTGCTGCCATGGCTATTACAGAACCGGGTTGCGGTTCGGATTCAGCCAACATATCGACTACCGCGCGCCTGGTTGGCGATGAGTGGCTTATCAACGGCGAAAAAATATTTGTTACGGACGGTGGGCAGTGTACCCACATCGTCGTATGGGCAACGTTAGATAAGTCACTGGGCAAAGCCGCAATTAAATCATTTGTGGTGCCCAAAGATGCGCCCGGTCTTCAGGTGGTGCGCCTGGAAAAGAAAATGGGTATTCGTGCATCCGATACGGCGGCCATTACCTTTACCGATTGCCGCATTCCAAAAGGGAATATCCTGGGTGATCCAAGTATTGCCCAAACGGCGGAAGAGCGTAAAAAGGCCTTTGGCGGTGTAATGCAAACCTTTGATAACACGCGACCTGCCGTAGGTGCTATGGCCAATGGTGTTGCACGTGCGGCGCTGGACATGACACGTGAAATTCTTGAAAAAGAAGGCGTGATTCTCGACTATAACAAGCGTCGTTGGAATAATTCGGCATTACAGGCGGAATTTTACCTGATGGAAGCTGAGTATGAAGCAGCGCGATTGCTGATTTTAAAAGCCGCCTGGTTGGCCGATAACAAAATCCCTAACTCAAAAGAAGCGTCAATGTGTAAAGCCAAGTCAGGACGTGTGGGCAGTTATATTACCTTGCGTTGCGTAGAAATTTGCGGCAGCTTGGGTTATGGCGAAGAGTACCTGCTGGAGAAATTTGCCCGTGATTCAAAAATTCTTGATATTTTTGAAGGCACGCAACAAGTGCAGCAATTGATTGTGGCACGTCACCAGTTGGGTCTGAGTTCGCGTGAATTAAAGTAATTTCTTAGGCGGATAAGTGCAGGTAAGCACGTTGTTTTACTCACCCCGGTCAAGCCGGGGTGAGTATTTTTAGAGCATCAAGATATTTTACCCAGACATTTTAAACTATTTAATGAGGACATTTATGTTGGACGTTAACACGTACTTCGATGGCAAAGTAAAATCGATCGCTTTTAAATCTTCCGATCTTCCTGCTACCGTGGGTGTGATGCAGGCAGGTGACTATACCTTTGGCACCAATCAACATGAAACCGTGACGGTCATCAGTGGTGCACTGACAGTACAACTTCCTGATGCTGAAGCATGGAATACCTATGTGGCAGGTGACACATTTGAAGTGGCCGCCAATAAAAAATTCAAACTCAAAGTGGCGGTAGATACGGCGTACTTATGTGTGTACAGGGACGCTTAGGGTTAAAAACACAACAGCGTGTAGCGTCTGTTTTCTGCGTAATGAAAAAAAGACGCTAAAACTCCAGAAATGTGTGCTGTCCTTCATAACGAATAAAACACCTCAACAGTTGCCCCGCCGTTTTTAAAATACACTTCATCGTTACATAAAGACTTAACCAGCATTAATCCTCTGCCATGACTATCGTCAGAAGAGGATGCCGGAATTTTGTGGTAATCAAATCCTGCGCCGCCATCATGTATCCATATCCTGATGCCGTTGATATCAGAACGTTTATCTTGAGAGACTATAACTTCTATTTGCCCTTCTTTAAGGCTTTTCAGGCGTTTTTCTTTTTCAGTATAAAAAGTCTGAAAACCATCATCCTCGTTCTTTAAACAAGAAGAGAGCCCCAGAATGCCATGCTCAAGTGCGTTGAGGTACAGCTCGGTGAGAATAGTATGCAGAATATCTTTATGACCCGATAAACCAGCCGCCGGGGCTATCATGGCAAGAATGTCAGCGGGTGGGTTGCCTATGCGCATGTGATCGGGTTCGATATTAAAACGCATTTTCCACGAGGGCATCGAATAATAATCTTGTTCAGGCCGATCAGACGCTATAATTTTCGGAGGTTTGCAGAGTATTTCTATGATTGAAATATCATCATTTTGACTATTGATATCGGAAAATTCGAAAAGTTGTTGCGTGATAGTGTTAACTCTATCATGCCGACTGTTTACATCCTCTGAGCTGAGCAAGGTATTCAGGCGATGTTCGCCAAACATTTCACCGGCAGGGTTTTTTGCTTCAATTACGCCATCTGAATGCAAATAAAGTCGGCTGCCCGTTTTTAATTTAAGGGTATAGACATCGCGCTCAAAGGCATGTTTTTCCATGGACCCAAGCGGTGTGTGCATCGAAGGTAAAAAACGTTCAATCTTGCCTTCGGGTGAAACAAGCACCGCATTGGGTAAACCACCACACCATAGAATGGCTTCGTTTCCGGCAGAATTCAGTTCAACAAGTGTTGCTGCACAAAACATATAATCAGGCAGCAAGGCTGTAATTAATGAATTCATTTCCTTGGCGATATCACCTATAGACAGACCTTTTCGCGCCATCGAAAAAAATGTACGCGAAACCGGTAGCGCACCAATAGCGGCAGATAATCCATGGCCGGTAAAATCACCTAACATGAGATACAAACCACCACGCGGGCTGGGTGCTATCAGCAACACATCGCCATTAAAGGTCGACATCGGCGATAAATAGAAGTTAACAATATCAGAGGTGTAGAAGTTTTCACTGAGGGCGCTATTAAAAACATGTTCAACAATTTCATGCTCTCTTTGCGTCAATGCCTGATGGTAAAGTAATTCTTCATTTTTCTTGTTGACTTGATTATTTAAGTCCTGAATCCTCGCGTGTGATTTAATTTTTGCTTGCAGAATGGCTTCATTAAAAGGTTTGCTGAGGAAATCGTCCCCACCGCAGGCCAGACATTGCGTTAGTGCTTCATCGTCATTAATGGCGGTGATAAATATAATGGGTACATATCGGTTCCCCGTCGATTTTTTGATAATACGTGCAACATCATATCCATCTATGCCGGGCATGATGATGTCGAGTAATACCATGTCGGGTTGTTCTATGTGAAAGAGCGCAAGGGATTCTTCACCATTTGTTGCTTCAATAACCTCATGGTTTGCCTCCTCAAGCATCCAACGAAGTAATTTGCGGTTGGTTTCCATGTCATCTACGAGAAGTATTCTCACAGGGGCTACTCTCTAATAAGACGGCAATGAATAAGTGCGCTTACGAAATAAGAAATTTTTTATCAAAACGTGAAATTTCCAATATCTTTTTTACCTGAGGTTGGCAGTTTAGAATTCTGATTGCTGAATCACTCGCCTGAAGGTGTTTTTTCATATTCAGCAGCATGCCCAGTGCGGAGCTGTCCATATACTCCGTTTCCCGCAAGTCAAGTTCAACATTGGATTTAGATCCATCGATTGCCATATAGGCACCACGAAATTCCTGGACAGAATTAAAATCAAAACAACCCGATATGGCTATAGTCACACGACGTCCTTCGTTGCTGCTCTCACATGTAATGGACATTATTATCACCTCTGCTAAATAGATCTGTAATTACGACACTTAATCATAAAGTTAAATAAAGAGTAGACAGGGCTTAATAACTATTCCAGAGAGATTATAAAAAATGAGTTTTTCTGGAGTCAGTCACTTTCTAAGTTCTGGCGAATTCATACGCAGTTTAGATAATGTGAATCCATGAATACGCCATTGGTTAATTAAACTAATCGTCTACACTCAAATTAAAGGGCGGAACTCATGTGGTTTATAGCAAATGGAATTAAAAACAATTTTTGGCAAGCGGCGCAACAAGAAAAAAGAAGAAAGCATTCTTGGGCTTGAAATACTCACCGACGGTATCAATAGCGTTGTCCTGAAAAATGGGCAAAAAGGAAAAGCGCAACTTCATAATAAAGAAAGTGTTTCGTATGCAAATAATGAAATGATGCGCTCATTGATCACACAGATGATAACTGAGAGTGACTGTCAGTCCTGTGCTATTACTTTATCATCCAGTTTTTATCAGTTAATGCTCCTTGATGCGCCTGATGTAACCGAGGATGAGCTGGGTGATGCAATGAAATGGAAAATTGCAGAGATAAATAATCAGTCGCCCAATAGCATTGTTGTTGATTCATTTAAATTGCCTGCTGATGCCTATCGTGGCCGAATGTCTATGTGTTATTCGGCGGTTGTCGATAAAACGTTTATCGCAGATCTTGTAGAAACGGTGGAAAGTTGCAAGGTCAAACTTATTGGTATAACGATTAATGAACTGTCTGTGGCGCAACTGATGAACTGGATGCCCGCATTTAACGGTATTAATGTGGTTGTTATTAAACCAGATAAAACAGGTGGTATGTTATGTTTAATGGAAGGTGCAGATATTTATCTCTGCCGCACCCTGGAGGGTTATTTTTCATCAGGCAATATTGAACAAGAGTTTCTGAAGGATATGGGACACTTAGATAATCTGGCGCTCGATATCCAGAGGTCGCTGGATTATTACGAAAGCCAGTTAGGGAAAGCCGGCGTTGAAATGGGATTTGTGTTAATTGATGGGAATGAAGGTTTGAATCTGGCAGAGCAACTAAATGATCGTTTACCCATACCCATGGTGCTGCTCAAATTAAATGAATTGTTTGAAAACATAAACACAGAATGTGAATCTACCTATGCATCAGCCATAGGTGCAGGTTTATGGGGTTTCAGTGAAGAAAATGAAGCAAAAAATTAATTTTTTTCAGGAAGAATTCAAAAAGCCTACAATTAAATTTCCGGCCATGTCATTGCTGTACCTTATTGTGTTATCCATTGTTTTGTGTGGGATGTTTATTTCATACCACTACTGGGTGTTGTATAGCAGCGATAAAACACTGCTTGAAATTAAGCAGCATAACGAAAAATTAATGGCTGAAATTTCATCGCTTGAAAAGAAACTTGAAGTTCCAAAAATTAATGATAATTTGAAAAATGAGCTGGATAGTATTCTGAAAATAAATGCCCAGAAGAGGCAACTACTGAGCTATATAAATAAAATCAGTTTTGATTCAAATCTGAATGGCTCGCACTATTACGAGGCCCTGCAGCGTAATGATGTCCCAGGCATCTGGTTAACAGAAATAACTATCACAGACAATGCCGGAAATATTAGTGTGCGTGGTGTAGCTAAAGTGGCGAGTGAGTTACCCGTTTATATTGATAACTTAAAAAACTACCCGGTATTCAGTAAAAAACCCTATTACTCGCTTGTGCTGGATAAACAAAAAGATGAGCCGCATTTTATAGAATTTTATTTTACATCCATGAAAATTGACAATGAAAAACGTATTTAAGCTCGGCGAAACAAAACTCAATGCCCTCTCATCAAGAGAGCGCATTATTGTGTGCGTCAGCATTATCGCAATCATTATAGGCCTTATGGATGGTTTAATAACATCACCAATGAATACAAAAATTCTGTCAAAGGAAAACGAAATAACGAATGCCAACACGCTTAAATTATCAAATGAAAATAGTTTGGCACTTCTTAAGCAGAAAAAAATAACTGATCCGAATAAGGACTTACAAAATTCAATCAATAAGGCTAATCAGGAAGCGCATGTGCTTGATGATAATCTAACAATGTCAAAAGCCGGATTGGTTTCGCCAGAACGTATGTTGCCTCTATTAAGTGATGTTTTGGGTAAACGAAGCGGATTGAGTCTGATTAGCATGGTTAATCTGCCGCCCATAGCCATCGATAATAATGGCGACAATCATTATTCTGGTTTATACAAACATGGGCTTGAGCTTAAATTCAGTGGCAGTTTTGCGCAGGTGAAAGAGTATTTGCGTCAAATGGAAACTATGGATGAAAAAATCTATTTTGACGAAGTTAAATATACCGCAGGCCATTATCCAAAAGGAGAATTAAGTCTCAAGGTGTATACGCTATCGATTTATGAGGCCTTAATCAGTGGCTAAAACACGTGTAAGAAAAATTCTATATTTTGTGGCATGTTTAGCGATAAATATATGTTATGGCTCTGCGACTGATCCGATGGAACCTGAGCGTGTTGAATCAATTGGTATGCAGTCAAATTCAATAAAAAAAATTGTATCGTCCTACAAATTAAGTCTAATACTTATTAATGGCAACAAACGCACTGCAGTTATAAATGGTGAAATTAAAAACGAAGGTGATGCTATTTCAGGATTAATTGTTTCACGAATTAATCAGGATAGTGTTGTTTTGATCAATAAGAACCGACGTCTGGTTTTAAATCTTATTGATAATCATGGACGAGAATAGGTTTTGAAATGTATTTCGCAAAAAAACGAGTACGTAATTCCGGGATTTTAGTGGCCCTTGTTTTAATTCTGAGTGCATGTGAAACCACAAAAAAAGTGGCTGATTCTGAGGTGCCGAAAGTAAACCCTGATCAGAATACATCACAGAAACAGCTGGCTTATGCAGAAACTGCAGTAAATGAAATGCCTTCAGCTCAGAACCCTACCACAGTAAACAAAAAGGTCCCCTACTTGAACATGAATCAGGATGGAATGACCTTTAATGTTGCCGCAGTAAATACACCCGCCAAAGAGTTTTTTATGAGCCTGGTTCGCGGGCAAAATAAAAATATTGTTGTTCATCCTGATGTTGGTGGAAGTATATCTATTAATTTGCAGAATGTAACGCTGGAACAGGCACTCACGGCCGTATGTGATGTCTACGATTATGATTTTATTCACTCGTCGTACGGATACAAAGTAATTCCAAAAAAATTGCAGTCACGAATTTTTAAAGTGTCCTATTTAAATGTTAATAGAGAAGGTAAATCAGTCACGCGCGTCAACAGTGGCCAGGTCGAAGAGAGCGCTTCTGGTTCAACAGGTGCGCAATCAGGCACGGAAACGGCCGCGAATTCAAATTCAAGTACAGAATCAACAGCAATAAGCAACAGCGAAGTTCAGACAACGTCCCATGCCAATTTCTGGAAAAATATAGAAGCAAGTATTTCAGTCATTCTGGGCAATGCCGAGGGCACCCGCGTTGTGGTCTCTCCGCAAGCAGGTCTGGTTCTTGTTGAGGGCTATAGCAGTCAACTCGATCTGGTTGAACACTATCTTAAATCCGCCGAACACGCCTTGTTAAAACAGGTCATCATAGAAGCAAAGATTCTTGAAGTTGAGCTCAATGATAAATTCAACGCCGGGGTGCAGTGGGATACCTTTGAGCAAGGTTTTGGTGGCAAGCTGGAGCTTAACGATAGTCGTGTAGGTGCGGGTCTGGCATCCGGTGATATCAGGAAGGCGGCGGATATGACACTGGGTGGAGTTTTTAGTGTTGGACTAAATTTTACTGATTTCACCAGTATTATTGAGGTATTAAAAGCGCAGGGTGATGTACAAGTCTTGTCAAGCCCGCGCATCAGTACGGTGAACAATCAAAAGGCCATTATTAAAGTAGGGAACGAAGAGTATTTTGTTACCAATATAACGACGCAAGCGACGCAAAGTGTATCCGGTCCTTCGAATTCAACCAACGTTGTTATAAATCCATTCTTCTCGGGTATTGCACTGGATGTAACGCCCCAGATTTCAGACGATGATATTATTACCCTGCATATACATCCTACGGTAACAACGGTCACCGACAAGATAAAAGAAGTAGGTTTGTCCGACAAACCCTTAATACTTCCACTGGCCTATACCACGGTGAGGGAGAGTGACAGTATCGTTAAAGCACGCAGCGGGCAGGTAATTGTACTGGGCGGTCTGATTCAGAATAAAGTAAGTAATAATCGTGCTGATGTACCCTGGTTATATAAAATTCCTTTAATCGGTTTGTTATTCACGCAGCGTCAGGATGCCATGGTTAAAAGCGAAATGGTTATTCTGTTGCGGCCCAAAGTGGTTGATCTAGATGCCGGTGACATTGCGCAAGAACAAAGCCTGATTCAGGAGCGGTTCCCTTCGCATATCCCATCAGATGTCAGACACTAACAACGGGAATTCTCTATGGCCGGTGAAGCACGCGTTCGTATTGGTGACCTGTTGGTGCAAAAGGGTTTGATGACCGATGCCCAATTATCCCAGGCGCTGGAAATACAAAAAAAGAGCGGAAAAAAAATTGGTAAAGTGGTTGTTGAATTAAATTTTGTTGATGAAACCAAACTGCTGCAAACCCTGGCTAATCATTTTAAGTATCCTTATGTGGATCTTATCCGTTTTCGTATCGATTCAGAACTGGTAAATAAGTTACAAGAAAGCCTGTGTCGTCGATATCGCTGTATTCTTTTATCCACGGAAAGTGAAGGCTATTTGGTCGGAATGGCCGATCCGCTTGATTTGCTTGCGGTTGATGAGTTGCAGCGTTTATTAAAACGACCCGTGTATCCAGCCTTTGTTAAAGAAAATGATTTACTTAATGCACTGGATAAGTCCTATCGTCGTAATACCAAAATTGCTTCCATTGCAACTGAGCTCGACAGTGAGCTGTCAAAAAGTGATTTTGATCTTGATAATTTAACCGTTGCTGACGATTTATCCGATGCCACTGTTGTACGTTTATTGCAGAGTATTCTGGAAGATGCGGTGCAGATAAGAGCCTCGGATATTCACATTGAACCGGATGAAAAAGTCATTCGCGTGCGTTTGCGTGTTGATGGTGAATTACAAGAACAGGTCATGGAAGAAAAACGTATTGCTTCTGCGCTGGTGTCACGACTGAAAATTATTTCAGGTTTGGATATTTCTGAAAAACGCCTCCCGCAGGACGGACGTTTTAATATGCGTGTGTCCGGTAAAAGTCTGGATGTGCGAATTTCTACCATGCCCATCGCCAATGGCGAAAGCGTGGTAATGCGTTTGCTTGACCATTCTAACGCCATGCGTCCAATTGAAGACCTGGGGATGCCTGATTACATCTGCAGTCGTTTTCGCACGTTAATAGAACGCCCCCATGGCATGATTCTGGTTACCGGGCCCACGGGCAGCGGTAAAACCACCACCTTGTATTCAGCATTAAATATTCTTAATAAACCTGAAGTAAAAATTATTACGGCAGAAGACCCTATTGAATACCGTTTGCCGCGAATTAATCAGGTTCAGATTCATGCAAAAATAGGTTTGGATTTTGCGGCTGTTTTACGTACCGCATTAAGACAAGACCCTGATGTGATTCTGGTGGGTGAAATGCGCGATCAGGAAACCGCTGAAATCGGTTTGCGTGCCGCCATGACCGGGCATTTGGTTCTATCTACATTACATACCAATGATTCGGTTTCAACAGCCATGCGTCTTATTGATATGGGCTGTGAGCCTTTTCTGGTGGCGTCGGCCTTACGCGGTATTGTTGCGCAGCGCCTGGTTAAAAAGGTGTGTGACTATTGCAAGCAGGCCTACAGCCCTACGCGCCAGGAACTCATTTGGCTTGAAGCCATGGATAACACCAAACTGGAAACGCCTTTTTTTCATGGGCCGGGTTGTCATCAGTGTAATAACACCGGTTACAGCGGGCGTTTGGGTGTGTATGAGCTGCTTGAAATGGACGAACCCATGTTAGATGCACTGCGCCAGGGTAATACATCCATGTTTGCCAAAGCGGCGTACTTTAATAAGTATTTTATCAGTCTTTCGCAATGTGCCTTGTCCTATGCCAGCCAAGGCATTACTTCTTTGCAGGAAGTTTTCCGCATCAGTTCCTCGTTAGAAGATCGAGTGTCCGAAACCCCGTAACAGTCAGGACGTGAGTCATGCCGCAATTTCACTATGCCGGTCGCGATGTACAAGGGCAACTTATCGAAGGTGCGTATGAGGCAAACAATGAATCCAACGTACTGGCTTTTCTTCGTAGCAAACAAATCACACCCATTAAAATAGTTGTGCTCAAAGAAGAAAAAAAACAAGCCTTGAAATTGTTTAATCATCAAAACACGCGAATAAGCATTGATGAACTGAGCATGTTTTGCCGGCAAATGCAGGCCTTGATGCGCTCAGGCATACCAATCATTCAGGCCATGAGTGGTTTGGCTGAAAATGCAAAAACACCGTATTTTAAGCAGGTTTTAGGTTCCGTTATCCAGAGTCTTGCGGCGGGCTCTACCCTGGCCAGTTCATTGGGCATGTATCCGCATATTTTTTCGCAAATGTTTATCAGCATGGTTCATATGGGCGAAACAACCGGTCATCTGGATAGGGCGTTTAATAAGTTAATTGGTCACCTTGAATTAGAGCGTGAAACCAAACGACGGGTCACCCAGGCGCTGAGATATCCTATTTCAGTATTGGTCGCCATTACTATTGCCATGATTATTGTGAATGTATTTGTTATTCCGAGTTTTGCCGGCGTATTTGCCAAGCTGGGTGCCGAGCTTCCGTTACCTACGCGCATTTTAATAGCAATGTCAAATTTTACGGTGAATTATTGGTGGCTGGTTGTTTTGGTTATTACATCGGTCGTGGTAAGTATTAAAAAATATCTTGCTACTGAGCAGGGTGCATTCAATTGGGATAAAAAAAAACTGAACTTGCCTATTTTCGGCAAGATTTTTACCAAAATTATTTTGGCGCGTTTTACACGATCATTTGCC
>Ga0209841_1000075_pt1 | contig 22219 bp, 26 predicted proteins | sample GWRWT4_30Apr14_FD_187185 | JGI IMG/M metagenome (GOLD analysis project Ga0209841, IMG submission 187185) | Sand microcosm microbial communities from a hyporheic zone in Columbia River, Washington, USA - GW-RW T4_30-Apr-14 (SPAdes) (version 2) | ecosystem: Engineered > Artificial ecosystem > Sand...
AGACAATCCAGAACACGACGCTGTCGGATGCAACCATTTCCCGTGAGGGAAACATCAAGGCACGCTTTGACCATCACTATTATCTGGAGGCCGGCAAGGTGGCACCGGTGTGGACGGTCAGCGACAGCAGTGGCGTGCACATCATGCGTTTCGCCGTTGGCCAGGGTCACATCACCCTGCTCAGTGATGCACTCTGGGTAGAAAACCGTTATCTGAAGACAGGCGATCATGGCGCCTTGTTCTGGCGCGTGATCAACGCCGAAAAGAATGCCGAAGTCTGGCTGATCCATGGCAAGGACAGGCCCTCGCTGCTGGCACTGGCATGGGAGGCTGCAACACCCCTGCTGTGTGCGGTCGCGCTGTTTGTTCTGGTGTGGCTGTGGCAGGCAAGCCGGCGCTTTGGTCCACTGGTTTCCGTACTGCCCGAATCACGCCGCAAACTTTCCGAGCACCTTGAGGCCAGCGGCCGCTACCTGTTCTGTCATCAGGGCTTGCCGACACTGTTTGGCGCCAGCCGGGAACGCCTGCTCAGTCAGGTACAACACCATTACCCGCAATGGCGACGACTGCCGGCCGAAGGGCTGGCGCAACATCTGGGCGAGCGCGCCGGCATTGAAAGTGCCGCCATCGCACGTGTGCTGTCAGCACCTGCCCCCGACAACCTTTTGCAGTTTGCGGCGGATATCCGCCTGATCAATCGTCTGAGGAAAGCCTTATGAGTGACGGCCTTGAACAACACCGCCCTGAAACATCCGGCAAGGAAGCCAGCGGCCACACGGGCAACATTGCCAAAGCAGCGCAAATTCTTGAACGCCTGCAAAGCGAAATTGCGCGCGCCCTTGTCGGTCAGCAGGAGTCTGTCGAACTCACCCTGATTGCCTTGCTGGCAGGCGGTCATGTGCTGGTTGAAGGCGTACCGGGACTGGGCAAGACCCTGCTGGTGCGTGCGCTGGCAAAAACCTTCGGCGGTTCTTTTGCCCGCATCCAGTTCACGCCCGACCTGATGCCCTCCGACGTGACCGGACATGCGCTGTATGAACTGAAAAGCCAGGAATTCAAGATCCGCAAAGGCCCTGTCTTTACGCATCTTCTGCTCGCCGATGAAATTAATCGCGCACCGGCAAAAACACAGGCAGCACTGCTGGAAGTGATGCAGGAAAATCAGGTCACCATTGAAGGGCAGTCGTTTCCGCTGCCGCGCCCCTTCATGGTGCTGGCAACACAGAATCCGATCGAGCAGGAAGGCACCTATCCGCTGCCGGAAGCTCAACTGGACCGCTTTCTCTTGAAAATCGTGGTGGATTATCCGGGCGAAACCGAAGAGCGCGCCCTGCTCAGTCTCGTGACCCAGGGCCGCATCGGCGATGTGCTGGAAGTGGAAAACCTGGCGACGCTGGTGTCGCCGGAGACCATTCAGAACCTGCAGCGTCTGGCCGCTGCCATCCGTATCGACGACCGTGTGCGTGATTATGCCGTCAGCATCGTGCGTGCCACGCGCGAATGGCCGGGGGTTGCCATCGGTGCCGGGCCACGCGGCGGGATTGCGCTTTTACGTGCCGCGCGTGTGGCCGCACTGATCGAACAACGCGACTTTGTCACGCCTGACGATGTGAAGCGCCTGGTCATTCCTGCGTTGCGTCATCGTCTGGTGCTGTCACCGGAAATGGAAATGGAAGGCCTCAATACGGCCGATGTCCTGCAGCAGATTCTTGCCCAGGTCAAAGCACCCCGACTTTGAATGTACGCACAACAATGACCACGCGTCTGCCACGACTTTTGCCCGGCCCCCGACTGCTGCCCTTGATCGGCGCATGGGCGTTGCTCGCTGTGCCCCTGCCCTGGCTGCCCGAATTTCAGGAGCTCTGGCTGGGGGCTGGCAGTCTGTTTTTGCTGGCAGTATTGCTTGAGGCACTGTTGCTCTGTCTCAAAAAAATGCCAGTGGCAACACGTGACATTGCTGCCGTTGTGCCGCTGGGCGTATGGAAAGAGGTCGGCCTGCATTTTGAGCACCCCGGCAAGCAGCCGCTGAATGTGCAGGTTTTTGATCACACCCCCGCCGCCGGTGAAAGCGAAAACCTGCCCCTGCATGCCACACTGCCTGCCCACTCAAGCACACGACTGGCTTACCGTCTGCGCTTCAATCGCCGTGGCGTGCAACAGTTTCCCGGTCTGGATCTGCGTCTGCCTGGCCGCCTGGGCCTGCTGACGCGGCAGGTTTTTTTGCCGGTTCTCACAGAAATTCACGTTTATCCGAATTTTGCGGAAGTCGCCAAATACGCACTGCTCGCCAGTGACAACCGGCTTTCACAACTCGGGGTACGCCTGCGCAGACGGCGTGGCAGCGGCCTGGAATTTCACCAGCTGCGCGAATACCGCGAAGGTGACACGCTGAAGCAAATCGACTGGAAGGCCACTTCACGCTTGCGCAAACTGGTGGCCCGTGAATACCAGGACGAGCGTGACCAGCAAATCATGCTGTTGCTGGATGGCGGCTTCCGCATGCGCAGTCAGGATGGTCGACTCTCACACTTTGACGAAGCCCTGAATGCATTGCTGCTGCTGGCTTATGTGGTGCAGCGACAAGGTGACGCGGCAGGCCTCATGACCTTTGCCAACGACGAACGCTTTCTTCCTCCGGCCAAAGGCCGCGAGGTGCTGGCGCGCATGATGAAAACGGTTTTTGATCTGGAGCCCGGTGCACAGACGCCGGATTTTCTGCACGTTTGCACACAGCTGGGCGAACGCCTGCGCAAACGCAGCCTGGTCATCATCATGACCAGCCTGCGTGACGAAGACAGCAGCGAGTTGCTGGAAGCCTGCAAGCTGCTCGGAGAGCGCCACCTGGTGCTGATTGCCAACCTGCGCGAGCATGTGCTGGATGACATGGACACCTGCGAGCCTGGCGATCCCGAACAGGCACTCACGGTAGCCGCCACGCATCTCTATCTGCAGGAAAGGGAAAAAGCCCTCAACCGCCTGCGCCATCAAGGCGTCATCGTGCTGGATACCCGGCCGGACACACTGGCGGTCGGCCTGATCAATCGCTATCTGGAAATAAAGCGCAGCAAGCGCCTGTGACACGGTTGCATGCGCTGCCTGGCCGGACCGTCACGGAGTGAGTCCATGAAAAACATCGCCCTGCTCATACTGGTCAGCCTGCTGTCTGCCTGCGGAAAACCTCCGGCAGCACCGGCTTCGGCCAGTGCACAAAACACGGTCACGGCAAGCCCGGCAAAAACCGGTGCCGATCGCGACCCGCACGGCTGCATTGGCTCTGCGGGTTATGTCTGGTCCGCATTGAAACAACGCTGCCTGCGGCTTTTCGAGGATGGCATACGGCTGACAGCGATCAACACCGGGCCGGAATCCACACAAGCGGCTTATCTGCTGTTCGATGAAACGCAGACCCGTGCCGAGATTTTTCTGCCAGAAGAAAAAGAGCCGATCCGACTGCAAAGGCAGGGAGAAGAAGGCGCGCACTTCTGGGCAGCCGGCAAACTCAAGCTGATCCCGTGGAAGGGTTATGTGCTGCAGGAGGATGGAAAAGCAATTTATGGCGGCCAGTAATCAAGCCGCCGTTACATCACACGTCATCAGGCAGACAGGATGTCCCGCAAGGCTGTTACCAGTGCCGCATTCTGTTCGGGCGTACCAATGGTGATGCGCAAAAACTGCTCGATGCGGGGCAGGCGGAAATGCCGCACGATAATACCGCGCTCACGCAGGCTCAGCGCCAGCTGGCCCGCATCACGCTCGGGCTGACGGGCAAAAATGAAGTTGGCAGCCGAAGGCAGCACGTCAAAACCAAGTGCCGTCATTTCCTTGATCAATTGCTCACGACTGCCGATGACGGCATTGCAGGTGCTGGTGAAATATTCCGTGTCGGCAAAAGCCGCTGCGGCACCGGCAATCGCGGCACGTCCCAGAGGATAGGAGTTGAAACTGTTTTTGATGCGCTCCAGCGCCTCGATCAGATCCGGATGCCCAACCGCCAGACCGACACGCAACCCCGCCAGTGAGCGCGACTTGGACAGCGTCTGTGTCACCAGCAGGTTCGGATATTGCTTCACCAGACTGATCGCCGTTTTGCCACCAAAATCGATATAGGCCTCGTCAATCACCACCACCGATTCCGTGTTGCGCTGCAATAGGCCTTCAATGGCCGCCAGCGGCGTCAGCACACCGGTGGGTGCATTGGGATTGGGGAAGATGATGCCGCCGTTCCTTTTGGTGCTGCCTTGCGTGTAATCCGCCAGATCAATTTCAAATTTCTCGTTCAGGGGCAGCTGCGTAAACGGTACGCCATAGAGACCGCAATACACGGGGTAGAAACTGTAGGTAATGTCCGGAAACAGGATCGGTTCATCGTGCTTGAGCAGGCCGTGAAACACATGGGCCAGTACTTCATCGGAGCCGTTACCGACAAAGACAAAGGATTTCTCTATGCCGTAGTAGTCGGCAATCGCTGTCTTCAGGAGATCGGCATTGGGGTCCGGGTAGAGACGCAGGGCATCCGTCAACTCGGCCTGCATGGCCGCCATCGCCCTGGGTGACGGGCCATGGGGGTTTTCATTGGTATTGAGCTTGATCAGGTTCGCAATCTTCGGCTGCTCGCCCGGGACATAAGGCACGAGATCGTGAACGAAAGCGCTCCAGTATTTGCTCATTTCAGAATCCGGTATTCCGCCGAGCGCGCATGCGCTTCCAGGCTTTCTCCACGCGCGAGAACCGATGCCACTTTTGCCAGTGTCGACGCCCCCTGTGCAGAGCAGCCAATCAGGCTGGAGCGTTTCTGGAAATCATAAACACCCAGTGGCGAGGAAAAACGTGCCGTGCCGGAAGTCGGCAAGACGTGATTGGGCCCGGCACAGTAATCGCCCAACGCCTCCGGCGTAAAACGGCCCAGGAAAATGGCGCCGGCATGGCGAATCTCCGGCAGCAGGGACTCGGCATCATCCATGGACAATTCAAGATGTTCGGGCGCAATGTGATTGATCAGGCGCACGGCTTCTTCACGATCACGCACCTTGATCAAGGCGCCGCGCCTGGAAAGAGAGGTTCGCACAATATCCTGACGTGCCAGCGTCGGTAACAGCTTCTCGATGCTCTGGTACACCTGATCGATAAAAGCCTCATCTTCCGACAGCAAAATCGACTGGGCCTGTTCGTCATGTTCAGCCTGCGAGAACAGGTCCATGGCAATCCAGTCGGGATCAGTACGACCGTCGCAATAGACCAGAATTTCTGAAGGCCCGGCAATCATGTCGATACCGACCTGGCCGAACACCATGCGCTTGGCGCTCGCCACATAAATATTGCCGGGCCCGACAATCTTGTCGACGCGGGGCACGGTTGCCGTGCCATACGCCAGTGCGGCCACTGCCTGGGCACCGCCAATGGTGAAGACACGGTCAACGCCGGCCAGATGCGCCGCTGCCAACACCAGTTCATTGCTTTCGCCGCGCGGTGTCGGTACCACCATGATGACTTCACGCACACCGGCCACCTTGGCCGGCATGGCATTCATCAATACCGAGGAAGGATAAGAAGCCTTGCCGCCCGGCACATAAATGCCGACACGATCCAGCGGTGTGATTTTCTGGCCCAGCACGGTACCGTCGGCTTCGCTGTACTGCCAGGAGTCCTGTTCCTGTTTTTCGTGATAGGCACGCACGCGCTCGCAGGCGGCCGTCAGCGCATCGCGCTGTGCATCAGGAAGATTGTGATAGGCCGCTTCAAGGCGCGAAGCATGGATCTCCAGAGCGGCGGCATCAGTGACAGCCAGACCGTCAAAACGGTTGCTGTACTCCAGCAGCGCGCTATCGCCTTCACGACGCACGCGCGTGACGATTTCCGTGACAGCCTCCTGCACGCCCGCATCGCTGACCGCTTCCCAGGCCAGCAAGGCTTCCAGGCGCTTGTCAAAACCGGCAACGCTGGTATCAAGACGGGGAATCAGTTCAGTCATCACACACTCTCATCACTACTCAACCACAGGGCTTTTCAGTTTCAGGCTGCCGCTTTTTCGCGCCGGGCTACCGCCGCTTCCAGCTGCGCAATAATCGGCTGTATTACGGCATGCTTCAGCTTCATCGACGCCTTGTTGACGATCAGGCGCGACGTTACATGCGCAATCAACTCCGTGGCTTCAAGACCGTTTTCTTTCAGCGTCTTGCCGGTATCCACCACATCGACAATGCGGTCGGCGAGACCCATCAGCGGCGCCAGCTCCATGGAACCGTAGAGCTTGATCAGTTCAACCTGCTCGCCTTTTTCGGCGTAATAGCGCTGTGTCAGGCTGACAAACTTGGTAGCCACACGCAGACGTCCCTGCACAGCCGGCGCATTTACCGGGCCGGCCACCATCAGGCGGCACCGCGCAATCTTCAGGTCCAGCGGCTCGTAAACGCCGTTGCCGCCGTGCTCCATCAGCACATCCTTGCCGGCCACACCGATATCGGCGGCACCGTTTTCCACGTAAGTCGGCACATCGGTAGCACGGATAATCACGATGCGCACATCGGGATTCGTGGTCGGGAAAATCAGCTTGCGACTTTTCTCCGGATCATCAAGCAGGTCGATGCCTGCCTCGCGCAACAGCGGCAAGGTATCGTTGAGGATGCGGCCCTTGGACAGGGCAATGATGATCTGGCTCATTGGCTCTCTTCCCGCCCTGTGACACGGCGTATGTTCGCGCCCAGGCTTTGCAGTTTTTCTTCAACACGTTCATAACCGCGATCAATGTGATAAATGCGGTCCACCAGGGTGTCACCTTTGGCGGCCAGCGCAGCAATCACCAGCGACATGGAGGCACGCAGGTCGGTCGCCATGACGGGAGCGGCCTGCAGATCACTGACGCCGGTGACAATGGCGGTATGGCCATCCACGGCAATTTTTGCCCCGAGGCGATTCAGCTCCGGCACGTGCATGTAACGGTTTTCAAAAATCGTCTCGATGATCGTGCTGGTTCCTTCCGACACCGCGCTCACGGCCATGAACTGGGCCTGCATGTCCGTGGGAAAACCGGGATGCGGAGCCGTGCGGAAATTGACGGCCTGCGGCCGCCGGCCCTGCATGTCCAGCTCGATCCAGTCCGGGCCGGTAGTGATCACGGCACCGACATCACGAAACTTGAGCAGTACGGCATCCAGCAGGGAAGGATCGGTATCCAGCGTTCTGACACGCCCTCCCGTTACCGCCGCTGCCGCGAGATAGGAACCGGTTTCAATGCGGTCGGCAATCACCCGGTAGGTGCAGCCCTGCAGTGCTTTTACGCCCTGCACGGTAATGGTGTCGGTACCGGCACCGGTGATTTGCGCGCCCATGGCGGTCAGCAGTCCGGCCAGATTGATGATCTCGGGCTCACGCGCGGCATTTTCAATCACGGTCGTGCCTTCAGCCAGTGTGGCAGCCATCAACAGGTTTTCCGTACCGCCCACCGTCACCATGTCAAACACAAAACGCGCACCTTTCAGGCGGCCATTGGTTTTGGCATGCACATAACCGTTTTCCACCTGGATGTCGGCACCCAGCGCCGCCAGTCCCTTGAGATGCTGATCCACGGGGCGAGAGCCAATCGCGCAACCACCGGGCAGGGAAACCGTGGCCTCGCCAAACCGTGCCAGCAAGGGGCCCAGCACAAAAATGGAGGCACGCATGGTACGCACCAGCTCATAGGGTGCGACTGCCGTGGTGAGCGTATTGGCATTCACCTCGACCTGGCATTTCTCGTCGATCACCACCGACACGCCCATGTTGCCGAGAATCTGGATCATGGTGGTGATGTCTTTCAGCTGCGGCACATTGGTCAGCGTGACCGGCGTTTCGCCCAGCAAGGTGGCGGCGAGCAAGGGCAGGGCCGCATTCTTGGCACCGGAAATTTTCACTTCGCCATCAAGGCGGATGCCGCCGCTAATCAGTAATTTGTCCATCACAACACTCGGTAGAATCGGGGCAAAAGCCAGCACACAAAAACGAAATGTCCGACATGATGTCGGACGTTAACTATAGCGGCTTGCGCCACCTGCAAAACGGTATCCAGGTTGCAGGGCAAGGCGGCGGATTGGCGGGACACCGGAGTTTACGGGCGGTAAATGAGCATGGCCCGCCAATTCGCCAACGCCGTCATGCGGCCTGCAGATCGTTTTCTCAGGCAAAAAGCTTGATCTTGCGCCACTCTTCCTGAGTCAGGGTGCGCATGCTCACTGCATGGATTTCACCGCTGGCAATATGGGCATTCAGTGGCCCGTAGATCAGTTGCTGCTTGGCCACCGGACGCATGCCGGCAAAACGGTCCGTCACCACGGTCACGGTATATTTACTGCCTTCACCTTCCACCAGAATTTCCGCATCGGGAATCGCAGCGGCCAGCAGGGCTTTCACGTCATCAACTGTCATTACATCAGCACTCACAACTCATTTGATTTCCGGCAGGGCGTCGGTCAGCCCGCTGACCTGCACGATGGCTCGGCACTTTTCCGGCACATGCTGCAGGCTCAGCGTGCGGCCTGTGCCGGCAACACGGCGAGCCCAGCGCCATAATACCGCGACGGTCAGGCTGCTGGCAGAGGTGACACCGGCCAGATCGACGACCACATCATCAGCGGACATCGTTGCCAGCAGTGCCAGACCCTCGGCACAGCAGACATCGGCATTGGCCACGGCAATATCGCCCTGCACGGCCAAGGTTTGTCCCGTGCGTTTAAGGGTGGCCGTCATTATTTCTTGGCCGTCTTGTCGTCAAGCGCCTTGGTATCCGGTGTCCAGCCCGTAATGGCCTTGTCGATGCTGCCACTGTTGCCTTCGACGGCAGAGCCGAACTGGTTGCGGAAGGTCAGGCCCAGATTGATGCCGTTGAGCAGGATGTTGTTCACCTTCCATGCCCCGGCATTATCAAGACGCATCTGGAAAGTCACCGGGTAAACCTGACCGGTATTGCCGTGCACGTCCAGATCGACCTGGGCTTTCTTGGGGTCCGCACCGGCCTTGTAGGGCTTGAACACCACTTTCTGGTTGTCGTACGCGGTCAGCCCCTTGGCATAGGTGCGCACCAGGCTCTGCTTGAAAACCGCCGCAAATTTTGTGCGCTGCTCCGGCGTGGCCTGACGGTAGTACTGCCCCATCACGCCACGCGCAATACCGTCCACATCCATATAGGGCGTGATGTTTTCTTCAACCAGCCGGTACAGGGCCTGCGGGTCCTTCTTCAGCGTTTCCTTTTCCTTGAGGATGCGCGTGAGCAGGGCATTGGTCGCGTCCTGCAGGGCGGTTTGCGGGCTGTCCGCTGCCACCGCCACCAGAGGCAGGGCCAGCAGCACGACGGCCGAAACACGTTGCCAGAATTTCATCATTCACTCCTTGTTGCAGACTGTTGCCGGACGACTTATTTGGCTTCTTTGTCCGGCTCGTTGGCCTTGTTGAAGAGGAACTTGCCGATCAGATCTTCCAGCACCAGAGCCGACTGGGTCTGTTCGATTTCGTCACCGTTCTTGAGGTATGTGTCATCCGCCCCCGGCACGATGCCGATGTATTTCTCGCCCAGCAGACCAGCCGTCAGAATGGACGCCACACTGTCAGTGCTGATCTCCCTGACCTCGTTATAGACATCCAGTCTGACCTTGGCTTTCAGGGTCTTGGGGTCCAGGCTGATGTCGGTGACACGGCCGATAACCACGCCCGCCATGGTGACCTTGGCACGAACGGTCAGGCCACCGGCATTCTGGAAGCTGGCATAGACCTGATAGCTCGGCTTGCTGCTTTCATCCGACAGGCCACTGACCTTGATGGCCAGAAAGAACAGGGCGGCCAGACCGGCCACCAGAAACAAACCCACTGCCATTTCCACGAAACGCGTGCGCATCAAAAGCCTCCAAACATGACAGCGGTCAGCACAAAGTCCAGACCCAGTACCGCAAGCGAGCCATACACCACCGTACGGGTAGTCGCGCGCGAAATTCCTTCCGAGGTGGGTTCGCAGTCATAGCCCTGGAAAACCGCAATCCAGCTCACGACCGCACCGAAGACCACACTCTTGATGACGCCATTGCCGACATCGTCCCAAAACTCCACCGAGCCCTGCATATTCATCCAGTAGGAACCGTCATAGATCCCCAGCCAGTCCACACCGACCAGATGGCCACCAAGGATGCCGACAGCCGAAAAAATCAGCGCCAGCAGCGGCATGGAAATGAAACCGGCCCAGAAACGCGGAGCCACAATGCGGCGCAGCGGATCCACCCCGATCATCTCCATGCTGGAGAGCTGCTCAGTGGCCTTCATCAAACCGATTTCTGCCGTCAGTGCCGAGCCGGCGCGACCGGCAAACAGCAGCGCGGTCACCACCGGCCCAAGCTCGCGCACCAGGGTCAGCGCCACCATGGTGCCCAGTGCCTGCTCGCTCCCGTAGGTCACGAGAATGCTGTAGCCCTGCAGGCCAAGCACCATGCCGATGAACAGGCCGGCCACCACGATGATGGCCAGCGACAGCACACCCACCGAATACAATTGCTGGATCAGCAGCGGAAAATTCTTGCGCGGGTTGGGGAGCGCGATCAGCGCCTGAAACAGGAATGTGCCGGCGGAACCCAGCGTGCGCAGGGACTCGAGGGCGGCTTCGCCCAGACGGCGAATGGCTTCCATCAGTTCCGCCCTCCGGCCTTGAGTTTTGCAGCAGCCAGCTCCTCGGCAAAAGAGGGCACCGGATAACGAAAGCGCACCGGACCATCAGGATGGCCATTGAGGAACTGCTGGATGAAGGGTGACTCGGACGCACGCAGGGCATCCGGCGTGCCTTCGCCAATGACCTTGCCGTCGGCCAGCACATAGATGTAGTCGGCAATGGACAAGGTCTCGTCAATGTCATGCGAGACAATCACCGAGGTCAGGCCCAGCGCCTCGCGCAGGGTGCGGATCAGGGTGACCAGCACGCCCATGACAATCGGGTCCTGCCCGGCAAAGGGCTCGTCATACATGATGAGGGCCGGATCCAGGGCAATGGCACGGGCCAGCGCCGCGCGACGGTTCATGCCGCCCGACAGCTCGGCCGGCATCAGGTTCTCGGCACCGCGCAGGCCCACGGCCTCCAGCTTCATCAGCACGAGTTCGCGGATCAGGTCTTCAGACAGCCGAGTATGTTCGCGCAGCGGAAACGCCACGTTTTCATAGACCGAAAGATCGGTAAAAAGTGCGCCGGACTGGAACAGCAGGCCCATCCTGGCACGAGTGGCAAAAAGCTCGTCCCGCTTCATGTCCGGCACATTGCGCCCTTCCACCAGCACCCGGCCGGAGTCGGGGCGCAGCTGGCCGCCAATAAAACGCAGCAGCGTGGTCTTGCCGCAACCTGAAGGCCCCATGATCGCGGTGACCTTGCCACGGGCAACATTCACGCTCACGCCATCAAAAATGGCGCGTTTGCCGCGGTGAAACACCAGATTGTGAATTTCAACCAGATTGGCAGGCTGGGCCGAAGAACTGTCCGTCATGCGTCCATCATTCCCGGTAGGCCGGGCGGGCAGGAAAAAGTGGCCGCACTATACCATTCTTGCCGCAGGGTAACGACGCCACAGGCCGTCATCACGGGCAGCCTCTTGTGGTGATTGTGTTGTGCTCCCCTGTAACGCCTCGTCACGCATGCCCTGTAGGTTTTTATCCGGCTCGTGGTAGATAATGCGCGGCTTCCCTACGTGAAGTCCCCAGGAGACATTCATGGCCGACTTCGACTTTATCCGCGCCGGCCAGCGCGTGATCCGGATTGAGCAGACTGCGCTCGACCATCTGAAACCGCACATCAACGCCAGCTTCCAGCACGCCTGTGAGCTCATGATGGCTGCCAGCGGCCGCATTGTGGTCACCGGCATGGGCAAGTCCGGGCATATCGGCAACAAGATCGCCGCCACCCTCGCCTCCACCGGCACCCCCGCTTTTTATGTACACCCGGGCGAAGCCAGCCACGGCGACCTCGGCATGATCACGCCGCAGGACGTGGTCATCGCCATTTCCAACTCCGGCGAAACCGGCGAAGTCCTCACCATCGTGCCGCTGATCAAGCGCATGCAAGCCAAGCTGATTGCCATTACCGCCAAGGGCGAATCCACCCTGGCCCAGGCCGCTGACGTGAGCCTGGAAATCGGCCGGGCAGAAGAAGCCTGCCCGCTTGGCTTGGCGCCCACGTCGTCCACCACCGCCACCCTGGTGCTGGGCGATGCCCTCGCCGTTGCCATTCTCGAGGCGCGGGGTTTTACGGCCGAAGATTTCGCCCTGTCACATCCCGGCGGCTCACTGGGCCGCAAGCTGCTCATGCGCGTGGAAGACGTGATGCACAAGGGAGAACAGGTACCCGTCGTGAAAGCCGATACGCTGGTGGTTGATGCGCTGATGGAAATCACCAACAAGGGTCTTGGCATGACCGCCGTGACTGATGCCAGCGGCGTCCTTCAGGGGCTCTACACGGATGGCGACCTGCGGCGCAATCTCGACCAACGCATCGACATTCATCACACCACGCTGGAAAAAGTGATGAGCAGCAAGTGCACCACGGTCGCTCCGAACATTCTGGCGGCCGAAGCACTGGCCATCATGCAGGAAAAGAAAATCAACGGCGTCATCGTCGTCGACAAGGAAAACCGTCCAGTGGGTGCCCTCAACATGCACGACCTCTTGCGTGCAGGAGTGATGTAATGGACGACGTCATGCAGAAGGCCGCGAAAATAAAATTGCTCGCACTGGATGTCGACGGCGTGCTCACCGACGGCCGCCTTTATTTCTCCGAAGAAGGCGGTGAGCTGAAAACCTTCGATACGCAAGACGGCCACGGCATCAAGATGCTGCAGCAATCCGGCGTGGCCTGCGCCATCATCACCGGCCGCACCACCACACTGGTGGAGCGGCGTGCGCGCAATCTCGGCATCGCACACTTGTTGCAAGGCCGCGAAGACAAGCTGGTTGCCTTGAAAGAACTCATCGCTCCACTGGGCATTACGCTTGATCAGGTTGCCTATGTCGGCGATGACTGGCCTGACCTCCCGGCCATTCTGGCGGCAGGCTTTGGCGTAAGCGTTGCGAACGCCCACAGGGAATTGCAGCTGCGCGCTGATTACGTCACGACACTGGAAGGCGGTCGCGGTGCCGTACGTGAGGTCTGCGACGTATTGCTCAGGGCACAAAACCGTTACGACGCGGCGCTGGCGCCCTATCTGAACCACGAATGAGCCTGCCCTGATGGATGCACGCAATCTCCTCAGCCTGTCCGGCGTGCTGCTCGTACTGGGCGCGGCCGGTTATTACTGGGGCATGGGCCATCAACAGGAAGTGCTCTCGGGGCCGGATGAAAAGCGGCGTCCAGATTATGTCGTCACGGAGATACGCAGCCAGGAAACCGATGAGGCCGGTCGCCTCTTGCGCCGCATTTCTGCCCCGGTGGTGCGTCATTACGACAAGCCTCAGGATGAGGCCGAGATGGATACGCCCGTCATCACGCTTTACGACAAGGGGCAGGAAGCCTGGCAAATCACCGCACAGCGCGGCAGCAGCCTGACGCAAAACACCGAAGTCCGGCTGAGCGGCCGCGTGCATGCCGAACGCCGCGACCCTGCGGCTGTACCGGTCACGCTGGACACCGAGCTGATGCACGTCTTCCCGAAAGAAGAACGCCTCTCCAGCACAGCCGTGGTCACGGTCAAAAGCCCGCAAGGCCGGATTTCCAGCCGCGGCATTGAAGCCAACATGAAAAGCGGCGAGTTGCTGCTCAACGAGAATGTGACAGGAAGCTATGCACCCGCTCCGCGCTGATTTTCCCCGTATGTTTTTCTGTTGCGCCGCTTTTGCAGCGCTGCTGACCGGCACCGTGGTGCACGCCCTGCCGACTGATCGTGACCAGCCCGTGCACGTCAGCGCCAACAGTGCCCGCTTCAATGAAAAGACCGGCATCGCCACCTACAACGGTGCCGTGCTGGTCAAGCAGGGAACCCTGGAAATCCGTGCTGATGAAATCGTGATCACCACGGACAAAAAAGGCGCGATTCTCACCACCGTTGCCAAGGGCAACCCGGCACGCTACCAGCAGCAGACCGATCCGAAAAAAGGACCGGTCAATGCTGAGGCACAGCGCATTGATTACGATGCCAAAAACGAAATCATCACACTGACCACCAACGCGAAACTCAAGCAGGATGGCTCCAGTTTTCAGGGCAATATCATTACCTATAACAGCCTGCGCCAGCAGGTGGATGCCAAAGGCGATGGCGCCAATCGCGTACAGCTCATTTTCCCACCGCAAGTGCGTGAAACCAAAAATGACGGCAAGGCAAAGGACGGTAAAAAGTGAGTCAGTTGATTGTTGAAGGCCTGGCCAAAAGCTACAAAAGCCGGCAGGTGGTAAAGGATGTTTCACTGTCGGTGGAGAGTGCCCAGATCGTCGGCTTGCTTGGCCCCAATGGTGCCGGCAAAACCACCAGCTTTTACATGATTGTTGGCCTGGTTCCCATGGATGCCGGCAAAATCCGCATTGATGACGAAGACATTTCCCACCTCCCCATGCACGGACGTGCCCGCCGCGGAATTGGTTACTTGCCCCAGGAAGCATCCATCTTTCGCAAGCTGTCCGTGGAAAACAACATCATGGCCATTCTGGAAACCCGCAAGGATCTGGATAAAAAAGGCCGTCAGGAAAAGCTGGAATCCCTGCTGGAAGAGTTCCACATCACACACATCCGCAAAAATCTGGGCATGAGCCTCTCTGGCGGCGAACGCCGCCGTGCCGAGATTGCTCGAGCCCTTGCTGCCGAACCACAGTTTGTCCTGCTTGACGAGCCTTTCGCCGGTGTTGATCCGATTTCGGTATCCGACATCAAGGGCATCATCACGCACCTGAAAAACCGCGGCATCGGCGTCCTCATCACCGACCACAATGTGCGCGAGACGCTGGATATCTGTGAGAAGGCCTATATCGTCAGCACCGGCCAGGTAATTGCGGAGGGGTCTGCTGCCGACATTCTGGCCAACGAGACCGTGCGCAAGGTCTATCTCGGGGACCAGTTCAGCCTCTGAAGGCGGCTACCCGCCCCTTGCAGGTAGGCTTTTTGTATCAAAATCCCTTACACCAATTCCGTTTCAAAGAAAACGGCCTGCTTTTTGCAAATGGCGCACGCTATACTGGTCCCATCTCGCCAGATGACCTCCCTGACCTGGCGCGGGAGCACAGCAGTCCATGAAAGCCACCCTTCAGTTACAGTTTGGTCAGCACCTGACCATGACGCCGCAGTTGCAACAGGCCATACGCCTCCTGCAACTGTCGACGCTGGAGCTGCAAACGGAAATTCAGGAGGCGCTGGACTCCAACCCCATGCTGGAAGCCGCCGATGATGACGGTGAGCCTGCCGAGAAAATCGACGACACCCCGATTGATTATGCCGCTGCAGAGGAGCTGCTCTCGCGCGAAGCCGGTGATGGCAGTGACGGTGCCGAGGGTCCTGCCGCCCTCGACATCAACACCAATGAGTCCATGCCGGATGAGCTGCCGGTAGACTCGCTCTGGGAAGATGTGTTTTCCAGCGGCAGTGCCAATACCAGCAGTGCCGGCTCCGGCAGCGAAGACGATGACAACCCGCTGGAAGCTCGCAGTGCCGCTCCGGAAACCCTCGCTGCCCTGCTTGCCTGGCAGCTCAACCTGACCCCGTTTTCCGACCTCGACCGTGCCATCGGCATGGCCATTCTTGATGCCATTGACGAGCGTGGCTACCTGACTGCCTCGCTCGACGACATCATGGCCGCCGTGGCCGATCCTGAAGACCCTTTTGCCGTGGAAATGGACGAGATCGAGGCCGTACTGCATCGTATCCAGCAGTTTGATCCTCCCGGTGTGGCCGGCCGTGACCTGCGCGAATGCCTGCTGATCCAGCTGAAGCAACTGCCGGAAGAAACCCCGAGCCGCAGCGATGCCATTGCCATGGTGCGGGACCACATCGTCTTGCTGGGCGCTCGTGATTTTGCCGGCCTGATGCGCAAGCTCAAGCTCACCGAAACCAGCCTTAAAGCCACCATCGCGCTGATCCAGACCCTGAATCCCAATCCGGGCGGCCGCATCGGCAGTGTCAGCGAAACCGAATACGTGACACCGGACGTCATCGTGCGCCGCAAACACGATCGCTGGACAGTGGAGCTGAACCCCGACACTGCGCCCAAGCTGCGCGTCAACACCGGTTACGCCTCGCTCGTGCGTCGTGCCGATTCCAGTGCCGACAACTCTTATCTGCGCAACCATCTGCAGGAGGCTCGCTGGTTCATCAAAAGCCTGCAGAGCCGCAATGAAACGCTGCTGAAAGTCTCGACCTGCATCATCGAGCACCAGCGCGCTTTTCTCGAGCTCGGCCCCGAAGCCATGAAGCCCATGGTCTTGCGCGACATTGCCGAAGAAGTCGGCATGCATGAGTCCACGATTTCTCGCGTGACCACACAGAAATTCATGCACACCCCGCGCGGTATTTTTGAACTGAAGTACTTCTTCTCCAGTCATGTCAGCACCACGGGCGGCGGCGAAGCCTCAAGCACGGCCATTCGCGCCATGATCCGCAAGCTGGTCAGCCAGGAAGAAGCGAAAAAACCGCTTTCCGACAACAAGATTGCGGATCTGCTGCTCGAACAGGGCATTGAAGTCGCCCGTCGCACCATCGCGAAATACCGCGAATCCCTGAACATCCCGCCCTCCAACGAGCGCAAGCGCCTCGTGTAAGCCGACCGGTCCTGCCCGCTCCACCAGGCCCGGACGCGCTCAAAAATACCAGCATCACGGCAAATCAATCACTTGCATCACCCTGCCACAGTTGCTCACCCCGGCAGAGGCAACGGCCTGTTACACGATTCCGCGCAATATCCTCTCATCACTGACAAATGGTGCTTGCCGGAGCGCGTCGGCCCTGTGCTAGAGTCAAAGCCAAGGTTCGACGTTTCTTGTACAGATGAGCAGGTCCCGGAATCGCACTGATTCCATCAAAAGATTTGCCCGCCCCGTTCGGGGTGAGCGTGGAAGGGGAACATCCCGTGATGTCTCTGCCTTCCGAATCGGGACCATTGCACAAATCCTGCTGGCCGTCCGGACGCTCCGGGACGCATCTGCGTCGCTGCTGTTGTCCGCCCGACCTGGTCACTGCGACTCGGGTTTTTGCTGCAAGGCCCCGCCGTTTGTCCATCAACAAAGAGGAAAGGCCTTATGCAAATGGTAATCAGCGGTCATCACGTTGAAGTCACCGCAGCCCTCAAGGACTACGTGAACAGCAAGCTCGAGAAAGTGGAGCGACATTTCGATCACATCACCAGCATGAAAGTCATATTAAGCATCGACAAGCTGGTGCAAAAGGCTGAAGCCACCATCCACATCGCCGGCGCCGACCTCTTTGCCAACGCCGAATCCCCGGACATGTATGCCGCCATTGACTTGCTGACCGACAAGCTGGATCGCCAGATCCTCAGGCACAAGGAAAAGATACAGCGCCGCCACTGAGCTCCGGCATTGTTAAAAAAGACCCGGCAGCGCCGGGTCTTTTTTTGTCTGCACGGCCGTGCCGGAATAAGGTCTTTGCGTGCCAAGCCACAGAAAAACCTCACAAAAATGACAGATGTGAGGTTGCAAGTTCCCCCTCCCGCCCCGACCATTGAAGGCAGTATGAGGAAATTCAGCGATGCAGCTTCTTATCATCAGCGGCCGTTCCGGCTCCGGCAAAACCACCGCCCTGCATGTCCTTGAGGACATGGGCTATTACTGCGTCGACAATCTGCCGCTGGCGCTGTTGCCACAGCTGGCCGATTCCGTCAAAAGCCGGCCCGACGGCGAGAACACGCGGCTTGCCATTGGGGTGGATGCGCGCAATGTGCCGGATGACCTGCAACGCTTTGAAAGCATCCTGCGCGCCATGGAGGTCCGTAACGCCCACGTCACCACGGTCTACCTGGATGCGCGTGACGATGTGCTGCTGGCGCGTTTCAGCGCCACCCGCCGCCGCCACCCCCTCAGCACCCACTCCCGCTCACTGATTGAAGCCATTGAACTGGAACGCAAGATGCTGGACCCGGTGTCCGCCAATGCCACCCTGCATATCGATACCAGCGCCCTCAATGTGCACGAGCTGCGGGAACAGTTGCGGCAACGCCTGGATGGCCATGCCGATACCGGCCTCACCGTGCTGTTCCAGTCCTTCGCCTTCAAGCACGGCGTGCCGCTGGATGCCGACCTCGTCTTCGATGTGCGCTGCCTGCCCAATCCGCACTGGCAACCCGAGTTGCGCCCGAAAACCGGCCAGGACAGCGAGGTCAAAGCCTTTCTCGAGGGCAATGAGCTGGTGGAAAGCCTGTATATGGACATATCCGGCTTCCTGCTAAAGTGGCTGCCGGAGTTCCGCCAGAATGACCGCAGCTATGTCACTGTCGCCATTGGCTGTACCGGCGGCCAGCACCGCTCGGTATACATGGTGGAGCGCATTGCCAACCGCTTCCGCGATGAATTCCCCCGCGTGCAGGTAAGGCACCGTGACATCGACCGCCGTGAGCCGGCCTGACACCGGAAAAAAAGAAAAATGATCGAAACGGAGATCGAAATCATCAACAAGCTGGGCCTGCACGCACGTGCAGCCGCCAAGCTTGTCGGCGTCACGGCGCAATTCCAGTCAAAAATCCAGTTGGGCCTCGGCAGTCGTGTCATTGATGCCAAAAGCATCATGGCCCTGCTCATGCTGGGTGCTGGCAAGGGCACCACACTGCGCCTCATGGTGGACGGCAGTGACGCCGAAGCCGCCCATGCTGCGGTTGTTACCCTCTTCAACAACCGCTTCGACGAGGCCGAGTAAGGCCCATCCCCCGGCATCGTCCCCCGGCCAGCGCCATCTGCACGAGCCGGCCAGAAGGGAAGCCGTTATACTGTCCTCACTTCGCTCTTAAAGCCCAGGTCTGCCCCATGCCCCGCTACAACATCCACGACGAAATCGACGATTTCGAAGATCACGGCCTCAGCAAAACCGAACAGAAAAAGGCCATGGACAGACTGCAGGCACTGGGTGAACGACTGGCCGAGCTGCGCATCGAGCGCCTGAAGAAAATGCCGGTCAGCGAAAACCTCATCATTGCCGTCACTGACCTCAAAAAACTGAAAAACATGGAGGCCATTCGCCGCCAGAAACAGTTCATCGGCAAGATCATGCGTGACGAAGACGAAGCCGCGATCCTGGAAGTCCTGAATCCACTGGCCAATCCGGCCATTAACCGGCAGCTTGATGTGCTGCTGGAAAAAATGCTGGAACAGGGCGACTCGGCCATCAATGACGTGGCCCGCCGTTACGAAAGCGCAGAACGCCATACCCTGCGCCAGCATGTGCGCTCGACCCTGAAAGAAAAGCAGCTGATTGAAGAAAAGCCCGAGGCGACCTGGGCAGATGCTCCGCGCCCGGCACGGCAAAAACTGATGACGTATTTGCGCGAAGTGGCCGCCCTGAAAGACTGATTCTGGATGCCCATAAAAAAATCCGCCGAATACAGGGCGGATTTTTTTATGGCGGAGTACGGGCTTACACCGGCGCTGGCCTGGCTTTCGCTTTCATTTCAAGCGCAATAGCCTGGAAAACCTCGTGCGGCGAGTCAGCCAGCGTTTCGGCCAAACCCGCCAGCACAGAAGGAATGGCGGTCTTCATCGCTTCACGCAGCCATTGCGCGGATGCTGCAATATCGCCCTGCTCGGCCAGCACGCCGGCATAACTGATCTGGCCGCGAAAATCACCGCCCTGTGCCGAACGCTGATACCACTCGATGGCGGCAGACTCGTTCACTTCCACCGTCCAGCCTTCATGGTAAAAACGGCCGACCAGATTCATGGCCTTGGCATGTCCCTGGGCAGCAGCTTTTTGATAACAATCAAACGCACCCACCATGTCCTTCGCTACTCCTTTGCCGGTGCGCAGCAAGTTGGCGTAGTTGTACTGACCCCAGTCCAGCCCCGCTTCTGCGGCCAGGCGGTAGTTGGTGGCAGCCGCCGGAAAATCCGGTGGCGTACCCCAGGCATTTTCCAGGCAACGGCCCACCATATTGATCGCCATGGCGTGACCTTGTGCCGCAGCAAGGCGGAACCAGTTCAGCGCCGCCGTGGCGTCGCGATCCACACCACGACCGTCAAGATGAATCTGGCCAAGCATGGCCTGGGCATCGGCATTGCCTTCATCGGCCAGCGTGGTCAAAAGACGCGCCGCCTCCTGTTGGTTGCGCCCGGCAAGATTCAGGGCCAGCAAGGCAGGCGAAACCGCAATGGTTTCAGATGGGGATACGCTCATGCAAAGTCTCCGGCCCCGTCGGGACTGAATTTGAAACGCTGTCGGCCGGCAGGCCTAGTGCAAACGGCGGCGATAATACCCCGAACCGGAAAGCGCTGACGTGCCACCCGGCTAAACATCAGGGGCGGTTGCGGCCAAGCTTGTCGTGACTGGATACCCACTGATCCGACACGATGGCAGAGGCCAGGGATATTTCTCCGCAGAGCACGGTTGCCGCCACAATTTCAGCGAGCTTGTTAACCTTGCCGCTCCCGTAGCAGCCGAGCACATTCAGGCACTCTTTCTGGGTAGGCAAGCCGGTGCCGCCACCATAGGTCGCCACAATAAGCGCGGGAATCGTGGCCGAAAAATAATAGTCGCCATTGGCCTTCAATTCGCCGTGCACAAAACCTGCTGAGGATTCCGCCACGTTCGCCACGTCCTGGCCGCAGGCAATGAACATGGCCGTAATACCGTTGGCAAAATGCGCCCCGTTATTCACCGACCCTGCCATCAGCGCGCCCATATTGGAGAGCTGCCGCTGCCTGAACAACGCCTCACCCGTGGTATGCATCACGTCCTTGATGAGGGCGGCCGGCAAGGTGATTTCTGCGACGACACGTTTGCCGCGCGTATGCAGACTGTTGACGTGCGAATGCTTTTTGTCGGTATCAAAATTGGCGGCCAGCGAAAAATGCTCAAGTCCCGGCAGCTTTTGCGCCAGCATCCATTCGCAGGCATGGTGTGTGGCCTTGGACACCATGTTCTGGCCAGCGGCATCGCCGGTAGTGAAACAGAACCGCAGCCAACGCATCTTGCCCATGGCGTATTGTTCGATATTGCGCAAGCGGCCGGAGCGTGTGGTCTCTTCAGCAGCGGCTTTTATCTGTGCAAAGTTGGCTTCCACCCAAAGACCGAAATCGCGGGCATAACGCGCATCACTGAACACAAAAATTGGGGCACGCTGCATGGCATCATCAATGACCGTAGTGCGCACACCGCCGGCTTCGCGGGTCAGGCGCATGCCGCGGTTATAGCTGGCCAGCAAGGTACCTTCGGACGTCGCCATCGGCACATAAAATTCGCCCTTGGCATGCTCACCATCCACCAGCAGCGGTCCGGCAAAACCCATGGGCACCTGAACCACGCCGGCAAAGGATTCGATGTTGCCGGGCAGCAAACCCGGATCAATGGAAAAGCTGCCGGTATGCGTGAGATCTGCCGACGTCTCAGCACCGACCACGGCACGTCGCGCAGCCGCCATCTCGCGGGTGTAATCGTTTTCTTTGTCACGGGGGAGCTTTTGCATGGCGGGGCCTCTTTTCTGGAAGCCCGTGTTGTGCCGCAGACGACAGGAGATGGCAAGGTCGAAATAACCGGCCTGCCCTGCCGGGTCAGACATCAAGAGACTTGTGTCAGGTCAGCGGCGGCATGAATTCGGCGAGTTTGTCCGAGGTCTTGCGCAGATTGATGGAAAGCAGCGAAGCCACTCCCTTGAGGATCCTGATGCCGATCTCCGGATGCAGCTTGAGGATGAGGTCAAAACCCTTGCGCGTCAGCACAATCAGGCTGGTCGGCGTACAGGCACGCACACTGGCGGAACGGGTGAGCTTGTCGATCAGGGCCATTTCACCAATCGAGCTGCCCTTGGCCAAAGTAGTGATGACCACGGGCTGGGCATGCTGGTTGAGCTTGATGACATCCAGCGCACCCGACGCCACGAAGCAGACGTAATCGCCCTTTTCACCTTCCTTGAAGACGAATTCGCCCGGTTCGATCTTGTTGAAAAACATGTACTTCTCGATTGTCTGCATTTCTTCCGGCTGCAACGCGGAAAAAATCGGGATCAGGCTGAGATGATCGGCCAGACGCTCACTCATGGAACTTCCTCAACAAAAAACATCCAGGCCCGACAACAGCCAACGCAAAACCGCATGACA
>Ga0209841_1000076_pt1 | contig 22151 bp, 18 predicted proteins | sample GWRWT4_30Apr14_FD_187185 | JGI IMG/M metagenome (GOLD analysis project Ga0209841, IMG submission 187185) | Sand microcosm microbial communities from a hyporheic zone in Columbia River, Washington, USA - GW-RW T4_30-Apr-14 (SPAdes) (version 2) | ecosystem: Engineered > Artificial ecosystem > Sand...
TTCGTCGGGCAGGTAGAACTCGGCCAGCAGGCGGCCCAGGTTGCGGAACAGGGAGCCAATGAAGGCGTCTTCGGCATCGCGCGGATTGGTGCACAGCTCGCTGGCCAGGGTGCCGGCCATCACGGTGCGCAAAAACTCTTCCTTGAGCTGCTGGGCGTGTTTTTTGTCCTCCATGTGCTCGACCAGCATCAGGGACAGGGCCAGGTTGCGCACGCCGGCCAGGCCGATCAGGGACACGGCACGGGAGACGGTGCTGATGGCGTCACCACCACCGCGCCGGTAATGCGGGGTGTTGATCAGGCGCAGCAGTTTCTGGGTCAGCGCGACATCTTTGAGAATTTCATCGCACAGCCCCCCCAGGCTCTCGTTCTCCGACTCGGACAACGACTGGATGCGCGTGACCGAGGCCGACAGGGTCGGAAAATCGCTTTTGTGGCGCATGCGCCGCAGCAGATAGTCCAGGGTGACGGCGGGGTTTTCACCCGAGACTGGCGCAGAAGTGATGTCGACCGGCATGGAGACAACCCTATCAAAATGAATCGCAGGAGCGAAGACCGCTCATCGGTTGATTGGGCCGCAATCCCGCCCTCAGGCAAGCGCCGAAATATTGGCCCGCAACCGTCCAATTCCCTGCCGAACATTCAGGTAATTCTGAATCGGATTGCATCCCCCGCTGACAGACGCCGCCTCAGCCTTGTTTATACGATCACTCACGGCGTCTTGCAAAGGAAGTGTTCCAGCACATGGGGAGTCAAGGGGGATCACCCAACAGTCCGCGCGGCTTGCCCGAGACGGTGGGCCGTGCCATGGCGCTGCTCACCAAGACCCAGAGCGCCCTGGACCACCATGCCATCGTCAGCGTCACGGACGCCCTCGGGACCATCACCGACGCCAATGAACGGTTCTGCCTCATCAGCGGCTACACCCGCCAGGAACTGATCGGCAGCAACCACCGCATCCTCAAGTCCGGCCAGCATCCCGAGCCGTTTTACAAGAACATGTGGCGAGCCCTCCACCGCGGGCAGGTCTGGCATGGCGTGATCTGCAACCGCCGCAAGGACAGCACGCTTTACTGGGTTCAGTCGACCATCGTGCCCCTGCTCGACGAGCAAGGCGCACTGATGGAGTGCGTGTCCATCCGCACGGACGTGACCCACCTGAAAGTGGCACCAACGCCGGATCGCCAGCGGGTGGTGGCGCTGCTTCAAGCCTGCGTTGAACTGAACAACCCGCATGACCAGGCCCAGACGGCCCTGCTGTCCAGCGTCTTTGACCTGACCGAGCAATGCATCGGCGTGGCCGATCTGGCCGGGCAAGTGATCTACACCAACCAAGCCCTGGAGCGCGCCCTGGGCTACAGCTTTGAAGAGATCCAACGCAAGCCATTCTGGGAGTTCACGGCGCCCCGTGTGCGCCGACAGTCCCGACGCGCCCTGCAAGCCATTGAACGCGCGGACTTCCACTGGCACGGCCTGTGGCCCTTGCAGCGCAAGGACGGCAGGATCCTGCCCTCTTTGAGCAGCATTGGCGTCATCGCCAACCCGGACGGGGCGCCGCAGTTTGTGTTCGACATCTTCAGCGACCACGAGCCAGAGTTGATCCAACAGGAGGCCCTGCGCCAGGCCAAGGAGCAGGCAGAGCGCACCAGCGAGGCCAAGTCTTCATTCCTGTCGGCGATGAGCCATGAGCTGCGCACGCCCATGAACGCCATCCTGGGCTTTGCCCAATTGCTGCAGCGTGACCGCACGCTCACGGCCAGTCAGAAACGCTATGCCCATGAGATCCACTCGGCGGGGCATCACCTTCTTGCGCTGATCAACGAGGTGCTTGATCTGGCCAAGGTCGAATCTGGCCAGGCCCGCCTGACCCTGAGCTGCATCGACCTGGACGAGGTGCTGGCCGAGTGCCTGCGCCTGACCCAACCGCTGGCCGATCAGGCATCCCTGCGCCTGCATCCGCCGGCACCCAGCCGAGCCACGGTGCAGGCTGACCGCATGCGCCTGAAACAGATCCTGTTGAACCTCTTGTCCAATGCCATCAAGTACAACCGTCCCCACGGCGAGGTGAGCATCCAGGTGCTGCCAGTCGGGGCTGACAAGCTGCGCATTGAAGTGAGCGACACCGGTCTGGGCATTGCCGCCCACCAGATTGATCGGCTGTTCAAACCCTTCACCCGGCTGGAAGGCGCCCACCACCATGCCCAGGGCACCGGCATTGGTTTGAGCATCTGCCGGGGCCTGGCCGAATCCATGCGCGGCTCGGTCGGCGTTCGCAGCGAGGAAGGCATGGGAAGCACCTTCTGGCTTGAGCTGCCAACCACCACTCAGGATTTCCTGACAAGAGATGGCGCCATTTCCTGATACGTGAAATGCCCAAATCACGGCAACATCCAATGCGCTCTGATGGACATGGTCATGCTTGACGAATGTCAAAGGTTGGGAACATTAAAGCCAACCAAAATCTGCTCCACCCCTTGAAAATCAACCTTGGTGTCCTTCCCTCGCTGACGGGACAAGACCCGCGTATTCGACGATCAGGATCAGCCTCGCTTGCATGATGTCATTGGCAGTAAAAAAATGGGTGCAAGTCGCCGGGGCTCTGCTCGTGGTCACGACAGGCGTGCTCGGTGCGTGGGCGTGGCGCCACCAAACCGATGCCCAGGTGCTGCTGATGGTCTGCACCGCGCTGTTCGCGCTGATGGGTGCCGGCATGGCCCTGGTCGGCGTGGTGATGCACCCCCTGGCTCAAAAGGTGCACCAGGCCCGAGATGACTTGCTGCGCTCATCCACACGTTGGTCGCTGGTCATCAAGTACGCCGGCGACGGCATCTGCGCCCTGGACGTCCAGGGCCGAATCACCCTGTGGAACCCTGCCGCCGAAAAGCTGCTGGGGCATGCGTGGGAAGAGGCGCGAGGGCAGGTGATGCATGAACTGGTCCACAGCAAGCGCCTGGACGGTTCACCCTACCCCACCGCAGAGTGCCAGTCCTTCGAAGTGCTGTGTGATGGCCTCACCCGGCATTCGATCGACGAGGTGTTCTGGCACAAGGACGGCTACGCCGTGCACGTTGACATCGTGGCGGCCCCCATCTGGGAGGATGGCCAGATCACCGGGGCCGTCGTCATGTTCACCGACACCACTGAACGCAAGAGCCTGCTGGCCACCCTCAACCGCTGGCAGGATGTGTTTGACAACGCCAAATGGGGCGTGGTGGTGGGCAGCGCCGACGGCCAGACGCTGGAACAGATGAACCCCGCCTTTGCCCAGATGCACGGCTTCACCGTGGCCGAGTTGACCGGGCGCCCCATCGCCGACGTCTTCGCCCCGCAGGCCCGGCAGGATCTGCAGGAGCACATCCGCCGAGCCCATGACGAAGGTCACCACCTGTGGGAGACCTGGCACCTGCACAAGGATGGCAGCCAGTTCCCGGTGTTTCTGGACATCACCGCCGTGAAAGACGAGCAAGGCCGGGTCCTCTACCGCGTCATCAATGTGCAGGACATCAGCGCCCGCCATGCTGCCGCCAAGACCCTGCGCGAGAGCGAGGAGCGTTACCGGATGCTGGCCGACAACTCGTCCGACATGATCTTGCGCCTGTCATCCAACGCAGTGGTGAACTATGTCTCTCCTGCTTGCTTGACGCTGCTCGGACTCCCCCCCAACGCCATCCTGGGATCCAGCGCCTTCGACTTTTGCGTGCTGGAGGATCAGTCCCTGGCACGGCAAGCTTTTGCCGCGGCCGAGGCGGGCGAGCGAGCATTTCTGGCGCGGCTGAGACTGCGGCGGCCGGATGGCCAGATCACCTGGGCGGAGGCCAGTTGCCAACGCATTGAAAAGGCCACGCAGGACCAGACCAGGGAGTACATCGCCACCGTGCGCGACATCGGTGAGCGCGTGGCCGCCGAGGCCAAGATTGTCAACAGCGAAGCCAATCTGGCGCGTGCGCAGGCCGTGGCTCAGGTGGGCAGCTGGCGCTACGATCTGAGCAACCATCACATCGAATGGAGCGCCGAAACCCACCGCATTTTCTGCGTGCCCTTGGGCACCTCGGTGGACTACCCGTTCTTCCTGAACTGCATCCACCCGCAAGACCGGGATGCTGTCGACCAAGCCTGGCGCCAGGCCCTGCTCGGCGCGCGCTATGACATCCGGCACCGAATCATCTCGGCGGGCGAGGTGCGTTGGGTCCGCGAGCAAGCCGAGATGGTCTGCGATGCCTGCGGCGTGGTGGTCCAGGTGGTCGGCACGGTGCAGGACATCAGTGATTGGCATGCCAGCCAGCAAGAGCTGCTGTCGTCTCGCCAGGCCCTGCGCGACCTGGCGGCTCACAATGACAAGTTGCGCGAGGAAGAGCGCACGCGCATCGCGCGCGAGATCCACGACCACCTGGGCCAACACCTGACCGCCCTGCGCATGGAGACCGTGCTGCTGGGTGCCCATTGCTGCCAAGCTCACCCCGAGATGATGGAGCGGGTGCAGCGCATGACCGAGACCATCGACGAGACCATTGAAGTGGTGCGCGATGTGTCGACCGCATTGCGGCCCGCCTGCCTGGACCTGGGCCTGGTGGCCGCAGCCGATTGGGCGCTGGCGGTTTTTCAGCGGCGCACGGGCATCCAAGGCACGCTGATCTGCGGTCATGAGTCGATTGACCTGGACGATCAGCGCGCCACGGCCATCTTCCGCATCCTGCAGGAGGCCCTCAACAATGTGGCTCGCCACGCGCGGGCAACGCATGTGCAGGTGACGCTCAGCCTGCAGGCCATGGACTTGCTGCTGGAAACCAGTGACAACGGCATCGGGTTCGACCCTTTGTCCACCCCCCTCAAGAAGACTTTCGGCATCATCGGCATGCGCGAGCGTGCCCTGGAGTTCGGAGGAGCGCTGACCATCACGCGCCGCGCGCTGGGTGGGACCACGCTTCAGGTGCTCGTTCCTCTGGAACAAGGGGCCGCCGCATGATCCGCGTCCTGATTGCCGATGACCATGCGCTGGTTCGCCGAGGTTTGCAGCAGGTGCTGCACCAGGCACCCGGTGTGTCGGTGGTGGGCGAGGCCTCGGACGGCTGGCAAGTGCTGGAGATGCTGCGCGCCGACGCGCCCGATCTGATCATGCTGGACCTGTCGATGCCCGGCCCCAATGGGGTGGACCTGGTCAAACGCATCAAATCACTGGTCCCTCAGGTGCCGATTCTGGTGGTCTCAATGCACGCCGAGGGGCAGATCGCCTCGCGCATCATCAAGGCCGGCGCGTCAGGCTACTTGACCAAGGACAATGAACCCGAGACCCTGATTGCGGCCATCCGGCAGGTCGCTTGCGGCAAGCATTTCATCGACCCCCGGCTGGCCACCGAACTGGTGTTCAACTCATCGCTGGTCAACTCGGCCGTGCCGCACAGCCTGTTGTCAGACCGGGAGTTCGGCATCTTCATGGCGATCGCGCGCGGTCGCAGCATCAATGACATCGCCCTGGAGCTGCACCTGTCGGCCAAGACCGTGAGCACGCACAAGGCCCGCTTGATGCAAAAGATGGGCATTCAGAACATCAGTGAGCTGGTGTTGTACGCGTCGGAGCAAGGCTTGCTGGTCTGAGGCCCCGTCATTCAGGACTTCCTGAATGGATATTCCGGATTCGCTGATGGAACAAACCCTCGTTTGCTGATTGCCTGGGCTTCGATGTCCGTGAAACCATGACCGTACCGAGATGAACCAAGGGATGTTTCAAATGCGTGTCAATCTGCCTGTCACCCAGCGCGAGTACGAAATTCCGGCCGACGCGATCCTCATGTCCGCGACCGATACCCAAAGCCACATCAACTATGCCAACGCGGCATTCATCTCGGTGAGTGGCTTTACCCGCGAAGAGATCCTGGGGCAACCACACAACCTGGTGCGCCACCCCGACATGCCCGAGCAGGCCTTCGCCGACATGTGGCGCACGCTGAAGGCCGGCAAATCATGGACGGCCCTGGTCAAGAACCGGCGCAAGGACGGCGATCACTATTGGGTGCGCGCCAATGCCGCGCCGGTGATCCGCAACGGCAAGACCATGGGCTACATGTCCGTGCGGACCAAGCCCACGCGCCACGAGGTCAAGCAAGCGGAGAGCACCTACCAGGCCTTTCGCGACGGCAAGGCGGGTCAGCGCGCCTTTCACCAGGGCCTGGTGGTGCGCACGGGCCTGTGGGGCTGGACTTCGGCCCTGCAGACCATGCCGGTGCGCTGGCGCCTGCGCCTGGGGGTGGGCGTGCTGGGCGCCACCGGCTTGGCCGGGGCCTTTGCCGTTGGGCTGGGCGGCAGTGCGCTGGCGGCCTTGGCGCTCAGCATGGCCCTGGCCTGCCTGGGTGTCGGCCGGTGGTTGAACACCCAGATTTCGCGACCTCTGGAGCTGATCCAGGCGCAGGCCCTCAACGTCGCGGCCGGACAGCCCGCCGAGAACATCCACCTGAACCGCGTGGATGAGATCGGCATGATCCTGCGCGCGGTGAATCAATCCGGGCTGAACCTGCGCTCCCTGGTGGACGATGTCAGCCAGCAGGTCTCGGGCGTGCGCACGGCCAGCACCGAGATTGCTCAGGGCAACAACCACCTCAGCTCCCGCACCGAGCAGGCGGCCTCCAATCTGCAGGAGACCGCCGCCTCGATGGAAGAGATGACGGCCACCGTCAACAGCAATGCCGACACCGCCCAGCAGGCCACCTTGCTGGTCGGCAGTGCCCGAGAGGCCGCCGCCAAAGGGGGCCAGGTCGTCGGCCAAGTGGTGTGCACCATGCAGGCCATCTCATCGTCCAGCAAGAAGATCGTCGACATCATCGGCGTGATCGACGGCATCGCCTTCCAGACCAACATCCTGGCGCTGAACGCGGCCGTGGAAGCGGCCCGAGCGGGAGAACAGGGCCGTGGCTTTGCGGTGGTGGCCGGAGAGGTTCGCGTGCTGGCGCGGCGCTCGGCCGATGCCGCCAAGGAGATCAAGAACCTGATTGGCGACAGCGTTGAGAAGGTCGCCTCGGGCACGCAATTGGTGGACGACGCCGGCGAAGCCATGGACGAGATCGTCGGCCACGTCAAACGCGTGGCCGACATGATCAACGAGATTGGATCGGCCACGCTGGAGCAGTCATCAGGCATCCGGCAGGTCAATGTGGCGGTGTCGCAGTTGGACCAGATGACCCAGCAGAACGCGGCGCTGGTCGAGCAATCCTCGGCCGCCGCCGACAGCCTCAAGTCCCAGGCCGAACGCCTGGTGGAGGCCGTGGCGGTGTACAGCCAGGACTAGCGCAGGCCCTGCCTCAGTGGGCCAGGGCGCCGTGCAATGCCTGGGCGCGCAAGCCCAGCATGGCGCGGGCTTCCTGGGGTGAGGCGACCTCGCGGCCAGCGCGTTTGGCGCAGGCGGCCAGGGCTTCGATCAGCGGGCCATTGCCGGTGGTGCGTTCGCCGCCGGGCAGGTAGAAGGTGTCTTCCACGCCGGTGCGCAGCATGCCGCCCAGGTCGGCCGTGGCCTGGTGAACCGCCCAGATCTCTTCACGGCCAATCAGTGTGGTCTGCCAGACGGTGCCAGGCTCGCGGTACTTGACCAGCAGGGCCAGCAGGTCGGCATCCACCGGCATGCCGGAGGCCACGCCCATCACGAAGTTGTACTCCAGGTGCTCGGTCATGCCGGCCTTGCGGTACATGCCCACCGACCGCACGATGCCCACGTCGAAGCATTCGAACTCGGGGCGGGTGTGGGTCTCGTGCATCACATCCAGCATGCCCTTGATCTTGTCGACCGTGTTGTCGAAGAGCATGGGCGGCCAGGCCCACTGCCCGTTCTCCTTGATCTTCAGGTAGTTCAGGCTGCCGGCGTTGCAGGCCGCGATCTCGGGGCGCACGCGGCGAATGCAGGCCACCGGGCCGGAGATGTCCTGGCCCATCACGCCGGTGGTGAGGTTGATGATGACGCCGGGGCAGGCTTCGCGGATGGCGGTGTCGATCTCGGCGGCGACCTCTGGGTCCCAGCTCGGGAAGCGGCCCATGCCGGGCGTTTGCTGGCGCAGGTGCACGTGCATGATCGAGGCGCCCGCGTCATAGGCCTCGCGCGCGGCAGCGGCCATCTCGGCGGCCGTGACGGGCACGGGGTGCTGCGCGGGGTCGGTCAACACGCCGGTGAGGGCGCAGGTGAGGATGGCTTTTTCCATCATGATTCCTTTGAGTCGGTAGCGGTCAGGTCCAGCTCAAGGAGCAGGGCCTGGGATTGCACTTGCTCGCCCACGGCAACGTGAACGGCCTTGACCACGCCTGGCGCCTTCGCGCTGAGCCACATTTCCATCTTCATGGCTTCAACGCTGAGCAGCGGCTGGCCTTCGGTGACGGCGTCACCGGGTTTGACCAGCACTTGCGCCACCACGCCGGCCACGGGCGAGACCGCGCGGCTGGGGTCGTTGGCCACGTCCTTGCTGGGCCAGGGCGAAACTTCGGTGAACACGAAGGTCGCGGCCTGGATGACGAGGTGCAGCGCGCTGTCGACCCACACGGCCAGCACGCGCTTGCGCACGCCGTCGATCTCGTAGCGCAGGGTGCCATCGTCGTGGGCGATGACGTGCAGGGTGTGCGCGGTCGGGTCTTTGTCGATGTTCAGCGTGATCGCGCCTTGCGAGCCGGGTCGGATGTGAAGACGGTGCTGCACGCCATCGCAGGCCAGTTGCAGTTCGTAGTCGGTGACGCTGGCCGAGCGCAGGGTCTTGGCGGTCGAGTCGTCGCGGCCCTTCAAGGCGTGCGCGGCAGCGGCGATCAGCCAGGCCTCATTGCTGGCCACCGGGCGGTCCAGGATGGCTTGCTTGTCCAAGCCCCATTGGTCGATCAGGGCCGTGGTCATGGCACCTTCGCGGAAGGGCTGGCTGTCGATCAGGTCGCGCAGGAAGCGGCTGTTGTTGCGCAAGCCCAGCAGGGGTGCGTCGTCCAGCGTGGCGATCAGGCGGCGGATGGCGTCGTCGCGGTCGCGGCCATGCACGATGAGCTTGGCCACCATGGGGTCGTAGAAGGGCGTGACCTCGCCGCCTTCGCGGATGCCGCCGTCGATGCGCACGCCCTCATGTAGCGCGCGTTCAGGGCGCCACCAGCGGATCGGGCCAGTCTGCGGTGCGAAATCGGCGTAAGGGTCTTCGGTGTACAGGCGAGCCTCGATGGCGTGGCCCGTGAGCACGATTTCGTCTTGCTTGAGCGGCAAAGGCTGGCCTGCGGCCACGCGCAATTGCCACTCCACCAGGTCCAGGCCCGAGATCATCTCGGTGACCGGGTGCTCGACCTGCAGGCGCGTGTTCATCTCCAGGAAGTAGTAGTTCAAATCGGCATCAACGATGAACTCGATGGTGCCCGCGCCCTGGTAACCAATGGCCAATGCAGCCGCCACAGCGTCGCGGCCCATGCTGGCGCGCATCTCGGCGCTGACGATGGGCGATGGCGCTTCTTCGATCACCTTCTGGCGGCGGCGCTGTGCACTGCAATCGCGCTCACCGATGTAGACGGCGTTGCCGTGCCCGTCGGCAAAGACCTGGATCTCGATGTGGCGGCCGTTCTCGATCAGGCGCTCCAGCATCAGGGTGCCATCGCCAAAAGCGCTTTGCGCTTCGCGGCGGGCGCTGACGATGGCCTGGGCCAATTCATCTTTGGCGTGGACCAGGCGCATGCCCCGGCCCCCACCGCCGCTCACGGCCTTGACCAGCAAGGGGTAGCCCAGCTTCTCTGCTTCGCTGATCAGGTGCTGATCATCCTGGTTCTCGCCCAGGTAGCCGGGCGCGGTCGGCACCTTGGCGTCGAGCATCAGCTTCTTGGCACGGGCCTTGTCGCCCATCGCATGGATGGCCGACGGCGGCGGGCCGATGAAGATCACGCTGGCATCAAGGCAGGCCTGCGCGAAGGCTTCGTTCTCGGACAAGAAGCCGTAGCCGGGGTGGATCGCGTCGGCGCCGGTCTTCTTCGCGGCATCGAGGATCGCATCGATGCGCAGGTAGGACTCGCTGGCGGCCGAACCACCGATGTGCACGGCCTCGTCGGCCAGGTCCACATGGGGCGCTTGCGCATCGGCATCGCTGTAAACGGCCACCGTGCGGTAGCCCAGCTTGCGCGCGGTGCGGATCACGCGGCAGGCGATTTCCCCGCGGTTGGCGATCAGGATTTTGTTCAGCATGGTGTCTCGATCAATGACCTGTTCAACTCGCTTGCGGAACCCAATTGGGTTTGCGCTTCTGGATGAAGGCCGTCGTGCCCTCCACCCCTTCGGGGCTTTGCACGGCGCGCGAGAACATCGCGGCCGCGTCCTGGATCAGGTCTTGTGGCGGCTCGAAGCGCGTGCGGGCCAGCAAAGTCTTGGTGGCGGCGATGGCGCCGGGCGCGCAACCCATGATGCGGTCGATGACTGCGCGCAGGGCGGCATCCAATGAAGCGGCATCGGCATGCACCTCGTGCACCAGGCGGATCGCCAAGGCTTCACCGGCCTCGACTTTGCCGCCCGTCACCGACAAGCGCTTGGCCTCGGCATAACCTAGGCGCTCGACCAGGAAGGGCGCGATCTGCGCGGGAATCACGCCCAGCGAGGTCTCGGGCAGACGGAACACCGCATTGCTCAAAGCGAGCGTCACGTCGGACACACAGGCCAGGCCAAAGCCGCCGCCCATCACGGTGCCTTCGAGCACGGTGATGATGGGCAGGCTGGAACGGGCGTAGGCCAGGCACAAACGGCCGAACTGCGCATTGACCTCGGCGGCCGCGTCCACACCCGGCTCGGGCAAGGCCATGCGGGCTTTGGCCATGTCCTGCAAATCACCACCGGCGCAGAAGTGGCCACTGGCACCGCGCAGCACCACCACGCGCACGCCAGTGTCCTGCTCGGCCTGGGCCAAGGCCTGGATCAGTTCATTGACCATGGCCAGGGACATGGCATTGCGCACCTCAGGACGGTTGAGCGTGATGCTCAACACGCCGCCCGATTGCTGCAAGAGCAGCGTGTTCATCGTGGAAGCGATCGTCATGGCTTACCGGGCCTTCTTGGGCAAGGTGCCTTCAAGCTTGGCGATGATGCCCAGCATGATCTCGTCGGCGCCACCGCCAATGGACACCAGGCGACCATCGCGGTAGGCCTGCGAGACCGGGTTGTCCCAGGTGAAGCCCATGCCGCCCCAGTACTGCAGGCAGCTGTCGGCCACTTCGCGGATCAGGCGGCCGCACTTGAGCTTGGCCATCGAGGCCAGGCGGGTCACGTCGGCACCCCCGATGTAGTCATCGACCGCGCGATAGGTCAGTGAACGCAAGCATTCAACTTCGGTGCGCAATTCAGCCAGGCGGAAATGGATGACCTGGTTGTCGATCAGGGGCTTGCCAAAGGTGTTGCGCTCTTTGCAATACTCAATCGTCTTGTCGATCAGGTTGTCCAGCATCTTCAATGAGTTGGCGGCGCCGTACAGGCGCTCTTCCTGGAACTGCAGCATCTGCATCATGAAGCCGGTACCTTCAACCCCAATCAGGTTGCGCTTGGGCACGCGCACGTTGTCGAAGAAGATCTGCGCGGTATCGGACGAGTTCATGCCGATCTTCTTGATCTTCTGCTTCTCGATGCCCTTGGCGTCCATCGGCACGATGATCAAGGACTTGTTGGCGTGGACCTTGCCCTCCGACGTGTTGGCCAGCAGGCAGCACCAGTCGGCCTGCATGGCATTGGTGATCCACATCTTCGAGCCATTGATGACGTAGTCGTCGCCATCGGTGCGCGCCGTGGTCTTCAGGGCTGCCACATCGGAGCCGCCACCAGCTTCGCTCACGCCGATGCAGCCGACCATGTCGCCAGCAATCGCAGGCGCCAGGTACTCGCGCTTGAGTTCATCAGAGCCAAAGCGGGCCAGGGCCGGGGTGCACATGTCGGTCTGCACGCCAATGGCCATGGGCACACCGCCGCAAGGGATCGCGCCCAGGGTCTCGGCCACCACCATCGAATACGAGAAATCCAAACCCATGCCACCATAGGCCGGGTCGTACTTCACGCCCAACAAGCCAAGGTTGCCCATCTTCTTGAAAACCTCGTGCGCCGGGAAGATCTCGGCGGCTTCCCACTCCTTGACGTGGGGGTTGATCTCTTGCTCGCAGAAGCGCTTGACGGTGTCGGCCAGCTGGATGTGTTCGGGGGTGAATTTCATGATTTGGTGTCTCCTCGGATGAAGGCTTACAGGCGTGCCACGCCAAAGGTGTTCGAGTTCAATGAGCGTTGCGAGGCTTCCTTGACCAGGTCCAGGCACATCGACAACACCCGCCGGGTGTCACGCGGATCGATGATCCCGTCGTCCCAAAGCCGGGCCGTGCCAAACAGGGCGGCCGACTCTTGATCGAGCTTGTCGCGCAGCACATCAGACATGCCCTTGAGCATGTCTTCGTTGACCGGGTGGCCAGCGCGCTCCAGCTTGCTGCGGGTCAGGATGTCCATCACCTTGGCCGCTTGAGCGCCGCCCATCACCGCCGTGCGCGCTGAGGGCCACGAGAAGATGAAGCGCGGATCAAAACCCCGGCCGCACATGCCGTAGTTGCCCGCGCCAAACGAGCCGCCCAGCACGATGGTCAACTTGGCCACGCGCGCATTGGCCACGGCCTGGATCATCTTGGCCCCGTGCTTGATGGCGCCCGCGCGCTCGGCTGCGGAGCCCACCATGTAGCCGGTCGTGTTCTGCAAAAACAGCAGCGGAGTGCCGCTCTGATCACACAGCTGGATGAACTGCGCCGCCTTGGTCGAGCCATTGGGCTGAATGGGGCCGTTGTTGCCCAGGATGCCAACCAGGTGCCCATTGATGCGGGCATGGCCGCACAAGGTCTCGGGCGCCAGGTTGGCCTTGAACTCCAGGAAGTCGGAGCCATCGACGATGCGGGCGATGACCTCGCGCGTGTCGAAGGGCTCGCGGTCATCGGCAGGGATGCAGCCCAGCAGCTCTTCTTCATCGAACAAGGGCGCGGGCACCGGCACGGCGGCAGGCACGCTGTCCCATTGCAGCTTGTCGACCAGTTCACGGCACAAGGCCAGCGCGTGCGCATCGTCCTCGCTCAGGTACTCGCCCAGGCCGGTCACTTCGGCGTGCATCTGGGCACCACCCAGGGCTTCGTCGGTCGTGTCTTCACCAATGGCCGCCTTCACCAAAGGCGGGCCTGCCAGGTAGATGCTGGAATGGTCTCGCACCAGGATCACGTAGTCCGACAGGCCCGGCAGGTAAGCGCCACCGGCGGTCGAAGACCCGTGCACCACGGCGATCTGCGGGATGCCCATGGCCGACAAGCGCGCCTGGTTGGCGAAGCTGCGCCCGCCTTCCACGAAGATCTCGCTCTGGTACATCAGGTTGGCGCCGCCGCTTTCCACGAGGCAGATGATGGGCAGCTTGTTCTCACGGGCAATCTCTTGCGCGCGCAGTGCTTTCTTCAAGCCCATGGGCGAGATCGTGCCCCCCTTGAGCGCGCTGTCGCTGGCCGTGACCAGGCAGCGCTTGCCGCCCACCAGGCCGATGCCAATGATGGTGCCACCGCCCAGCACGTTCTTCTTGCCGTCGTCATCGTGCATGCGCAAACCGGCGAGCGTGCTCAACTCCAGGAAAGGCGAATCACGGTCGAGCAAACGGGCCACGCGCTCACGCGGCAGCAACTGCCCGCGCTTGTCGAACTTGTCGCGCTTGGCGGCCGACTCTCGGCGCACCTGCGCTTCCAGCGCCTGCACCTCGGCCAGGCGCTCGCTCATCCGCTTCACATTGTTCTGAAAGGCCTCGGCCTTGGGGTTCAAGGCGGAACGCAGAGCTGGCATGTCAGGCTTTCCCGTTCTTGGATTGATCTTGGGCGTCTTGCGCCGCGATGTCCTGCAGCACCTTGGGCACGCTGGACCGGTGGAAGCCATCAAACGCCGGTGCTGGTTGGCCGCCCATCGAAGGCCAGGTCGCGCTGTGCAAAGGTGCACCGCCATCGATCGGCAGGGTGATGCCGGTGATGAAGGTGGCGCCCGGGCTCAGCAAAAAGCAGATGGCGGCGCTGACCTCGGCCTCCAGGCCCATGCGCCGCATCGGCAGGTTGTCTTTCAGGCCACGGATGACGGGCGCCATGGCCGGACCATACGCGTCCATGCCGCTGGATGCAATCCAGCCCGGCGCCACCGCGTTGACGCGCACCCGCGCACCGGCCCACTCAAAGGCCGCCGTCTTCGTCAGGTTGACCATGCCTGCGCGCGCCGCGCCCGAGTGCGCCATGCCCGGCATGCCGTTCCACATGTCGGCGGTCATGTTGACGATGGCACCACCGTGCTTTTGCATGGACTGCAGGTACACCTCGCGCGCCATCAGGAAACCGCCCGTCAGGTTGTTGGCCACGACCGCTTCGAAGCCGCGCTTGGAGATGGCCTCCATCGGCGAAGGAAACTGGCCGCCCGCGTTGTTGACCAGGCCATGGATGCGGCCATGTTTGGCCACGATCTCTTTCACCGCGTTCTTCACGGCTTCTTCGTCACGGATGTCGAAGGCGATGGAATCAACTTGGCCGCCATCCTCCAGAATCTCGGCCGTGACCTTGGCCAGCTTTTCAACGCTGCGGCCGGTGATGACCACGGTGGCGCCCAAGGCCGCCAACTCGTGCGCCACACAGCGCCCGATGCCACTGCCCCCACCCGTGATGACGTGCACCTCGCCCTGAAACAAACCAGGCTTGAGAACACTGTCGTAGTGACGGGGCTTCGAAGATGGGGCGTCGGCAGAATGCGTCATGACCTGGGCTGATGTTGAGGGATCAACACAAACTGTAGGCCATGTTGACGTTAACGTCAATCAACTACACCATTGGGTAATCCCTCGAACCCATGGGGAAGGCATCGTCCATAATGCGCGGATGACGGAAGACAAGACCCTTGGCGACAGCGAGGCCCTGATGGGCATCGCCGAGATGTGCGCGGCCTTCGAGGTCTCACCCCGAACCCTGCGCTTTTACGAAACCAAGGGTTTGCTGGCGCCGCGCCGCCTGAATGGCACGCGGGTGTACTCCAAGGTGGATCGCGCCCGCCTGTCGCGCATCCTGCGCGCCAAATCGCTGGGCATGCCGCTGTCAGAAGTGAAAACTTACCTCGACATGTATGGCGACCAGGGCGAAGGCCGCGTGCAGCAACTCACCTACGTGATTGAAACCACCGATGCCGCCATCCGGGATCTGGAGGCCAAGCGCGCCGAGATCGACACCTCGCTGGCCGAACTGCGGCTGATCAACGAGCGCAGCCGCCAGATGCTGGACAGCAAGCGCGCGTCGTCAAAAACCAAACCGCGCTGATCAGCAGCCTTCGGCGCAACGCGCCCGGGCCAAAACCGTGCGCGCCATCACCTCGGCATCCGAGCTGGCTTGCAAGGGCGAGCGGCACAGGCCGGCGCGGTCGTAATTCACGTTCTCGTACAGCTCCGCCGTGGCGGGAAACGCATCCAGCAAGGCTTGCAGCGACACGCCCGGCCCCGCCGTGCGAAGCGCCTCACCCAGGCGCGCCGTCAACTGCTGGTACTGCAGCGCGCTGACCGAACTGAAGCCGCGCTCAACGCGCTCCAACGCATAGGCCAGTGTTTCAATGATCGACAACTGGGCGGAACCGGCCCTGGGGGATGGCTGAGTCATGGCTGACAACTCCTGTTGAACAACGTGCGAAGGCACCACCAGCATATAGGGATGAATGGGCGTGGATCAAGCCCCGCTTTCCCGCCCTGCACGGCAATCAACGTGCCCGCCGGCTTCAGTGACCGAACAAAAAAGGCCTGGGCCGATTTGCATCGATCCAGGCCACTGTGACGCCATGAGAACTTGGGAAATCAGGGCATCGTGTAGATCGAGTCGTTGTACGCCTTCTCAAGCACACCCTTCGCACCGCCGCCGCCGGTGATGTTGGAGTTCAGGAACAGCACACCCGGCAAGCGAGGGCCCACCACCGGACCAAACAAGGCCACCGAGGTGCTGATGTTGTCGCACACATTGGCGCCATTGCAGTTGGCACCCCAGCCACCGTTTTTCTCCAGCTCGGTGTTCAAGACCACATCCCAGCCCAAACCTCGTTTGCGCATCGTGTCGAACAGGTCCTTGGTCGCCGTGGCCGCCAGGATCTTGCCGTCCTTGGCATTCAGGCTCAACATCACCTTGGCCAGGTCTTCGGCCGACAGGTACCAGCCCGCTGCACCGCAGATCAGCGAGACATCGCCAAAGTCAGTGCCGGCCACATTGGCGCCCGCGCTCTTGTAGGCATAGGCATGGTTGTTGGAAGCCGGCGGCTTGCAGGTCACGCCTGTTTGCCCCACGCGGTCAAACACATTTTGCTGCACCAGCTTGACGTACTGGTTGGCCAGGGTTACAGGACGCGTCAGCAGGTTGATGTCTTCAGCGTAACCAGCCACCTTGGGCAACAACACCCGCATGATGGCGAAGTTGTAGTTGCTGTAGCACCAGCCCATGTCCGTCATGTTGATCGGGTTCGCGGGGTTGACCACGCCCGAACCTTGGCAGGTGGTCACGCCCCTGGGGTTGACGCTCGCCGTGAAGAACTTCTTCAACTGCGCATAGTCTTGCGAGACATTGCCGTAGTCCTTGATCCCGCTGCGTTGACCCAGCAGTTGCGAAAAGGTGATGCCCTTGACGTAGTTGCTGGCCGACGACCAGTCAGCCGGCAGGTAAGGCCCGATCGGCGCGTCCAAACTGACACCAGCCTGATCCAGGATGCGAACCGCCGCCACCGCCGTCACGAACTTGCTGACACTGGCCACCGTGATCTTGGTGGACGAGGTGAAAGGCAATGCACCGTCTGCCGTGACACGTGCCTGCCCCCCGCTGCCGAACTTGGGGTAGTTGCCCACAAAGAAGGAATAGCCAGTGACCTTGCCATCCAACTGGGCGCGCAGCTTCTTGTCGATCTCGCAGACCGAGACGCACGCCTTGCCGTTGCACACGGGCACGCTGGGTGGCACCTTGGCATAGTCGCTCCAGCCCTCTTTGACCAACAACGATTCCAGGTGATCACCCATCGGCGTGTTGGCTTGCGGGCCACGCCAGTCCAGCACGCTGCGCAGTTGAATGCCGCAGGCAGCGCGGTACTGCTGATTCCATTGCGAGTACTGCAGGTCTTGCGGCAGTTGCGATTGGGCAGGTGGCAACACCGCGTCCAGGTGCACCGTCACGGTTTGCGAAGCGCCCGCCGCCAACGCCGGGATGGCAACCAGCGATGTGGTCTGGCGCATCAGCACATTGAAGTCCTTCAGCGACAACCACATCGGATCGGTGGCCTGGCTGGTCTTGTTGCTCACCCGCAAGGTCACATCAGCACCCGCGTAGTGGATCTGCGTGAAGGGCACCACGCCGATCTTCTCGTCGTAGTTGATGATCTCGACCTTGGGGAACTTGGCCGCCTCACCAAACACAATGGGCGGCTGAGCCACATCCGGCACTTCCGTGACTACGACGCTGGGCGATGCAGTGCCCAAGGGCGCGTTGGCCGCGTTGTGCGGAGTGATCTTGATGTTGAACTTGGTGGGCGCAGCCACGGTCGGCGAGATCAAGAAGGCATTGGCCGGCAAGCTGAAGCGTTGGAAGTGACCGGCTGTGGGCGCCACGGACTCGCCGCTGGCCACCACTTGGTTGGCCGCGTTGGTGACCTGCCAGGTGCCAGCGGTGGCGGCCTGGTCGGTGGTCCATTGCAGGGTCACGATCTGGGGCTTGACCACGGTGATCGCGGTTTGAAGGAACTGGAACTCGCCGCTGCCCTCAACGATTTGCAACGTGGCCGCCGCGATGGCGGTGGCGGGAATGAAGGCAGCCGTCAAGCCGCTGATGAGGAATGCGCCTGCACCGAGCAGGGCGTGTGATTTCAGTTTCATGAGATGTCCAGTTAAAGGTCAAAGAATTTGAGCGGGCGACAGCGAACGCGGTGAAGTCCCGGGGGACATCGGAGCGGTTTGTGTTCCGATGAAAAGAAGTTTGCGCGGGCCTCGTTTCAGCAGTGCTTCATCCAAGGAGCGCTTGTGTTGCAATTGTTTCGATGGGGTTTGCCCCCTGCCCACTTCAGAGGGATAGGGGGTCTCTTCATGCTTAAACTGGGGGCCGTCATCCACAAAGAGGACTCCCATGAACAAGCTCATTGGCGTGCTGCTGAGCACACTGGCCATCGGTGCAGCCTCGGCCGCACCCGTCACCTACACCATCGATCCCACCCACACTTTCCCCAGCTTCGAGGCCGACCACATGGGCATCTCGGTGTGGCGCGGCAAGTTCAACAAGACCAGCGGCCAGGTCACTCTGGACAAGGCCAAAGGCACCGGCACGATCGATGTGACCATCGATGCCGACAGCGTGGACTTTGGTTTGGAAATCATGAACGACAAGGCCAAAGGCGCCGAGTTGTTCGACACCGCCAAGTACCCCCAGGCCCGCTACAAGGGCAAGCTGGATGGCTTCATCAGTGGGGCACCCACCCAGGTGGTGGGCGAGTTGACCTTGCATGGCGTGACCAAGCCCGTGGCGCTCAAGATCAACAGCTTCAAGTGCATCCCGCACCCCATGCTCAAGCGTGAGCTGTGCGGCGCCGATGCCTCAGCATCCATCAACCGAGACGACTTTGGCATCGATGCCGGCAAGCCCTATGGATTCAAGATGGACGTGAGCCTGCGCATCCAGGTGGAAGCGGTGCAAGCCCCCTGAAAAAACTCACGCTGGCTCGGTCGATGACTGGGCCAGGTAGTGCAGGATCAGCCTGTCGCGCTGCGACACCGTCTTGAAAGACATGCCCACATGGACCCCATCGCCCGCGTCGGCTTTGTGGCTGTGGCACAAGGCGGCGGGGATCTCCAGGCTCACCGCCTCTCCTTCAAAATCCACGCCCACCGCCAGGTTGACCAAGTCACCGATCACCCCGACGGTACTCGGCGCGTGGACCATGGCCCCAAAAGGACTCACATCGATCAATGTGACGTTGGTGGCGTGGCTGCCACCTGGCAATGACACTTTGGCAGGCAGCGACGTTTTCATCCGCAATGAGCGGCGCACCAGACGTGCCTGGACCACCTTGGGGTAGACCAGCAGCGCGTACACAAAGGGCACTTCGAAAATCTGGATGACCTGGGCCTTGAACGAGAAATCGTGCTGCCCCGTGAATCCCTGCACGGTGTACTCGTCGCCCGCCTTCAAGGGCGACTTGCCGCTGGACGCGGCATGCGGCCCCACCATCACGCCCTTGCCTTCAATGGCGGCCAGGAACTGCGCCTCCAGCTTGGGTGAACCCGGCTTGACCCCTTGCGTCTGCAGGGCCAAGCCAGGGCGCAGCTTGAGCGATCGCAAACCCACTTCAGTGATCGGGGCGTGGTTGGTGTCGTTTGGCATAAGCCCTCTCAGGTTGAAAACCACCGTGCAATTTTCAGCCCATTCTGTTCGCTTTGAGCGATGGGGTGTGTTGTATGTCGGCAGTGGTGTTCTTCAGCCCGGGCTCCGGGCGGCCCTGGCCAGTCAGAGCTTGTCGAGCGTGTTCTTGAATGCAGGATTGACCACCGAACCGGCCAACTCCCGCAGGAACAAATCCACCCCTCGTGTCTCCAGGAAGAGCAGGCCGATTCGAAAGTTCTTGGGCGAGGTGTAAGAGGAATAAACCGACTTGGCCGCCAGTTCCACCGACTGCAAGGCGCCGCCCGAACGCCATTCCAGGCGCACCTGGCATTTGCTGCCCGGGGCAACAGGCTTGTCGGTGGTCATGGACAAACCCACCTGGCTGACATCGACCGTGGTGGCCGAACGCACACTGCCATCGGCCATGATCAGGCCAATGGGCCGCCTGATGGCCAGCCGAGCATGAATCCGTCGGCTGGACGCTGTGCCCGCCGCGTCGGCGGCATCGGGCTGGTCGTTGGCCAGAGGGGGCAAGCGGCTCATGGGATTACCCTTGTAAAGCGAAGGCAAGCGCTTACATTTTATTCATGAAACGCCCCGCTTGACGAGTATCTGCCCGCATCTGCGGGAAAAACGACGCGGTCGGCTACTCCGGCAAGGACATGGCCCGCCACAAGATGTTGAAAAGCTCGTCGAACTGGTCGATCAGGGAGCGGTCTTCGCGCCGCACGATGTGCATCAGGACCACGCGGCCGATGATGCCCATGAACACGTCCAGCAGGATCTTGCTGGACACCTGGTGGTTGAGCACCCCGCGCTGCTGGCCGTCCTTGAACACGCCCAGAAAAGCACCCATCAGCTCCGGGCTTTCGTAAATGCGGATGTTTTTGTGCCGCGACACAGGCACCGCCGTGAACAGCAACAGCATCACGGCCGGGTGCTTGTCCATGTAATCCAGCGTGACCCAGCAGGTTTTGCGCAGGCGCTCACGCGCGTCGTCGATGCCCTGGAGGTGGTCGATCATGCGTTCGGCCAGGCGGCCCAGCATCACGTCCAGCATGGCGTAGACCAGGGTTTCCTTGCTGCCGAAATACTTATAAATGGTCTGCAGCGACACATTGGCCGCCTTGGCCACGTCCAGCAGGCTCACATCGTGGAAATCCTGGCGCGAGAACAGGTCCAGCACGGCTTTCTCGATGCGCTTGAGCGTGTCAGGGCGCATCGTGGCCAGGATGGCCTGGCGGTCGTCGGCAGCAGGGGCCTGGGCGGGCGGGATGGTGGTTGAACTCATGGGGCAGGCGGTTTCCGGCATGGAAATCAATATTACCAAATGAAGCCATTGATGGGAATCCAAGCCTTTCCCCCTTGCCAAGGCAGGAGGCTGAGGCCAACATCTGCAGACTTTGGAATGCGCGATCACAAGAGGATTCCCTGGCGACACGACTGCAAAGCATGTCGTTTTCCAACCCTTCCGCGCCCACAAGACAAACGGTAATTTTAATTACCAAACAGAGATACCGAGGACACACCACATGGCGATTCAAAACTTCCCCGCGACCTGGATGACCGACGAGCACAAGATGGTGTTCGAATCGGCCAAACGTTTCATGACCGAACAGTGGGGCCCCAAGGACGAAGCCTGGCGCCATGCCGGCGTGATGGACCACCAGGCTTGGCGGGATGCCGGTGCCAACGGTTTCCTGTGCGCCTCAACGCCTGAAGAATATGGCGGCGGCGGTGGCGATTTCGGCCACGAAGCCGCGCTGGTGCTGGCGCAAGGCGAAGCGGCCATCGGCGGCTTTGGCGGCTCCTTGCACTCGGGCATCGTCGCGCCGTACATCTTCCACTACGGCAGCGAAGAGCAGAAAAAGCGCTGGCTGCCCCGCCTGGCCACGGGTGAGTTGATCAGCGCCATCGCCATGACCGAACCGGGCACCGGCTCCGACCTGCAAGGCGTGCGCACCCTGGCGTTGAAATCCGAAGACGGCCAGACCTACAAGATCAACGGCAGCAAGACCTTCATCACCAACGGCCAATTGGCCAACCTGGTGATCGTGGTGTGCAAAACCGACAAGGACAAGGGCGCCCAAGGCATCTCGCTGTTCGTGGTGGAGACCGACGAAGCGCCGGGCTTTCGCCGTGGCCGCAACCTCGACAAGATCGGCATGGACGCGCAGGACACCTCTGAGTTGTTCTTCGACGACGTGGTCGTGCCCGCCTCCAACCTGATCGGTGGCAACGAGGGCATGGGCTTCTTCCAGCTGATGGAGCAGTTGCCGCAAGAGCGCATGCTGGTGGCCCTGGCCGGCATCGCCGCCATGGAGCTGGCCATGAAGGTCACGCTCGAATACACCAAAGAGCGCAAGGCCTTCGGCAAGCCCATCTTCAGCTTCCAGAACACGCGCTTCAAGCTGGCCGAATGCCAAGCCCTGTTGCTGGCTTCGCGCGCGCTGGTGGATGCCGCCATGGTCGAACACCTGCAAGGCAAGCTGGGCGTGGACCGCGCCGCGCTGATCAAGTACTGGATCACCGACAACCAGTGCAAGCTGGTGGACGAATGCCTGCAACTCTTCGGTGGCTACGGCTACATGAAGGAGTACCCGATCGCCCGCCTGTGGGCCGATTCGCGCGTGCAGCGCATCTACGGCGGCACCAATGAAATCATGAAAGAGCTGGCTTCGCGCTTCCTTTGAGCCGGCCACCTCACCTCATTCCAAGCACCCCTCACACCAAGGAGCTTCCATGACCGAAGCCTACATTTTCGACACCGTTCGCACGCCG
>Ga0209841_1000077_pt1 | contig 21733 bp, 20 predicted proteins | sample GWRWT4_30Apr14_FD_187185 | JGI IMG/M metagenome (GOLD analysis project Ga0209841, IMG submission 187185) | Sand microcosm microbial communities from a hyporheic zone in Columbia River, Washington, USA - GW-RW T4_30-Apr-14 (SPAdes) (version 2) | ecosystem: Engineered > Artificial ecosystem > Sand...
AAACCGGACCAACAAGGGTGGTAACGGGTGATGCTTCCGGTAATCTTGCCTACGCTTCATTCACCGCCACAGACATTACCAATCTGCAATCGTCGGTGGCGGATTTGACGAGCGGGTTTACGAACATCAACGCGGACATTGATGGTTTGACGCGGAGAGCCCGTCAGGCTGATGGCGGTATCGCGGCAGCGATGGCGCTCGGCGGGACGTTATTGATACCGGATAAAGCAGTTTCAGTGACATTCAACCTTGCGACCTATCGTGGTGAACAAGGCTTCTCCGGCGCGTTGGTCGCACAAGTGAAAGAAAATATCTGGATCAGTGGCGGTATCGCAGGTTCTACCGTCAAACGGTCAACCGGTGGCCGCGTCGGTATAAGCTTTGGCTGGTAACACCAAAGCCGGATAAGTTTCGAAAAAAAGGGAGCATGGCGAAGTTAGCCGCCATGCTCCCTTATTCCTTTTACCAAAAAGCGTTCGCACTAGCTGACAAGGATCAACGACCGATTTTTGTAACTCCAGACGCTAAATCGCGATCCCGCAATTGGGTGCCGGGACATTGCCAGTGCCCGTTCCGACGCGGTTGATCATATTGCCATAGCTATCCTGGTCGCCGGCCAATTCGTTCAAAAACTCTTCCAAATTGGTATAGCCATCGCCATCGGCATCGGCCGTCGCACTTGAGACCTTGTTTTGTAATTCCCAATTGTCATCCATCCCGTCGCGATCTGCGTCGGTGTAGGCGGCGCTCGATTGCAAGACCGGCCAACCGCCGACTTCGCTCGGGCTGTTGATAATACGGCCACTGCAACCTAAAAATGTTTGCAGCACGCGGCGGTCCGACGCATCGCGAGGGAAGGCACCTGCAAATGCGGTGACATCTCGTACGGCCTGATCGGGTGAACTGAACAATTGCACGCTCAATGCCCCGATGGGTTGGGTCTTGACATATTTCCAATCGAGCGGGTCCATGAAAAGCCTGTCGTCAGTCGCATTCGTGCGGCGACGTCCATCGACATTCTGATACAGGAAGAATTCCGCACTCCCAGGATTTGTCGAATATTGTTCGTCATAGTTGCCGCCGAAAATGGCGGTGCCACGCAGCGAGCTTGGCCCCATCGAGACCCAGTTTCCGACAATATTCGCCTGCCGCTTCTGTCCGCTGGCCAGCTGGCTCTCTTTCTGTCTCATCGAGAAATATTGATGGGCCTTTTCGCGCATATTGTACGAAATCAGGTTTACAAAATCGGCACGCGTGCCGACGCCTGCATTGGGCATGCGGTCGGTGGCATGGGCCATGAAGACATGGTGTGCCGTGATATTATCACCTTCAAGGAACATGCCTTTGGAATGTTCGCCTGACTTATGCGTCGATTTGCTCAATCCTTCATACACCATCGACCATTGGATGGTGACGTTGGATGCAGTCTTGGTTGTGTTAAACGGTTCGTCGGTTGCCCATGACAGGGAGACATGGTCCAATATCGTATAAACTGCGCGGCTGTCGACCGTTATGCCATCGGTGGTATCCTGCTTGGTTCCGTTAGTTGGTCCGGGCCGCACGCGGATATGCCGGATGATGTTATGCGGCGCGTTGAAAAAGAGCGGTGATCCAGTGAGGTTATTGGGATGGTTCTTGATTGCGATGCCATCCCCGGGGGCAGTTTGGCCCGCGACCGTCAAATAGCCGGAAGTCGGCTTGATCTGGCTCATCAATTCAATAGTTCCGCTTACCCGGAATACGCAAGTCCGAGGCCCAGTATCCATCATGCAGGCACGCAATGAACCAACGCCGGAATCGGCAAGTGTAGTGACCTGAATAACACGTCCGCCACGACCGCCCAAAGACGCTGCGCCAAAACCTTCCGCCGTCGGGAAAGATCTTTGTTGTCCGGCAGGCAATTTCGACGGGTTATAAGTCGACGAGTAATTGGCATGATTGACCGAAGGCAGTGCAATCAACGTTCCAGTCGCCAATAATGCTCCAAGAATTTTCTTCATCAAAACCTCCGCTGCATTTCCAAATCACAACACAAAGAACTGTGTGAAATGCGAAATGAACGGAGCAGGTAAAAATTTAACCGAGCAAACGCGGTTAAGTCAAAAACCCGGTTACCATTCCGATTATGGTAAGATGATTTGCTAAATCAGCTATTTATATAGTTAAAATAGGCTTTCCCATATGCGCAGGTAACGGGAAATACTTTGACTATCGGATAATATTTTCGGCTTTGAGACCCTAAGCGGTCCGGATTTTTTGATAGAGCGCAAGGTGATTGGCGCACGTTGCTTCGATGGAAAATGACTTTGACCGCTCAATTGCTGCCGCCGAACAATGGCTGTAAAGGTCCGCATCATCGATGAGTTTCGAGATGGCGCCTGCAAGGTCTTCTGCGTCATCCAAGGGACAGAGCAGGCCATTATCCATATGTCCCACAAGCTCGGTATTGCCCGCAACTTTTGTGGCCACAATAGGAAGTCCGCTCGCCATCGCTTCGAGCAACGCGACTGGCATGCCTTCATAACGCGAAGTGTTGAGGTACAGATCGGACGATTGCATCAATTGCGCTATGTCTGACCGTTCACCCAGAAAATGCACATGGTCTGCAACACCGCGTTCCTGTGCCAACGCCCGCATATTTTCCAGATCGGCACCGTTACCGGCGATCATGAATTTTGGCATTGTGCCAACCCCGATCCGGTTTTTCAACGCGACTGCCGTTTCGACCAGAAGATCATAATGCTTTTGCGCTGAAATCGTCCCGACACTCAGAATTTGCGGATTGGCGCTCGCGCGCAAGCGCGGTGCAGATGCAGAAAAACTCTTGCTCGCGGCATTGGGAATATAGGCAATGGGTCGCTTTACATTTTGTGTAAAGATCTGCTCGGTCTCTTTACTGATCGCGACATAGGCATCGGCAATCTGGTCAAACAGCCGAAACATGGCGGTAGGGAAACTCAGCTTGCTGTTATGGTGGGTCAATACCACCGGCGCTTTGCCGGGATGCGCGAGCAACATGAGCAATGCGCGCGCCGTGTGCGCGTGGATGACGTCAGGCTTTAGTCTCCGCACCAGCGCCCGCATCTGCCTCCATCCCCGCAACGGGTTGCGCGATGTGCCAAGTTGCAGTGATATATGGTCACCCCCTTCATCGAGGATACGCTGTCTTAACGTGGCTTCCATCGCACTAGAGTTTCCGACGCTGTCGGCATCGGCCAATGTAACGACCGTGCTGCCATGTCCGGCTGCGACAAATTCCTTGTTCAAATTGACGACAAGCATTTCGGCGCCGCCGGATGTCAGGCTGGTCAGGATGGAAACAATGTGCATATCGGTTCCGCCTGATTTCAATCGAGCGCGATACCGCTGCGCTGCATCAGCGATTTAGCCGCGGGCACCATAGTGTCGCGGCAAATCTGAATGATGCGATCCGCTTCGATCTCGCTGAGCGTATCGGAATAGCCACCGACCTTGCCTTTGCGGACGCGCAAGCTGTCTTCGTCGGACCGGTCATAGTCATGGCCGGGGATTCCGGTTTTCTTTTCAGTTTTTTGCATTTTGCTGAAGCGCGCCTGTTCAATAGCCTTGGCCAGCGCCGCTTCGTCGACCGGCTGTCCCAGAAACTCCAGGATGGAGCGAATGGTTGCGTCGGTTTGGCTGCTCATATCTTCGTAGCTGATGACCAACGAGCGGCTGCCTTCAATTCCCGTGGCCCAGCCATTATGATAGCGGACGATGGCCGGCACGCCATATGTGTCGTCTTCGATGAATTCGGATATGCTGCCGGTAAAACGGTGCTTGTGTTTGGTTTCGTGAAAATAGGCCGACACACATACATCGCGGGGATCGCGGACCAATATGATGACCGGCCGCCCGGCAAATAGCTGGTCGGTAAACTGGCGGTGGCTGACCGCGATTAACGGGACTGATACCTCGTCCGAACGGCCCACAAACACCGGCAGGCCGCGTTCCGCATCACGATCAAAATTGGGCAGGACACGGAATGTCGTGCGCAGATCGGGTTCGAAATCCAGATGTGCCACTTGTGCGAAGTAACAGGACAAAAGGTACCGTAACCAGGTCCGGCCACTTTTCGGGTAGGACACCAAAAAGGCGTCGACCGATGGAGCTGCCTTTTCCAGCAGCATCAGGTTCCGCATCCGCCGAACACGGCGATATATGTTTTTTACAAATTCCGGCGCCATCTGCATTTTTCCTGAACCCCTCATTGTCCGCGCGCGGTCGCAAGTGCGCCACGGATTGTATTTTCCCAAAGGTCACCAATGGCAGCGGGCGCGAACCGGTCGGCCGCCGATTCCGCTTCAGTGCCAAGGCGGCGGCGTAAAGCGGCATCGCCCATCAATTGCGAAAGGGCGCTTGCCATGGCGTCGATATTGCCTTCTTCGATCAGCAACCCGTCATGGTCATGTGTAATCATGTCGGCGGGGCCAAAGGGGCAGTCGAATGATATGCATGGCAACCCGGCCGCCATCGCCTCACCCAGCACCAGCCCCCAGCCTTCGAAACGGGAACTGAGTACAAAGGCATCGGCTTCTTCGATCCAGCGTCCTGGTGCCGAACTGACACCGGGCATCTGCACGCTGTCTGCAACTCCATGCTCTACGGCCAATGCCTCCAGCATAGCTCGGTCTGGGCCTTCACCCCAGATACGCAGGCACCAGTCGCTATGTTGCCCTGCTATTTTGGCCCATGCCTGTATGAGTAAATCAAACCCTTTTTGGTCGACCAGGCGGCCAACCGCGGTCATCACCTTGCGTTCGTTGTTGAATTTGGGTTTGAAATCCTGATAATCGGCCATGTTCGGGACGACCCAGCTGCGTGGCCGCATGACCGGTGGAAAGCATTCCAGAGCGCCGCGTGTCATCGTAATCAGGCCAAACGCACGGGCATAAGCGTAGCGGCGCAAAATCTGCCAGACGATGCCCGGTTTTTGGCGAAGCGGATTGTTGCGCTCTGAAACGATGACGGGAATGTCGAGACCGGTGGCGGCCAATACGGCGATCACATTGGACCGCGTGAGCAGGCTGACCACCATATCGGGACGCTGTTCCTTGAATATAGCGCGCAGCCGCTGTACGCGCCGCACGATGTCCGAAAGAACGCCCAGCGGCCCGCGCTTGCCGATCGGAACATCGAGATAATCGATCCGGATCCGATCATCGGTTTTGTAATAAGGCGTGCTGCCACTCATTTCGAACGAGAGGATGCTGACGTCAAAACCCGATTGCGCCAACCGGTTGGCCACGAAGCTGACGACATGCTCGGAACCTCCAGCCGACAGGCCGGGCAGAATGAATTTGATCCGTGCCGGACGGGGCGTGTTGATCGTCATTCTTTCGTTTCTTTCATGGTCTGTCCAATTTGGCGCCACATTGCGATGTCCATGGCAACCGCCGTTAATATGGCAAAGGCAATATGGGCAAAATTGGCACCCAGCGCGCCGTAAGTGGGCATGGTAATCCAGGCGGTGACGAAGAATAAAATCGTCGACGCGATCGCCACCCAAAGCACAAAGCCCGGCCGGTTCATCGCCAGCAACGCAGACCGCGACGGCGCTGCGTGCATGATCAGGACGACAGCGAGCAATTGTGCAACGAGCAGCGGATAGGCTTGCGCGAATTCCGGCCCGAATACGACCTTCATCATCCAGTCACCCAATAACCAGAATGCCGCCAGAAATAAAACGCCTACCCCGCCCAGAACAAGCTGCACCCGTTTTATCGTCGATTTAAACGCAGTGAAATCCTTTTGCGCCCACATCCGCGCCATGTCGGGATAAACAACGGCTTGCATCATCGAACCGACCTGTTGCGCCACCTTGGCGATGCGTTTTGCGATGTGGTAGAATCCGGCCCAGGCGGTGCCTGCAAATGCACTGACCAGCAAGGTGTCGGCTTCCTGCGTCAAGGTGCGCAATGTCCCGGAAATATTGGTAGACCACGCAAAGGACATAAAACCCGGAAACTTCTGTTTCAAACCAAATGGATTGGCGCGAAAGGGGCTGGGGATACCCTGCTTGCGGATGACGCGTAGGCCAAGCCAAAGGAACAGGAGGGAATCCAGCGCCTGACACACGGTCCAGATAATCACAAATTCCAGCAGTGAAAAACCAAGGAACAGTCCCGCACCGGCCAGCGCCAGCCGCAGTACGGATGACAACATCTGAACATAAGCAAGCGTCCGGAACTGGCCATCAAACCGCAATGCCGCCGTGGGAACGCCACGGATATTCATGGCAATCGCGACTGCATATATTGCCAATAACGGCATATGTTCGGGCTTCAGACCGATAACCGTCATCAACGCATAGCCGACAATCATCGTCAGGACTGACGCCAGCAATGCCGTGCCGATGTCCAGGAACAGGCCATAAAGGTACAGTTCAGACATTTTTTTCTTGTCACCGGCAATGTCTTCGGATGCCGCAAAGCGGATCAGCGGTTGCCATGATTCAAAGCGTAAAAGCCGCTCGCTTAACCGGCCGACAGTCAGCACCAACGCCAACACGCCATAAGCTGCGGGGCCAAGTGTGCGTGCCGCGATTGTGGTGCTTATCAGCATCAGGATCGCGTTGCCCGAACTTCCGGACACAAGATGAAGGATGCTCTTCAGCCAGCCTTTTTCGAAGCCCTTTTTTCGCCATGCAGGCGTAGCATCGGATTTCAATTGATCTGCCGCCGATTTGGGAACTGTCATGGCTGTTGCCCTCTCAATGCCAGAGCGGTTGGTGTCCCGTCGACTTCAAACACGTCGTCATATTCTTCTACAATTTCGGGTGTGAAATAGATTTGCACATTTCGCGCGAAGCTTGCGGCCAACGCCAGCATCATCGGTGTGATCCAGAGCCTGTTGTACATGTGCGGGATCGAAGTTGAAAAAATCAGCAGGATGACCAGAATGGCAAGCGCCATCGCCCCGTCTTCGCGGTGCATGTTAAAGGCGCGAATGCCCATCATGCCGAGTATCCCGAACATCAGAACCAATCCGGTAAAAGAAATGATACCGCCTTCGGTCAGCAACAGCATCCAGAATTGGTGCACTGGCATACCGTGGATGCTTTCCACCCGGAAACGGTCAACGCCCAAGCCGACAAACAGCGTATCCTTGCTCATCTCCCACGCCTCGGCGATCAATGCGGACCGGTGGGTGAAGGTACCGGCCTGTGCTAAATCACCGGTTAGAACAGCGCCAAGTACGCGTTCGCTGAATGCTTCGGGCAAGGGCAAGCCTAGGGCAATATAAGCGACCGCGCACACCATCAACGGTATGCCAACCTTCATAAAACGACCAAGGTTGGACGAAACGAAATAGATGCATGTCGCTATTCCGGTTGATGCAAACGCGGTAAAGCTGGCGGTGGACAGCAAAGCCCATAACAGCACCGCGCCGACACAAATCGCAAAAAAGTTGCGGATTAACCCGTGGTGGTGGGCATTGAACAAGGCGATAATCGAAAAAGCGATAACCGCACCATTCAGGTTTGCGTCGGACACCAGTCCACCGATACGGCCATTGCCCGCAACCACGCTTGGCCCGAGCATTTCCTTAGACTGTTCAAAGCTGAAAAAGCTGGCCATCGACAAAGCAACAATTTGTGATGCCGCGACGCCCAGAACGAAATAGAGCAGGCACTTGCGGATCCACATCCGGTCCTCGCTCATCAACACCATCGGTAAAAGCAGGAATCCGAAAATATATTGGCTGGCGATATTTGCCCAACGTAGCGGGTCGCCATTAAAGACAGACCCTATCAATAACCCGCCAAGCATCATCGCAAGTGCCGCGCACCAATGCGCAGTCATTACGTTGAGCGCCATCATATTCAGGCTGTGCCGGACCAGAAATAGACCGAAGCAAACAAGGAACAGGAAATCCGATGCGGTGAAGTTGAAATCGCCGACCCTCAAGATATGCCAAGACAGAAGAAAACAGGCCGCACCAAGACATAATTGCCGGAAACGTTCAATCCGTTCGAGCGGCGGCGCGAATCCCACGACGTTCTGGTCATAGGGATATTCCATGCTTGCGTATTGCGTCATGGCCGTTGCTCCGGACAAAAAAGATAGGATCCGGGCATCATCTGTCGATCTGCCGGATCAACATAAACGCCTCGGCGGCTTTCAAATACATGGACGCACCGCGCATGGTCGCGAGCGCCCGGATCGCTTCGATTGACCGTTCATCGGGGAATATTTTCACCTGGCTTTCAAAGCATCGAAATGCATCCAGCTTCAACTCGAGTGTTTCGGTTATGTCGATGAACACATTAGGCACAAATGCCGGCGTGACACCGGGCGCATACCAATTGGTTTCCGACAAGGTTTCATAGGCATAGATACGTTTTGGCGCATATTCGTCCCGTGGACGCGCCGCGACCATTGCCGCCAGGAACGTTAATTGGTGGTCGGTATGGATATCACCGACAAAGGGCACAAATAAAGTGTCGGGGCGCACGTCCTGAACGAGCTTTGCCAAAGTGCCATTGAGTTTTGTAGCCGGAACCGTTTCCAGCGCGGCGGCGGGCAGGTCGAGGTAGACCGTTTCTGTGACACCAACCATCGCGTGCGAAGTTTTCGCCTCGGCGCGGATATTTGCCACAAATTCATCGGAAAATTGCGGAGCTATGCCCCGCGTAACGATTGCGACAACGACTTCGGCACCGGACTGTGACAGCCGTGCGATCGTGCCGCCGCAGCCCAAAATCTCGTCATCGGGATGCGGTGCAATGACGAGCACCTTTCCCATATAATTCAGGTCATCCATGATTGCCCCCCCATATGCTGTGCATAGCAGGACGCCCGTCGCCTTCCCATGACCAATCGGTAATTCGTATCTGGCCCGCACCCGTTTGCACCAGCAAGCCTTGGGCATCATCGACCAACAATTGTCCCGGTGATGCATGAAATGGCAATGCCGGTTCCAGTGGCATTGATTCCCAAATCGTCAAGCGCGCGCCTTTGACGGTTGTGAATGCTCCGGGATATGGCTTACCCGAAGCCCGAACCAGCCGGTCAATCTGCGTCGCTGACTGGCGCCAATCGATCAGGCCATCCGCCGGTGTTCGGCGCACTGCATATGTGGCGCAGTCTTCGTCCTGCACCCGAAATTCCGTGTCACCCTGCGCCAGTCGCGCGAGGCCGCTTTTCACCATTTTATCAAGTGCAACCATATGCTTATCATATAAGGTCTGCGCTGTTTCACGCGGCGCGATATGGAAATAGCTCTGTTCCAGCAAAGGACCGTCGTCGACGCCATCAGCCATTTGAAACAGCGATCCGGCGCTGATTTTTTCATCCAGCATGATCGTCCACGCAATCGCGGCCCGGCCGCGCAAACGGGGCAAGGCAGCGGGGTGATAGCCAATGACCTTTCCGGGTGTAATTGCCAGAAACTCCGGCCCGCAAATCTGTGACCAGCCGACGACAAAGATAAAATCGGGCTTTGCGGCACGAACTGCTGCGATCGTGTCCGGGTGATTGGTTTGGGTGGTGCGAAACAGGCGTGCACCCACTTTTTCGGCATCGGTTTGCAAGTCGACATAGTCCGAATGCCGTGCGGATTTCTCTGGCGGCAATGTCACAACCAGCGATAAATCCCAACCCGAACCGTGAAATGCCCGAATGGCAACGGCCGTGCTTTCGACTGCTCCAACGATGACAGCGCGTAATGTCATGCTTGCTTGGCCACAAGTTGGGCCGACGGCGCGGCGGCCGGATGCGAGACATTTTGAAGGCCCATATGACCGGTCAAGATGTCGTTGACCTTTGCGACGTCATAGACGGCTTCGGCGATGGCACGCGACTTGTCGCCCATTTCTTGAGCTTGCCCCGGAGTTTCGAGGAAAGTCCGCATTGCGCCGGCCAACGCGTCTGCATTTTGGGGCGGAACGATCAGGCCGTTGACGCCCGCCTCGATGGGATCGCGGCAGCCCGGCATATCGGTGGTGATGACGGCCCGTCCGGTTGCCAGGGCCTCCAATATCGTGCGCGGCAAACCTTCGCGATAATAAGATGGCAGAACAAATACCGAAGATTGCGCCAGATAGGGGCGAACATCGGTTGTCTCTTCCAAAAAGGTAACCGGATATTCGGACTGCAAGCGGGGAATGTCGTCCTTGCTGATGCCGGTTGGATTGAAAACCTCGGCGCGGCCAAGGATGCTGAACTGCGCGTCGGGAAATTCCTGTCTTAATTTCCGCGCGGCTTCCAAAAATTCATACACGCCTTTGTCGCGCATCAACCGTCCTACCATCAGGAAATGCGTCGGGCCTGCGGGCAGAGGTTGCTGGACAAAATGCGTGGTGTCGACCCCTGAACCGGGCACCTGAATGACTGTCTGGTCCCGATCGACAATGCCCGCCGCGATCATGTCTTCATGGTCGTCGCGGTTGAAAACGAAAATCTTCTTCGCCCGGCGGACACCCTCACGATAGAGTCGCAGGAAAATCGACCTTTTCAGCCCGGGCTTTGAGCCGTCGGGACTAAACAAATAGCCGAGGCCGGACATCAGCGCGTAAAACGGGATATTGCCCGTCAGCCGGGCCGCAATACCGCCATAGATGATCGGCTTTTGGGTATATGCCAAAATCAGACCAGGACGTTCCTTCAAAATCAGACTGACATACCCCAAAAGGGTACGGATATCCTCCAGCGGTTTCATACCGGTCCGGTTCATGGACACGATCCTGAATTCAATGTTTCGTTCGCGCAGCCATGCGGACACGGCGGGATCATCATCGGGTGCGACGGCGACAACATCGTGTCCGGCATCTTTCATCCGGCACAACAACGCGCCGCGAAAATTCACAAGTGAATAGGCAAGACTCGAAAAAACAAGGATTTTCATGCTTGCTCTGCCTCCAAAAAAATGCGTTGGTGCCGGATTGGCATCGTCGGGTTGCGCCTTAAAACTAAATCGTATCAGTCGCGTTAATATAGGGTCCAGATGGGCCATCGAAGGTCATTAGGCAATTTAGCAATAGGTATTCATCCTTTTGTCCCGGCAATGGGGGGTTCCGCCCACCCCATGCGTTGCGATTTAGTAGACCCCTATCCCCCATTAGGGTCGAAATATCTCCCGTAGGCAGAATTTTGACCCTTTCGTCTAATGTCAGCAAGAGAATGCGACGTGTTAACATTCCTGTCGTAGATAGGCGGTGAAATGACGAAATCAGTTTTCATCACAAGCCACGTCAAATGTGGGATCGCCGTCAAGCAACGTGCTTGCCGGGCGTGCCTTCGACTTGTGATGTTCGAAAATGGGAGCAAGCAATGATCCAGGGCTTGGCGCAAAAGATAGACCGGTTCATCCACAATCGCGGAAACCAGCGGGACTTAAATTCTTTATGGCGGTTTCCATACTGGAAACGCGTGGTCCGGACAGCTGGTGTATGGACGTTGGACACGCTGGCGATCTTTGCATCCTTTGTGGTTCTGCTGGCGCTTACCCGGGGATGGGCTGAATCGGCGACATTGCTGTCATTATATGACGGCGCAATTATCGCTGCAGTTGCTTCGACCTTTTTGTTCGTAACCGGTATGTACAAGCGCAGCTGGCGTTTTGTTTCGTTCGCCGATAGCATTTCCATGCTGATAACCAGCTTCATCGGCCTCGCCATTGGCTGGGCTTCGATTGCCTATTTCTCTCCGTTGTCGTCCTATCTGTTCAACTTCGTGACTTTTGCATTTTTGCACTACAGCCTGGCCAGTATGGCGATGCAATTGATGCGCGCCGGTCGGCGTGCGGCACGTTCCTATTTGCGCCGGAAGCAAAATGCGGCTTCGACATATTCTAATGACAATGTCGCGAAAACAGCGTTGCTGATCGGCGATCCGGAATGGGCGTTGTCAGTGCTGGATATGTTCGGACCGCGCAACTCATCTGCGATCAATGTTATAGGTTTGCTGCTGCCATCGGATGACCGCACCATATCCCAACTGGCGAATGTGCCTGTGTTGGGCGGTCTCGATTCCTTTAACCAGACCGTATCGTTCCTGACCGAACAGGGGGAGAAGCCAAATCTGGCAATCGTGTGCGATGATGGGTTTAACATCAGCGTGCGTGACCTTTCTGCCCTGAGCAAATCGGCAAAGCAGCATAATATCGAAGTGCTGAAATTGAGCGATCCCGCCAGCCAGCTGCTGAACCGTCAGCCAACCCGCGACCCCAGCAACTTTCCATTATCGGAACTGCTGGGCCGCACTGAGCGGACAATCGAGCGCAGCATCATCCAGCGTCAGGTTGCAGGGCAATGCGTTCTTGTAACAGGTGCAGGTGGAACCATCGGCGGCGAGTTGGTCATGCAGCTTGCAAGCTATGGCCCATCACGGATCGTGCTTCTCGATCACGCTGAATTTCAATTATACAACATCGAAATGCGGTTGAGCGAAGGCTATCCGGATCTCGAAATCTTCCCCGAGCTTTGCAATATCCGAGATGAAGATGAAGTGCGTCGCGTATTCGCCAAGCATTTGCCTTCGGTGGTTTATCACGCAGCGGCGCTCAAGCACGTACCGATGGTGGAGGCCAATCCGCTGGGCGGCATTCACACCAATATCATTGGCACCCGCAATGTCGCCAACGCCGTGACCGAATATGCGGTGCGCGCAATGGTTCAGGTTTCGACCGACAAGGCGGTTAATCCTGTGGGTATGATGGGCGCAACCAAGCGCGTTGGCGAATTATATTGCCAGTCGCTCGACCTGTGCGGGGTCGATGACACATCTGCGCCTCGTTTCATGACCGTCCGGTTTGGTAATGTGCTGGGTTCCAGCGGCTCGATTGTGCCATTGTTCAAGCGGCAGTTGCTCGAAGGGCGCCCCTTGACGGTTACCCATCCGGATATCGAACGGTTCTTCATGACCGTCGGCGAAGCGGTGCAGTTGATTCTGGAAAGCAGCGCACGCTCGCTTGAGGATAATTCCACCCGCGGCAATATCTTCGTTCTCGACATGGGTGATCCTGTAAAGATCGTCGACCTTGCCAAGCGCATGGCCAAAATGCACGGGTTGGAACCCGACGTTGATGTTCCAATCCAGTTTGTCGGTCTGCGTCCGGGTGAAAAACTTTTTGAAGAATTGTTCGACACCTGTGAACGCCGTGTGGATTCGAAAATCCCCAACCTGTTCGAAGCTTGCTCACGACCTATTCCGTTGCCGCTGATTGGCCGCGCCATAGACGAGCTTGATCTGGCGGTGAAGCAAGGTAAGCAGGAAGAAGCGTGCCGTTTGACCCATTCGCTGGTCAAACTTCCAAGCAGCGACATCGATCTTTCGACCATGTTCGTTAATAATTCTCTGCCAAAGCGTGGCCACCATCTCCAGCTGGTGCAGGGTCTGTAAAAGAAAAGAAAGTTGGCAAATCATGAACAAGCAAACAACGCCGACCTCCGCCGAGATCCGTGATTATCCGGCGCCGATCGCCTCTTCCTGGCCGACCCATGGCCGTGATGAAATACTGGCAGTCACACAAGTTCTGCAAAGTGGCCGCGTCAATGCGCTGGTCCATGGCGAACAAAACCGCGCCTTTGAAAAAGAGTTTGCGGCCTATATCGGAATGCCTCACGCCATTGCCGTCAGCAACGGAACCGTTTCGATTGAAATGGCATTGCGCGCTTTTGGCATTGGCGCAGGCGATGAAGTCATCATTCCCGCCCGCAGCTTTTTTGCCACGGCGAGCGCGGTAGTAGCGGTTGGGGCCAGCCCGGTCTTTGCCGATATTCTGGTCGAATCACAAAATATCGACCCCGCTTCGGTGGCGCGGATGATTTCGGAGAAAACGAAGGCAGTCATTTGCGTCCACCTTGCCGGACTTCCATGCGACATGCGCGCATTGACCCAGCTATGCGAAGACCACAGCCTTTTCCTGATTGAAGATTGCGCGCAGGCACATGGCGCGGTGTATGATGGCAAAATGGTCGGGTCATTTGGCGATGCGGCCTCCTTTTCCTTCTGCACAGACAAAATCATGTCGACCGGCGGCGAAGGGGGTATGATCCTGTTCGCCGATAAATCGGCTTGGTCCAAAGCGTGGGCAATAAAAGATCACGGCAAGGTGCCACCCGAAGAAATGCCGAAGAACATCGCCCCCGCGGGTGAATTTCGATACGTTCACCAAAGCTTTGGCACCAATTTCCGTATGACGGAAATGCAGGCGGCAATCGGCCGGGTGCAGCTTAAAAAATTGCCCAAATGGCTGGCGCAGCGTCGGGCCAACGCAAATTGCCTGAGCGAAGCTGTCGCTGAAATTCCCGGAATTATCGTTGATGAGCCTGACGCGCACATTTTGTCAGCGCGATACAAATATCTCGTCCGGATTGATGAAAGCAAATTGCCGGGAAACAAGACCCGGTCCGATATTATCGCCGGTTTGCTGGCACTCGGAATCCAGTGCGGCAGTGGTTCCTGCCCCGACATGAGCAGGGAAATCGCGTTTCAGGGTCGCGAACCGCGACGCGATGGAAATCTCGAAAATGCCCACAGACTGGGTGCCAGCACGATTATGTTTCCAGTAGACCATCTGTTTAGCGAAGATGATATGCTGGTTATCGCCGGTGCCCTGAAAAAGGTCGTGATGGCATGACACAGTCTTACACCGGGCAGGCCGACTGGCATCCGTCTTTCATCATCATAGGCGCGGTAAAGGCTGCGACGACCTGGGCGCTGGAACAGTTACAGGTCAATCCCGCGCTCTATATGCCCGACCCTGAACCGCATTATTTCAGCAGTGAATTTGAACAGGGCGAACAATATTATCGCGCCTTTTTTGAAGCACAGGCGGGTTCGGAGCGTATGTTGGGTGAGAAATCGGCTGACTATCTTGCCCACCCGCAAGCCGCGCAACGGATTGCTGCGATGTTGCCCCATGCGCGGCTGGTGGTGCAGTTCCGCAATCCGATCGAGCGTGCTTATTCCGATTATAAAATGCTCTATCGCCGCGGGACAGTGAAAGAAGGGCCCGAGGCCTATCTGACATCGCTCGACAATCCGCAGCCGCGATTTTTGAATGACGGATTATATGCGCAGCATTTGCGCCGCTGGCTTGACCATTTCCCTGCCGAACAGATTTACTCCTTTCTATATGATGACGTGAAAGCCCAGCCCAAGGCGACCATCGAGGCGATTTCCACGCATATCGGTGTCGATCCGGTCTTTGACGTCGACCAGTCGCGCAAGAAAGCGAACAACGCGTCGGAACGTTTTCTGCCCTTGCCGGTCCGCAAGGTATTGGCACCGCTAAAAAGCTCGATCGCGCCGTTACGCGGGACAGCATTGTTCGAATCAACGCGGAGCATGTTCGCGCGTGAAATTGCTTATCCTCCATTGTCGTCAGATTTAAGGTTGCGGTTGCGCGATTTTTATGCCGATGATGTTTCAGACCTTGGTCGTATGCTCGGAAGAGATTTATCGGATTGGCTCGACGTCACGCAATCCGGTGCCAAACAAGGTGATGGTCGGGAAAAGCACAAAAAAGTCGCCTGACCGGATGAACTGGTTAACTAGGATGCCCCGGATTATTCCGGACGCAAATTAAAATGGGGAGACAGCGAAATGCTGAAAATGCTCAAATGTCTGCTAACCGCCGCTATTCTTGCAGGATCGTCAATGGTTGCTGGCTGCGCGCCTGCGACCAGCGGACTTTCCGCAATACCGGCAACCGATACGGCAGAGTTCCGGCTTGAGCCGGGCGACAAGATCAAGGTGCAGATTCCTGATCTTGTGGGCGCAGATGGCGAATATTCAGTGGATCAGAGCGGCATCATCTCGTTGCCTTTGGTTGAGGAAGTGAAAATTTCCGGACTGACGTTGCGCGAGGCCGAACGTGCCGTTGAAAAGTCATTGCTCGACAAGCGCATACTGGTGCGCCCGAATGTCACGATTCAGGCGGCTTCCCTGCGGCCTATCTATATTCTGGGTGAAGTCGGCAAGCCCGGCCAATATGAATATCGGGAAGGCCTGACGGTTTTCTCGATCATTTCACTGGCCGGCGGCTACACCTATCGCGCCGACACCATGTCGATGGTCATTACCCGGACCGTCAATGGACGCAAGGTGACCGGTAAGGCTTCTGAAAATACAATAGTAATGCCCGGCGACCAAATCCGGATAGTAGAGAAGTGGTTCTGATCTTGATGCGACATTCTCTATTTGCGGCCTGCACCATCGCTGGCTTGCTTGCGTCGAACACTGCGCAGGCGGAATCAGTCAGCAAAACCGCACCGCTTGTGTCCGACCAGCTTCCTGATTTCGAGCCCAAAGGGTTTGATCTTGGCGGCTTTCGTTTGTTACCGGATTTTGAATATATTCTTTATGCCGATGACAATGTGTATGCCGCGCGGGACGGAAAATTTCTTTTGCCTGACGGATCGTTGAGTAACGGAACGCAAGCCGACGCTGCGTTCATCATTGTTGGCGGCGTTGAAGCCAAGGGACGCATTGGCAATATCGATCTTGCGGCTAACGCAAGAACCCGGATCCGGCGTTATGACAAGCTGACCACCGAAAATTCCGAAGGGGCCGAGGTGGGGGTTACGTTGGGTTGGCAGCCGCGCGAGGGCCAGAAATTTGGTCTGGCAGGTGGATGGCGCAGGGTTGTCGAAGAACGCGGCGATCCTGAAGCTCTGCAATTGACATCAACGGGCCCAAGGCTGGCCAATATTTTCGAAACCGAAGCGAAATTCAGTCAGGAAGGCGGAAAAATGCTGGTCGCCACAGATGTTGTGGTCCGCAAATTTGACTTTCTGGGTACGGCAAATGACCGCCGCGATTTCTCGTCACAATTTGTGTCGCTGACATTGGGCCGAAGCATCGGCGGCAGATTATATGGCACCGCCACAGCCTTTGTGACCAACCGCGATTTCCGCCTGCCGCTGACCACTGGAGCCCTTCAGGATGAGACCACTGTGGGTGGTCGTATCGGCGTTGCCACCAAAGATCGTGGCTTGATTGAGGGTCGCGCGTCGATCGGGTTATTCCGGCTCAATCCAGCCGAACCGGGTCAAAAAGGCCGCAGCGGAATTTCCGCGGATGTCGCGCTCACCGTTCGGCCGCAGCGTCGCACCGCTATATCGCTGAATGTATTTTCCGGTGACGTCGCCACGTTCCGCTTGGGCGCAATTGCGCGTTCGGACACGACCGCTTCGTTAAATATCCAGCAGGAAATAAGGCACAATTTTTATGCAACGGCAGGCGTGTCCTATCTTCGCGCTTCATTTGTCGGTTCTGGCGATGTGGAAAAGGCAATCAGCCCCCGCATGGAAGTGGAATGGCTTGCAACCAAACGCCTCTCTATTGCGGGTTATGTAAGCTATACGGATCGTACCAGTAACATTCCCGAGGAAGTTTTCGACCGTGCGCGGGGCGGGATTTCGCTCAGATTGCGGTTCTGACCCCAAGGGTCAGGATCTTTACGCGGATAGGTTGCGATAAATTTGCGAAATTTTCGCAACGTGCGTTGCTTCGGAAAAGCGTGCTTTAGCGCTTTCCCGCGCCCGCGCGGTCATGGCGGCGGTAGCATTGCTATCACTCAATGTTTCAAGCGCAGTTGTGGCCATCGCGTTTGCGTTGTCTGGAACCACAAGCTTGCCCAATCCTTCGAGGATAGCCTCCGGATTACCACCTGAATCAGTTGCGATTACCGGGGTTTCGACAAGCATGGCTTCAACAAGAGTCCGGCCCAATGGTTCGCTGACAGCGGTTACAAGCAGCAGGTCAACCGCAGCGATCCAGTCTACGCCGGGTGATCTGTAACCCATCATGTGCGCCGAACCTGCGACATCGGGATCGGTCATCCGGGCGCGCATCGCGGTTTCCAGTTCGGGATAAGTCGTTTCGCCGAACATCACTCCGATAACAGGCCGATCCTGCATTTTCCGCATTTCAGCGACTGCATTTATGAATTCCAAAGGTCGCTTGCGATCAATAAAGCTGCCGAAATAGCCGCAGATGATGGTGTTTTGTGCAGCACCCAGTTCAGCCAACAATTGTTGACGCATGGCATCGCGGTCGGCGCGAACATCGATATCGAATGGGCTGAAAACAACCTGGGCATTTGTTGCGACCTTGCCGGGGCGCATACCGGACAGGGAAAACCGGGACACCGCCACCACCTGGTCGGCGACCCACGGCGCCAGATACCTCAACCCCTTAGCATAAGGATCAGCGCGGTGGTGCCAAAGCAATTTGCAGCCCGCTCGTTTGGCCGCAAACGCCCATGTTGCATGGGTGCGGCCATCATTGCTGTGAACGATGCGGGCGTCCATTTGCCGCAACAGCGCCGCCCGACGGCCCATGCCGGAAAAGGTTGATGCAAAGTTGGAAAGACTGAAATCGCGTCCGACCGCAAAGCTTTCTTGCGGCGGCGCGGGATCCGCACATTGTTCGAACGCCGCAAAATGTTCCGCCAGCCGACCTGTCGGATTTTCCAATATGATAACGGGCTTGTACTGCGCCGGGTCAAGGCCTTCGAGCAACCCCCGAAGCGAGTGATGGCTGCCGCCAAGGCTATCGCCTGCCATCGGATAGGCGATTGTTACAGGACCATTAGTCATAAAAGATATTCAGGCTAAATTCGTTCAACGCAGCAATGTTTGATGCAGCGCATCAAGAAAAGCGTCCAGATTGGTTATGCCGTCCTTGTTGGAATCCACCCAAGGGTCCGACACTCCGACTTTGGCGCCATGCTTGGCTTCCCAACGGTCATCCATGCCATCACGGTCACTATCAGGATAAGGTGTTCCGGCCAATATGGCTGGAATTGAACCGGGTAAATCTACAATCCGGCCCGTTCCGTTTGCCACATCGGATACGACTTCGATATCGATGGCATCGCGAGGCCAAGCCCCGGATTTGGCCAACGCAGACGAATATGCGTTGGCGGCTGATAAAGGAGTTATCGTCAGCGGGCATGACGGAGTGTTTCGTTGCCCGACAGCGACTGACGCATCTATCTGCGTGAAATTGCCGAAGAACTGGTTGTCATGGATATAGATGGCTGACGTTCCGGTGCTGCCGACGGTTTGGCGAATAATGCCCACTGCGCCATCGGTTGTATCCGCGCCGGATTTGAAGCTGTTACCCACCAGAGATACCGGCGTTCCGCCATAGGTTTCCCAAATCTCGGCAAATTCCGAAACGGCATTATAAAAGACGTTGTTCACAACCTCGACACAAGATGCCGGTTTGAAGTTTATATCGGGGTTCCGGTCGCCATTATGCGCGCAAATATTGCCGACAAAGCTGAATTTTTGCGGCTTCTTTGGGTCGCTTCCCAATAAAGCGCATTTGTCGTGGCGCGGTATTCCATATGAGAAAATGGAATTGCTGATGGTGATGAAATCATTGCTGCCATAGCCATTGATAATCTCGTCCCTGGCCCAGCTTGCGCTCACCTGGTCGATGACCACATATTTGCTGTTTTCGATTGTTATCGAATCTTCCGATTCCTTTTCTCCGCCAATCCGGTCGTTGCGGACACGGACATGGCGGACAATCACATCATTGGTGTTCTTGATAAGCAACGGTGTGCGCGATTCCGCGCTGCCATCATGCGCGATTGTGACACCTCCGCCCGGCGCGGTTTGACCCGCTATTGTCAGGAATGGATTGCGGATAACCGGAGGCGCGCCGTTGAAACGGAACACACCGCCAACACGGAACACGCATGTGCGTGGGCCGATGGCTTCAACACAGGCCCGTAACGATCCCGCCACCCTGTCGGTGACGGTTGTTACCTGAATAATCTTGCCCTGAAATCCGCCCAATGTCGCCGCGCCATGACCGATTGCCCCGGGAAAGGCTTTTGAACGTGCCGATGGCTGCGTCGTGCCTTTGGTCTGACCATCCACGGGCGAGCAGGACGAAAAAGCAATGCTTGTGGAGACCAGAAGGCCTAGCCCTGTAAACAGCCCGTTACGCGAAAAAGGTGACATCGGCATATCCTCGTAAATTCTCTTAAAATCATAATGCACGCATCGGGTTCAGAATTGAATAGGGCAAAGGGCTTACTCCTAATGTCCATAAGAAATAAATCAGTGCCTTATCCCGATAATGTCTGTCGATTTGCGGCTATGATACTTGCCAATTTTGTGGAAAGTCTTATGCCGCGCATAATGATTTTGTGTCGATCCAACTATCTATATGTCCTTAAATTCCTGTTGTTTACAGGTATTACTTTGGCTGTGCCTAATAGTTTGTTAGCCCAAGTGTATGAAATTGGTACACATAGTAATACTATGTTAAAGCCAACTTTAACCCAGCCGGTAACTGACAATGAACGCTCCCGAATCGAAGGCAAAGGCGATGCGGTCTATTCACCTTTGGTGACGCGAAAAATAATGCCGCCTAACTGGAAAATAATTGTCACAACGATTTCCGAACAGCACGCCATTGATCCTGTGTTGTTTGAAGCACTGATCTGGCAAGAAAGCCGCTGGAACCCTTCGGCCCGGTCGCCAAAGGGGGCAATTGGCCTGACCCAATTGATGCCGGGCACAGCCCAGCAGTTGGGGGTCAACCCTTTTGATATCGTCGCCAATCTCGACGGTGGTGCGCGCTATCTGAAATCCATGCTGACCAAGTTTAATGGCGACACCCGCCTTGCTTTGGCAGCTTATAATTCCGGACCCGCCCGTGTCGTCCAATATCAAGGTGTGCCGCCTTTTGCGGAAACCCGCCGATATGTGGACGTGATACATCAGCGCGTGGCCTGGGGCGGTGCTTTGGAGGAATGAAGATATGAAAAACCTGCTTAAACGGATAGCAATATTGTGGCCAATGGCGTTGCTGTCGTCACCTGCTTTCGCGCAACAAGATCCCGCCGGAAGCGGCCCGATTGTAAGGGCCGCCCAATGGCTACAAGGAACCTTGCTCGGTAATGTGGCCACCGCCGCCGCAGTTGTCGCCGTTGCCGCCGTCGGCTTTTTGATGCTGACCGGACGGATGAACTGGCGCTACGGAATGACCGTTGTGCTGGGCTGCTTCATCCTGTTCGGCGCGGTTGCCATTGTTTCGGGTATTCAATCCGCTGCGGGCGCGGGTTGAGTGGTGGCACTTAGCAAGGCCCCTATTTTTACGTCGCTAACGCGTCCGCATATGTTTGCGGGCGTTACCTATAGTTTTTTTGTTATCAACGGCGTGATTTCGACCGAAGCATTTTTGATTACCCGCAGCTTTTGGGCGCTGGGCGTCGCATTGATTGTGCATGTTATCGGTTATCTGGCGTGTCTTCGGGAGCCCCGGTTTTTTGATCTATGGATTACAAAAGTATCGCGAACTCCGCGCGTTAGAAATTGGAAACGCTGGGGTTGCAACAGTTACGCACCGTGAAATGGAATAGATGATGGCTTGGCGGGGACCCGCAGCATGGGGAAAATATGAACAGCGTGCCGGGGAACGTTTGCCCTATCGCCGGCATGTTGATGACGTGACGCTGCAACTGCGTGACGGCAGCCTGATGCGCGTCCTGCACTTGAACGGGCTTCCATTTGAAACAGAAGATGCCGACCATCTGAACCACACCCAGGCTGTGCGCGAAACGATTTTACGCAGCACGCTCGATGCCCGCTTCATCGTTTATCACCATGTTATCCGGCGGCGGGTGTCGGCGGAGATGCCTTCGCATTTCTCGGGTGCATTTGCCGCGCATTTGCAGGAAAAATGGACCTACCGGCTGGCCAAAAGAACATTGTTCGCCAACGAACTTTTCCTGACGGTAT